>Ga0306918_10000983_pt1 | contig 13849 bp, 12 predicted proteins | sample tim00Cox0000000H_FD_203315 | JGI IMG/M metagenome (GOLD analysis project Ga0306918, IMG submission 203315) | Lab enrichment of tropical soil microbial communities from Luquillo Experimental Forest, Puerto Rico - timezero.00C.oxic.00.000.00H (v2)... | ecosystem: Environmental > Terrestrial >... | reverse complement strand
GGGCGATCGCGTCGGCGCGCAGCACTACGCGCGCAAGCTGCAGCTGGATTTTCCGGGGACCGACCAGGCGCGCGCGCTGGCCCAACTCGATCACCCGGGTTGACCTGCATGAGCGCTGAAGCGGGCGGCGGCGAGCTGCGCGGCATCGGCGCGCGGCTGCGCGCCGCGCGCGAAAAACGCGGCTGGACGCTGCTGCAGGCTGCAGAGCGGCTGCATCTCGATGCGCGCGTCGTGCAGGCGCTCGAAGCGGAGGACTTCGCGGCACTCGGTGCGGACGTGTACGTGCGCGGACACCTGCGGCGCTACGCCGAATCGGTCGGCGAGTCCCCCGCGCAGCTGCAGCAGCTGTACTCGGCGAGCTCGCAGGCGCTACGCCCCGATCTCACCCGCATCGCGCGCGGCGAGCCCGATCAGCGCGGATCGCGGCTGCTGCTGCCGGCGCTGCTGGCGGTGGTGGGCTTCGCGGGGGCGGGACTGCTGTGGTGGCTGCTCACCCTCCCCGGAGAGAAGGCGCATCCGCTGCCCGCGGACCGCCCGCCCGCCGCGGACGCCACGCATGCCGCCGAGCAGGCCGCGCCCGATGCCGACGCCGGCACGGCACCCCCCGCGGCGCCGAGCGCCGTGGCCCCGACCTCGTCGCGCGCGCCGCCGTCCACGGGCGGCACGGCGGCGCGGCTCGACCTCGCGTTCTCGGCGCCGAGCTGGGTCGAGGTCTCCGATGTGGACGGCCGGCGCCTGCTGCACGGGCTCATCGAGGCGGGCAGCCGGCGCTCGCTGACAGGGACCGCGCCGCTCCTGGTGGTGCTTGGCAACGCGCCCGCGGTGACCCTGCAGTTCAACGGCGCGCCCGTCACCGCCAGCACGCTGGTGCGCCGCGACGGCAGTGCGCACCTGCTGATCGATGCCGCCGGCCGCGTCGGGGCGGCAGCGCCGCGGCTCGCGCACGGGGACTGACGTGGGCGCACAGATCCAGCCCGTCCGCGGAATGAACGACGTGCTGCCGGAGGCAATCGGCGCCTGGCAGCATTTCGAGAGCGGCACGCGCGCGCTGCTCAGCGACTACGGCTACCAGGAGATCCGGGTACCGCTGGTGGAGCACACCGAGCTGTTCCAGCGCGCGATCGGTGAGCACACGGACGTCGTCGGCAAGGAGATGTATACGTTCACCGACCGCGGCGGCGACAGCCTGACGCTGCGGCCGGAGGCGACGGCGGGGATCGTGCGCGCGCTCATCTCCAACGGTATGTTGCGCGGACAGCGCCATAAGCTGTGGTGCCTCGGCCCGATGTTCCGACACGAGGCGCCGCAGGCGGGCCGCTACCGTCAATTCTGGCAGGTGGATGTGGAGGCGGTCGGCAGCCCGGGCCCCGATGTCGATGCGGAGCTGATCGCGATGAGCGCGCGGCTGTGGCGCCGCCTGGGAATCGAGGGACTGACGCTGCATCTGAACTCCCTCGGCACGCCCGACAGCCGCCGCGTCTATCGTGCGCAACTCGTCGAGTACCTCGAGGCGCACGCCTCGCAGCTCGATGACGACAGCCGGCGCCGCCTGGTCGGCAATCCGCTGCGCGTGCTCGACAGCAAGAATCCGGACATGCAGGAGCTGATCCGCGGCGCGCCGCGGCTCACCGAGTACCTCGACGCCGAGTCGCGTGCACACTTCGAGACGCTCTGCGACATGCTGGGCGCCATCGGGGTGCCGTACGAGATCAATCCGCGCCTGGTGAGGGGACTCGACTATTACAACCGTACGGTGTTCGAGTGGATCACCGCGTCTACGGGCGCACAGAATGCCGTGTGCTCCGGCGGGCGATACGACGGACTGATCGCTCAGCTCGGTGGCGATGCGACCCCGGCGGTCGGCTTCGCCATGGGGGTGGAGCGGCTCGTGGCGCTGCTGATCGCCGCGCGGCGCATCCCGCCGGCGGCGCCTCCGGACGTGTACGTGGTCGTCGGCGGGCCGCAGGCCCTCACCCCGGCACTGGCGCTCACCGAGCGGCTGCGCACCGAGCGCCCCGGGGTACGCTTCGAGCTGAATGTCGGCGGGGGCAATCTCAAGGCGCAGTTCCGCCGCGCCGACCGCAGCGGCGCCACGCTGGCACTCATCATCGGTGAGGACGAGATCGCGCGCGGGGTGGTGGGCTTGAAACCTTTGCGCGACACATCCGGTCAGAGCGAGTGCCCGGTCGCGCAGTTGCCGGGCGGGCTCGATGCGGCGCTCATGGCGGCCCGGGCCGTCGCGGCAGGTTGAACTGGGGAGGATGCGTGGAAGACTATCTGTCTGAGAAAGAGCAGTGGGAGTGGGTCAAGGAGAAGGTACGCGAGAACGCGCCGGCCGTGCTGTTGGCGATCGCGCTCGGGGCGGGTGCCATCTTCGGCTGGCGCTGGTGGCAGGGCCACCAGGACGCGCGGCGGCTCGAGGCCTCCGCCAGGTACATGCAGATGGTTCGCTCGCTTGAGGGCGGTGATCGTTCGCAGGCGCTGGTGCTGCTCGGTGAGCTCGAGCGCGATTACCCGGGCTCTCCCTACTCGGACCAGGCCCGGCTGCTCGCGGCGCGCATGTACGTCGACGAGGCCCAGCTCGATCACGCCGCCAGCGAGCTCGCCACGGTCGTCGAGCACTCCAGGGACCAGGAGCTCGCGCGGGTCGCACGCGAGCGGCTCGCCCGGGTGCAGATTGCCCAGGGTAAGCCCGACAGCGCGCTCGCCACTCTCGGCGCCGTGGCCGATCCCGGCGCATTCGGCGCCCGCTTCCACGAAGTCCGCGGCGATGCCCTTTACGCCAAGGGCGACAAGGCGGCGGCACTGAGCGAATACCGCAGTGCGCAGACTGCCGGAGCCGAAGCCGGTGATACCGCGCTCCTGCAGCTGAAGATCGCCGACCTCGAGAGTGGCGCGCCGAAGGCGGCGCCGACCGCCGCCACCGCTCCGGCCCCCGCGACCGGCACCCCGGCCGCCGGCAAGTAACACCATGCCACTGCAACGCGGACTTACGCCCACTCGCGCCCTGGCACGCCACGGCGCCCTCGCGGCGCTCCTGTTGATCGTCGCCTGCTCGAAGGACAAGAACGTCGACCAGCCGGCGAAGCTGACGCCGCTCCCTCACCCGAGCGTTCAGGTGACGCGCCTCTGGGGCCACAAGATGGGCGACGACAAGGCCGCAGTTCTCAGGCTCGGGCAGGGCATCTCGATTTCCGACAACCGCGTCTATGCGGCGAGCCACAAGGGCGAAGTCGTGGCGCTCGATCTGACCAACGGCCGTGTCCTGTGGCACACGAAAAGCGGGGCGCCGCTGTCGGGCGGCACCGCCTCGAGCCCCGACCTCGTCGTGGTCGGCGCGAGTGACGGCCAACTGTTCGCCTTCGAAGCCACCACCGGCCACAAGCGCTGGACAGTTCGCCTCAACGGTGAGGTGCTGGCGCCGGCGGCGATCTCCGCGAAGCTGATCGCAGTGCGGACCGTGGATGGCAAGCTGCACGCGCTCAGCCCCGAGGACGGGCACGAGCTGTGGGTGACCGAGCAGCAGGTGCCGCGCCTGTCGCTGCGCGGCACCGCGAGCCCCGTGATCAGCGGGGATCTGGTGCTGAGCGGCTTCGACAACGGCAAGGTCGTCGCGCTCAGCGCCGGTGACGGCTCGGTGCAATGGGAGGCGACCGTGACCCCGCCGCACGGGCGCACCGAGCTCGAGCGACTCGATGACATCGATTCGGTGGTGCACGTCGCGGGCCATGACGTGTACGCCGTCGGTTTCCAGGGGAAGGTGGCGATGCTCGCCATCGACACCGGGCAGGTGTGGTGGTCGCACGAGCTCTCGAGCTACCGCGGGCTGACGCTCGATGAAGATGCGCTTTACGTGTCGGACTCCGACGGCGTGGTGGGGGCGCTCAAACCGCGCACCGGCGCGGAGCTCTGGCAGCAGAAGGCGCTGCTGCACCGCGGGCTGTCACCGATCGCAGTCATGGACGACAGCATCGTCGTGGGAGACTTTCAGGGCTACCTCCACTGGCTCGACAAGGCGAGCGGCGCGCTCGCCGCGCGTGTCTCGGCCGGCGGTGCCCGCATCAGCACCCAGCCGCTCGTGATTGGCGACGTGGTGGTGGTCGTGAACGATCGCGGTCAGATCAACGCCTTTCGCGCCAAGCCCCTGGCTGCCGCAGACAGCAAGCGCAAGGCTGCGCCCGCCCCGCCTCCCCAGTAACGGCGTCAAGCGGGCGCCGTGCCGTCATGTTGCCCGTCATCGCGCTCGTAGGCCGGCCGAACGTCGGTAAGTCGACGCTGTTCAACGTGCTCACGGGCACCCGCGATGCCATCGTCGCGGATGTACCCGGACTCACCCGCGATCGCCAGTACGGCTTCGGGCGGCTCGGCCCCGTGCCGTACGTGGTCATCGACACCGGCGGGCTTATCGAGAACCCGCGCGGTGTCGAGGCGCAGATGCGTGCGCAGACGCAACGTGCCGTCGAGGAGGCGGATCGGCTGATATTCATCGCCGATGCGCGCGCGGGGCTCTCCCCCCAGGATCAGTTTGTCGCGCGCGAGCTGCGCCGCTCGGGCAAACCGGTGACCCTGGCACTCAACAAGGCGGAAGGGCTCGACGCCGACATGGTCGCCGCGGACTTCCACGCCCTCGGCTTCGGCGAGCCGGTCGCCATCTCCGCGAGCCACGGCAGGGGCTGCGAAGATCTCATGGCCCGCGTGCTCGAGGGCTTCGCGGCGCAGCCGGCCGAGACGGGGGAGACCGGCGCCATCCGCATCGCCATCATCGGCCGACCGAATGTCGGCAAGTCGACGCTCGTCAATCGCCTGCTGGGCGAGGAGCGCGTGATCGCGAGCGAGGAGCCCGGCACGACCCGCGACAGCATCCTCGTGCCGTTCGAGCGCGACGGACGTCGTTTTCTGCTCATCGACACCGCCGGCGTGCGGCGCCGTGCGAAGGTCGAGGATGCGGTCGAGCGCGCCAGTGTGGCCAAGACGCTGCAGGCGATCGATGAGGCGCACGTGGTCATCCTGGTCCTCGACGCGCACGACACCGTGGCCGAGCAGGACGCGAGCGTGCTCGGGCTAGCCCTCGAGCGGGGGCGCGCGCTCGTCATCGCGGTCAACAAGTGGGACGGGATCCCCGCTGAACAGCGCGAGCAGATCCATCGCCAGCTCGCGCTCAAGCTCGACTTCGTGCCCTTCGCGCCGCTGCACTTCATCTCCGCGCGCCACGGCACCGGGGTGGGCGAGCTGATGCACTCGACGGTGCGGGCCTACGAGGCCGCGATGCGTGCCATGCCGACACGCGAGCTCACCCGCACGCTCGAGCACGCACTCAGCGTGCACCAGCCGCCGCTCGTGCGCGGGCGGCGCATCAAGCTGCGCTATGCCCACCAGGGAGGGCGCAATCCCCCCCGCATCATCATCCACGGCAACCAGACCGCCGCAGTGCCCGACGCCTATACGCGCTATCTCGCCAACGTCTTCCGCAAGACCTACGACCTGTTCGCAACCCCGGTATTCATCGAGTACCGTACGGACGCCAACCCGTATGAGCGCGAGCGGCGCACGCCGCCCGCGCGGCGCGGGCGACGGCGCGCGGGCAGTGGGCGGCGGGGACGCTGAGGGTGTGGCCGGACCCCCGCATCGGACCAGCAGCGGAACGGGACTCTGGCTTTGCACCACGAACTCAACTAAATAGACCTCTGGCCGCGCGTAAACGGGGCAACGGGGCCGCGGGCCGCGCCTGCCCAGGGAAGACAAAGGGAAGCTCAGGGGTGGCAGCCGCTCGAAATTCACCGGGCCTTTGCGCCGTGCCCGCCGGGATACCGGGCGCGCTGCGGAGGATGCTGCAGTGCGCGCTCGCGCCGCGACTCGTGCTCAGCGCGGCGATGCTCTGTGCCGTGCATCTGGCGCACGCCCAGGAGTTGAATCCGCGCGCCTACCTGATCACGCCGGTCGGCACCAACGTGATCAACCTCGGTTATTCGCACCTCGAGGGCAACCCGGACGTGGCGGGTGCCGCGCCCATTACCGATGCCTATGGCAGGGTTGACCTGACCGCGCTCGGCTACTATCGCAGCTTCGGCTTCCTCGGGCGTTCCGCCAACCTCGCGCTCGGAATTCCGTACGGTGTGGGGGACTTCTCCGCCAGCGTCAGCGACGTACCCGCGCACGTATCGCGCTCCGGTTTTCTCGATTCCTCGCTGCGACTCGCCGTGAACCTGATCGGGGGTCCGGCGATGGAGCCCCAGGACTTTGCCAAGTGGCGGCAGGACATCCTGCTCGGGGTGAGCCTGAAGATCGTGGCACCGACCGGGCAATACGATCCGACGGTGCTGGTCAACCTCGGCACCAACCGCTGGGCGTTCAAGCCCGAGATCGGCTACTCGCAGCGCTGGGATCACTGGGTGCTCGATGGCTACGCGGGCGTGTGGTTCTTCACGGAGAACCCCGAGTTCTTTTCGCACAACCAGTATTTCTCCGGCGTTCGATCGAAGACCCAAAGTCCGGTCACTGCCTTTGAGGCTCACCTCAGCTACGACGTACGGCCGCGGCTGTGGATCTCGCTCGATGCCAACTTCTGGTCGGGCGGGGAGAACACCGTGAACGGCGTCTCGAACACTGCCAGCTATCAACATAGCTCGCGCGTCGGCATCACCGCCTCCATCCCCCTCACCAAGCGTCAGTCCATCAAGATAAGTTATAGCGACGGCGCGTACGTCCGGTACGGCGGCAATTACCGCGCGATCTTCGCATCGTGGCAGTACGGCTGGGTCGGCTCGCCTTTTCACTGACCCGCAAACCTGCGAACGGGCGCACAAACCCTCGCGCATGCGCCACGCATAATCCCTGCGGCCAAGGTCACGCGCAGAGGTTATCCGTGAGCGACAACAAGGTCGTCCCGTTCCGCAGGCGGCCGCCCTCAAAGGCGGAGCTCGAGGCCTATCAGCGGATGACCCGACACTGGAGCCCGACGCTCCGGCAGATGATGTTTCCCGAGTACTTCAAACGCGAAGAGCAGCCGGAGCCGAGCTCGCCGCGCCGCTGAAGTTCGGCGCCACCCTGGCACCCCGCGGTGCCCGCCGGGGTTGTGCGTTGCGCGAACGTTCGTCATCCTCCCGGGGGCTGAGGCCAGGCCCGAGGGTGAGTGATGAGACCGCGACTTCGCGTCGTCCCCGATGACCTGCTGACCCCGATCCTCGACGAAGCCAAGCGCATCCTGGCGGAGATCGGCATCGAGGTGCGGGGCGCACGCCTGCGCGAGCGGCTGCTCGAGCAGGGTCTGAAGCTCGCGCGCACCGCGGATGAGGCCGAGCGCGTATTGTTCCCCGCGGAGTGCGTCGAGCGCGCCATCGAGAGCGCACCCAAATCCATCCCGCTCCACGACCGCGATGGCGCGCCGTACACCGAGCTCGGTGGTGACAAGGTGCATTTCGTGCCCGGCTCGAGCGGCCTGCAGGTGCTCGACCACCGCACGGGCGAGACGCGCCACTCGCGCACCCGCGACTTCATCGAGTACGTGCGGGTCGCCGATGGGCTGAAGAACCTCGGCTACCTGGCCACGGCCTTCTCGACCAATGACATCGAGCCGCAGGTATCCGATGCCTGGCGGCTGTACCTGGTGCTGATGAACTCGCTGAAGCCGGTCGTGTCGGGCGCCTTCACCGAGCACGGGGTGCCGCGCATGGCGGAGATGATGCAGCTGTTTCGCCGCGACAAAGCCGATCTCATCGCCCGCCCGATGTCGATCTTCACCGTCACGGCTACCGGCTTCTACCGCTACAGCGAGGACTCGTGCCAGAACCTGCTGGACTGCGCCGAGTTCGGCATTCCGGTGGAGATCGTGCCGGTGACGCTGATGGGACTGATCGCGCCGGTGACGCTCGTCGGAGCGACGGTCATGCACGTCGCCGACGTGCTGGCGGGACTCACGATGGCGCAGATGGTGCGTCCCGGCACCCCGGTGCTGTTCGGGGGCGCACCGGCCACCTTCCACATGAAGACGGCCATGTCGCCGATGGCGGCGATCGAGACGCTGCACCTGAACGCGGCGTACGTCGAGATCGCCAAGCATCTGCAGCTACCCACCCAGAGCTACATGGCGCTCAGCGAAGGCAAGTTCCTCGACGCGCAGGCCGGCGCCGAGACCTTCGCCGGTGCGCTGCTCGCGGCGATCAGCGGAGTCAACTCGGTGTCCGGCCCCGGGATGCTCGACTACGTGCTGACCTTCAGCCTCGAGAAGCTCGTTTTCGACGACGAGCTGTGCGGACAGGCGCTCCACTTCTGCCACGAGTTCGCGGTGATGGAGGATCTGCCGACAGTCGAGCTCGTGCGCCAGCTGTTGCACGAGAAGCACCTGCTCACGGCCGCCCACACGCTCAGCTACTGGCCGCGGGAGCTGTACCTGCCCGGGGCGGTGTTCGATCGGGTCAATCGCGAGACCTGGATGCAGGAAGGTGGCCACAGTCTCGATCAGCGCGTGAAGGGGGAGGTCGAGCGGCTCCTCGGCACGTACGCCTCTCCGCCGACCGATCCGCGGCTCGACGCCGAGCTGATCCGCATGATCAAGGCGGGCCTCACGAAGGAGGAGCCGCTGCCGGAGGTCCTGCCGCCGGTCCTGGAACCGAGCATCAAGGCGGGGGGCGTGCGCGAGCGGCGCGGGAGAGGCAGACGCGGAGGGTAAGCGGGGCGGGCGTCCCTGCCCGCGCCGACATCGTGACCACGCTGATCCGCGCGTGGCCGTCAGGACTAGCGCTGGGCGGTTTTTTCCTCGCCCTTGGGCGGCGCCTTGGGGTGCTGCTTCGCATCCGCCTTGGGCGCGGGCGGCTTGCCGTTCACCGCAACGCCGCCGCCTGGGCGAGTGCCCCGGGCGGCTGCCGCGCCGTGACCGGCCCCATAGCCGTTGTGGTTGGTGTATGCAGCCGCCTGAGCGTGCGGCGGCGGCGGCGCGGCGCCATGCGCACCGACGGCGCCCGGAGCGTTGAACGCCGAGGGGTGCGGTGTCGCGGCGATGGAAGGCCGGCCGCCGTTGTTCCTGGCAAGCAGCGCCGGGTTGGCGGCCGCCTGCTGCACGTGCTGATGCTGCTCGAACGTCGGCTGCACGTGCTGCTCTTGCGCCGCCATGCGTTCCTGGGCGGTCGGCGCAGCGGTGATGCCGCCGGCTCCGCCGTTGTAGCTCACACGATTGACCGTGACGTTGTTGACCACCGTCTCGTTGTAGGTGTTGTGCACAACCGTGACGTTGACGTTGGTCACCGACTGATTGTAGGCAAACGAGCTTCCGACCCAGCGGCCGCCGGCGAAACCCACACCGCCGTATCCGAAGCCATAGTTGACGCCGCCGTAGAAACCGACGTGCGGGCCCCAGTAGCCGGCGTGGAACACGTAGGCGCCGCCGACGAATCCCCAGTAGCCCGGAGTCCAGAGGAGCCCGACGCGCGGCGGCGATACCCAGGTGCCTGGCACCCAGTAGTAGCCCGCGGGCGCCCACGCCCAGTACCCGGGAGTCCAGATGTAACCCTCGACCGGACAGGGTGGCTGCTCGTATACCGGCAGCGGCGGCGGCGCCTCGTTCACCTGCACGTCGACTGCGGCGGCCGGCGCCGGCGCGACGTATGCAACCGGTGGCGGCGGAGGCGCCGGCACGGCGACCCCGGCCCGCACGACACAACCTGTCAGCTGGGTTGCGGCGGCCGAGAGCAGGAGAAGTCCCGTACGCGGCGCCAGCAGCTGCTTCGAAGGTTTCGACATAACGCACCCTGATGTTGGTGGTGAGGCAGCCTACGCGCACGCGCCGGCTGCATGAGGCGCATAACGTCACAGTTTCCGCGCGGGTGACCCGCCTTAACGAAATGTAATGCGGTGGCGCAGCCGTGCCGGCCCGGGGTGCGAAGCTAACGCGTCGCTAACCGGCGACGAGCCAGCCTGTTCATCCCGTCGGATCTCGTGACGGTCGCCCAGAGCTTCAGTCAGTACCTGAGCGAGCACGCGCCATGTGAGAGCGCGTAAGAGTCAGACGGTACACCGGCCGCACGGCGACTCAGGCTAGACTTACCTCGAGACGAACACGATGCCCGGGTGAATGCGCTATGAGTCTCGAGGTCTACCACAAGGCTCGCTGGGCCTATCGGCTCGGTCGTCGGCGCAAAGCTCTGGAACTCTGCCGCAGCGTCAACTTCGACAAGACAGACTTTCTCGCTGCGAAGATTCTGCTGTCCGGACCGCACTACACGGAAGTGCTGCGACGCGCCCATGAGGCGATACAGCCAGCTGTTTACATCGAGATTGGCATCGACGAAGGGAGCACGCTACGGCTCGCGCATCCGGGCACCCAGGTGATCGGCATCGACCCGTGCCCAAAGCTGACGGCGCCTGCGGGCGCCAATACCAAAATCTTCCGGATGACTTCTGACGAGTATTTTGCGACCAACAGCTCACCGCTGGCCCAAATGGCGTTCATCGACGGCATGCACCAGTTCGAATACGCGTTACGCGATTTCCAGAACCTGGAACACACGATGCATCCGAGGGGGACCCTCTTTGTCCATGATGTGGTGCCGCTGGATGAGAGAACTGCCACGAGAGAACGAAAGACCGCCTTCTGGAGTGGGGATGTGTGGCGTTTCCTGTTGATCCTGCGGGACCACAGACCGGATCTGCGGGTAGAAGTCCTGAACTGCCCACCGACTGGTCTAGCAAGAATTACGAATCTGAATCCACATTACACGTGGCCAGCCATAGACGTGGACAGGTATCTGAAGACAGGCTTCGATGAGCGCATTCGCTGACTTCGTTGCGACTCGCCGCTGCCGGATCGAATTTGCAGCAGCCTGTCGAGTCAGCTCATTCCCACTCATAGTGCCGCGCCGGGCACGTCGCGGCGGCGCGGGATCAGGACGCGAAGCCGCGGATCGCGAAGCCATAGCCCGCCCCACGCCAACACTCCGAGAATGAGGCTCACGATCATCTCGGGAGTCAGCGTCCCCGCCACCCGAAGGTGGCTCGTGATCGCGCCTCCCAGATATCCCGTCAGGATGATGGCGCCGAGCACGCAGGTCGCCGGGATCGCGTAGAGTACGGCGCAGATGAGCGCCAGCACGCCGACCAGCCACATCCGATCGAGCGGATAGCCTATCTCGAGCGTCGCCTTCTTTATGGGTTCAATCGCGAGGAGCGTCCCGCCGGCATCGACGATCATGAACGCGATGACCATGCCGCTGAGGATCCAACCGGTTCGATGCATCCCCTGAGTGTTGCCCTGCGCTTCGCTGCTCATGTTCACGCTCCCCGACATAATTTCGTGCCGCAAGCCCGCTAGTGCAGCTCACTCCCACTCGATCGTGGCCGGCGGCTTGCCGGAGATGTCGTAAACGACGCGCGAGATGCCGGCGACCTCGTTGACGATGCGCCGCGAGACCTGGTCGAGGAACTCGTACGGCAGGCGCGCCCAGTGCGCGGTCATGAAATCGACCGTCTCGACCGCACGCAGTGCGATCACGTAATCGTAACGGCGTCCATCGCCCATCACCCCGACCGAGCGCACCGGCAGGAACACCGCGAACGCCTGGCTCACGCGCTCGTAGAGATCGTGACGGCGGAGCTCTTCGATGAAGATGGCATCGGCACGGCGCAGCAGCTCGGCATATTCCTTGCGCACCTCGCCGAGGATGCGTACTCCGAGGCCCGGGCCCGGAAAGGGATGGCGGTAGACCATCTCGCGCGGCAGGCCGAGCTCGATCCCGAGCCGCCGCACCTCGTCCTTGAAGAGCTCGCGCAGCGGCTCGATCAACTCGAGGTGCATCCGCTCGGGCAACCCGCCGACGTTGTGATGCGACTTGATGACGTGCGCCTTGCCGGTGCGCGCGCCGGCGGATTCGATCACGTCCGGGTAGATGGTGCCCTGCGCCAGGAAGCGCACGCCCTTCAGGCGCTGGGCCTCCTCGTCGAACACCTCGATGAAAGTTCGGCCGATGATCTTGCGCTTGGCTTCCGGGTCGGTCACCCCGGTGAGCGCCGCGAGGAAGCGCGCCCCGGCATCGACGCGGATCACGCGCACGCCGAGGTGCTGTGCGAAGGTGCTCATCACCTGATCGGCTTCGCCGAGCCGCAGCAGCCCGTGATCGACGAATACGCACGTGAGCTGATCGCCGATGGCGCGATGCAGGAGCGCGGCCACCACCGAGGAGTCGACTCCACCTGAGAGACCGAGCAGGACCTTGCCGGTCCCGACCTGCGCGCGCACGCGCTCGATCGCATCGGCGAGGATGTTGCCCGTGCTCCACAGGGCATCCGCACCGGCGATCTCGCGCACGAAGCGCTCGAGCAGGCGCGTCCCCTGCGGGGTGTGGGTGACTTCCGGGTGGAACTGCACGCCATGGAAGCGCCGCCGCTCGTCGCTCATCGCGGCGAACGGAATGGTGGCGGTGCTGGCGGTGGCGATGAATCCCGGCGGCAGAGCGTCGACCCGGTCGCCGTGGCTCATCCAGACATCGAGCACGCAGTCACCGGCGGCATTGCGGCGGTCCGCGAGCTGAGCGAGCAGGCGCGAAGCCCCGGTCACCGTGACTTCCGCGTAGCCGAACTCCCGCTCGCTGGAAGCCGTGACGCGACCGCCGAGCTGTTGAGCCATGGTCTGCATGCCGTAGCAGATCCCGAGCACCGGCACGCCGAGCTCGAACACCGCGGCGGGCGCACGCGGCGGGTCGGCGGCGGTGACCGACTCGGGCCCGCCGGAGAGAATCACGCCGCGCGGGGCGAAGGCACGCACCTGCGCGTCACTCATGTCCCAGGGGTGGATCTCGCAGTAGACCCCGAGCTCGCGGATGCGCCGGGCGATCAGCTGCGTGTACTGTGCGCCGAAATCGAGGACCAGGATGCGGTGCGCGTGGATGTCGGCGTGCGCAACGGCCGCGGGGGTGTCGGCTCCAGCTCGGGGAACGCTCGCCATCGAGATCGTTTCACGACACCCGGTAGTTGGGTGCCTCCTTGGTGATACTGACATCGTGCACGTGACTCTCGCGCACGCCGGCGTTCGTGATGCGAACGAACACGGGGCGGGTACGCATGTCGGTGATGTTGCGACTGCCGGTGTAGCCCATGGCCGCCCGCAGGCCGCCGGCGAGCTGGTGGAGGATGGTCACCACGCTCCCCTTGTAGGGCACGCGGCCCTCCACGCCCTCGGGCACGAGCTTCTCGAGCTCCGTGGCGGCGTCCTGGAAGTACCGGTCCGCGGAGCCGTGGCGCTCCGCCATGGCACCGAGCGATCCCATGCCGCGGTAGGACTTGTAGGAGGCGCCCTGGTAGAGCTCCACCTCGCCGGGGGACTCCTCGGTGCCGGCGAACAGTCCGCCGATCATCACCGCGTGCGCACCGGCCGCGATCGCCTTGGCGATGTCGCCGGAGAAGCGGATACCGCCGTCGGAGATCACCGGCACATCTGCGTCCTTGAGTGCCGCGGCGACGTTCGCCACTGCCGAGATCTGCGGTACGCCGACACCGGCGACCACGCGCGTGGTGCAGATCGAGCCCGGACCGATACCGACCTTCACGGCATCGGCACCCGCGTCGGTGAGCGCGCGGGCCGCCTCCGCGGTGGCGATGTTGCCGGCGATCACCTGGCTGTCGGCCCATTTCTCCTTGATGCGTTTCACGGTCTCGATGACACCGCGGGAGTGGCCGTGCGCGGTGTCCACCACCACCAGGTCCACGCCCGCCTCGCGCAGCGCGGCGACCCGCTCGATCGTGTCGGGGGTGGTGCCGACCGCCGCACCGACGCGCAGCCGCCCGCCGTCGTCTTTGCAGGCGCGCGGGAACTCGTTGGCCTTCTGGAAGTCCTTCACGGTGATCATGCCGACCAGCTCGTGCGAGC
>Ga0306918_10000941_pt1 | contig 14055 bp, 10 predicted proteins | sample tim00Cox0000000H_FD_203315 | JGI IMG/M metagenome (GOLD analysis project Ga0306918, IMG submission 203315) | Lab enrichment of tropical soil microbial communities from Luquillo Experimental Forest, Puerto Rico - timezero.00C.oxic.00.000.00H (v2)... | ecosystem: Environmental > Terrestrial >... | reverse complement strand
CCCAACTAAGCAGCGGGCCGGCACCGTCGCGGTGGTGGGACTGGGACCTGGCGATATCGACTGGATGACGCCGCAGAGCCGACGCGAGCTGGCCGCCGCGACCGATCTGATCGGCTACGGCGGCTACCTGGATCGCGTCCCGGTCCGCGACGGCCAGCGGCGCCATTCCAGCGACAACACCGACGAACCCGCGCGGGCGCGGCTAGCGTGCGCGCTGGCCGAGCAAGGGCACACCGTCGCGGTGGTCTCGTCTGGCGATCCAGGGGTGTTCGCGATGGCCACCGCCGTCCTGGAAGAGGCGAAACAATGGCCAGGAGTTCGAATCCGGGTGATTCCGGCGATGACGGCAGCGCAGGCCGTCGCCAGCCGGGTCGGCGCCCCGCTGGGTCATGACTATGCCGTGATCTCGTTGTCCGACCGGCTCAAACCATGGGAGGTGATCTCCGCGCGGCTGGCCGCCGCGGCCGCCGCCGACCTGGTGCTGGCCGTCTACAACCCGGCCTCCAAGGCGCGGACCTGGCAGGTCGGCGCGATGCGCGAGGTGCTGATGGCCCACCGCGAACCCGGCACGCCGGTGGTGATCGGCCGCAACGTGTCCGGCCCTGACGAACAGGTCCGCGTGGTGCGGCTGGCCGATCTCAACGCCGCCGAGGTCGACATGCGCTGCCTGCTGATCGTCGGGTCCTCGCAAACCCAGTGGTACTCCGACGATTCCGGTGACCGGGTATTCACCCCACGGCGATATCCGAGGTGACAGTCCACACGCGCATGTGGTGCGGTGCTCGGCTAAGCCGTGGCCTACAAAGTCGCTTTCGCATTCAGGGTCATCGCGACAAAATCAAGACGCCACAGCGATTCGAAGAGCTTGCGACCGAATTCCTCCAGCTCCGTCGTGCTGGCTCGTGGCGACTCCTTACTCTGCGCCAGGCGCTTCGCGATCTGTCGAATCGTGCGACGGCCATCGACCTGCTGCACGAAGCGCAACTGTGCCGGCGTGAGACCCGTGCGCCAATTTGGCCGGTAAATCTCTTCGCCGTCCAGACCGCAACGCATGCGCATCCGCGGAACGTAATCGAGCGCATCAACGGCCGAAAAATTGATCCTATAGGTCTTTTTCGGTCGGTCCGGCCGGCACGCGATGAAAAAATGACATGCGTTCAATACGTGGAGATCCTCGATCACGGACCACAGCTTGGTCTCCGGCACGGCGTTCACGGCTCGATCGAGCGCACTCCCCGATCTGAACCAATCGTGCGGGTAATACGGCGCATTGATGAGCCATCCCTGGAACACCAGCCCAGCCGAGTTGACAAGATCGATAGATTCATCGACGGTGAAACTGCGCTCGCGGCCATTTAGAAATACACTTGCCAGGGCAGCATCGGACTGTGCCGAAACCGGTGCCATTTTGAAGTAATTGTGGACGGGGTGCTCGGGCGGAAGCGCCGAGATCGTCTCTCTAACCATTTGGACCGCTTCGTCGTCGGGACGCAGACCCAGGTCACTAAAGGCCGATTGCAGCATTTCAATTCCGATTCGGCCGTACTTCGCGTACAGCATTACGCCGAGGGCACCGCCCGGCCGCAGGCAAGCGCCGAGTGCTTTCATGCCGGCCTCTGGGTCTGGCAGATGATGCAAAACGCCGGTCGACACGACGAGATCGAAGCCACGTCCCAGCGTCTGCACGTCTTCGATGGGAAGCCGGTGCAACTCCAGGTTCCACAGCCCGTATTTGTCTTTCAGGAATTGCTGATGGTCTAGTGCCGGTTGGCTGATATCGACCCCTACTACTTTCGCAGCACGGTTCGTGAAAGCAAAAACTGCGGCCTGATTGGTGCCGCAACCCGCAATCAAAATATCGAGGTCATCTTTGTATTCTCGGTCAGGCCACAAAATCGGGTGAGCGTGGACTGGGTCAAACCATTCCCAATTGTTTTCGGTCCAGGCTTTGAGGTCCTGTATCGGTTCTGGGTACCTCCATGACTCGTATTGCGCGGGAAAAACGTCGGTGCCCAGATCGTAATTCATTTCAGCGTGGTTCCTCCCAGTCAACTTTTGATCGGGGCTCGCGGATCGGATCGCTTGTCGCTGTGAGCATCACAGGTCCGGCACCCTCCCACGGGGATTATCGGTTACCGCCCGTTCCGCCCGCAAGCGGACGCGTTGATTGGTCGGAAATTGGTATATGACCAGGGCTTCCCGGCGGCATCGGCGGCACCGCGCTGGCCACCACCTTCGGCAAAGCCGGACAAACCGGCGGGGCCGGCGGCACCGGCGGCGCCGGCGGGGCCGGCGGCACCGGCGGGTTCGGCGGCACCGGGCTGACCGCGGCCGGCGGCGGCACCGGGACGGGCGGCACCGGCGGGGCCGGCGGGCTGGGCGGCACCGGCGGCACCGGCACCGCACCCGGAGCCACCACCTTCGGGGCGGCCGGGCAGACCGGGCTCGCCGGCGGCACCGGCGGGGCCGGCGGGGCGGGCGGCACCGGCAGCGCCACCGGGGCCACCGGGGCCGGGGCCACCGGCGGCAAGGGCGGGGCGGGCGGCACCGGCGGCATCGGCGGCACCGCGCTGGCCACCACCTTGGGCAAAGCCGGACAAACCGGCGGGGCCGGCGGCACCGGCGGCGCGGGCGGGGCCGGCGGCACCGGCGGGTTCGGCGGCACCGGGCTGACCGCGGCCGGCGGCGGCACCGGCGGCCAAGGTGACACCGGCCTAGCCACCCTCGCGGGCGGCACCGGCGGGGCCGGCGGCTCCGGCGGCACCGGCGGTCGCGGCGGCACCGGCACGGGCGGCATGAGTGGCGGCTACGGGGGTACGGGCGGCACCGGTGGCGCCGGCGGCACCGGAGGCACCGGTCTCACCGCGGCCGGCCAGGCTGGTGGCGCCGGCGCCACCGGCGGCGCCGGCCTTCCCCCCAATGGCGGCACCGGCGGCACCGGCGGCACGGGTGGCAAGGGCGGCACCGGTGGTACCGGCGGAGGGCTTTAGGCATCGGCGGCAGATGATCCAAAACCCGTCGTCCACGAGATGGCAGTGGCCGCGTGGAGGGCAAACGGGATATGCCCTGACCTGGTTGCTGCGGGTGCGGCCATTGTGGGTCGAGGGTTCGTCGGCGCAGCAAGGAAGCGTCGACGCGATGACCTGACGGCCCTTGCCGACAGTGCCGGCGATGGCGACGGACCGTGCGCCCCGGCAGATACGCCGATATTGAGCATTTCTTTGGATAACGACCACGGGGTGGCCATTCTTGATTGAGACTGCCGGTGTGGTCGCCGATTGATCGCGTGCGTGTGCACCGTCAGTGTGATGAGGAACTTGTAGTGCTTGTAGGCACCATGCTGAAGGCAGCGGCTGTTTCGAGTCCCCAATTGACGGTTGTGGGACCGGATTTACGACGTGCGGGGACCGTGCGTTGGGCAGATGGTGCATGCCCGGACCCGGCAAGTAGACGGGCCGGCTGCTCGTCTGCATTCACAGGTATTTGCACACCCGGCTGACGCAGTGGGTTAACCCCCGTCATCGTGCCGGGGTCACGTCGCTCCAGCCCTGCCTCGGCAGCGATTGCAACGCCGATGATGGGCGGTGATCCGACAGCTCGCTGACACCAACGCCGCCGGTGGTGCTCAAAATCGGCCGCTCGGTACTAAGACGGTTTCGGCGACAGGTTATTCACCCCTTGCCCCCTCCCCCACCTGAATCGCCTGCGGCGGCGAATCGATATGCGGCGCGAGGGACCCCTGCGCAGTTTCACAACGTCTTTGCACGCCGACCGGCCATGCGCAACGATGCAGGGATGCGGTGTGACGTTGCGCGTGAGGCGCTTTCTGCGCGGCTGGACGGCGAGCGTCCCGAGGTCCTCGCGCAGCAGGTCGATGCCCATCTCGAATCGTGCCGCGGTTGCCGCGCCTGGTTGATCGGCGCGGCGGTGCAGACTCGCCGGTTGGCCTCGATCGAGCCCCGCCAGGCACCAGACCTGGTCGAAAAAATCATGGCAACCATCGGTGACCACTCCCCCGCCTATCACCGCTCGATGCGCTGGCTGCGATCGCACTACAGGCGCTGGGGGCTGATCGGTGTCGGTATGTTCCAGGTGGCGATCGCAGCCGCCCAGATCGCCGGGATCGATTTCGGCATGGTGTCCCACACGCACGGGGCGATGTCAGGTGAACATTTGCTGCACGAGTCGACAGCGTGGTTGCTCGCGTTGGGGCTGGCCATGATCGGCGCAGGCATCTGGCCCGTCGCAGCGATCGGTGTCGCAGCGATTGTGGGCGCGTATTCGGTGGCACTCGTGGGTTACGAGGTGGTTGACGCCTTTGAGGGCGAGGAGACCGCGACACGGATCGCCAGTCATGTGCCCCTGCTGGTGGGCTTTGTATTCGCGTTGCTGGTGGTGCGGGAACGAATGGGGGCGCGCAGGCCGCGCAACTCCGATGCCGATGCCGACGCCGACTACCTCGCCTGGTCGTCAGAGGCACCCAGGGGTCGGCGACACCGGCATCTCTGGCCAATCGACCGCTCGACTTCCTCTACGACGACCCGTCGTAGACTGACCCAGCCCGCGCAATTAAGGTGGTTGACCATGACCGCGTCAAGCGACGACGAGGCCGTTACGCGGCTCGCCTTGTCAGCCGCACGCGGGAACGCGAGGGCGCTCGAGGCGTTCATCAAAGCCACCCAACAAGATGTCTGGCGGTTTGTCGCGTACCTGGCAGACACGGGCACCGCCGACGATCTGACTCAAGAAACCTTCCTGCGGGCAATCGGCGCAATCGAGCGGTTCTCCGGCCGCTCCAGCGCCCGAACCTGGCTGCTGGCCATCGCTCGTCGTGTTGTCGCCGATTACATCCGTCACGCACAATCGCGGCCACGCACCGCCCCCGGCGCCGATCCCGATCAGCTCCTCGGCGGCGACCGCCACGCCCGCGGATTCGAAGACCTGGTCGAGGTGACCACGATGATCGCCAGCCTCACCGCCGAACAACGAGAAGCCCTGTTGCTCACCCAGCTACTCGGACTGCCTTACGCCGACGCCGCGGAGGTGTGCGGCTGCCCGGTGGGCACCATCCGATCCCGCGTCGCCCGCGCCCGTGGTGCGCTGCTGGCCGACGTGGAGCGCGACGACCTGACCGGTTAGTCCAGTCGCGCAACCCATTCGGCGGCTTCTTCCACGCTGCCCACCGCCGTCAGTCCAATCGGTAGGGGCGGCCGCTGGACCATCACCACCGGGATACCCAGCGCGGCAGCGGCATCCAGCTTGGCCCGGGTCATATCGCCGCCGCTGTTTTTCGTGACCAAGGCGTCGATCCGGTGCTTACGTAGCAGCGCCAATTCGTCGTCGTAGTCATAGGGGCCGCGCGAGAGCAATAGTTGGTGACGACGCGGCAGGAGCGCATCGTCCAGTGGGGTGACAGCGCGGATCAAGAACCACGCGTCGCTGTCGGCGAAAGCTTTCACGCCTGAGCGGCCAGTGGTGAGAAAGATTCGTGAATAGCCTTGCTGTGCAACGGTTTCAGCCGCTTCGATATCCGCTTCGACGACGAGAGCGTCGCCCGGATTCCACGCCGGACGGGCCAGCACCAAATGGGGCATCCGCAATTCGGCACACACTTCGGCGGCGTGCGCCGTCATGGTTGCCGCGAACGGATGCGTCGCATCGACGACGGCGTCGATGCGTTTGTCCTCGAGCCAGCGCCGCAGTCCGTCCACGCCGCCGAAGCCACCGATGCGCACCGGGCCCACCGGGAGGGCCGGGTCCGGCACCCTGCCGGCCAGCGAGCTGATGATGTCGACGTCCGGGTGCAGGGTCTTCGCCAGCGCGCGGGCTTCGGCGGTGCCGCCGAGCAGCAACACCCGCATCAGTGCCGGCTCCCCCGGGCCCGCCCGGTCGAATACAGGTAGCTGTCGGTGAATCCCTCGGCGGCCAGGACATCGCCAACGACGATGATGGCGGTTTTGGTGATGCTGGCGTCGTGCATTTGTCCGGCGATGTCGGCGAGCGTGCCGCGCAGCACCTTCTGCTGCGGCCAGCTCGCGAAAGCCACTACCGCAGCCGGTGTTTCGTCTCGGTAGCCCCCGGCCAGCAGCTGCGGGACGATGGTGTCTATCTGGGCCGCGGCCAGGTGCAGAACCAGCGTGGCGCCGGATTGGGCGAGGCTGGCCAGCTCTTCGCCGGGCGGCATCGGCGTCGACAGGGTCGCTACCCGGGTCAGCGTCACCGTCTGCGCCACTCCCGGGACGGTGAGCTCCCGTTTCAATGCAGCCGCGGCTGCGGCGAAAGCCGTTACACCGGGGACGATTTCGTAGTCGATGCCCAGCGCGTCAAGTCGGCGGCATTGCTCGGCCAGCGCGCTGTACAGCGACGGGTCACCGGAGTGCAGCCTCGCGACATCGTGGCCTGCGGCGTCCGCATCCGCCAGTTCGGCCACGATCTGCTCCAGCGTTAACGGGCCGGTGTCAACGATTTTCGCGTCGGGACGGCACAGCGCCAGCAGATCGTCAGGCATGATCGAACCCGCATAGACGCACACCGCGCATCTTTCGAGGAGCCGTTGGCCGCGGACCGTGATGAGGTCGGCGGCGCCGGGTCCCGCGCCGATGAAAAACACCGTCACCGCTTTGTCACCGCCCACTGGGTGACCGGGTACTGCGGCCGCCAGCTGGTGAATCCGCCCAGGGGCACGCCCTCATAATGCTGGAAGCGCCGCAGGTGTCCACCGACTTGCGAATGAGCTTGCGCGAGAACAGCTTCGGATTCGACAGTGACTGCGTTGGCGATTAGGAGTCCGCCGGAGGGCAGGTTGTCGAGGCAGGCATTGAGCAGGCCCGGCTGAGTCAGGCCGCCGCCGATGAAGATTACCGACGGCGCTTCGGCGCCGTCGAACGCGTCGGGTGCTGCTCCGCGTACATCAACTTCTACTCCCGAAGCGGCGGCGTTGAACCCGATGTTGCGGCGCCGCCGTTCGTCGCGTTCGAACGCCACTGCCGTGCAGCCCCGCCAACGCAGACACCACTCGACCGCGATGCTGCCCGAACCCGCCCCGACATCCCATAACCGCTCCCCCGGCCGCGGCGCCAGCACCGCCAAGGTCACCGCCCGCATCGCCTGCTTGGTGATCTGCCCGTCGTGCATGAACGCATCGTCGGGCAGTGGCGACGTGCGCTCGTCGGGCAGGTAGCGCACGGCCATCACGTTGAGATCGTCGACATCCGCGGGCGCGTCATCGGCCCACTCCCGCGCGATGCCATCGCGGCGGCGTTCGGCTGGGCCGCCGAGTTGTTCGAGCACACTGATCTCGGAATCGCCCCGGTCGTAGGCGTTGAGCAGCACCGCCAGCACCTTCGGGGAGGTCCGGTCGCTGGACAGCACGATTGCCTGGCCGCCCCGGCGCACCGCGGTGTGAGGCTGACCGGTGACCAGGCTGATCACCTCGGTGTCGTGGACGTTCCAGCCCATCCGCGCGCACGCCAGCGCCACCGAGGACACGTGCGGCAGCACCCTGACGCGGTCGGGCCCGTAGAGCCGGATCAGTGTGCCGCCGATGCCGTGTAGCAGCGGATCGCCGCTGGCCACCACGTGGATGTCTTTTGCAGGTTCGACGGGCAAGGTTTGCAGCGCGGGCAGCATCGGTGACGGCCACTCCCGGCGGGGGGCGGCCACCGTGTCGTCGAGCAGGTCAAGCTGCCGCTTGGAGCCGTAAATGACTGTGGCCCTTCGCAATTCGACGCGGGACGTTTCGGCGAGCCCCGCCATGCCGTCGGCGCCTATGCCGACAACGACGATCATCGCGGCATCCTGCGCCACACGGGCTGCGGGCACAGCCGCATCACGAAGAACATCGGCCGCAGTGCCCACGGGATCCATACGGTGCGCCGACCCTTGGCCAGCGCGCGCGCGGTCGCTGCGGCCACTTGCTGCGGGGTACTGGACAGCGGCGCGGGCGCCATGCCCGCGGTCATACGCCCGATGACGAAGCCGGGGCGTGCGATCAGCAACCGCACCCCGGTGCCGTACAGCGCGTCGGCCAACCCGCTGGCGAAGCCGTCCAGGCCGGCCTTGGCCGAGCCGTAGACGTAGTTGGCGCGGCGTACCCGGACCCCCGCCACCGAGGAGAACACCACCACCGAGCCTCGGCCGGCCGCGCGCATGGCGGTGGCCAGGTGGGTGAGCATGCTGACCTGCGCGACGTAGTCGGTGTGGATGATGGCGACCGCATGCGCGGCGTCGGCCTCGGCGCGGGCCTGGTCGCCCAGGATGCCGAAGGCCAGCACCGCGACCCCGATGGGTCCGTGCTCGGCGACGATCGCGTCGACCAGCGGGCCGTGCGACGCCAGGTCATCGGCGTCGAATTCCCTGGTGTGCACCGCCGCGGCTCCGGCGGCTTTGAGCGTGGTGACCTGGTCGTCGAGCTGATCGGCTTTGCGTGCAGCCAGCACTACCGTCGCTCCTGGAGCCAGGCGCCGCGCCAGTTCGACGCCGATTTCGCTGCGGCCGCCCAGGATTAGTACCGGACCTGCGCCCGTGTCGTCCACGGCTGCGATTATCACCTGCGCTAGCGTGGGCGGTGATGGCGAATACCACTACGCGGCTTACCGACGACGCGTTGGCGTTTCTGTCCGAACGTCACCTGGCGATGCTGACCACGCTGCGGACCGACAATTCACCGCATGTGGTGGCCGTGGGTTTCACCTTCGATCCCACGACCCACATCGCGCGGGTGATCACCACCGGCGGCTCGCAGAAGGCGGTCAACGCCGACCGTGGGGGGGTGGCCGTGCTCAGCCAGGTCGACGGCGCGCGGTGGCTGTCGTTGGAAGGCCGGTCGAAGGTGAACAGCGATGCCAACGCTGTCCGTGACGCCGAGCTGCGCTACGCCCAGCGCTATCGCACGCCGCGAGCCAACCCGCGAAGGGTGGTCATCGAGGTGCACGTGGAGCGGGTGCTCGGGTCGTCGGATCTGTTGGACCGGAGCGAGTAGTTTCTGCCTGGATACTCAACCTCGTTCGACATTCAATCGCGAGGTAACGCTTTCCGGAAAGCCCTCAAGAAGTACGGCATCTAGTTCGTCGTACGACATCGGAAGAATATGGCTGTACGGCATATCGCCGAGCGCCATGATGAAGTAAGCGTCGGGGTTACTGCGCAGCACATACCTGACCACTTCGTCGCTCTCGACTTGGGCATCTACCTGCGGATCAAGACCTGCGGAGCGCCACTTTGGCCCTATCATTTCCATCCGATTGGCACTTCGGAGATATGTCCCTACCTTATAAATTATGAATTTTCCTGCGTCCTGCAAGCGCGAAAAAAAGCCCTGCGAGGATTCTACCGGGGTTGTTCGCCGTTCGGTGGAGACATAAAGAACTCGATAGCCGCCGTTTTGCCCCGCCTCGATGACATAGGCCCACCAGTCAGGGTGTGGATATCCATACCGGAAATGAAGTCGGCCATTCTCCACCTCCGACGCGTCCCAGGGCGCATTTCCTGCGTAGTGGCAAATCCACCGCCAGTTCTCGTAGCGCCTCAGCAACTCATCGGTTTCAGGGTCTGCGATATGCGTGTCCATATTGCCTAAACCCTACACATTTTGAACGGAAATGTCAGTTCGGTTCATCGGGCTCATCGGGGTTAGGTTGGGGCGCAGCGTCTTCGATCGGCTCATGCTCTGAAAGCATGCCAGCATCTTTCAGATCGTCAACTGAGATCGGAGAATTGGTTGCTTTGTCAACTACGACCCACTGCTCGCCGCCGCCCGGCTGCCCGAATGCATCCTTAGCCGGGCCGAACTCTACCTCCCAGTTCTTACCTTGCGGGATCGGTTCACCGGTGCCTTCGAAGATGTGGTATTGCGTTGTTAAGCCAGGCGGAGTTGCACGTTGGGGCAACGGGATTCCTTCCGGTGACAAGAAGCCACCACCGTTAGGGCCGAGGCGGTCAAGTCGGAGATTAGTAGGAATGCGATCGGTCGTCATGGGTTCGCCTGCGAATCCATTATTCGGCGCTTGAACATCCCAATCCCACCGTATATCGCCGTTTGGACCCTTAATCGTGAACTCCCGCTCGAATTCTTCCGGGGTTCTTCCAGCTAACGGTTCGTAGCCGTCCAACAACTCCTGCGGGACGCCCCCGTTCACCAATCGCTCAAGCTCAGCACCGGGATGCTCTAGTAAGCGCAATGCATCCGCAGCGGGCAACGAATAGTCGATACCGGGCAGTTTTGTCGACGTTGGGGGCCCGTGAACACTGTCAGGCCCGTCAGGCGTTTCGCCGGTGACGCCATCGTCCCCAGAAGGACTCCCGTGCTGGTTTGGTGAGACTTCACCTGGTGGGTGTGAGCTGGGTCGGCCATCGCTAGGTCCGTGCGGATTATCGCCGCCAGGTGGACCGCCGTCGCCATTCCCATGCGATCCCCCATCATGCGGCGGCTTTCCGTGCAGCCGACCGCCCGGTGGGCCCCCGTCCCCAGGCCCATGCCGGCCGCTGCCGTCCGGTGGCGGGAGGTCGGTCGGACGACCTCCTGGAGGTGTGGAATGCGGCGCCGCGGACGAGAACGACGGCGCCGACTGGGGCGAGTGTGCAGCGACGGGTGCAGATTCAATCGGAGATCCGCTGGGCGCTACCGGTACCCGAACCGGCGCCGGTTCAGCTACTTGCGGGATAGCCGAAGGCAGGCGCTCGCCCGCCGCAGCCGGCACGGCTGTCGGAGCCGAAGCGGGTGCGGTCGCCGGTATCGGCTCATGTGGACTACCGACGGGCACGGACACCGGTTCGTGCGGACCGGCGGCTGGCTCATGGGGACCACCCGCGGGCGGAGCCGCCGTTGCGGGCGCTGGCTCAGGACCCGGTTCATGCGGCCCACCAGAACCCGCACCCCCCGGAGCCGACACGGCGCCAGCCGGCTCCGGCGGTTCGTGCGGGCCACCCGCCGGCGCAGGCGGCACAGCACACGGACCTCCGCCGGGCCCTGGCGGCTCCAAGGGCGTCGGACCTGGCGCGGCAGCGGGCCCGTGGGGCGCACCGGGCGGGATGTCCGGAGGGCGCGCCACCGGCCCGACCGGCACCTCGGACAACTTGCCCGGCGGCAAGCCCACGGGCTGGCCGCCGAGCGGAGGATCGATCTTGGGCAGATTCCCCGCAATGCCTTCGAGGTTTTTCGTCAGATCGCCGCTCGTCTTGGAGATATCCGCCAACGCACCGCGAGCGCCGACGATCTCCCCAAGCCCACCGGCCGCCCTCTCGCCGGCGCGCCCCGCCGCACCGGCGGCCTCCGCGGCTTCGGCGCCACGCGCGGCCGCCCCGGCACCATCGGCCGCCGCGCCGGCTTCCCCAGCTCCGGGAAGAAACAGCGTCGCGACGTCGAAGACGTTTTCGCCGAATCCCAATCCCGGCCGAGCCGTACTCCAATCATCGAGGTGCAGCAACGCTTTGAACATCTGCTTGTCTGCTTCCACGGCCTCCTGCGGGTTGAGGAAGTGATTGAGCAGACCCGTCTTCGTCATGCCCTCCCACGTGGCCGTCGCCCCCTTGGGATCAAGAAGGAACCACCGCGGATCGAGATCGACCAGGCCTTGCGCCATGCCAACGGCGCCCTTGAGGACACCCTCGTTCGCGTTCACCCACGTGTCGAACACGGTCGCCACCTGGTTTCCGACCGCGTCGCCCAGAAAATCCTTGAGCTCGCCACGCGTGTACTTTTCGAGCTTGACGACCAGGCCATCGACGACCTGCATCCCCAGCTTCATTCCCTGTTCGGCCGCGCGGGCTTCGCGCCCCAGGTCGTGCAGTACGTCGTTGATGTCCCTGGCGATCTTTTTGATCTCATCGATCGCGTCGCCTTTGATGATCAACATCACGTCATGCCCGAGGTCGGCCAGTGACCCCAGCCGGTTCAACAGATCCCGAATGTGGTTGTGAGCCTGATTCACCTCGTCGGCGAAAGCATCGAGGCTGGTGGCCAGCTTGCCGGACTGCTCGCCGAGTTGCGCCATGCAGTCGCCGATCTTCGACAAAGCCTCATCGATCTTGCCGCCTTCGGGAATCTGCTGGGCATCAAACAGTGATTTCGAAGCGTTGAGCGCACCCTGCGTTCCGCTGGCCGCCGCACCGAAACCGCGCCAACGGGCCGCGGCCGCATGCAGTCCCGCGACGTCGCCGTCGGGCCACACATCGTCAACGAAAGACTCCACCAGCGCCCAAAGCAGCGGAGGCGGCTCCCCTTTACCCCACGTCCCCGGCGGCCCAGGAGGCGCAATCTTGGTCGGCTCCGGTGGCGCCTGCAAGACGCCGGCACCGCCGCCGAGCGCCGAGGCGGCTTCGGCCTTCGAATAATTCGCTGCGCCCTGTTGTATCAGCGCCCCGCTCTGCCGGCACGCGTTGATCGCGGCCGCCGCGGCCTTCAGCAGCTGCTCCGCCGTGTCCTGGTACGCCAGGCCGAACACCTCACCCGCCGCATCCAGGCCGGTGTGGGCCGCAAAACCTGCCGTCAACACGATCAGGTTGGCATTCAGGCCATCCCCGACGGCACCGACGGCGCTGCCCGCGGCGAACAACGCCTGAGGATCAACCACCAAGGGAACCACGCGCGAGATTCTCGCCCACGCCAGCGCGCGCCGCTAATCACCCAGGTCGCGCCCCAACTCACCCATCGACACGCAGCGTGATGCGGTGGCGTCCCGGCAACACGGCCACGGTCGGCCCGGCCGGCTGACCGTCGACCTGCACCTCCGCCCCGGCGGGTAGTCCGGCCAGCGCGATGTGCGCGGCCCCGTCCGTGGCCACCGTGATCGTCGACGACGGCAACGCGGCCAGCCCGGCGCGCGCCACGTCGACCGTGAGGCTGACGACCCCGGTGAGGCGCAGCGTCAGATACGGCAGCGGGTCGACGGGCGGGCCCACGCGCCAGTCCAGCTCGCTATACAACCCGGGGGTCGGCTCGAAACTGAGGACGACGCCGCGATGGTGCCGAACGGTGTGCGTCGGGTCCGGCCGGGCATACGAGCGCGCGTCAACTTGCGCTACCGCACCGCGGCGCGCGGCCACCGAAGGATCGGCGGTCAGTTCTGACAACCACCACACCTGGTGCGGCCCGATGCCCAGGTCGGCGCGCACCAGTTGGGGATACCACGCAAAGGTGATATGTCCCGGATCAGCTTGGCGCAGACCGGTTCCCATGTGCGCGATGGGATCCTCGAACTTGTCCTGAAACACCCAGGCGATGTGATCCTCGAGCGGATAGACGGTGAACCGATGGCGGTAGCCGAGCCGGTCAAGTTCGAGCACCTGCTCGGCGGCCGACGCGCACGGCACCAGTTCGTCAACCAGCCCGTGGGCGATGACGTACGGCAGCCACCGGGCGTTCACCAGCAGCTTCCAGGTATCACCCTCGCGGGCGCACGGCGAGTCCAGGTCGAGGTCGGCCGGAATGTCGACGTCGGGCAGCAGTCGCACCCCGCACGTCGGCGGGCCGGCCAACACCACCGCCTGCGAGAACACCTGCGGGTAGCTCAGTCCCAGCTTGTAGGCCGCGTACCCGCCCATCGAATAACCCGAAACCACCGTGCGATTGGGGTCGGTGCCCAGCTGTTCGGCCACGCGCGCCCACACTTCCCAGACGTCGAGTTCCCCGGTGTCGAAGTACCAGGTCGACGGGCCCCGAGCCAGCGGCGTAACCACCACCGAGTCGCGGCCCTCGCACACCTCGTGCAACAGGTTCGGGTCGATCGCGGCGAACTGGCTTTGCCCGAGCGCGAGCGAGTGCAGCAGCAGCGTCAGCGGCAACATCTGACCCGGCGCATAAGTCGACGGCAGGCACACCGAGTAGGGCTGGACCCGGCCGAGGAATTGCGGCTTGGTGCTCAAGATGTCGTCGGCGGCGACACCTTGGCCGAGCTCGATCGAGGACACGTACCAACGGGTCGACGGGCCGATGATCACCGGCTCCGGATCGGTCTCGCGGGCCGCAAGCCGAGCCCACGGCACCGTCACCGCGAACTCAGAAACGTCGCCGCGGGTCAACGCCGCGGCCTGCGCGGAATCCGACCAGAAGTTCAGGTG
>Ga0306918_10000937_pt1 | contig 14074 bp, 11 predicted proteins | sample tim00Cox0000000H_FD_203315 | JGI IMG/M metagenome (GOLD analysis project Ga0306918, IMG submission 203315) | Lab enrichment of tropical soil microbial communities from Luquillo Experimental Forest, Puerto Rico - timezero.00C.oxic.00.000.00H (v2)... | ecosystem: Environmental > Terrestrial >... | reverse complement strand
ATTGGCGCAGGCTCACTCCGAGCTTCTTCGTCAGTCGCACCAGCCGCTCGCGTGCCCGGTTGAGCAGTTTGGCGTCGGTCGGAAACATCACCGCCTTCGGCTGCACCGTGGTGTCGATCACAACACAGGCGAGGTCGGAGGGCTTCATCGCGTCCGTCCGGCTCGCCACCGCCAGGCTCTCCTGCAGTAGCGCCTTGAGCTTGTCTTCCCCCATCCGCTGGCGCCAACGCGTCAGCGACGAACGGTCGAACACCAACGCATGTTGGAAAAACGCCTCGCCGCAGAAGTACTGGAAGTACGGGTTCTCCACCCAGCGATCGCACAAAGCCTCGTCGGAAAGGTCATAGGTGTGCTTGAGGATCGCTAGCCCCGCCATCAGCCGCGTCGGCAATGGCGGCTGGCCCGGCTTGTCGGTAAAAACCCCACCTGGTCAAGCCGTGAGCGGAACAGATCCTGCTCACTGGTCTCCCGTCGCTCGCGTGGTCGCATCGCAAATCCCCCGCTCCATCAGCTCGAGCGAGAAGAATCAAAATCGATTTGCAAGGAAATCGCCCTCCAAAGGCCAAAAACCGGCAAATTCGGTTACTTGAGCGGGCCCAATCATCCAGCCATTTCAATAGCTTTTAAATTCTTCACGAACGACTTATTACAAAGCAAAAGAAACGCGTGTCGTGGCTTGGCTAATAGTAAGAGCGTCTCTCGTGTTCGCTACGCCTAAGCTTATTATTTTGCGTTCAGGTGCTAGAGAGTCTGAGATTGGTTGCCCCTCGGTGTCTGATCATCCTGTTCCGGTTACACACGGGGGAACTGCAGGTTAAGGAAGTCTGCGCGAACGTTCAGCGAGAGCCCGGCGTACGGCTCGATCAGGTTTGGCGGCACGCGGAGGCAGCGAGCCGTCGACGCGTAGACGAGGTTCGCCACACCATCGAAATACTGCACCGGGCCTGTTGCAACCCCCGCTGGGGAGTGGTCCCACCAAACTACCCAATCGCTGGCCGCGGAGAAGATGGCAGCATCGAGTGACTGGGGTGACTGTGGGGCCCTCTGCACCTGTCGGGCGACCTTCGCTACGCCCGCCAGAAAGGAGTCGGACCCCGCATTAGCCTTGCGGGTTCCAACGAACAGGCGGCTATACCCGGTCTGCCAATCAATGGATCGCTCGAAGAGGTGATAAGGCTGGTCGGGCTTGATCTCGTCCGTCGCGAGCAATTGAGGGAACCCGCTATGGCTGGCTGACATGTCGAAAGCTAGCTCGTGTAACTCGCTGTATGCTCGGCCCCCGATGCATCGTTTAGCCTCGTGGTAGCACTCCTGTGTGCGATAGAATACGAGGGCCACCTCGTCCGGGATCGTGCTCTCCTCCGACTCGGGCAGGACGGCCGGAAGATAGGCCGTCAGCCCATTTAGTCGTTGCATTTGGACCGTTATGGGCATGAACATCTCTCCGAGACGCTGGACGAACACATCCCGCCGAGTGCCAGCCTTCTTGCGAGCGCGGAAGACACGGACCGAGTCCGCGGGTACGGGCCGCGCTGCGGAACTGCCGCGATAGGTAGCGTGCGCTCCCGTGTTGTTCGACGCTGCAAGAAGCTCTCGCCAGCCGCGGAGTAGCAGCTCATTCAATCCCTCTAGAGCGGTTCGGGACTTTGCAGCCTCGCCGCCGCTCGCGACTAGGCACGTGGTAGACATTTCTAGCTCGCGGGCGAGGCCTGCCTGTAACTCGCCTGTTCGGCCCGACAGAAATCCCCCCTGAATAATCGCGTGCATGCGCCGAACTCCGAACTCGGTCGGCTCGTTTTCAGCCGCGAGGCGCGGGTCCCGTTCGAACTGGGCTGTGACGGCCACCTTGGCCGCGGTACTGGACGTGCTGAAAATGCCAAACACGCGTCGTCGGGCCAGCTCGAACGCCTGCGGCGCGGTGATGCCCCCCGACCACAGGATCTCGACTCCCAACAACCCGCCATAGTCACGAAGGGCCTCGATCTGATCGGGAGTAAGCACCCCGTCAGGGCTATCGCTTGCCTTCACTAGCTTGCGCGGGTTCACGCGGTCCGGGGCGTCGAAGAGAACGGTTGTCGCCCCGGCTCCGCGAGCGACCTTCAGCCATCGACGGGCGGCCACTTCGCATTGGGCGACGTCGAATACCTCTGTAGCAGTCACCAGCGGGGTATCTACATAGAAGGCGGGGATAGCCGTCCAGCCGGTCGTCCATCGAGTTATTAGCTCGATCACCTGTCTTTGCTCTTCGAGCGTGAGGGGGAGTAGGCCGTATTTACCAGCGTCAAACCCGTTGACCCGAGCTGCTTCCAGTCCGGTCCAGATAGTCCGCGCTGCGGACTCGACGTCTACTTGGTATCGAGGCGTCAAGCGCACGCCACGCCCGGTCGCAAATTTTAGCAACCGGTTCACCGCCGGGATGCCGAGCACATTCAGCAGCCCTTGAGCGCCCCACCGCTGGCGCGCGTAAGGGAGTTGGGCGCCGTCAATCGCGACCTCCCTAACTCCGAGGTCGGCAGCTGCGGCGATAGTCGCCTCGATTTGCTGTAGTTGGACTTCTGTGACGATCTCCTCCTTGAAGGAGACGAGAACCGATAGCTGATGCGTATTGGCAGGACCGATCTGCCCCTTATTGCGCGCCTCATCCAATTTCCCGACGAGGGCAGCGAGCCGCGTGCAGTCCGCCCCTGGGTCAAGCAGTAGCCGGACCGTCAGGGGCCGCGGTCGGCCGTCGGGGGTGTCGAGGAATGGCTGGAACGCAGCGGTGACGGCTTCCGCGGACTTCTCCGTGGCCGGGAACTCGGGCAATTGCCCGGTCAGCCGAACGTTGATGCGCGTGCCGACGTTGGTGGTTAGGAGGAGCCGTCCCGCAGCCACAGCCGATAGCGTACCGTATTCGGGCGGGCCAATGGGGACCTCGCCGGCGCTAGTCATCCGTTCACCATCAAGGATGACACCGAGCTGGAAGAGGCTCGACGCGCCCGCAGCTGCTTTCGCCGACGAGAGCGCCGCGTCCAGGATGACCGGCCCAGCACTTCCTTCATCACTGACGGCGAACAATGGTCCGTACTGATGATTGTCGTACTCTGCCAGAAGCCTCTTGGGCGTCGACTGTTGAGTATCCCGCATCGCCGCTGTCATGGCCCACCTGTAACTACTTGAAGCCCCGATCAGCTTTTTCGTGCGCCTCGCCATCATTTCGAAGGGCGCCAGTTCCAGTCCTGCTGTTACGATCCATGCGTACGAACTCCGATACACTGATTGTCACCCGCCAGCAGCGGTTAAATGATGCCTCATTGAGCACCGTCGCCAAGTACGCCAGCCATTTTATTTCTGCAGTCTCGGGTAGCTTCGTAACGAAGGCCATCGAAAGGAATGTCTCCAAAGTGCCACGGCGCTGGAACCGTGCCTCATCGGCCCACGTGGCGACTTCGATGAACTGCTGAAGGTCACTCCCCAACAGATTCTCAACCTGTTGCCGGGCGCTGTCGGTGAGGTGGACCATCGCAATGACCCCCACTACTTTGTGGCCTTTCACGCCCCAAGTCAACGAAACATTGGCAGTGCAGATTGACAAAATGAGAGCGACTATGACGCGGTACACTGCTTCCTCCCCTGTAAATGCTCAGGCAAGCGTACCGTCCGAACTGCGCGCGTTGGAATCGCCGAATGATGAGCTTGAGTCTCTCGATCTCGGCTTGCGCTTGGGCAGGCTCTGACCGATCGTCCGCCACTTGCGCAGCCAAGTCACGCACCAATTGGTGCAGCGTATCGACATCAGAAAGCAGCGCGGCGAGATCGATGTCCACGCACCAAATCTAACGCGATTCGTCTCAACTCCGCCGCGACGATTATCATCGTGAGTCAATCAGTCACACCAAACAGAGTTTTGCTTTGCATCGCTCAGCCGGCGACAGCGGGTCGCCACCGTCGCTCAGGTGCACGCCAGTCGACGCCATCAATCAGCATTGATAGCTGCTCCGAGCTCAGCGCCAGTGTCTCACCCGGATCGGCGTCCGGTGGCCACAGGAACACGCCCTGTTCAAGCCGCTTGGTGAAGAGGCAGAGACCAGTCCCGTCCCAATACACGATCTTGATCAGGCTGGCTTTGCGACCGCGGAACACGAACAGATGGCCGGAGAAGGGATCCTGGCGCAATACGGCCTGCACCAACATGGCCAGCCCGTCGATGCCCTTGCGCATGTCGGTGTAACCCAGGGCCAAGTGGACCTTCAGTCCTCGAGGAAGCAGCGTCATGGTACACGCTCCTGCTCGCCCAGCGCCGCATCGCAAGGCGTGCTCGCATCAGTGATCTGCACCGTGACGAACATCGGTTTAGGCTTCAGCTCTTGCCTCCAACGAAACAGCACACGCGCCGCTATCCCATAGCGACGCGCCACCTCGGAAAGGCTCGCGCCCGGTTGCCCCGCCTCCTCAACGATGCGACGCTTGTCCGCCTCGCTGAAGCTCCGCCGATGGCCGTCGCGTGCCGGCGGCACGATGAGCGCCTGCTCCGGCGAGCGCGCCGGTAGAGTAGCCTGCGCGGCAGCGGCTGTGGCTCAGCTTTGAACTTCGCCCGCCAGTTGCCAAACGCCTTGAGCGAAAGCCCCTGAGCCTCACAATACTCTCGCTGATTCAAATCGCTTTGACGCCATCCCCTCGTGATGCGCGCGCCAAAACGCCTCGCCGTAACGCTCGCGAGACCGCCGTCCGTCCGCCATCTGTTCCTCCTCACCTTTACAAAAAGGCCAGTGAGAACAGATCGCGTTTGGCAGGCGCAAAATAAGCGTGCGAACAATGGACGCTTACGAACTCCCTGTCCCGCGACAAAAAATTCCCTGATACACCCTTGGAGATTCCCTGTTCTGTTGCGTAAGCTGAGATTGCCGAGGCGTTAAGGGAGCGCAGCGGGGTTACGGATGCTCAGGTGGATGCAGAATACGGCTCGAACCCCAAGCCTAGGGGTCCTCTCAATTGGGAATGGGTACAGGCGATTCTACGCGCGCTTGACAAACATGGCGGTGGAATGAGTCAGACCGCGCTGGAGGTGTTTACTCGGGATGTGTTTCTGTACACCACCCGAGCAGGAGTTCGCGATGAAATCGACCGGATCGTCGCAAGTGCAATGACCGAGCAGCAGCCCACCGTGGTCGTTGGTCATTTGCTCGGGTCAATAGTTGCTTACCACGTTCTACGGTCGGATTCCCGCTCGCTACGCGTACCACTATTTTTGACCGTAGGGTGCCCGCTTGGAGTGCGTCCGATCCGGAATCAATTTGCGCCATTGCGGTTTCCATTGCCAGTGAAGCAATGGCTGAATGCGTTTGATACGCGGGACGTTGTGTCCCTATACCCACTCGACAAGACAAACTTCCCCGTCACCCCAGAAATCGAAAACTATCCTAAGATCAACAATTCAACCGACAAGTATAGCAGGGTACCTTGACGACTCGGTGGCAGAACGGATTTTAAACGCGTTGGGGGTCTAGGACCCCTCCCAAACCGGGGGTCCAGGGAGGAGGCCGATGAAAGCGCATATCGTCGGTGGCGGGTTTGGCGGACTGGCAGCGGCCGCGTATCTCATCCGGAACGCGGGGGTTCCCGGCCAGGACATCACGATCTACGACGCGGAAGAGCGGATGGGTGGCGGGTTCTTTCTAGGCGGCAGTGCGGAAAGAGGCTACAATGTGCCTGGTTCCGTCTTCGACAAGGAATTCCGCTGCACATTCGACTTGCTTGCAGAGATCCCCTCTGCAAGCGATCCGGGTATCTCCGTCAAAGATGAATTCTTCGCCTTCAATGCGCGCCACCCTTTCCGTGACCGGGCGCACATCATCGATCGCAACGGCCACATTGTGCACGGCCCGCGTTTCGGCCTGAGCCTGCGCGACGGCTTCGACCTGGTGCGGCTCGCGCTGACGCCCGAAGCAAAACTGGACGGGCGGCGCATCGAGGAATTCTTTTCCCCAAAGTTCTTCTCAACCGAATTTTGGTTGCTCTATTCGACAATCATGGGGTCGCTCCCGCAGCACGGCGCGACGGAGTTGCGGCGCTATCTGAACCGCACCTTGCACTTATTCCCATCACTTTCGGACATGGCGGACATCATGCGCACGCCCGTTAACCAGTACCAAGCGTTCATCGAACCGCTGGTCGCTTGGCTGCGCGCGCGAGGCGTGAACTTCCTGACCGGCGCCATGGTCCAGGACATCGGCTTGGCGCCGTCCCCGGATCAGATAACCGTCAACCGACTCGACTACGAACGGGACGATGCGGCGACATCGGTTGCGGTCGGGCCGGAGGACCTCGTGCTGGTGACCACCGGATCGCAAGCCGCCAACCTTTCCGTGGGATCGATGAGCGAGGCGCCACGACCGCGGAGCAGCGGACGGTCCTGGGCGCTGTGGAAGCGCCTGGCGGAGCGGCGCACGGATTTCGGCAATCCGGACGTGTTCTTCGGCGCTGCCCGGATACCCGACTCGCGCTGGGTGAGCTTCACGGTCACCACGACGGCGACCGAATTTGTCGACCAGATGTCCGCGCTGACGGGCAGCGAGCCCGGAAGCGGCGGGCTCGTGACTTTGAAAGACTCGGGCTGGCTGCTGTCGCTGACGATCTTCCACCAGCCGCAAGTCATCGGCCAGCCGCCCGGCACGTACCTCTGCTGGGGCTACGGCTTGTATCCGGAGCGCAACGGCGATTTTGTCCCGAAACGTATGGATGCATGCACCGGCGCGGAGATCCTCAAGGAGGTTCTGCGGCACCTGCGGTTCGACAAACAATTGGACGCGATCATGGCGTCATCGATCTGCATCCCCTGCGACATGCCCTACGTGAACAACATCTGGCTGACGCGCACACGCACCGACAGGCCCCGCCCGGTTCCGGAGGGGGCGACCAACCTCGGACTCATCGGCCAGTACGTGGAGGTTTCGCGGGATGTGGCGTTCGCCATCGAATACTCCGCCCGCACGGCGTGGGAGGCGATTCACATCCTGCTCAAGCGCGGCCCTGCGCCGCCGCCGGTTTATCAGGCCCAGTACGATCCGAAGGCGCTGCTCGCCGCGCTAAAGGTGTTTATCTTTCCGGGGGCTGCCCGACCGTGAATTCCCAAACCGTGTTGCCGCCGTCGCAGGGAGGTCGAGCCGCTTCTTCGTCATCGAGGAGATGGTCAGACGAGGTCTGCGCGCTCCCGGCGTCGTAGGAGGAGATCGCTATGAGGCTCGTTCGGTTTCTGTTGTATGTGTTCGCGGCCCTCGCTGGCGTCTACCTGCTTGCTGCCGTCCTTTACGCCATTCCGGTGCTCAGCGGTGCGCTCGACGACACGATGGAGGTTAGATTCAGCCGTCCTGATCCGTCGATTGTCGCGGACTACCGCAACGGGCTGACACCGGCGCAGAGGGAAACCTATTACCACCTGTCGCAAGGCTCGGAAATCCTGCCTTGGATCCTGCTGACTGCGGTCGACGTCGCCGACCCTGGCTCCACCAAGCCGTTCGTCGAGAATCTTGAGCGCTACGGTCTCTTGCCCGACCCGGCGCGCGACGACGGGTTGCCTGTGGGCCTGACAGTGTCGTCCAACCCTTTCACGTTCGGCATTGACTTCGTCGGGATCACCTGCGCGGCCTGCCATGTGGGCGAGCTGCGCCACGACGGCAAAGCCGTGCGGATCGACGGCGCTCCCAACATGTTCAATATGCAGCTCTTCTACTCGCAGGCCATCGAGGCGCTCATGGCGGCGACGAGCGATCGAGCCAAGCTGTGGCGGACGCTCAAACGTTTGGGACGGCAAGATTACGGACGCTACGGGGTTGCCGCGCCGTTCGTCCGCCCGGCGACTCTCGTCTACTACGGCGCGAACATGCTGCTGCACCGCGACAGGTTGGACGCGCGGCTCGAACTGATCGCCGTCATCCGCGCCGCGAAGGAGCAGCGGGATCCCAAGCACCCGACCTCCGGGTTCGGTCGCCTGGACGCGTTTGACGGCACCCGCAACTTCATATTCACGCGCCTGCGCAAGGCGGACGCGGGCGGAGAGTTCGCCGTCAACAGGGCGAACATGGTCAGACTCGACGCGGCGGTGAAGTTCCCGCCGCTCTGGTCGCGGAAAGCACAGCCGCTGGAGCTGGTCGCGGCCTACCGCGAGCAACCCCAGCGTTTCCCGCCCGTCTGGGGCTTCAAGGATTACGACTGGATCGAATGGACCATCAACACCACCACGGTGCTGGAGCGCAATTTCACTGAGACCCTCGGCGCAGGGGCTACCGTCGTACTCGATCCCAGGAGGACCGCTTCTCTCTTCGAGAGCTCCATCCCGATCAGGAACATGCACGACCTCGAGTGGCTGGCCTACTACATCGATCCGCCGCGATGGCCTACCGCGATATTCGGCGAGATCAGGCCCGATTTGGCGGCGGCGGGCGAAGGCATATTCCGCAGCCGGTGTGCCGGGTGCCACGAGTATGGCGATGATCGACGTACCCCAAACGGCCTCATCAGGCTGCGCGGAATGCGTCCGGAAGAGGTCCGGACAGACGCTACGGTGGCGGTCAGGATCTCCTGCCCGGTCCCCGACACCGGCGCGCTCGCGATCCCACCTAGATCTTACACCGCCGAGGAGTCGCAACTCCTGAGGGACTGCGCCGGCGTCAAGGCCGGCACGGCGTTCACCGGCAATTCTTTTGCCAGGACCGTTCAAGCCGCAGTGGACAGCATCAAGCAAAAGGCCTTCGCCGCGGCCGGAATCGACGCGGCGCAGCAGCGGGCGATGGAGGATCTCGATCGGCGCGGAGGCGTCTTCTGGCGCGACACGCTGCTCGATACTCGGCCGCCTTACGGTCCCTATGCTCCGAGGCCTCTGTATGGGATCTGGGCCGCGGCGCCGTACTTGCACAACGGATCGGTCCCGACGTTGTACCACCTGCTGCTTCCCCCGGAGCAGCGGCCCAAGACGTTTGCACTCGGCAAGCGCGAGTATGACCCGGTGAGGCTCGGGTTTGCCGTCGACACAGCCTGCGACCAGCAGGACTGTGTCGTCGACACCACGCGGACCGGCGACGGAAATGGTGGCCACCTTTTTGGTACGGACCTGGCTGAGCCCGACCGCATGGCCCTTCTGGAATACCTCAAGACCTACTGACCGCCGGCAGACGGGCGCGTCACTTGCCGGCCCCGACCATCAACGTCTCGGGAAAAGTGCCGTCGAGTACCCGGGTGATATATCTGCCGTAGCAGGTTTTCATCTATCGCGCCAAAAAGGGAATTTCTATTGGCGCGACAGATGAGCACTGACATTCTATAGAATTAGAAAACCTCATCTGTCGGGGGCTGTCGTGGATCCATCGGTTGCACGCGAACTCGGTAAATCCGATGAGCCGTTGACTGCATTTCGAATTGACCGTTTTCGATTTTCACCGAAACAATGCCCGCGGAACCTAGATATCCAAGCCGTTGCGCCTGCTGCAAAGTGTGTCCCAGACACGGAGAAAGCTGGCCAGCGCGACGATTTGGGAAATCCATCGCGCGGAATACGCTACGATCCAAATCGATGTTTTGCTTGGTCAAGAGTGTCGTTGTGGCTGCCCTTGGATTCGGCTTTTCTGAATCAGCGACACAAGTTTGACTGTTGTCGACTTTGCGGCTCCTCTGATCCGTGTACTCGCAGCTGCCATTGCGCTTTGGCCACATCTTGTGAATGTAGTGCAAGACGCGGTTTTCGTACTTGATGAAAGCGAGTTCCAGGCATGCCATATGGCGGCGACGTTCATCCGTCATTTCACCATAATAAACGGGATCAGCATCGGTTTGAGTCCAGAGCTCCAACTGCTGAACAATGCGATCCGGATCCGTGATGGTTTGTGCCTTTGCAGCCGAGCAAATCGCCAGACCGACAAGTAAAGCTAACAGTTTATGCATATTCTTTCCTTTCCTAAAGGGCGAGCGGGCCGCAGCTTCGCCATCGAGACAGCCTGTGGCCAGCAGGACTGGCTTGTCGACACCACGCGGACCGGCGACGGAAATGGTGGCCACCTCTGGGGTACGGATTTAGCCGAAGACGATCGCATGGCCCTTCTAGAATACCTCAAGACCTACTGACGCCGGGAGACGGGTGCGTCAGATGTCGGCCGCGAGCCTGAACATCTCGGGAAAAGTGCCGTCGAATTCCGGCGCGCCTGTCGGGCGCAGACCCGTCAGCTTCAGCAAGGGCTTGAGTATCTGTGGGATTTGAATCCGGCTGATGTATCTACCGTAGCAGGCATGCAGCCCGGTGGCGAAGTGCAGGTAATGGTAGTCGGGCCGATCGGGCCGAAATTCCTCCGGCGCATCCAGCACGCGTGGGTCGAACATGGCCGACCAGGTCAGCGCGAAGACGGTCGTACCCTTCCGTATCAGCGTCTGATGCCGCTCGCCGGGACCGAGGCGGTAGTCTTCCTTGGCCACCCGGGCGACCATCGGATTGATCGGGCGGAAGCGGAGTGCCTCGAAGATCAAGTCGGAGAGCGCATCGTCGTCGTCGGCCTTGGCTGCGGCCGCGGCGCGGGCCAACACATCGGGCATGGAGAACAGCACCAACAGCGCCTGGACCGCCGCTTGGGAGGTTGTCTCCACCATGCCGATGACCAGCCCCATCAACGTTCGGCATACGCCGTCATTGTCGAGGCCTGCGACATCGCCCGCACGCTGCAGGCGCAATAAGCGTCCCATCACATCGTCCTTGCCCTCATCATCCGAGGCGAGGCGCTCCGCCAGAAGCGCGTCGAGACGCTCGCGCATCTCGGCGCCCGCCGCGACGGCGGGCGCCCGGATCTCGGGATTGTCCAGGAGGTTGATGAAGAACTCCCGGAAACAGGACCGGGCCCAGGCCATCATCTGCTCATCGTGCGGGGCAGAAAACCCGAAGTACTCATCCGCCAACCGTACCGGGACCTTCCGGGTGAGCGTCTGGACGATGTCCACCGGCCCACGCCCCTGGAACAGCTCTCTGACGATCTCGGCGGCGTGGCGCGAGACGATGTCCTTAACTTGAGGCAGGTCCTCCCGCCGCACCACAAGACGCATGACAGAGATATCGTGATCATAGCTCGGCGTGATGTCCTGGCTTAGAACGAATGGGCCAATCACGCCCATCATCCGCGGCAGGTACGGGCTCACGGAGAAGACTTGCTCACGGTGCAGGATTTCCTCCACATCCCGGAATTGAGCTACCAATGTCGCCATTGGGCTTTGGAGGATCGGCCGGTTATCGCGCAGCTCCGTGAAGAAAGGAAGCGCATTGCCTCGAATCTGCTCCATGATGAACTGAAACTGCTTGCCGGCTATCTCCTTTGGGTCACCCCCTTTGGCCGCGATCGTTTCGAACGCATCCAGGATTGGACTGGTCGAATTCCGTGCGCCTGTGTTGTGCGCGCCGGTTACATCCGGCGAATCGTCGGTTGTCGTCATGGCACGACCTCGCTTCTCCGCGCACATGAGGGTACACCATCGCGCCACGCGGGCGAACTTGTAAATGTCACAGTGCGGCATCCAAATCAACCTGACACAACCAATGGTGTCTGTTTTAGGCTGCCAACCGTCATGCATTCTGATCTCGATGTGCATGGGTGCATTTTCGCGCCGCACCTGGGTCTTGGCCTTGGCCTCTGTGGGCTGACCCCGGCATTGAGATCGACGGTCTTCTGGGAGCACTGCATTAGCAACGTTGCAGATCGCCAGGCCAGAGACCAGCGTCTACTATCCGGATGCTGATAATTCCGAGTTATCTGCAGCGGTGCTCAGGATCGCCTATTCAAGGAAGCTATTCAGAATCCAGAACCACGCTTGTGCCGCCCGGAAATACTTGTCCTTTCCGAAAATCCCATCCGACTTGGGAGTCGCGTCGCCGGGTGGAATCATCGCATGATTGCGAACAATGTTCGCGCCCCTGCATTCTCTCACAATGTTCGTCATTGACTTCTTCAAGTCGCCGCGCCGGCTTGAAGCCGAGAACCTGTTGCTTCGCTATCAACTCAGCATCGCCCTGAGGCGTGCGCGCTCGTCTTCGACTACGCGGCAGTGACCGGGCCCTGCTGGTCTGGATGACTCGGCGCTGGCCGAGCCTGCTCGGTGCGGCGCAGGTCGTTCAACCGGAGACCATCCTTCGCTGGCATCGTGCGGGTTTCACGGCGTTCTGGCGTTGGAAATCGCGGCGGCGGGCAGGGCGGCCAAAGATTGGTCGAGAGTTGCGCGATCTCATCCGATGGATGAGCAAGGAAAACCCAAAATGGGGAGCATCTCGGATCCATGGCGAGCTGCTGATGCTTGGCTTTGAGGTCGCCCAGTCGACGGTGTCGAAATACATGGTGCGGGGTGGGTCTCCGCGCGAAGCTTCGATTCATGACGAGGAGCTTGCAACGAGGCGCTTGAGCATGATGCGGATCATAGGTGGATGAACACGGCGACGGTCCTGGCGTAGCGCTCGAAGCGCTTAGGTAGGACTTCGAATCCGACGGCGGTGGGCGAGCGTTCGACGATCGCAATTGTCCAGTAACCGGTCTTGGCCGCGACCTTCGCCGCTTTCGGTCCTTGATAGCCGCCATCAGCGTAGATGCGGCCGGCCGCGACGCATCGACCCTGCCGAAAAAGATGTTCGCCCCGTGATCTTCTTGCCCGCACCCGATTACAGCGGAGCTGCTGACGTCTCCGCAGCCGTGTCAGCAGCCCAATTTCTTGCTAAGCTGCAAGTTGTATGTCGCGATTACTACAAATCAAGGGAAATATAGTCTCGCTGTGTGAAGTCCATGCGAATGCGCAGATAGTCTGTCGCTCTCGTCTGTGCGGAGATCCACCAAAAAAACCTTAAGACATCAGGTTAGGCGAAGAATCGGCAAGCCTCATCCAAGCGCTGCTGGCCGCCCAGACTGCCCTCCTTCGGCAACTTCCTGCCCGCGAATTGCAGCAGGGCACTCGTCAACTTCACAGCCGCCTTACCGAGGTTGCCGCGACCAGCACGATGACAAGAGGAATTATCGCGACGACGCTGATCGTATTGATCCGATGCGTGGTCGCTTTTGGGGGCGGGTGAGGTCTTCATAGCGAAGGCGAATTTCGTCGTAACCCTCGAGCAGGTTGATGCGGCATTGCTCAATGTTGGATTCGAACCGCGACAACCAGAACTGATAACGCAGGTGAAGTTCCTAGGACGTTCCCCGCTTGCTGGATGGGTGGCTAATGACTGCCTCAGGCCCGCATTCACCGGATAACGCACTGAGTTTCGGCGCGGCCTGCGCGATTCAGATATAGCGATCAGCATCTTATCCTGGATCGAGCGAGGCGGCCATGGTGCACCCAAGGGGTGAATCGGGATCAGATGCTGTTCGGCTGGATTTCGACCGCCGCTTGATGCCCAGTTTCGCGGCTCCCTGGTGACCTCCGATGCTGGGTTGCTGGCTTATCGCGAACTCGACGACGCGCTCGGTTTGACCGAGATGGCGGGTGATGTTCTGGCCGACGCACGCAGTGGCAAGAGTGGTCGGCACGCATTGGCCGGGTTGTTCCGGCAGTCGGTATTTGGTTGCCTTGCCGGATACGAGGAGCGCCTGCGTCACGATCGGCTATGCGCTGGATTGTCGGCGGCAAAGCGGCGCAGAGGAGCGCGGCTTCGCCGAATCGGATGGGGCGCTTCGAGACGCTATCGCTCCGGCGCCCGAGAACGTCTGGAACGGCCATTACGCCTGCCCTGTCCCGCTGCAGTCATGTGCGCTCGTGTCGGTCGATCGCGCTACCGTTTCGCCCTCCGGAGAAATGCCGAACCCCACCCCATGATGGACAGGCCCTTTGCACTAGCGCTGCTGAGCTCGATGCCGGGTGTCGCGGCGGCGGGCTCAGCGCGTGACGGTTGCACGGGCAGAGGTCAGCACCGACGAGCATCGTTGCGGCGTCGATCCCGCGCGAATTCACGGAAGTGATCCGCGGCTCTATCCCTGGACCCATGGCCGCGCAGTTTGCGAGGGGTGAAGCCGCTCGCCTCAAAGAATCCCCGCATTGAGAATCCGGTCGCTGGCGGCGATGCGCGCCGAGGCGTTCTGCGCCATTTCCGCCT
>Ga0306918_10000934_pt1 | contig 14078 bp, 13 predicted proteins | sample tim00Cox0000000H_FD_203315 | JGI IMG/M metagenome (GOLD analysis project Ga0306918, IMG submission 203315) | Lab enrichment of tropical soil microbial communities from Luquillo Experimental Forest, Puerto Rico - timezero.00C.oxic.00.000.00H (v2)... | ecosystem: Environmental > Terrestrial >... | reverse complement strand
AACCACATGTTTGTCCAGCGCATCTTGCTGAAGGAATGACACTGAACCGAACATAGGAACATGTTTGGTCCCAGGGAGGGGCAGCGCCGTCATCGCGAGCCGGAAGGGCGTGGCGATCCATCTTCCGTGACGCGCCAAGGCGATCCGCCTGTTTCCCCCTACGGCAAACCCACCCGCTGCGCCCCCGCACCCGCAACACCCCCATCCGCCGCAACCCCCGCCTTCCACAGCGAGCCATCGGTCCCCACCATGAGCACCCAGTTCGTCCCCGAGCCCACTGCCACCGGATAAGCCACATCCATAACCTTCACCGGCATGCCATCAATATATTTCGGAATAGGCTGCATCGTCGCCGCAATCCCCGCCGTGCACGCGCCCCCGGCCCAGGAGCGCCCCGGTGGATACGCCACCGCGACGCGCCCGTCATAGAGCAGATACACATCCGGCGCCTCATTGCGTGCCGTCTTCACATATTTCCGCACGCCCAGCACATTATCCGTCACCCCGGCAAGTGCCATACCGCTATTCGCCGCGCCGGACACGCACATCCCCCAATGATGCAGCGTCCCGTCGCCCGACAAAGCGGCGACATAATCCGCATTGCCATAGACAAATTGCTTGTCCGCGCCGACAAAAATTTTCACCGGGCTCGCCGGCGCATGAAATTGCGTCCCGCCATCCAGCCTCAGCTGGCCCCAGCTATAGGCATAGCCATCGCTGGTCAAAACCGTCTCGGACGCATCGCTGACGGCAGCGGAAACAGCATTCGCTATAGCCGGAACGATCTCCACAGCCGGATCGCCGGCAACCCCCTGAGATCCGGCGAGGCTCCGCCCGAACATGGCCACCCGCCCATCCCGCAACAGCGCGAGAAAATGCCCGTCGGTGCCATCGGAATCCCCGCCAAAGATCGCCGCGACATCGCTCAGCCCCGCAACCTGCAACGGCGCCGTATAGCTCACCGCCTGCGCGCGGGAAGAGGCCGGTTGCGTCAACCCCCAGGTGAAAACGCGCCCGTCCTGCGTCAATGCCGCAAACGGAACGAGCTGCCGCACAGGCGGCAGCCCCGCTATCTGCACCCAGCCATCCAGATGGTCCGGTGTGGAAAAGCCCCACACCTTGCCGGTGCTGTCCAGAATGAAAGGCGTGTCGTCATCACCGACAGACGCGGCGATGACATCGGTCTGTGCCTGCGCGAACCGCCCCGGGCAGAACCATGCGGCCAGAACCCCCATGAAGAGCGCAGCAGCGCGCCAGCCAGACATGCTTGCCATTTTACTCTTGTCCTTTGTTACACTCCCAGACTTTTCCAGCATCGCTGTCCGTTGCGGCGGCGTCAAGGATTCTGTGCGGCCGGCGGCCAGAACATAGCCGCCTGCCCATGCCTCTTGCCCGCCTCGTCGAGCAGCTCCCACACCACCGCCTGCTCAATCAAAAACCGCCGCCCCGTCTTCGTCACCCGCACGCCGCGATAATCCGCGATGAACCCCTGGCCCCGCACCGCCTCCAGCAGCCGCTCCCGCTCCCCGCGCTCCGGCGCCTCCGCCGACAGCCGCGAGGGCAGGCCTACAAACTCGTCCCAGGAATAACCAAAACAATTTTGCGCCGCCGCGTTGGCATAGATGAAGCAAGGATCATCCGCCCCGTCATGCGCCAGCAGGCAGAAGGGCGCCTCCGCGTACAGCCATGCCGCGCCTTCGCCCTCGCCCTCACCCTCGCCCTCGCCAAGATGCCGCCCCACCAGCCGCAGAAAACTCCCTGCCAGCAGCGCGGCAAAATTCTCGTCCAGGCGGAGATCAATCTTTTCCGGCACGCCCATCGCCGCCCCTTTCATTACCCCACACCACCGATAAATCCCGCCCTCGTCCTCCGCCAAGCCCCCGTCCTTGATCCAAGCCGCCCGCTACGCGAGAATGGCACCTCATCGCCCATAACCGCACCCGCCCCATTTGCTCACCCGCCTCACCCTCACCGATTTCCGCTCCTACCCGGCCCTGCGCTTCACGCCGGAGGCGCGCGTCAACGTGTTCGCCGGCCCCAACGGCACTGGCAAAACCAATCTGCTGGAAGCCGTCTCGCTCCTGGTCCCCGGCCGCGGCCTGCGCGGGGCAAAATTCTCCGAGCTCGCCCGGCGCGGCCCGGACGCCTCCGGCAGCTGGGCCGTCGCCGCCAGCTTCGCGGACGGGCTGGAAATTGGCACCGGCATGGCCGATTCCGCGCCCGACCGCCGCGAATTCCGCCTCAACGGATCAAAACCGCGCAGCCAGGCCGAAATCGGCGAATTGCTCGCCGCCGTCTGGCTCACCCCGCAAATGGACCGGCTGTTTACGGACACCGCCTCCGGCCGCCGCAAATTCCTCGACCGGCTGGTCCTCGCTTTGGACCCCGCCCATGCCCGCGAAATCGCCGCCTTCGAGGCCGCCTCCGCCCAGCGTAACCGCTTGCTCGCGGAAAACCCGGACCCCACCTGGCTCGCCGGACTGGAAGATTCCATGGCCCGCCACGGCGTCGCCGCCACCGCCGCCCGCGCTGCCCTGCTGCTCCGGCTCAATGCCGCCATCGAGGCCGGCGCCGCCGACCCGTTCCCCCGCGTGCATCTCGGGCTGGACTGCGCCATTGCCGCCCGCCTGGCGGAGGCCCCCGCCATCGAGGTGGAAGACCATCTCCGCGCCGCCTACGTGAGCGCCCGCCGCCAGGATGCGGCGCAGAAAACCGCCTCCATCGGTCCGCAAAAGGCCGATTTCCTCATTTCCGACCTGGAATCCGGCCGCCTTGCCGCGCTTTCCTCCACCGGCCAGCAGAAAGCCATGCTGCTCGGCATCGTGCTCGGCCATGCCGCGATGATCGCCACAATCCGCGGTCAGGCCCCGCTGCTGCTGCTCGACGAGCCGCTGGTTCACCTCGATTCCACCCGCCGCGCCGCCCTCTTCGCCGCGCTGAATGCCAGCAACACCGCCGCCTATCTCACCGGCACGGACCGTGAGCAGTTCGAAGGGCTGAATGCGGCCTGTTACAGCATCCGCGATGGCTCTATAGAGCCCGCATGAAAATTCTGGTCCTTGGCGACCTTATGGGCCGCGCCGGCCGCGAGGCTGCTATCAAACATATCCCCGAGCTGCGTAAATCGCTGAAACTCGATTTCGTGGGTGTGAACGCTGAAAACGCATCGCACGGCTTCGGCCTGGGCCCGGACATGGCCGACGCCCTCTTCGCCGCCGGCGCCGATGTGATCACGCTGGGCAACCATGCCTGGGACCGGCGCGAGATCATCCCCTATATCGCGCGCGAAAAACGCCTGCTGCGCCCGCTGAATTTCCCACCCGGCACGCCCGGCCTGGGCGCGCATCTCACCACACTGCCCGACGGCCGCAAGGTGCTGCTGGCCCAGGCCATGGGACGGCTCTTCATGGAACCTTTGGACTGCCCCTTCCGCGCCACCGAGGAGCTGCTCTCCCGCCACCGGCTCGGCGTCACCGTGCATGCCATCCTGCTCGACATCCATGCCGAGGCCACCTCCGAGAAAATGGCCTACGCCCACGCCTTCGATGGCCGCGTGTCAGGCGTCACCGGCACCCACACCCATGTCCCCACCGCCGACCACCAGGTGCTCCCCGGCGGCACCGCCTATGCCACCGACCTCGGCATGTGCGGTGATTATGATTCCGTCATCGGCATGCAGAAGGAGCCAGCCACCGGCCGCTTCATCCGCAAAATGCCCGGCGACCGGCTGGCCCCGGCGGAAGGCGCCGCCACGCTCTGCGGCGCCTTCATCGAGACAAATGACGCCACCGGCCTGGCCCGCCGCATTGAACCTGTCCGCCTCGGCGGCCGCCTGGCGCCGGCCCTGCCGTCACTCTGATGCCGGATTTCGATGCGCTCTGGTCCGCCATCCTGACGCGCCTGGAGGGTGAAAAGCGCCGCCGCCGTCTGCGTGATGTCACCCGGCTGCCCGGCGGGCGGATAAAACTTGGCGATGGACGGGAGCTGCTGGATTTCGCTTCGAATGATTACCTGGGCTTATCATTCCACCCTGAATTGATAAAAAAATCTTGTGAATATACTGCCACCCAGGGCACGGGGGCCGGAGCTTCACGTCTGGTGGCGGGGAATTTGGCGCCGTTTTCGGAGATCGAGGCGAAATTGGCGGCGGGGAAGGGGGCGGAGGCGGCTTTGCTGTTCGTCTCTGGCGTGCAGGCCAACCTGACCATTCTGCCGGCGCTGCTGGATGCCAAAACGCTGGGGGCGGAGCCGCTGGTTTATGCGGACCGGTTGAACCATGCCAGCCTGATCCAGGGCTGCATCGGCGCCGGGGTGCGGCAGAACCGGTTCCGGCATAACGACCTCGCGCATCTGGAAGAGTTGTTGCGCCGGGACGAGGCGCTCGGCCGGCCGCGCTTCATTATTACGGAATCCGTCTTCAGCATGGATGGGGATTGTGCCGATATTTCCGCGCTTTCGGCCATAGCTGAAAAATACGGGGCGTTTCTCTATGTGGATGAAGCCCATGCCACAGGCGTGCTGGGGGAGAACGGGTTCGGGCTGGTGAAAGGCGGCAGGAATATTCTGGCCATGGGCACCTTCAGCAAGGGGCTGGGCGGGTTCGGCGCCTATGTGGCTTGTTCCGGCGTTTTGCGCGAATATCTTGTCAATCGTTGCGGCGGGGTGATTTACGCTACCGCCTTGCCGCCCGCCGTGCTGGGGGCGATGCAGGCGGCCGTCGATTTGCTCCCGAGCTTGGACACGGAGCGCGTGTATTTGCAGGCTCTGGCAGAAGATTTTCGAAACCGCCTGCGGCAGGCGGGGCTGGATACGGGGGCGTCCCGCACGCAGATCGTGCCGGTGATTCTGGGCGATGAGGCGAAGGTTCTGGAGGTTGCGGCGGGGCTGGAAGAGGACGGGTTCTACGTGGGCGCCATCCGCCCCCCCACCGTGCCGGCGGGCACGAGCCGGCTGCGCATTTCGCTGTCAGCTTCGCATGAGAGCAAAAATGTCGCGGCGCTGGCGGATGCCATCATCAGGCGGGCGCGATGAGCGGGTTCGAGGCGCAGGCCGGGATTTATGATTCGGTGGCCCTGGTGCAGGCTGAGGTGGCGGCGCGGCTGGCGGCAAGGTTGGACGGGTCGCCCCGGCGCATATTGGAAATCGGCTGCGGTACCGGGCTGTTGAGCGCGCATCTGGCCCAGCGTTTTCCCGGCGCAAAACTGGTGCTGACGGACCTTGCCCCCGCCATGCTGGCGCAGGCGCAGGCGCGGCTGGGGGCGGGCGCAAATTATCTCGTGATGGATGGGCAATGGCCCGATGCCGCGCTGGGGCAGTTCGACCTGATCGCCTCCAGCCTGGTGTTTCAATGGTTCGACGATCTGCCGGGCGCGCTGGCGCGCCTCAAGGACATGCTGGCGCCGGGCGGGGTTCTGCAATTCGCCACGCTCGGGCGCGAGAGTTTTGCCGAATGGCGGCAGGCGCATGAGGAGCTGGGGCTCGTCTGCGGATTGCGTGATTATGTGGGCGCTGAGGAATTTCCCTGGCCGCCCGGCCTTGAAGGACGGATTGCCGCCGAGATGATCGAGGAGCGCCACGCGGATGGGCGGGCTTTCGTGCGCGGCATGAAAATGTTGGGGGCGGCGCAATCCCCGGTCCGGCACAGGCCGTTGGGGGCGGGGCGGTTCCGCGTTTTGCTGGACCGGTTTTCCGGCGGGTTTACAGCGCGTTACCAGATATTATTCGGCACGGCATGGCGGCCATGAAGGCTTGGGGGTGGGCATGTCATGGAGGCTGCCCTATCTGGTCCCATGCTGTTTTGGTTGCCGATCTTTTTCATATTCGTTCTGTTTGCGGTGTCGTCTTTCCCGGTAGCATCGCGCATGCGGAACTGGCTGGTGGGATGCTGGCGCGCGCATGTGGCCGGTGTGCTGACGCGCGAATTGCGCCGGCGCGCGGCGGGCACGGGCTTTACGGCGGATAAGGATTTTTTCCCGCGCGGCGTGGGGCTGGCGCTGGACCGGGCGCGCGGGCTGTTGTTTCTGGCCGAGTGCGATGGCGGTGTGATGCGCTCCGTGCTGCTGCCCGTATCGGCATTGCGCGCGGTGCGCGGCGGCGATTCCGGCGATGACGGGGTCTACGACCATTTTGTGGATGTAACCGTGCAGGACCGCGGCAAGCCCTCCTGGCGGCTGTTGTGCGGCGAGGATTCTACTCTGGCGGCCGAGGTGGCGCAGGTGCTGGAGACGGTCCGGCCCTAGAGCAATATGCATTTAGATTGATCCGCAAGGATCAATCTAAATGCATGAAATTGCTCGCTCAAATAAAAGCTAGAGCATTCAGCTGAATGCTCTAAGTGCCTCTCTCCGCCGGCCCCTCATGGAGCCCAATCCCCGAACCCAAATTGCAAAAATTTTTTGCGGCGCCTTTTCAGAAAAGCACCAAAACCCTGTTTTCCCCACCCGCGACGAAGCCGCGCATGGACTCAATTTAAGGCTGGTTTTTCATTGATAAAGATACTGACCGGTAGCATTATCTAATCGCGGAGTACCTTGCTAGCGCAGAATAATAACGCAAAGGGGAAACAGAGCGACATGAAAAGACGCGATTTTGGCCGGCTTGCCGGCGCCGGGTTAGCCACCGCCGCCGCGCCGCGCCTGGCCGCGGCGCAGCCCGATCCCACGCTTCTAACCACGACCCTTACCCCGCTGGGCGGCGAGCGCGCCGGCAATGCGGATGGGTCCATCCCGGCCTGGAATGGCGGGCTCACCGGGGCGGCTTTGCCAGAGGACCAGCCGGTGGTGCGGCCGGTCTTTGCCGGTGAGCCGCCGCTCTATCAGGTGAGCCAAGGCAATATGGCGCAATATGCCAATCTGCTCTCAGACGGCACGCAGAAGATGATCACGCAGTTCGGGATGAGCCTGAAAGTGTACCAGACCCACCGCACCGCCGCGGCGCCGCAATATGTGTACGACAATACGGCGAAAAACGTGACGCGGGCGGTGTTGGACCCGGCCGGCGGGCGGCTCGGCTTTACCGGCGCCTATGGCGGGCCGCCTTTTCCCATCATCAACATATCCGACCCGTTGGTGGCGGGGGCGCAGCTCATCTGGAACCACCTGACGGCGTGGAACGGCTCGTCCTATCATACCGCCTTCGTGCCGAGCTATGTGATGATCAATGGCGAGCTCATCCTCTCAGGCGGCGGGTTGGTGCGCTTCATGTACCCGTATTACCAGCCGGATGGCTCGCCTGATGATTTCGATGGATATTACAGCAAACTTCACGTCTATTACGCGGCGCCGGCGTCCGATGTGGGGCAGGAGCAGCTGGTGTGGCATAGCACCAATGTGAATGTGGATCCTGATATCGTATGGACTTTGCTTAATGGCCAGGGGCGCGTGCGCAAGGCGCCGAACGAGGCGTTCGACACGCCCAACCCCGCCACCAACGGCATCGCCAACATGGATGAAAGCTCGGTCTTCTACGGCAACCCTTCGCAATATGACTGGACCTATATCGGCAAGAAGGAAATGCTGGTGCCGTATAATTGCAACGAGATGCACCAGCACAGCGCGCAGGAGCTGATGCTGGCGCATTTCCTCAACCCGGACATTGTGCGCTGGGAAAAGCACCGCATGTGGGTTGTGGAGGCCACGCTGCATCCCGGCGAGAACAACGTGAATGCGAAGCGGCGCATCTATATTGACGAGGATACATGGTACGCGCTGCTGGGGGAATCTTATGACGCCCAGGGCAACATGGTGAAAACCTATGCGCTGTACAATGAATGTGTGCCCTCGCTGCCGGGTACGACGCAGCAGGCGGAGGCGGCGTTCAATGTGGTGACGGGGGATTATATGCTGGGCGGCTCGGTGACCTATCCGCCGTTTGTTGCGGATACGTTTATCGGGCCGCAAAATCCGACCTTCTTCGAGGCGGAGGCTATGGCGGCTAGCGCGGCTTTTTGAGGCCAGGGCTCTGCCGTCGTGCGAAGCACGCCTTCGGTGTGAGACGACCCAATGGGGCGCCCCCCTATGGAGTCACAGCCTCTGGCTCAAGTAGCAATGCTTCGTCACTTGAACCTCTCTGTGTGACCTACTAGCCTCGCGCGCGTGACATCAGAACGAAAATTCTGGATCGCGGCCATCATGTTGGCAGGCATTTGTGCCGCCGCCATGGTCTGGTTTCCCGTGCTGACCATCATGGCGCTGCCATCGGTGAATTATAACGAAGGCTGGAACGCCTACAGGCAATGGATGGCGCTGCAGGGGCAGAAGCTTTATGGCAGCCCGCCTGGGCTGTGGACGACGAATTATCCGTTTCTCTCCTTCCACATTGTCGCCCTTCTGAGCGGCGCCAAGGCGCATATGGTGCTGGCGGGGCGGGTGCTGTGTTTTGCCTCGCTTGTGGCGGTATCGGTGCTTGCGGGCCTCATCGTGTGCGAGGAGACAGGCTCGCGTGCGGCGGGGGTTTATGCCAGGCTGTGCTTGTTTGCCTGGCTCGGGGCCTTCAACGGGCAGGGGCGGGCGATGAATGATCCCGAGATGCTCAGTGCCGCCTGTGCCATGCTGGGGCTGTATGCCTATGTGAAAGGGCAGCGTTTTTTAGGACTGGCTGCCGTGGCTTTTGCCTTCAGCCTGTTCATCAAGCATGATTTCATCGGCTTTCCGCTCGCCGTGGCGCTGCATCTGGCGGTGTCGCGGCAGTGGCGCGGGCTGGCTGTGTTTGTGGCTGTTGGTATCGCGGTTTGCGGCCTGTTGCTGGCTTTGTCGTATCATCTCGACGGGCCGTATTTTTTCCCGATGTTCCTGCAGCCGCGCGCCTATCTCTGGTCTAATCTCGTGGCGGAGGCATTGCATTTTCTGCTGCATTTTGCCGTTGCTTTGGCGATTGGCGTGGCGGTTTTGTGGCGGACGCGGGGGCTGTGGCTTATCCTGCTGGTCTGCACTCTGCCGCTGTCCATCGTCTTTGCCGGGGGCGATGGGGTGGCGGCGAATATATTTTATCCGGCCGCGATTTCCTCTGTGCTGGCCTGCGTGATTGGGTTGCGCAGGCTGAGGGGGAAGAGGATTTTCGCGCCGGCGCTGGGGGTGGTCACGCTGGTTGGGGCGGTGATGGTGTCGTTCCAGCTGCGAGAAGACATCGCCGCCCTGCAGCGCGGGCCGGCAAGGGCGGCGGCGGCGCGGCAGGTGATCGCGCTGCTTGAGGCCACGAAGGGGCCGGTTTTGTGCGAGGACATGCTGCTTTGCTACGATGCGGGCAAGGCGATGGATTTTGATCCTTATTATGTCCGTGACCAGATTCTTATTGGCCGTATGCGGGAGGATGGCATTATGGCGCTGCTGGCCGCGCATCATTTCGCCGCGGTGCAGATGGATGGCAGGCCGCGCGGGCGGTTTACGCCGGGGGTTCTGCAGGCTTTGGCGTCCGGCTACCAGCCAGCCCTTGTAAACCGTTATGATACGGTCCTTGTCCCCCGCCCGTGACACCATGGCTTCCCATGGAGTCAGAGGCTCCGGCCCAGGTAACAAAAGTTTTTTGTGCCGCTTTTTTTCAAAAAAGCGGCATTCTTACTTAAAAAAGTGGCGCACCCTCATGCACGAAATACGACTCCACCAACGCCTCGCTCACCTCCTGCAGCGTGGCGGGGTTCCATTTCGGGTTGCGGTCCTTGTCCACCACGGCGGCGCGCACGCCTTCGTAGAATTCGGCTGAATTCATCACGGCGTGGCTGGCGTCGAATTCGCGCTGCAGACATTCCTCGAGCGATTTGGACTGCCGGCCGAGGCGGAGCAGGCGCAGCGTGACCTTCATGGAGGTGGGGGATTTGCGGGCCAGGATGCCGAGCGTGTGCTGGGCGAATTCCCGGGCGGCGGACTGGTCCAGGGCAGCGACGATTTCTTCCACCGTATCGAAGGCGAAGGCGATGTCGATATCGGTGCGGTGGGCGGCGAGCGGCGGGGTGACTGCGAGGCTGAAGCCTTCCACCACGGCGCGGACGGATTCGATGTCGGCGCTGACGGGGAGCTCGGCCAGGGCCGCGATGAGGGCGGGGATGTTGCTGCTTTCCACGTAATGGTCGGCGAGGCCCACATAGATGGCATCGGCGCCGCCAAAGCTTTCGCCGGTGAGGCCGAGGAAGGTGCCGAGCTCGCCGGGGGCGTGGCCGAGCAGCCATGTGCCTCCGACATCGGGGAAGAAGCCGATGCCGGTTTCCGGCATGGCGAGCTTGGTGCGCTCGGTGACGATGCGGATGGCGCCGTGCGAGGAGAGGCCAACGCCGCCGCCCATGGTGATGCCGTCCATGATGGCGATGTAGGGTTTCTTATACGCGGCGATATGCGCGTTCGTGCGGTATTCGGCGGTGAAAAACGCGTCGCCGAAGCCGGTGCGGCCATGGTCGTAGAGGGCGCGGATATCGCCGCCGGCGCAGAGGCCGCGCTCGCCTTCGCCAGTGATGAGCACGGCGGAGAGGGCGGGGTCGTTTTCGTATTTATCCAGGACGTCCTGAATATGCTGGATCATCGGCAAGGTGAGCGCGTTGATCGCCTTGGGGCGGTTGAGGCGGATGCGGCCCAGTGAGCCTTCGGTGCCGGTGAGAATATCGCTTGTTTCGTTCATCGCTGCTGCTCCCTGTTTTACGGCGGGACGGATCATGAAAAAGCGGCCTTCCCGGCAGGGAAGACCGCTTGTTCTTTTATGTCAAACCTGGACGGCGATTAGGCCATCGTGGGGATGACAAAGCTGGCGCCGTCCTTGTCGGTGGAAGGCCAGCGTGAGGTCACTGTCTTGGTCTTGGTATAAAAGCGGATGGAATCCGGGCCGTGCTGGTTGAGGTCGCCAAAGCCCGAGGCCTTCCAGCCGCCGAAGGTGTAGTAGGCGATGGGCACGGGGATGGGCACATTCACGCCGACCATGCCAATCTGGACGCGGCTGGCGAAATCGCGCGCCGCGTCGCCGGACTGGGTGAAGATGGCGACGCCGTTGCCGTATTGATGGTCGTTGACGAGCTTGATGGCGTCTTCATAATGCTCGGTGCGGACGACCGCGAGCACGGGCCCGAAGATTTCTTCCTTGTAGATGCGCATCTCGGGGGTCACGTTGTCGAACAAGGTGCCGCCGATGAAGAACCCATCCTCATAGCCCTGCAGCTTGAAGCCGCGGCCATCCACGGCGAGCTTGGCGCCTTCCTGCACACCGATATCGATGTAGTTGGACACGCGGTTCACAGCCTCGCGGGTGACGAGCGGGCCGTAATCGGCCGAGCCGTCCGTGGAGGGGCCGATTTTGAGATTCTCGACGCGGGGGGCGAGCTTTTCCATCAGCCGCTCGGCGGTGCCGTGGCCGACCGGCACGGCAACGGAGAGGGCCATGCAGCGCTCGCCGGCGGAGCCGTAGGCAGCGCCGACGAGGGCGTCCACCGCCTGGTCCATGTCCGCATCCGGCAGGATGATGGCGTGATTCTTGGCGCCGCCGAAGCACTGGGCGCGCTTGCCCGAGGCGGTGGCGCGGCCGTAGATGTACTGGGCGATGGGGGTGGAGCCGACGAAGCCGACGGCCTTGATGTCGGGATCGTCCAGGATGGCGTCCACGGAGACTTTGTCGCCATTCACCACGTTGAGGATGCCGGCGGGCAGGCCGGCTTCGATGAGCAGCTCAGCGATGCGCATCGGCACGGAGGGGTCGCGCTCGGAGGGCTTCAGGATCATGGCATTGCCGCAGGCAATTGCGGGGGCCAGTTTCCAGAGCGGGATCATGGCCGGGAAGTTGAACGGCGTGATGCCGGCGACGACGCCGAGCGGCTGGCGCATGGAATAGACATCGATGCCCGTGCCGGCATTGTCGGAATACTCGCCCTTGAGGAGGTGCGGGATGCCGATGGCGAATTCCACCACTTCCAGGCCGCGCTGGATGTCGCCCTTGGCGTCGGGCACGGTCTTGCCATGCTCGGAAGCCAGCAGCTCGGCCAGGCTGTCATATTCCTTGTTGAGCAGCTCGAGGAACTTCATCAGCACGCGGGCGCGGCGCTGCGGGTTGGTGGCGCCCCATTTGGGCTGGGCGGCCTTGGCGTTCTCCACGGCGGCGCGCAGCTCTTCGGCGGTGGCCAGCGCCACTTTGGCCTGCACCTGGCCGGTGGAGGGGTTGTACACGTCAGCAAAGCGGCCGGACGTGCCGGCAACGCGCTTGCCGCCGATGAAATGTCCAATCTCACGCATGGATAGAAGTTCCTCTCTCGTATTCCGCAGCCCTGTTGCACGAATTGACGCGCAAACCTAGGCTCAGATTCCCAAACCCATCGTGCAAGAATCCACATGAGTCAAATTTTCGACTGGGACCTGCTGCAATCCTTTCTGGCCGTGGCGCGGACAGGGCGGTTGACCGTTGCCGCCAAACGGCTTGGTGTCGACCATAGCACATTGAGCCGGCGCCTTGTGACGCTGGAGACTGCGCTCGGGGCCAAATTATTCAACCGCGCGCTCTCGGGATACAGCCTGACGCACCAGGGCGAGGATTTGCTGGCGCGGGCTGAGAGCATGGAAAGTACCGCCCTGGCGATACAGACCGAGGTGGGGCAGGGGCGCAGCCAGGTCTCCGGCACGGTAAGGGTGGGCACGCCGGATGGGTTCGGCACCGCCTTCCTGGCTGGGGTCATCCATGAGCTGACCGAGGCGCAGCCAGCCTTGCAGATCGATCTGGTGGCGACGCCGTTCGGCTTTTCGCTTTCCAAGCGTGAGGCGGACATCGCCGTGAGCCTGTCGCGCCCGGCGGAGGGGCGGGTGCATGTGCGCAAGCTCACCGATTACCGGCTGGGGCTGTATGTGGCGGTTTCTGCGCCGGCGGCGTGGCGGGGGGTGCAGAGTTTGGAGGCGGCGGCCACGCTGCCGTTCATCACTTATATCGACGATCTGCTCTATACGCCGGAGCTGGATTACGCGCCGCCGGTTTTGCGTGGCGTGGAGCCGCGGTTGCGCTCCTCCACGGTGGTGGCCCAGGCGGCTGCCTGCGCGGCGGGGATGGGGTTGTGCATATTGCCCTGCTTCCTGGCGGATGGCGATGCGCGGCTGATGCGGGTGCTGCCTGAACAGGTGGATATGACACGGAGTTTCTGGATGGTGGTGCATTCGGATTTGCGCGATCTGGCGCGCATCCGGGTGACCGGGGATTTTATTGCCGAGGCCGTGCACCGGGCGGCGGGGCGGTTTTTGCCGGGGTGAAGCCTTCTCACGCCGCCGTCAGAATCACCAGCCGGTAGCCCGGATGCGCGGCGGGGATGAGATTATGCTGCACATAGCGCAGCACCCCGCGCTGCGGATGCAAGAAACTCCGCGCCCCGCCCTCGCGTGCCAGCACCGTATGGCTCTGCCAGAAGCGTGCGAAATCCGTGCTTTCCCGCGTCAGACTCTCGATGAGCGCCTGCCGCGCCGGGGCCGCTGCCTCATGCACCGTCTCGGCGCGGAATTCCGCCACCAGACGTTGGGCGCGGGCTTGCCAGCCGGCAATAAAATCTCGTGCCGCCGCCTGCTGGAAGACGAAACGCAGCAGATTGGGCTCGCCGCTTTCCAGCCAGGGGGAAAACAACGCGCTGGCCGGCTCGTTCCAGCCATGGCCGTTATAAAGCGGGTCGAGAATATAGGCGGGCGTGGCGATGGCGCCGGGCAAGGCGCGTAAATCTTCGGGCAGGGGCTGCCCCCCTGGCTCATGCGGCGGGTCGGGGTCCAGCCGGGCGGCGAGCGCGAAGAGATAGGCGCGCTCGGCCGGGGTGAGATGTAGCGCCACGGCGAGGCGCGCCAGGGCCTGGGGCGAGAGCGAGATGCCGCGTCCCTGCTCGGCCCAGACATACCAGGTGGTGCTGACATTGGCGGCCGCCGCCACCTCCTCGCGCCGCCAGCCCGGCGTGCGGCGGCGGCCCGTTGCCGGGGCGGGCAGGGCCTCGCGGCGGGCGCGCAGGAAATCGCCGAGCTGACGGCGCTGTGAGTGGTCCGGCTCCATGGGGACGATTTATACCAGGATATTTTTGGTCCTTATACCAGTTTACCGGCACGATTAGGGGTTTGCATCCCAGACAGGAGGAGCAGATGATCGGGACCCAGCAGGAT
>Ga0306918_10000933_pt1 | contig 14093 bp, 12 predicted proteins | sample tim00Cox0000000H_FD_203315 | JGI IMG/M metagenome (GOLD analysis project Ga0306918, IMG submission 203315) | Lab enrichment of tropical soil microbial communities from Luquillo Experimental Forest, Puerto Rico - timezero.00C.oxic.00.000.00H (v2)... | ecosystem: Environmental > Terrestrial >... | reverse complement strand
TCATCCTTTTTAACCTGGCCAAGCAGCAGATCGACGACCTTATCCTCGAAGATCGGCCCGCGGAAACGTTCCATCTGCTGCGGGTTCTTGCGGAAGAACTCCACCACCTGCATGGCCTGCTGACCGTAGCGCATGGCTTCATTGAACATGGCGCGCTGCAGCTCCTGGTCGGTCACCTGCACGTCATTGGCACGGCCGATCTCGGCAACCAGCAGCCCCAGCCGCACACGGCGGTCGGCAATCGCCTTGTAATCGGCCCTCAGCGTCTCTTCTTCCTTCTCCGCATCCTCGGGATCCTGCTGCCCGGCTTCCTTGGCCGCCTCAACCTGGCGCCAAATCTCAGCGAACTCGGCATCGACCAGCGACACAGGGGCGGCGAACTGGGCGCGCTCGGCCAGCGCATCCAGCAAAGCGCGCTTCAGCTTGATGCGGCTGAGCTGCTCGAACTCACGGCCGATCTGTTCCGCCACCTTGGCCCGCAGGTCTTCGACGGACTCCATGCCCATAGCCTTGGCCAGATCATCATTGATCTCCGGCACCTCGGCAACCGCCAGCCCCTTCGCGGTGATCTCGAATTCCGCTTCCTTGCCGGCCAGTTCCTTCGCGCCGTAATCCTCGGGGAAAATCACCTTGATCGTACGAGTCTCACCGGCCGACACGCCTTCGAGCTGCTCGGTAAAGCCAGGGATGAAGCCGGCGCCGGCCACGATCACATCGACATCATTGGCCGTACCGCCGGCAAACGCCTCACCGTCGATACGCCCAACGAAATCCACCTTCAGCTGCTCGCCGGCCACTGCGGGACGGGCTTCCTCAACAGGCTTGTAGCTCTTCCGCTGCTCAGCGATGTTCGCCAGCGACTTGGCCACCGCCTCGTCGTCCACCGTCGCCACCGGCTTCTGCAAGGTGATGTCGGACACGTCCGGCAGAGCCACTTCCGGCAGAACTTCCATCTCCACAGTAAATTCGAGGTCGGAATCCTGGCCCGGCTTGGTGATCTCCAGCTTGGGCTGCATGGCAGGACGCAGGCCACGCTCGGAAAGCAAGCGGTCAGAAGCGTCATTCACCGTCGCCTCAAGCACTTCCGCGGCCACGGCGTCGCCATAGCGCTTGCGCACCATGGACATAGGCACCTTCCCCGGGCGGAAGCCCGGCATCTGCATGGTCTTGCTCAGCTCAGCCAAACGCTTCTCACGCTTGGCGGCCAGCTCGGGTTCGGGAACCACGACCGTGAAGCCGCGCTTCAAGCCGTCGGAGAGCGTTTCGGTAACCTGCATGGACAAAAAAATCCTCAAAAATCAACAACAAAACCAAGCTTGGTGCGGGCGGAGGGACTTGAACCCCCATGACTTTCGTCACCAGAACCTAAATCTGGCGTGTCTACCAGTTTCACCACGCCCGCCTTAGTCCCACTCCAAGCCGCGCCGTCTAGCGCGACTTCCCGGACTTCACAAGCTTGCCCCTCGTATATCCGGTTAAAACCGATTATTTGAAAGTCATATGACCCAGACGCTCGACAATTCAGGGATGCAACAGCCTCTCCATAGATTCTTGTTATGGCGCATCGCTGCGGTCATCGCGATTCCCCTGTTTATTATAGTCCTGGGAACAGGCCTCGTCCTGCAGAGCTTCAACCCCAACAGCTACGCTCCGGTTTTGGTCACAGCCCTGGAACAGGCCACCGGCCGGCAGGTGACGCTGAACGGCCCGGTGAAGATACGCTGGTCCCTAACCCCGGCCATCCAGGCCAATGACATCGCTATCGCCAACCCGCCCCGCTTCTCCGACCCGAACCTGCTTACACTCGGCGGCCTGCGCGCCGAGATCGCCCTATTCCCGCTCTTTTCCCACCACGTGGATATATTGCGGCTGGTCCTGCTCGCTCCGCATTTGACACTCGAGCGGCTGCCAAACGGAGCCGCAGACTGGAATTTATCCACCGCCAATGCCCATCCCACCGCTGGCCTCATGTCCCTTCTGGATGCTCGTTTCAAGGTGGCGCTCGAAGCAGTGGAGATCGAGGATGGCCTGCTGACGATCCGCACAAGCAACGATGGCATGGTCGGCACCATCCATTTCGCCAAGCTCACCGGCACCGCTACGTCGCTTTCCGCCCCCTTGCATCTCACCGCCCAGGCCCAAATCGGCAAAGCACCATTTGATATCAATGGCATCGTTGGCCCAGTGGAGCGTTTCTCCGGCATCGGCTCAGATCCGTGGCCGATCGATCTCAACGTCACTATGGCGAATGCCACGCTGCATATCACGGGCACTGTCGCACACCCACGTGATGCCACCGGCTACGATTTTAGGGCTGACCTGAATATCCCCTCGCTGGACGCCCTCGGACGGGTCTTGCCAGCCTTCTCAGATAACAAGCCCCTTCCACCCATCCAAAACATTATCGCAACGGTAGAGCTCAAGGACCGCAACGCGAAGCTACCCGCGATCGACGACCTCACTGTCACGGCCGGAAAATCCGATCTCGCCACGCTCCGCCCCGGCCTCGTGCTGAATGGGCTCTATATCCGTATGGCCGCCCTCGACCAGCCTTTGTCCATAGCGGCCACGGGCTCTTCCAATATTGGCGATTTCAACCTGCAAGGGCAATTCGGCCCCCTGCAAACACTGATCAGCCCGGCTTGGCTACCGGCAGACACAAGCGCATCCGGCAATTTCCCCATCTCCATTGCGGCGAAACTGGGGAACGCCGATGCCACCCTAACCGGCGCCATCGCCACGCCGCAAAACCTGTCGGGTGCCGCCCTGGCCGTCACAGCCAGCATCCCCGATCTCTCAGCCTTGTCGGGCGTGGCCGGTACCGCACTGCCAGCCTGGAAGAATATCGCGTTTCAGACCAGCCTCATCGACCCTGGCGGGGAAGGGCTCTATAACGTTATCGGTCTGGACGATATCAATGTCACGATGGACGATGCCGCTTTCGGCGGCGCGGCGACCCTGAACCTTGCACCCCAGCCAAAATTGCAGCTGTCCCTCAATTTCACACAGGCCAATCTGGACGCTCTGCTCGCCGCCTATCCTCAGACGACAGCGGCGTCAGTCACCCCACTTGCTGCGCCCGCCACAACACCAGTGCCACAGCCTGCAAATAACGCCTCGATCATCCCAGACACACCTTTGCCGCTTGGCTTCCTTTCTTGGGGCAACGGAGACATTCAGCTCGCCGGCGACAATATCCTCTGGAACGGGGCCAACTACACGGCCCTGCAGGCCAACATCCAGCTGGCCAACAAGGTGCTAACCATCAACCCCTTTACCGGGGAAATCCCGGGCGGAAATATCTCCGCCAGCGCCACGCTGGATGCATCCCAAACGCCGACCACGGAAAGCCTTGCGGTCAAAGCTCCGGCGCTGGCACTCGGCCCGCTGCTGCAAGCCCTTAAGCTGCAGGGAACGGCGGAGGGAAATCTACAACTCCAGCTCTCCACCACGAGCACCGGAGACACACTGCATCAGATCGCCTCCAACCTCACCGGCCAGCTCGGCGTCGCGTCCGTCAATGCCAAGCTCGACTCAGGCCTACTCAACCGCGCTTTTGGACCGGCGATGAAAGCTGCCGGCCTTCCGCCTGTCACGGTATCTCAGGCCGCAGTGCGCTGCTTCGGCGTGCTGCTCAACGCCAACCAGGGGGTGGCGACGCTGAAGAGCTCTGGCATAGATGCAAGCCAGCTCTTCCTGCAGGGCTCAGGCAGCCTGAATCTTGGCCAGGAAAGTTATGCCATCACGCTGCAACCCGCCGATGGCGCGCAAATCCTGCTCGGCGGCAGTTTCGCTCAGCCGGCTTGGACGGCCGCGCCGCAAAACATTTCCGTCCCTCCGCCACCACATTCCAACGCGCCGACGCGGCCGGACATCTGCCCCATCATCCTCGCCTCGGCGCGGCTTGGACAAGCCGGTGCGTCGGCTGCCCCGCCTCTCTCCAGTTCCGTCACCCCGCGCCCTACCCCGACAAGCACCAGCGCCCCCAAAAACCTGTTGAACTCCTTGCTAATAACTCCTCCATGAAACGCTTCTGGAAGACCGCAAAGACCATCGCCAGCGGGAAGAATTTTGCCGTGGAGCTCGATGGCCGCCCGGTGAAGCTGCCAAGCGGCAAGCCGCTCACTGTCCCCTTCCTGCCCCTCGCCCATGCCATTGCAGATGAATGGGAAAGCGCTCCGCAGGACTTTTCACCCGACGACCTGCCATTCACTCGCCTCGCTAGTACTGCACAGGAACGCGTTGCCCTGCACCGGGACAACATCATCGGCCAGTTGGCGGCTTATGGCATGAACGACCTGCTATGCTACCGAGCCGAGACACCCGATGCACTCGTAGCCCAACAAAACGACGTCTGGGGGCATTGGCTGAACTGGGCCGAGGCATCCCATGGTCTGCAGCTGCAAAGCACGGCAGGGCTGGTGCCGATTAACCAGTCGGCCACCACTGCGGCCACACTGCAGGACATTCTCTCCGCCTATAGCGACTACATAATCGCCGCCCTCGGCGTGATTGTACCTGCACTTGGCAGCCTAGTCCTCGGCCTTGCACTCGCAGCCAACGCCTTGAGTGCGGAAGAGGCAAGCAAGGCCGCCCTCCTCGATGAATTATGGCAGGAAGAGCAATGGGGCGCAGACGATGAGGCCGTGAAGCGGCGCACTAGCGTGATCGCAGATGTCGCGGTCAGCGTCCGATTCATGTATCTTTGCAAGGCATGAAAAGTCTCCACCTACTCATTACCGGCCGCGTTCAAGGGGTCGGTTTCAGGGACTGGCTCGTTCATGAAGCCACGCAGCGCGGCCTCACTGGCTGGGTCCGCAATGTGAACCGCGACAAAGTTGAGGCCGTAATTGCCGGGCCGGATGAGGCTGTGGATGACTGTGTACAGCACTGCTGGCGGGGCCCCAATTTGGCCAAAGTCAACGACATAAGCATTATGGACGCACCGTTCCCCGGCGATTCAGGCTTCACGCAGCGCAGTTCCGTTTCGTGACACAACTGTAATAGGTCAAGGCAGCCATCTCCGCCGCCGCGTTTACAGCAACGTATAAATTGCTAATGCGTCCGCATATTTCGCAGGAGAAAACCGGATGAGCACAAATTCTGACCTTTTGGCACGGCGCGAGGCTGCTGTCCCGCGTGGCGTTTCCAATGCCCATCCGATTTTCGCCACCCATGCCGAGAACTCGACCCTGTGGGATGTCGAAGGCAAGCAATATATCGATTTTGCCGGTGGCATTGCGGTTCTCAACACCGGGCACCGCCATCCGAAGGTGATGGCAGCCGTCGCCGAGCAGCTCTCCCATTTCTCCCATACCTGTTTCCAGGTTGCGCCCTACGAGAACTACATCGCCTTGGCCGAGCGCCTGAACGCGATGGCACCGGTCGAAGGTCCGGCAAAGACCATCTTCTTCACCACCGGCGCGGAAGCACTCGAAAACGCCATCAAGCTGGCGCGCGCCGCCACGGGCCGCCCGGGTGTCATCACCTTCGCCGGCGGCTATCACGGGCGCACACTCCTCACCATGGCGATGACCGGCAAAGTGCTGCCCTACAAGAAGAAATTTGCTCCGCTGCCGTCGGAAGTCTTCCACATCCCCTTCCCGCACCACACGTTCGGCGTGACGGTGCAGGAGAGCCTGCGTTATATTGACATGCTGTTCCGCGCCGATATCGAACCCTCCCGCGTGGCCGCTATCGTGCTCGAACCCGTGCAGGGCGAGGGCGGGTTCCTGCAGGCCCCTGAGGAGCTGTTGATTGGCCTGCGCAAGATCTGCGATGAACACGGCATTCTGCTGGTCGTCGATGAGGTGCAGACCGGCTTTGCCCGCACCGGCAAAATGTTCGCCATCGAGCATTCCGTCGTGAAGCCCGACCTCATGACCATCGCCAAGTCCCTGGCGGGCGGCTTCCCGCTTTCCGGTGTCATTGGCCGCGCCGCCGTGATGGACGCTGCCGAGCCGGGCGGGCTGGGCGGCACCTATGCCGGCTCGCCGGTCGCCATCGCCGCCGCACTCGCTGTGCTCGATGTGATCGAGGAAGAGAAGCTGGTCGAGCGCGCCAACCACCTGGGCGCCAAGATGAAGGCCAGGCTGGAAGCCATCTCCCGCCGCAACGACACCACGCCGATCGCCGACATCCGCGGCCCCGGCGCTATGGTAGCGTTCGACATCGTGAAAACCCGCGGCGCCTACGAACCCGACCCGGACACGACGAAGAAGGTCCTCGCCAAGGCCCGCGAAAACGGCCTGATCCTGCTGTCCTGCGGCGTGTATGGCAACGCGGTGCGCCTGCTCATGCCGCTGACGATTTCCGACAAGCAGCTCGATGAGGGGCTCAATATTCTGGAAACGGCGCTGACCGTCTAAAAGAACAGCACGCTCATCAGCACATAGATCGGGGTCATGACCAAAATCATGACCCCGGCATATTGAAAAAAGCCTGGCATCCTCACCCCCCGCCGCGCGGCAATCTCCCTGATCATTAGATTCGGCGCATTGCCCAGGTAGGTAACGGGACCAAAAAACACGGATCCCGCGGCAATCGCCGTCAATAATTGCGCCGAACCGGCAATCAGCGCGTCGGCGTGCCCACCAGCGGCTTCAAAAAACACGAGATAAGTCGGCGCTGCATCCAGCACCGCGGAAGCAATACCCGAGGCCCAGAACCAGAGTAGCGGGTCCGGCGCGAGTGTGGTTTGCTTCAGCAACTCAATAACCGGCGGAATCGTCGCAAAAACACCGAAAAACAGGATATTGATCTCACGCATCGCACTCCAGGCGAAGCGGTTCTGCGACCGTATGGCATGCGGCGTGAAGAGCTCGGAGATAACGATACAGGCGACCTCGAATAACATGATCGCCAATTGCTCGCCTGGCATCGAGAACGTGAAAAACCTCACCTGACCAGGATGCCAGAACCCCTCGACAGGAATCACGAATACCAGAGCAACCAATAATGAGATGTTCAAGGTGCCGCGCACTGAAAGCTTCTGGCGCGGCGGAAAGTGCTCACGCCGGGCCAAATAGAAATCCACACCGTAACAAAGCAGCAATACGGGCACAGCCAGGACTATCAGGAACAGGGCCAGATGGGCCAACGGCCAGAAAAACGGTATGCCGCGCAGGAACCCAACCAAAAGCGGCGGATCACCTAACGGCGACAACGCACCACCGCAATTCCCAACCAAAATGATGAAAGCCAACACCAGATGACGCTTCTCAGGCCGGTTGGCGTTTGCTGCCAGCAACGGATGGATAAGCAGCAACGAGGCGCCGATGGTTCCCATAACGGACGCCAGAACCGTCCCAATCACCAACAGCAGCACATTGCCGGCAGGCCGCCCCCAGGGGCCGCCCCTGATGGCAATGCCGCCACCTAGCGCATACAAAGCCAGCAGCAAGACGATAAAGGGTAAAAACTCTGCAAGCGTCACCTCGCATAACGCCTGGACCGCCGCGCCCACCCCGTGCAAGAGCACCTGACCTGCCAGTCCGAGCACAACCCAGCCACTGATGATGGAAACAACATGACGATGCCAGAAGCGCGGCATCAACCCCGGCAAAATCGCAAAAGACAATAACACGCCGGCAAATGGCAGCGCCTGCAGCGTCCCACTCATCGGCGCACCATTCTCACGCCACCGCCCCGTTCATTCTGACATGGCGCTGAAATGCGCCACGAAATCGACCCCCGCCGACACCAGCGCCTCAGCGACCTCCTGTCCGAGCGCCGCGCTCCGCTCATGCCATGCCACGCCAATGGCCTCGCCGGCGGTCTCGTCAAACTCGACCGGCGCCTCAACCGCAAGACCGTGAAAATCCAACGCGCCGAAGCCAGACACCGGCAAGCCCAGTAGCTTCGCCGGCACCCGCGCCTCAGATTCCACCGCCCCCATGCATGCCGGGCGCAATGCCAAGTTCAACGACAAGAGTGGCTCCGCACCATGGCCAGACCGCCCATGAGCCGTGCCAATCCGCGCTTCCATCAGCTGCCGGGCGATTTTCCACAGATAGAAAGATGGGATGATCACGCCCCTCTCACGTCTGACGCCCAGCGTCACCTCATGAATCACGGGCACATTGCCGCCATGGGCGTTCAGGATGACGATCCTGTGCAACCCGTGCCGCAGCAGCCCTTCCAGCAAATCCACCAGCACGCGGCGGAAACTTTCTGGGGACAGTGCCAGCCCGCCCGGACTCGATCCAAAATAATCCGCCACACCAAAAGGCAGGCTCGGCGCGACGAAAGTGGGCACTCCCTGTTCTGTGGCCCGCCGCGCGATTCGCTCAGCCATCATGTCTGCCAGCAGATAATCGCCCATGGGCTGGTTAGGCCCATGGTCCTCCTGGCTACCAAGCGGCAGCAAAATGACGGGGTTGCCCCATACGGCGAGCGCAAAATCATGGGCCGTCATGTCGCCCAGCCGGACATGCTTGGTTGCAGTGCTCATGCCGCCGAGTGTGCCGCGCCCCGCCCTTTCCGCAAAGCCCTGACGGCGATCAAACGTTCAAGAAAGCCGCCTTACCGGCAAGCTGTGGCCCGTCAGCCGGTCTCATCCGGCGTGCGCAGAGACAAGGACAAGGCATGCAGCCCGGACTTGAATTCCGCCCCCAACGCCTCATGCACCGCCCGTGAACGGGCGACTCGCGACTGTCCTGCCAGGCTGCCCGCAATCATCGCCACACGATAATGCGTCTCTCCCGCCGGCAATCCCTGCCGGCCGGCATGTTTGGCATGTTTGGCGCTCTCGTCGATGACCTCCAGGCTCTCAGGCTTGAAAATCTCCGTCAGGGTCTGCTGGATGCGCTCCCGCCGCGTCGTCATTTCATCCTCATATGCATACACACCGTGCCCGTATTGCATCCAACGAGCACAGTTGATGTTGCTAATTGGGGGCAAGCGCGCACATTAAGACCATGATCTCGGCCAGCCGCAAGACCCGTGCCTATGCCCCCGACCCAACCGCGCCAGGCCTCCGGTGTGACACGCCGGGGTGCGAGTTGGCGGGCGAATACCGGGCACCAAAATCACGAGAGAGCCTACGTGATTTCCATTGGTTCTGCCTGGACCATGTGCGCGCCTACAATGCGGCCTGGGACTATTATAAAGGCATGGCGCCTGAGGAAATCGAAATCGAGCTGCGCTCTGACTCGTCCTGGCAGCGGCCGAGTTGGCCGCTGGGTCACCAGGGCAAGCAGACCCGGCTGGATGATGCCCTAGCTGCGGAGCTTCACGCATTCGCCTTCGGCCCCCGGCCCAAAGCCCCTCCTAAGTCAGACATCCCTGCCGATCTGCGGAGCGCATTAAACATTTTCGGCATGACCTGGCCGGTGACATTTGCCGCCGTCAAGGCCAAATATAAGGAACTGGCCAAACGCCATCATCCGGATGCGAATAATGGCAGCAAGCAGGCCGAAGAGACGCTCAAGAGCGTTAATCTTGCCTATGCCACCTTGCGCGCGAAATTAGCCGCCGTCCCCATGCCACAGCCTGCGGCCGATTGAGAAACAGCGGGAAGAATGGCAAACCGGATGCACGCCGTTAAGTAGTAGGATGAGTTGAATGAATAATGTCGCCGCGATTGCCGAGCCCCTCACCCCGACCACCTCGGCCATCAACCTACCCGACAAGAAGGTGAAGGCCCGGGATCTGTTCGGCATTGATTCAGACCTTGAAGTGCCGGCTTACTCAACCCGCACCGAGCATGTGCCGGAAATCGACCAGGCTTATCAGTTCGACAAAGAGACCACCCTCGCCATCCTCGCCGGCTTCACCTTCAACCGCCGGGTGATGATCCAGGGCTATCATGGCACGGGCAAATCGACCCATGTGGAGCAGGTTGCCGCCCGCCTCAACTGGCCCTGCATCCGCGTCAATCTGGACAGCCATATCAGCCGCATCGACCTCATCGGTAAGGACGCCATCGTGCTGAAGGATGGCAAACAGGTCACGGAATTCCGCGAAGGCATCCTGCCCTGGGCGCTGCAGCATCCCTGCGCCCTCGTGTTCGACGAATATGATGCTGGCCGTCCGGATGTGATGTTCGTCATCCAGCGTGTCCTGGAGGTCGAGGGCAAACTCACTTTGCTCGACCAGAACCGGGTCATCCGCCCGCACCCCGCCTTCCGCCTGTTCGCCACGGCCAACACGGTGGGGCTGGGCGACACGACCGGCCTCTATCACGGCACGCAACAGATCAACCAGGGCCAGATGGACCGCTGGAACATCGTGGCGACACTGAACTACCTGCCGCACGCGCAGGAGGTGGCCATTGTCCTGGCCAAACTTGGCATCGACCCCAGCGATGCTGTCTGGAAGAAACGCACCGAAAGCATGGTGGCCCTGGCCGACCTCTCTCGCGCCGGCTTTATCGCTGGCGATATCTCCACCGTCATGTCACCGCGCACGGTGATCACCTGGGCTGAGAATACGCGCATTTTCGGCGATGTCGGCTTCGCTTTCCGCCTGACCTTCCTGAATAAATGCGACGAGGCAGAGCGCAACACGGTGGCCGAATATTACCAGCGCTGCTTCAACGAGGAAATCTCAACCGGCCTGAGGCCATGAGCGACAAGAACCAGGGCAAAGCGGAAGACTTTAAGCGCTCGACAGCCAATACGCTGCGCGCCATGGCGGGCGTGGCGGATGTCCAGGTCGCCTATCAGCCCGGTCCTGGCGGGCTCACCGGGAAGCGCGCCCGCCTCCCGTCGCCCTCCCGCGCCTTGCCGCTCAGCGAAATCGCCAAGCTTCGTGGCACTGCTGACGCACTGGCGCTGCGGCTGCGTTATCATGACGATGCTCTGCATAATGCCCGGCAGCCAGGCGCACGGGACGCGCGGGACGCCTATGATGCACTAGAGCGCGCACGCATCGAAATCGTCGGCGCCGCGCATATGCCCGGTGTCGCCGCCAATTTGCGCGGACGGCTGAATGAGGAATGCGAGGGCAGCGGCCTCGACCGCATGACAGAGCGCGAGCAGCTGCCCCTTGGCACCGCCTTGTCGCTGCTGGCCCGCGACCGCATGGACCCGGACGCCGTTCCCGCCTCGGCCCAGCATATTGTCGAGCTGTGGCGCAACACGCTGAATCCGGCAGCGGAAGCCGCGCTGGATGAACTCGCCGATACGCGCAATGACCAGGCGCGCTACATACGGGCCGCCCGCAAGCTGCTCGCCGCTGTCGATCTCGCCGAAGGGGAAAGCGAGCCCGCGGACAGCGAAGACTCGGAAGAGAATCAGGAGGACGGCGAACAGACCTCACAGCAGGACAACTCCCAGGACGGCCAGGGCCAAAGCGAGGCCCAGGACAACCCGATGCTGGCCTCTGCCCCCGAGATGGCAGAAGCCGGGGCCCCTGAGGAGTTTGAGCAGGACGCCTCAGACTCTGAAGACATGGCAGCCGACGCCGGCGACGCACCAGCCGGCCCCCAGCCCCGCCGCAACGTCCTTCCCAGCGACGATCACGCCACCTACCGCGCCTTCACCCGCTCCTTCGACGAAGAGGTGGAGGCCGAGGATCTCTGCGACCCTGACGAGTTGACCCGGCTGCGCCAGCAATTGGACCAGCAGCTGCAGCATCTGCACGCCGTCGTCGCCAAGCTGGCTAATAGGCTGCAGCGCCGGCTGCTCGCACAACAAATGCGTGCCTGGGAGTTCGACCTGGAAGAGGGCATACTGGATGCCGCCCGGTTGTCGCGGGTCATCGTCGACCCGCTTCTGGCCCTCACCTATAAGCGCGAGAGGGACACCGATTTCCGGGACACGGTCGTCACGCTGCTGATCGATAATTCCGGTTCCATGCGCGGCCGGCCGATCACCGTAGCCGCCATGTGCGGCGATATACTCGCCCGCACGCTGGAACGCTGCGCCGTGAAAGTGGAGGTGCTTGGCTTCACCACGCGTGCCTGGAAAGGCGGACAAAGCCGGGAGCAATGGATCGCCGCCGGCAAGCCGCCGATGCCCGGCCGCCTCAATGATTTGCGGCACATCGTCTACAAGGCCGCCGACGCCCCCTGGCGCCGCGCCCGCAAGAATCTCGGCCTGATGCTGCGCGAGGGGCTTCTCAAGGAGAATATCGACGGCGAAGCCCTGCTCTGGGCCTATCGCCGCCTGCTCGCCCGCCCGGAAAACCGGCGCATCCTGATGGTCATCAGCGATGGCGCCCCGGTCGATGATTCCACCCTCTCGGTGAATGCCGGCAATTATCTCGAGCGGCATTTGCGCGACGTTATCCGCGAAATCGAAACCCGCAACGCCGTGGAGCTGATCGCCATCGGCATCGGCCATGATGTGACACGCTATTACCGCCGCGCCGTGACGATCGTGGATGCGGAGGAACTCGGCGGTACGATGATGCGCAAACTCACCGAATTGTTTGACGAGGACGAGGCGCAAATCTGGTCGAGCATCGCCAGCCGGCAAAGCTCGCTCGTCGTCTAATCCGCTCCCTCGGCGAACGGACAAGCCGCAGCTATATCTGTTATCGCGGTGGACAGCTGCAGCACAGGCCGCCGCAGAAGAACGCCCAGACGCCGTGCGAGGTATATCGAGTGCATATACTGGCACGGCTGCACCAGATGATCTTCGCTGTTGAAGAAATCCGCCCTTGGATATTCACTTTGGTTTGGCAGAACGACGAATCTACCACCATTGCCTACGTAAATATCAGCAATGACAGAAGTGACTTCTCCTGAGACATGGGCTGCAACATAATCAACCGGCATTCCACCAATCACGATCACTCCTGTCCGCGCCTCCTTTGTTACAAAAGCCGCAATCAGCGCCGACCCGTAACCTGAATAAATTTCCTCCGCCGACGGCAAAGCACGCGGTGCCAACGGCAATAATGCAGCATCCCGCTTGTACAAACCATTATCGGTCCGATCACCTTGCTCATCATACTCCTCCGCGAGCAGAGCTTCCGGTTTGATCGCGGAGGCTTCCGCCAAAGGCATCTCGGCCAACGCTTCGGTCAAATCTCCCAAACCACAACAAAATACGGCACCAACCACGCGTGACAAAGGCAATTGTGCCAAGACATGCCGATCGTGCCTGAGGAGAAAGGCACCATCCACCGCCGCACGGTAAGCTGCCGCCGACATGGTATATTGCTGCAACTCCATTGGCATATAAACGACATCACCAGCATGCAGCAGCGGCTCGTAGCGGACGAAAATATCATCGAGCCCGATGCCCACAGCAATGCCAGCATTTTCGCATGGCATGTTCAGCATCACGCTCATCACGACACAGGAATGGGAATAGGGCCCATTCGATCCGGCCATAATCACCAATTTCGGGGACGGCAGTGCCGCCATCCTGGCCGTTTTCTGCAACAACTCCAACCGCAGAACACCGAGAGATAGCGGCCTGTCCACGACCATCGCAAACACGACGATATATACTAAGACGGACAAGCTGCAGAGCCTGAACAAGCGCCTCATCGTCAGAATTGAAAATACAGAAAAGGAATGGCCGCCGGCGCGAACAGCAATGCTTGAACGCTCAGCGCAAAACTTGCAACAAGAGCGATGCCGCGGTGCCATTCATTCATCTCATGCACGTGCGGCAACCTCAAAACGATGAACCACCCAACAGCGAGAAACAAAATCCCCTGCGGCAGACTCATCGTCCGGGCATCGCCCAAATAAGGTAACACCGGCACGCTGTGGCCAACGCGAGACAGGAACGGCAGAAGCCGGCACAAAAATTCCGGAATGGCTATTCCGTTGCCGCCAAACAGCCCGCGATAAAAGTCCATTGCTGGCGCAAATCCCGCCGCGCGGAACGGTACCCACGCCATGAGGACACAAAAAAGCGTCAAGGCCCAGTTCAATCGTCTGGGCAAACGCAGCCTCAGCTGTTCGCTCCAGCCATGAATGACCAGATAAACTCCATGCAACCCGCCCCAAAGCAGAAAGCGCCACGCCGCACCGTGCCACAGCCCGCCCAGCAGCATTGTGACCATGAGGTTGAAAATTCTGCGCGCTTCCCCCCGGCGATTGCCACCGAGTTTGATGTAAAGATAATCGCGCAAGAACCCGCTCAGCGTCATATTCCAGCGCCTCCAGAAATCGCTGACGCTGATTGCCT
>Ga0306918_10000931_pt1 | contig 14105 bp, 13 predicted proteins | sample tim00Cox0000000H_FD_203315 | JGI IMG/M metagenome (GOLD analysis project Ga0306918, IMG submission 203315) | Lab enrichment of tropical soil microbial communities from Luquillo Experimental Forest, Puerto Rico - timezero.00C.oxic.00.000.00H (v2)... | ecosystem: Environmental > Terrestrial >... | reverse complement strand
CCCGATGCGCGCGAGGCACGGCTGTTGCGCATGGCCCGCACTGATGCGCTACTCACCACGGAATTCCTCAATGTCGCGGAGACTGGCATGGAACTGGAATTCGGCACTTCCTGCTTCCCAGCCCCGCGCGTGCAGCTGGTGTTCGAGCCATAAACGCGGACCTCGCCCTTGCCTCCGGCCGCATCGCCTATCTCGCGCCCGACGCCGCCACGCGCTTGCGCGTGGCGGGTTGAACGCAAGCTGCAGCCTGGTCAGTCGTCGGAGATTTCCGGATCGTCGATCTCAAGACCTGGCCCGGCAGTGGTCGCCTGGCCAAGCAGATATTGCAAAATATCCGTGCCCAGGCGCGACGGCGCCGGTCCTCCCTGCGGCGTGGCCCGGTTGACCAGAACGACGACGCCAACCTGCGCGTACTGGTCCGAGCCCGGCAAAAGCGAGCCGTTCTGGCCAGGGGCGAAAGCGATCCAGGCAGCAAAACCCTGCTCATTCGTGAGGCCGTTCTTGGCGACGATGGGAACAGTCTTGCCAACCTTGCCCAAAGACCAAGCATAGGCCTGGTTCGGCAACGTGGTTAAAGGGGGCGTGATCGCAGTATAGACCAGATCGGACAGCGGATTCCTTGACTGGCGCTGATACTGGTTGACGCCGATCATGTAACCAAGCAGCAGATTGCTCATGTCGGTCACATTCGAATGCAGCCCATGGGCGAACCCGGTGGCCGGGGCCGGGGTTGCGGCGTCGTTATAGCCCTGGACGAAAATCGCCTGCGGAGGATTGCTGTTGGTATTGGTATTGGTATTGGTATTGGTCGTCTCGGAACTGATCCCGAAAATTGGCAACACATAATGCTGCAATGCCAGGTCATAATTGAAAACATCCGTTGTTGCACCCGAATAGCTTGGCCGGCTCACGGAGAAGGCAAGGGTGATATAACCCCAGTTGGAATAGGTCGATTTTTGACCGAGCTGGCAGGACTGAAGGTAAGTATCGTTGTTGAGCCAGGCATCGATCTGCTGTGTGGAAGGGTTCCCGCCGCCGTTATATAGCCCCTGATTCATAATTGCCGCGGGAATTTCGCCGAAGCAGGCAGAATGTGTCGCGAGCTGCGTGAGGAGGACATTATAAATCTTCTTTGTTGTGTCATAGGTGAGTTGCGAGCCTTCTGTATTCGGCGGCGCACTCAGCAGCGCGTTAACCCCCGCCACATTTGGTGTATACATGATAGAGGTATCGTCTCCGCTCAACCAGCGAGCCAGCAGCAGCGTCCCGGTAAAGACCTTAGTGACCGACCCCAGGCAGTACACGCTCGTCGACGAAACGGGATCTGCGGCATAATAGGATATCGTATAGTTTGGCCATGCCTGGTTCGGTTGATTGGACGCAGTGCATACAATCGCAACGGTTTTCGAAAGCGAAATATTGCTGCTTCCGAAGGCGTTCTCGACATAAGTTGTCAGAAGATCTTGAATATTACTGTCAGTCCCCTCTGGGACCTCACTTACGGGCTGGAAATTTCCCTGCGGGTCCAGCCCCTGGCCTGGAAATGGCGACATGGATGATCTCCCCAAAATTCAATCGGTTGGAACACGGATTGGTCTGGAGCCGACTATTGGACGCATGCGTTACAAAGTGGGAAGCACTGGCTCCGTACCGATCCTTGTCCGGCACGAGTCATTTGTCAATGTTGCAGTATATTACAGAATCCGATGCGAGACGACTGTTACCTCAGCCGTGCCAGCACCGCCAGAAACGCCTCACCCGCGGCCGCCGGCGTACTATCATTCACAATCACCGCATCGGCGCAAACATCCGGCTGCTTGCGGGCCAAACGGAGAACGATGTCCGCCTCGCTTTCCCGCCCGCGCGCGGTGAGCCGTGCGGCCAGCACGTCCGGCGGCACCGTGACTTCCACCACCAGACAGCGGAATTTTCGCGCCACCTCGGCCAGGATGGCACGCGAGACATTGGCGACAACCACCCCGCCCGCCGCCAGCACGGGCTCTATGCTGGCGGGAATACCGTAATGCAGCCCATGCGCCGCCCAGCTCAGCGCAAAGCGCCGGTCCAGAAAGGCGGACAAAGTGAGCGGCTCATGCTCCTCGCTCTCCTCCGCCGGGCGCGTAATGGCACGCCGGGCAAACACGATGCCGCGCTCCTTGGCCAACCGCGCCTGGGCATAGCGCAAAACCGTATCCTTCCCCGCCCCGGAAGGTCCAACGACGAGGACCAGCCACCCGCACTTAAGCCCGCTCATGGGCCGAACCGCAGACGCCGCGCGAGGCGGAACGGCGCCCCCTTCCTGTCCTCCACAAACACGGCCAGACCATTCACTTGGCGGGGCAAAGCGGCGACAAGCGCAAAATATTGCTCAGCCGCCGGCAGAAGAGGATTATCGGCCAGCTTGTCCGTCAGCGTCATGTGGAAACGGAATTCCTCCAGCACCAGCGGATAGCCCCAGCGAAAAATATACTCCCGCTGCCGCGCCGGACGTCCGGCGGCACGGGCCGTCTGTTTTTCCGCCGCTTCGACCAGGCGGTGGCCATCCAATTCTGTCACGCAGGCGGCCGCCAATTCCCGCATGGGCTGGCAATCCTGCCCCAGGCACAAGGCCAGGAAGCCGTGAATGTTGCGCACAACCAAAGGCGGCAGCGCAAAAGCAAGCTGCCGCGAGGCAAATTCGGAAACGCCCTCGAGGAATGCCGAAAAACCATATCGGAGCTGCATCGGCGCCTTCAATGTGGCATGGAACCCATAGCGGCCTGGATCCGCGCTCAGCTTCGCCAACTCCGGCACCGCCGGGCGCGGCATCTCCACACCGGTTTCCGGATCCCGCCCCAGCCAGGCGCAACCCGCCTGCCAGAGCGGATCGGACACCGCCGGGACGTAATAGATCGCGGCGCGATACGGCTCAGCCAATGCGCTCGCCCCCGCGCCACACCGCGCGCACCACCGGATGCCCGCCATAGAGCCGAACCTGCACCAGATCCGCCCGCAGCCCCGCCTCAATCCGTCCGCGATCCGTCAACCCCGCAATCTCCGCCGGGCCGGAGCTTACGAGCGCCACCGCCTCATGCAAGGGCAGCGCCCCCGCATTGGCCGCAACGAAGGCCGCCTCCAGCATCGCGGCGGGCACATAGTCCGAAGCCAGCGCATCCAGTAGCCCTTCGCGGATCAACGCAAGCACCGAGACATTGCCAGAATGCGAGCCCCCGCGCACAATATTCGGCGCCCCTGCGATGGTCTTCTGCCCCCGCGCCCGCGCCGCCTTTGCGGCTTCCAGCGAGACGGGGAATTCCGAAATGGTAATGCCATCCGCCGCGTTGCGCGCCACTTCCTCTTCCGTGCGGTCATCATGCGAGGCCACGGGAATCCCATGAAGCGCCGCCTCGGCCAGCACCCAGGCACGGTTCGCCTCATAATGCGCATCACGGTTTTCATGCAGCTCGATGATCACATCATCCACCTCGGCGGCAGACCGGCCCTCCGCCTGGCGCATGCGGCGATAGCGTTCGATATCGATATATTGCCCGCCAAAGCCCGGGCTGTGGTCCATAATGGAAAGCAGCCGCACCAGCTGGTCGGCAATGGCGCCTTCCAGCATGGGCCGCATCTCCGGCGCAGGCAGCTCGCAGCGCAGATGCAGAAAATGTTCGGTCTTCAGCGCCCCCAGCGCGGCGAGCGCCGCAAGATCGGCATAGCCATGCTCAAACGTCTTGTTGCGCTCCTTCTCGAAGCCGATATCGCCCAGGCACAGCGCATCGAACACCGTGGTAATCCCGGCAACGGCACATTGCGCATCATGGATCAGCAGCGCCGAGCGCGAAGGCCAGCGCGCACTGGAGCGCGGCTGCGCCTGGCGCTCCAGATTATCCGTGTGCAGATCAATCAGCCCAGGGATCAGATAATCCCCTTCCAGATCGAGCCCCTCGCCCGCAGGCGTAAGGCTGGCAATCACCCCGTCCTCGATGGCAAGCGCCCCATGCGCCACGCCATCCGGCAAAACCATTCGCGCATTGCTGAGTATCGTCATATCTCTTCCCTGACCGGTTCAAGCACCAGCATTTCGTCCGCCACCGCATCCCGAACGGCAACATCGTGAAAAATCCCCACCAGAGCCGTGCCGCGCGTTTTCGCCTCACGCATCAGCGCGATGACGATATCGCGGTTCGCGGCATCGAGCGAGGCGGTCGGCTCATCCAGCAGCAGCACAGGCCAATCGCAGGCAAAGGCGCGCGCCAGATTCACGCGCTGCTGCTCACCGCCGGAAAACGTGACGGGCGGCAGTTTATGCAGGCGCGGCGCCACGCCGAGGCGGCCAAGCATGTCCCGCGCCCGCACCCGCGCGTCATCATTATCAAAGCCGCGCTCCAGCAGCGGTGCGGCCACAACATCCTCCGCCGCCACCCGCACGGCCGCGCACCATGGACATGCCGCTCTCCGGCCTGCGCAACCGGGTAAATCCAGGCAGCGCGGGCGCCGCCCGCAGGCATTCCGCGATCTCGGCGCCACTGGCGCGGGCAAGCAGACCAAGCCAGACCGGACGGCTGTAAAGGGCCTCAAACATATCTAGACATCTATATTCAACGCGCAGCCGCGTAAACCGCGCTACCCAGAGATATCTAGATAAGTTTGGAGAAGCTTTTATGTCAGCCGCGCGAATCCCTCATGACAGCGTGCCGCCAATCATGGACTTTCCCGGCTTTTCAGCAGATTCACGAAATTGCGCAGGCCGGTGAGGAACATGTCCGGTTGGGCATGTTTCGTATCGGCGAAGGTGGCGGCATCCCGGCGCAACGCCGCCTGGCTGCGCCTGGCCAGTCCCTCCAGCCCGTGCGCCAGACGCGGCTCGGCCTCGATGGCCGCCGCCAGCGACTCCCGGTCCAGCTTGAAAACCGTCATCCTGGTCTCGGCAATCGCCGTCGCCGCATAGGGCATGCCTGTAATCAGCCCGATGGCGCCCAGGCTCTCCCCCGGCCTTATATGCCGCACGACGCGCGACGCGCCCCCGTTGCTCACCGTCACCTCCGCCACGCCAGCGGCGATGATATAGAGCGCATCCGGCTCCTGCCCCTGCTTGATCAAAGGCTCGCCCTGCTCCAGCGTCATTTCGGAAAAATGCGGCGCCAGCTCGCCGCGCCCGGCCTCGTCCAGCACGCCAAACAGATCGGACTGCGCCAGCAATTGCACCAGCGTCACCACCGGCGCCCTTACCACACTGGCGGAGCCATGGATGGCAAAACCGATATCGTTATAGCGCAAATGCCGGTGGATCTCGACGAGCAGCTCGCTCTTCGCCGCGGCCAGCTGGCCGCTATCGGCCACGGAAAAGCTCACGCTATAGAGGCAGCCATCGCCATTGAGATCGCCGCAGAAAATGCTCGGCGCCGGCGCCGTCAGCAACAACCGGCAGGCCGAGCCTACCGCTTCCTCCAGCACCGCGATGCAGCGCTCCGGCGCCACGCTCGGGTCCAGCCGCACCTCGATCGTATCGCCGCGCATCATGGTCGGCCGGCTACGATTGATCAGCCGCGCCTTGGCAATGACGCTGTTGGGCACGATGGCGATATTGTTGAGATCGGTGGCGATATGGGTCGAGCGCCACGTCACCAATGTCACCCTCCCCTCGATGCCCCCTTCCACCCAGATGAGATCCCCCGCGCGGTAGGGCCGCTCCACCCCCACGGCGATGCCAGAGAACACATCGGACAGCGTGCTCTGCAAGGCCAGGCCAAGCACGATGGCGATGATGCCCGACGTCGCCACCAGCCCGCCCACCGACACGGAAAACACGAAATTGATGATGGCGAGCACGGCGGCGATGTAGACGGCACCGGCAATGAGGTCCGTGAGAATCTGCGTCTCGCGCGGGCGCTGCTCCAGCACCATGGTGAAGCGCACCAGCGCAATGATGCCGCGCGCGCCGAGAAACCACCAGCACGCCACCACGAGTTTTTCCCAGAAGCGCTGGCCCGGCCCCTCCGTGCCGAACACAGGCCGCAGCGGCGAGCCGACGAGATGGACGAGAATGAAAGCCAGCGCCACGAAGATGCCGATGGCCCAGCCCGCGCGCAGCCATAAGGGCCAGTTGAGCTGCCTGAGCGGCGCCGCAAAGGCCACGGCCACGAGGCAGGTCGCCACCGCCAGATAGATAAACGGATCAATCACGAGCCACCCCCAAGCTGCCGGCGCCATCTTGTTCCGTCACATGGTTTTCGGCGCCGATCAAGGCAATGGCATTTCGCCGGTCAAAGAAAAGGCGGCGCTACGCCGCCGAGGCAGGCACGACGATGCAGGGCAATTGCTTTGCATTGAGCTGGCTGCAGGCATTGGCGGCCGCCTGCGCCGAGAGATTGGCCAACCGCGCCCGGTACAGCACCAGCCCGCCAAAAGGCGAGGTCGCGGGCAGCTCGATGGTCGCGGCACTTAGCGCCCCCGGCAATTCGGCCCGCACCCCCTCCGCCACGGTGCGCGCCAGCGCCGCGTTGGAGAAGGCGCCGACCTGAATCGCCCAGGCCCCGCCTGCAGGCAGGGATGCGGCCACCGCCGGCATCAGCACGGGTGCAGGCGCAGCAGACACGGGCGCGGGCGCTACGCCCGGCGGCTGATACAGCATCGACCCGGACAGCGCCGCCGGAGCGGGCTGGCCTGCGGGTGGCGTTACCGCATTGCTGGCCAATGCCGCCGCCGGCGTGCAGGGCGCATCAGGATCATAGGCCGCATCCGGGTTACACCCGGTTGTGCCGGCCTGGGCGATGGCCTGCCGCACCTGCGCCACGCTCGGCACCGCAGGCGCCGCCGCCCCGGCCGGCGCGCACCGGCTGTCAGGGTCATAGGCGCGGTCCAGATCGCACGAACCGGAGGCGGCCTGTGTGCCACTCCCATGCGTGCAGGGGCTGTCCGGATCATAGGCCGCGTTCAGATCGCAACTGCCGGAAGAGGCGCTCTGCTCCGTCGCCGCGATTCTATTCGCCATATCCGCCGTGCAAGGATGGTCAGGATCATAAGCGGCATTCACATCACACCCGGTCGCAAACCCCACCGCACTCGGCGTGCTGGCGGGAGCAGCAGCGCTGGCCACCTCATAATTTGCCAAAGCGCCTGACATAGGCAGCGCATTGCCAAGATTCGGCGTGACGGCGGCCAGATAATTTACGGTCTCGTCCGGCAGGCCGGACTGGCCGGCGAGATAACTGTCCACCGCCTCCGGCCCCGCATTATAAGCCGCGAGAAAACCCGGCGATCCATAGCGGTCATACATTTCCCGGATATAAGCAGCACCAGCCAGAATATTATCCTCAGGGTTGAACGGGTCCGGCCCCAGCCCGTTCTCATCGCGCAGCTCGTCATAGGTCCCTGGCATGATCTGCATCAGCCCCATCGCGCCCACGGGCGACACAGCCTGCTCCTCACCGCCGGATTCCTGCGCCATCACCGCGCGGATCCATTGTTGGGGAATGCTGTAGCGCGCAGCAGCTTCTTGAACATACGGCCCCCACGGATCGTCCGGCGGGCCTGGCGGCGGATAATAATGCGTCGGCGCATAAGCCTCGCCGCTGCCCGCCCCGTTATAGAATTCATGCTGCGCACAGCCGGCAAGCATGAGCAGCGACCAGACCAGAAGAAACAACCAGCCTGGCACCAGCACCATGGCAGGACCAAAAAATTTGCGCGCACTGACTGTCTGCAGCGTCCCTGCTGCGAACCTGACGGGCATGACAACGCTCCCATCGCCTCAGACACCACGCACTATGCCGCAAACTCAGCTGCTTACAACATCTTTTTGCAATACCCGGCAGAAAGGGCCAGCAAACGCCACCATTCTTGTCGCAGCTCCGCAAAGAATGAGGCGACAAATTTCAAGAATTTAGCTAGATTTTTAGCAAATTCAGCCACTCCTCGGCGCCGCCACATAATATTGTTAATTCGAAACAAATTCTACGCCAGGAATGGCAGTTAGCAATTTTTCACCATCCACCCTGGTGAAGACCGCGTCGCCCTTATGCTAGCCTGAAGGCCGCGCGGCTGTCCGGATCGCGGCTTCGCGCACTGATCGTCATTGCACGCACCAATCGCCGCGCCCGCGGCCCGCAAGTTTTGAGAGGATGCGATGAAGAACCAACAGGAAACAAAAAAACCGGCCCAGAAGACCCACAAGCCGGGCCAGCCGGGCCGGGCCAAACCCAGCCCGCGCGACCAGCATCGCGAGGCGCTGCTGGATGAGGCGCTGGAAGAAACCTTCCCCGCCAGCGACCCGCCCGCCATCACCCGGCCAAACTGACGGCATAACACGTCCTCTGCCACAGTCTTGCGCCAGCTCAGGCCCGCCTATAGCCTGCGCTGAAACAAAGCTGTCACAGAGGTCATCATGCAATTCTCCCGCGAGCCGAGGCTGCATCCCGTCTTATTGGCAGAGCTGCGCCCCACCCAGATCACCGTGGGCATGCGCGAAGTGGAGGAAAAACGAAGGCACTGGCAGGCACAGAAGGCGGCCGACCAGGGCGAATTTCTCGGCAAGCATCTCATCCCCGTCGTGCGCGGGCCAGAGCAGCGCCTCTATCTCATCGACCATCACCATCTCGCCCGCGCCCTGCACGACGAAGGCGTCGAGCAGATCGCCGTGACCGTGGTGGCGGATCTTTCCACCCTGAGCCGAGGCGCCTTCTGGGTCTATCTCGACAACCGCGCCTGGATTCACACCTACGATGCCGAGGGCAAACGCCGCAGCCACAAGGAATTGCCGAAATCCATAGCTGGGCTGGTGGACGATCCCTACCGCAGCCTCGCGGGCGCACTGCGCCGCGCCGGCGGCTATGCAAAGGACACCACCCCCTTCAGCGAATTCCTGTGGGCCGATTTTCTGCGCCGCCGCATCAAGCCCAAAGAGGTGGACGCCCACCCGGACAAAACCCTGGACCAGGCGCTGCGCCTGGCAAAATCGGAAGCCGCCAATTATTTACCCGGCTGGTGCGGACCAGTCACGGGGGAATGATCCGCGACATCACGGCCGGCATCGCCGTGGCCGGGCTGCTGCTACCCTCCGCCATCGCCTATGCCGCCATCGCCGGGCTGCCGCCGTCCCACGCCATCATCGCCACCATCGCCGGGCTTGCCGCCTATGCAGCACTCGGGCGCAGCCGCTTCGCCATGGTCGCCCCCACCTCCTCCTCGGCGGCCATCCTCGCCGGGCTGCTGCTCTCCCAGCAGGGGCAAGGCGGCGATGCGGCCACCATCACGGCGGCGGCAGTGCTGGCAGCGGGGCTGTGTTTCATGGCGGCGGGCGCTGCACAGCTCGGGGCATTGGCGGGCTTCATCTCCCGGCCAGTGCTGCGCGGCTTCACGCTCGGCATCGCCATCACCATCAGCGTCAAGCAGCTCCCCGCCATCACCGGCATAACCAACGGCCCGCATGGCACGCTGCCGCTGCTGCTGCATATAATCCTGGCCCTGCCGCGCTGGCATTTCGCCGCCTTGCTGCTGGGCGCCGCCGCCCTCGCTGCCATCCTGTTCCTGCGGCGCGGCAGCACCCTGCCCGCACCCGCCATCATCCTCGCCGCCGGCGTGGCGCTGGGGGCGATTTTCCATCTGCCGGCGCATGGCATCGCCTTGGTCGGCACAATGCCATTGCAATGGCCGCACCCGGCTTGGCCGTCCCTCTCCCCCGCCTCCTGGAGCAGCGTCGGCGCCCTGGCCCTGCCGCTTTTCCTCATCCTTTTCGCGGAATCCTGGAGCTCCATTCGCGGCCTGGCCTTACTGCATGGCGACCAGGTGAGCGTAAACCGCGAACTTCTAGCCCTGAGCGGCGCCAATCTCCTCTCAGGCGCACTGCAAGGCATGCCAGTGGGGGCCGGATTTTCCGCCTCGGCCGCTGCTGAAGCGGCCGGCGCGCAAAGCCGCGTCACGAGCCTCGCCGCCATGGGCACCATCCTGGCCCTCGCCCTCTGGGGCCGCCCGCTCATTGCCCTGCTGCCCATGCCGGTGCTCGGCGCCATCGTCATCGCCTCGCTCACCCAGGCCCTCACCCCCGCCCCGCTGCTGCGCCTTTGGCGCCTGCAGCGCGACGGCTATATCGCCGCCGCCGCCGTACTCGCGGTGCTGCTGCTCGGCGTGCTGGACGGCATGCTCCTCGCCGTCGCCCTCTCCGTTCTCGCGCTGCTGCAGCGCCTCGCCGGAACGCACATCGCCGAGCTGGGCCGCCTGCCCGGCACCACCAATTTCGCCGACCACGCCCTCCACCCCGAAGCCGAAACCTGGCCCAATCTGCTCATATTGCGCCCGGCCGAACCGCTCTTCTTCGCCAATGCCGAGCGCATCTTAAGCATCGTCGCCAGCCGCGCCGCCGCAGACAAAAGCATCACCCAGCTCATTCTTTCCCTGGAGGAAAGCCCGGATCTCGACTCCACCGCCCTCGACGCCCTGGCCGAATGCGATGCCACCCTGCAAAAATCCGGCTGCCGCCTGCTGCTGGCCCGAGTGAAAGACCAGGTCCACGCTTTGCTCACCCAAACCGCCCCCGAACTCGCCGACAAATCGCGCTGCTTCCGCTCGGTCGTGGACGCCTACAACGCGGCGGCTAGAGAGTGAGGCAGGGAAACCAAGCCCCCTGCTTGCGCCCCCTGCGCTCGTCCGCATAGTCTCGCGCCATGAGCGAGAATATGCCGGACCCGGATGCCGCCTTGCGGGCCGGCTTGCGACGACACCAGCTTTTTGCCTCCGGCCTGCTGGCCCTCATGGCGGCTCTTGCCGTTGCTGGCTATGCGCTGCCCTTCTCGCCGTCCGTATCCTTGCTACGTGATGCCGCCAAGGCCGGCTTCATCGGCGGGGTGGCGGACTGGTTCGCGGTCACGGCCTTGTTCCGCCATCCGCTCGGCCTGCCCATCCCGCACACCGCCATTCTGCCCGCACAGAAGGAGCGCCTCGGCGCCGCTTTGGGCCGGTTTGTCGCCAATCACGTCTTCACCGAGGCCGATATCCGCAAGCTGCTCGGCAATCTCGACAGCCCGGCGCTGCTGCGCCGCTTTCTCTCTGACAGCAGCGCCACCCACCCGCTGGCCGAAGCGCTGGCAGGGATGCTGCCGCGCCTGCTCGCCAGCATCGAGGATGGCCGCGCCCGCCGCCTGCTGGCGCGGCTGCTGCCGCGGCTCATTGGCGGACGCGCCGCGGGCGTGGTGGTGGCGCGCGCCCTCGCCGGGCTAGTGGCGGGCGGGCGGCACCAGGAGGTATTCTCCTTCATCCTGGCCCAGCTCAAGGAGACGCTCGCGGCACGGGAAGAGGTGCTTACCGCCGCCATCAAGGAGCGCGTCTCCCAGCATGGCGGCAAGCTGGTCGGCTGGGCCGTCGGCGCCTCCATTGCAAAACGTGTTTTGGCGGCGGTGAATCAGGAGCTGGAGCATGTCAGTCCGGACAGCTCCGAGATGCGCGAAGCCTTCGATGAATGGGTGCATCACGAAATCGACCGGCTGGAGACCGACCCGGAGCGCGCCACCGAGCTGGGCCGCGCTTTGCAGGGCGTGCTGGCGCATGACACGGTGAAGGCCTGGGCCTGGGATGTCTGGGCCAGGATGCGCCGCGCTTTGGAACTGGATGCCACCAACCCGCATGGCCGCTCTGTCGCTGTCATCGAGGGCGCTTTGGCCAGCCTGGCCGAGAACCTGGAACAGGACCCGGCGGCGAAAGCCCGCGTCAACCGCGCCATGGAGGCGCTGGTGCTGCGCGCTCTGCCCGCCGCCCAGGCCGAGGGCGCGGAATTCATCGGCCGCGTGGTGGGAGCATGGGACGCCGCCACCATCACGGAAAAACTGGAGCTGCGCGTCGGCAAGGACCTGCAATATATCCGCGTCAATGGCACGCTGGTCGGGTTTTTCCTCGGTGCCGCCATCAATCTTCTATTCCTGGCGGCTGGAAGGTAAAACGGGATCAGACGATCCGCGTTTCAACCATGCCGATGCCCTCGACCTCGCCGCGCAGCACATCGCCGCGCGTGAGCGGGCCAACACCGTCCGGCGTGCCTGTAAAAATGAGATCACCCGGCGCCAGCCGCACCAGGCGCGAAAGTGCTGCGACAATCTCCGGCACCTGCCAGATCATGTCGCTCAATTCGCCAGCCTGACACACCTGCCCGTTCACTTCCAGGCTGATGCGGCCCGCCGAGGGATGCCCCACAACCGCAGCCGGGGAAATCGTCCCCACCGGGCCGGAGCCATCAAACCCCTTCGACATGTCCCAGGGCTGACGCGCCGCCTTGGCCCGCTCCTGCATGTCGCGCCGCGTCAAATCCAGCCCCACCCCATAGCCGAAAATATGCGCCAGCGCCTGTTCCGGCGCGATATCCGCCCCGCCCTGGCCAATTGCCAGCACCAGCTCGATCTCGTGATGCAAGCTCTCCGTCGCCGGCGGAAACGGCGTGTCCGCCCCGCTTGTCACCAGCGCATCGGCCGGCTTGCTGAAGAAAAACGGCGGCTCGCGATTCGGGTCACCGCCCATTTCCCGCGCATGCGCAGCATAATTACGCCCCACGCAATAAACACGCCGGACCGGAAACACGCCCCCGCCCTCGACGGGCACGGTTATCTGCGGCGGCGGCGCGACAACGTAAGCGTCCATGACAATGCTCCCTTAACTTGGATGCGGGCAGTGCATCGGTTATGCTTCTCCCATGAAAACCCTCACTGCCGCGATGGCCGCAATTACAATCCTGACCCCGCTCGCGGCGCAAGCCGCTGGCCCCGTGCCGCTCGGCCCCAATAAGGGTCATTATGGCGAGTGGATTGCTGCCAGCTACGGCACCGGCGCCGACAAGATTTGCTACGCCTTCACCAAGGCCATCCGCACCCGCCCGCACATTTCCAGCCGCGGCATACCCATGCTCACCGTCACTGAGCGCCACGGCTCGCGCGACGAGATTTCCCTCACCCCCGGCTATAAATACCCCAAAAACCCGGTCATCACCCTGCAAGCGGGCAAAACCAAAATCCCCTTCGATGTGCAGGACAATGTGGGCTTCACCGACAATGTGAGCCCGGCCCTCGCCGCCTTCACCGGCGAAAGCACCGCCACCGCCACCTCCTCCGGCCCGAAAGGTGCTAAAACCGTCACCGACACCTATTCGCTGAACGGTTTTTCCGCCGCCTACAAGGCCATTGTGAAAGCCTGCCCGTGAGCGACCTGCTTCTTCCAGCCGAACGCGAGCGCATTCTCGCGAAAGCCGCGCATTTCTCCCCGCCCGACTACGTGCTGCCCGACGGGCGGCGCGATCTGGTCGGCCTCTCCCGCGAAGAACTGGCGGCAGAGATGGAAGCCTTCGGCGAAAAACCCTTCCGGGCCAAACAGCTCTGGCACTGGATCTACCATCAGGGCGTGCGCGATTTTGCCGCCATGAGCAACATCGCCAAGCCGCTGCAGGAGAAACTCGCCACAAGCTTCATCATCGGCCGGCCCGATGTCGCCTCGGACCAGCTCTCGAAAGACGAGACGCGCAAATTCCTCTTCAAATTCCGCGACAACGAAGCGGTGGAGACGGTCTATATCCCCGACCGGCAAGAAGATCGCGGCGCTGTCTGCCTCTCTTCCCAGGTCGGCTGCACCCTCTCCTGCCGCTTCTGCCATACCGGCACGCAGCGCCTCGCGCGCAACCTCTCGGCGGCGGAAATCGTCGGCCAGTTCATGGCCGCGCGCGACGCCTATAGCGAATGGCCCAGCCCCAAGGGCGAGACGCCGCGCCTTTTGAGCACCATCGTGCTGATGGGCATGGGCGAGCCGCTCTATAATTACGAAAACGTCGCGAAAGCGATGAAGATCATCATGGACGGCGAAGGCATCGCCCTCTCCCGCCGCCGCATCACCCTCTCCACCTCCGGCGTGGTGCCGATGATGGACCGCGCCGGCGAAGAGCTCGGCATCAACCTCGCCGTTTCGCTCCATGCCGTGCGCGATGACCTGCGCGATGAGATCGTGCCGCTCAACCGCAAATACCCCATAAAAGAGCTCATAGAAGCCTGCCGCCGCTATCCCGGCGCCTCCAACGCGCGCCGCATCACCTTCGAATATATCATGCTGCGCGGCATCAATGATTCCGAGGCCGAAGCCCGCGAACTGGTCCGCCTCATCTC
>Ga0306918_10000929_pt1 | contig 14110 bp, 21 predicted proteins | sample tim00Cox0000000H_FD_203315 | JGI IMG/M metagenome (GOLD analysis project Ga0306918, IMG submission 203315) | Lab enrichment of tropical soil microbial communities from Luquillo Experimental Forest, Puerto Rico - timezero.00C.oxic.00.000.00H (v2)... | ecosystem: Environmental > Terrestrial >... | reverse complement strand
CTCCGCGCGTGCGTGCTGTGACAGACAGCGGGCTGCACTCGATTATTGCGAAAATTGCCGTTCAACCCTAAATGCGTTTTGCATCGTCTGTCAGCCAAGAACAAATTTTTGGCAGAAACGAACAAGCAATAGACGCCAGCCCTCGATAGTCGGTCCCGTTCCTTATCCCCTCTTGCCTCTCGACATGAACGATTTGACCGATTTGCAGACTCCCATAGCACGTTTCCCGCAGTGCCGATTGGGTCCAAGTTTGGGTCCAAAAATTTCATTCGCCGTGAAGAGGTCGCCGCCCCGTCCCAATTGAGACACGCCGCCCTGCAAAATAGGACACGGTGGGGCGTCTGGTTGGTCCCCACTTGTCTGTTGCGTTTCGTGCTCACACCTTGCCCCGCCCTGGCGGGGCTTTTTCTTCCGGCGCCGCGCGGGGCGCTGCGTGAACGGTTCAGACCACCAGCCCATTCGGCATTCGCGCCTGGAAGTACCGGATCACCGCCGTCTCGGTTCGTGGGATCGAGATCGCAAGGCTTTGGCCGGCCGCCGTCTGAAACTCAACGACGTAGGTGCCATCGGTCCGGGGTCCATGGATCACGATCCGGTCCTGGCCATGCGCCATGTCCGATTCTTCGAGGTCGTCCGTCATATTCCGCCTCACCCCCGGAACCTGACCGTCCCAGTCTTCGTTAATCTGACGGCTGGAGATCCCCCAGCCAAAGGCCCTCTCACACCCAGCCCAGATAATCACACGAGAGGGCGGGGTGAACGGGCTCGAAGAATCTGCAAACTGGACCGAGCCCGTCACCCACTTCTGCCGACAGCAAAATTGATTTCGGGAACCTTTTCCGGCCCCGTCCGGTTTTAGCATGACGGCTGGACCTATCACGGCCAGCCGGTCGGGGGTGAACGGGCTCGTGCTTCTCGCGAAGGACCGAGCCCGTCACCTACTCGGGTTTTCCCCTAAGGGATTTCCGCATCGATTTTCAGGTTGCCCACGCGCGACGCGCGCAGCTTATTCGGTTGCTGCTGCAACCCCCCGTTCCCCCCGGCAGCAGCTAAAGCGGCCGGGATGGTTGGCGCGATCCTGGCCGCGCCTTCGCACGTCATCGACTTCGAGGAGTATCCAGTCATGAAGGCTTGGTCAGTCATCGGTCTGCTGTTCGCGGCCGCGATCTTCGCGACCATCCCGATCTCACCGCAAGTAACGCCGCGTGGTGTAGAGCTGAGCGTCGATCAGGCGCAGGCGCAGACTTACGGGCGCTACCGCCGAGTTACCCGACGTGCTTACCGCCGTGGCTACTACGGTGGTTACTACGGTGCTCCCAGCTTCTACGGCGGCTACGGCGGCTACGGCTACTATAGGCAGCCTTACGGCTACTACGGCGGCTATGGCGGCTACGGCGGCTACGGGCGTTTTTGGTAACCTGACGGCCTCGGGAACGGGCTCGTCCGTTAGCCTCATGGGACCACGCCGCCGCGGACTGAAAACGAAAGCCAATTTCCGATTTCGCATCGATCTGTGGGATGCAAGCGCCGGCACCATTTTGGCGCACGTTGCCGGAATTGATGATTTAGAAATGGCTATGGCCGCCTATCGCGTAGCGCTCACGCGTTGGCCGAATTCGCGCGTGATCTTGCGGCAAGGTGATCGCACCGTGGAAGACAGCGGGCTGCGGTCGGTGATTGCGTGAATCGGCATTGCTACGTTCCAAGCTCAGTCAAAGTAAGCCGACAGCCCTCTGGCGCCCCGGTGCTCAATACGCGTTCAACCGAAAGCCGCTTGAGAGCTGCCGCAGCCGGGAGACGGGTCCAAGCTTGAATGTCCAAAAGCGCCTTTTCGTGACCGTCGTCACAGCCCAAGTGCAGGCACGGCACTAGGTTGCCGACAGCCAGAACCTTGGGGAGGTTGGGCCACCAGCGTCCTTGCTGAGCGGGCGGGCGAACGCCCGCTCAGCCACGAAATCCCAAGAGGTTTTTACCGTCACGTCGCCTTTTCCCTGTGCACCGGCCGGTCATTGCGTAAGCGCGCTTCGATAAAGGCCCCGGAACGAAATCGCTCACTCTCGATGGTGTTCCTCCGTGAGAGTCTCTCACTCGATCACCTCGTCGGCGCGGGCGAGCAGCGTCGGAGGGATGGAGAGGCCGAGCGCTTTAGCGGTTTTCATGTTGATATTGGTTACGAACTTCGTCGGGAACTGGACGCCGCGCGTCATCGCGCGTGACTTGTAGGGTCGCGGCTTTGGCGCCGCAGACGAGCAACATCTCTGGGCCTTCTTCGCTGGCCACCGCCGCCACTTGCCCGGGTTGCATGGCGAAACGCAGTCGCGCTGCCGACCCCGGGGCGGCCCAGTCCAGATCGACCGCCTCGGCGATCATGAGGGTGAGCTGACATTGGCCAGCGACGGTCTGGAAATATCCGATCGCGCGAGTCGAGCCGAGCTCGTAATCGATCGCCTCGGTCGCTCGGTAGACCTCGGTCGGGCCGAAAGCCGACGCGGTCTGGACGGACAGCAGTAGCGCGCCTACTCCCGCAATGTGACGCAGTGTTGATATTGACATGAGGTCACCTCCAGATCGGGAAACAACTCGAAAAAGTCTTCGGGAACCCGTCGCCCACATTGGTCGCGACGGGGATGGTAGCAGTTCGTGATACTATTATTGCGGGAAGAAAGGTGCTTTGTTATTTGCTGCCATTGTTTTGCTCTTGCGTGCCACTCTCGCTGCGCGACGGCGCGCCGTGACATTTTCTTCGATCAGGCGCGCTCGATCGCGATGTCCGCTTCGCCCCGGTAGCGACCGAATCGATGCGGCGCAAAAATCCGCCGCCGCTTGGGGGCAGTGTCAGGTAGCTGGTTTGACAGTCCGGTGACGTTGCCGCCTGGTCGCGCAAGACTGGCGACGAGACCAGTGCCAACCGGGTCGTTCGACGTCGTGAACACGATCGGGATGACTGCTTGGCTGCGAGGATCGGCGGGGTGTTGTGCGTAAGAATGACATCGACTTTGAGCCGAACCAATTCGGCGGCGATCTCGGCGTAGCGCTCGGCGCGTCCCTCCGCCCACCGAAACTCGATCGCGACATTGCGACCGTCGATCCAACCAAGTTCCCGCAGGCGCAGTACAAAAGCGGCGAGCCATTGACTATCGGTCAAAGGCGTGCCCGACCCCAAGTACCCGATGGTCGGAAGCTTCGCAGCTTGCTGCGCTCGCGCCGCGAGTGGCCAAGCCACCGCCGCGCCGCCGAGAAGCGTGATGAAGTCGCGGCGCTTCATCATCGCGCTGACCCCAAACCCAAGGATCATGGGAGTATAGCAGGTCAGGCCCGTGCATCGCAGCAAAAGCGACCCGCTTATGTCCGGTTTGGGTCAATCGCTTCACATCGACAAGCCGGGGGCGTCCGCGCAATGTCCGCTTTACCCCCAATAGCGACCAGACATTCGCGCCGCAGCGAACCGTCGCTAAGTGCCAGAAGCAGACTCATGCGGCGCAGCAAAATGCATCGCTATTCGAGCACCTCGTCGGCGAGCGCGAGGACGTTCGCCGGTACGTCGAGACCGAGTGTCTTGGCAGCGGCGGCGAGATCGAGCGCGCCGTCGCCGCCTTCGCGCGCGCCGCCGCGAGCTACCACGGCGTTTTGATGTCGAAAGAGCGCGTTGCCCCAAATCCGATTGTCACTTGGTCGGGAGAACCCCGCTGCGTCACCAGCGGCGAGCCTGCGGGCTCGCCGCTCAGCCGTTCGTATTCGACGAAGACGTGCGTCGCCCACTGCGGCGTCCACAGGTAACGCGCCTGGGCGCCTGCGCCGTACGAGCGAATCCCGCCCTTGGCATCGTATATCGACAGGCCCGATGCCAGCGACTGGGCCGGGCTGATGCTGAAATACGGACTGATCGCAGGCGTGGTTGCGAGCGTGAGGCGGGGGCCGGCCGAGAGGGTCCATTGCGGGGTCACCGGAACGACGGCGTCGGTCATGATATCGGAGACGATCCCGTGGTGGCCATTGAAGCCCTGCCGCACCTCAGTGCGCGTGCGCAACCAAGGAACCCACCAATACTGCGCAAAGATGCCCACCTCGCCCGCCCAGGGAACGTTGCCCAGGCGGCGCACCTCCGGGGAGCCGGCCTTGTCACGCTGCGACCACACGAACTGGCCGACCGGACCGATTTGGTAATTGCCTTGATCGATCACTGCGACATCCAAGCCGTCGCGCGGACCGCGGAAGGGTTCGGGCGTGCCGTAGCGGCGCACGGCAAAGATGGGATAGGGCCGCACGCGATAGCGGCTCGAGCCTTGAAACAGCGGCTCGTCGCGGCCTTCCGCGCCGAGGGTGACGGTCCAGTCATAGGCGGCGGGTGGCACATAGGCGCCCGGCGGCGGCACATAGACGCGCGCGTCGCTCTCCGCCGCGGAGGCCACGACGGGTGTCGACAGGGCAGCCAACAAAACGGCGATCGTGGCGCGCCGACCCCTCATCCGCCCCCTCTCATTGTCCCGCGCGGGATCATATTGACGAACAATATTCAGCCCCTCGTTAACATGCCGCCGCCCCCTCGTACCACGCACGGTCGACGAACGGGCTGTCGAAAGCTCCTTTTTGCCGGGCCCTGTGGCCCGGCTCCAACAGAGAAGGCGCCGGATCGGCACGCTCGCGACATGGGCGGCATGTCCGCTTTGCTCCGAAAGCGACCGTTTCCACCTTGTCGGCAAGCGCGACAAAATCAGTGAGACGTGTTGCAATTTCGAAGCAATACGTGATGCCACGAGAGATCGTTCTTAGTCTGATTGCGGCGGTTGCTCATAGTTGTCACGCAGCCACTGTTCATAAGCCGGGTCAGTGCCATCCAGTCCCAGCATCTTGAGTCGACGTGCATCGAGGAGAAGCACCTTCCCTGATGACTGCTGGCTTATCTCTTGGAAGAGCTTTTTCGGCATTCCCATGCGAGCCAAGTAAGTTTCGATGGTTTTAGCCAGCCCAGCATATTTGCGTTTGGGTCGCTCGCGGTCGGAATCTCTTTGGTCGAAGTTCAGGCGCTGAAGCCCAACCCTTTCCGGCACAGGCGTTCGGCGCACGCCCGCTGCCAGGACAAGCACACACGCTCCTAAGCACTCCCCTTCTCCATCATCGCCCACAGCCGTCAGAGCCCATTGTCTCCTGATTTCCTCGCCCAGCTCGATCGCCGCAAGTACATCTCCGCCCGGAGAGCTGAGAAACACCGTCAGTTCGTCGACGTCCGGACGGATTGATCTAATCAGCTCGATGGCTTGGTGCGCCACAGCTGTGTCGATCGTGCCATGAATCTCCACGTCGCCGACGTGTGTGTCACGGTCTAAGTTGTAAATATTGGCAACCCCCCCGACTCCTTGCTGATCGACGGATGATTGGGCGGCAAGGGGAGACAGATGAGCCAAGCTCATCAGGCATACCGCGGACAACCTCGCGCTTCCGAAGAAATTGCGCATGTACAATCCTTGGATTCGTTTCTCATTACCTTGAAAATTGGGTCAAATCTGGGAGAAGCTGCTACCGGGCCACTCATCAGCTCAGCGGGGCAGCATTGATCTTGGCGTTCATCTAAGGGTGCAGCCAGGGAAAGTCGGTTGCCATCCATATGCGCCGCGGTTGGCCTTGGATGGGACCCAATCCAGCGTCGCCGTGGATGAGGAGGTTGCCGATGGTCAAGTCAGAACTTGTCCAACGTATCGCAGATCACAAGCCAGACCTTTATCAGCGCGATGCCGAGCGCATCCTGGATACCATCCTGCAAGAGATCGTCAGCGCGATGGCGCGCGGCAATCGCGTGGAGTTGCGCGGCTTTGGAGCTTTTTCCGTGAGAACTCGCGAAGCGCGAACAGGCCGTAACCCAAGTACTGGCAACCTCGTTCCAGTGCAGAAGAAAGCAGTCCCACACTTTAAAGCTGGCAAAGAAATGCGCGACCGGCTCAACAAGGGGGCTGCGCCAGGCTAAGCGCACCCGGCACAAGGGCCAGTAGGCTTCCGGGGAAGGTGCTGCGCATGGGCAAAGGAATATGCTCTGTATTGGGCCAAGGAAGTGCTTCCCCACTTGGTTGGCGTTGTCGCGTTACGTCGCCGTTATCTCAGGCCCAGTGCTTGGCCATCGGCTGCGTGCGCTGTCCGTCTTGTGACCTTGTCGCCTTCGCCTCGGCAGGATGACAGGTCAACCGCGCGCCGTCGGTATCAGCGCGTTCGGAGACCCGCTATCACCCGATGAGACCACCGGTCCGTTCGAAAAGACTTTTCGCGCTCTTCATCGCTATTATCGGCGGGCGGCGCATAGCGAGGATAGATCAGTCACATGGCTGAGACGGTTAAATGCCCCCACTGCGGGGCTTTGTATGAAATTAGATACGAGAAAACTGCCTTTCACGATAAGAGTGCGGCGGACTGCCAAGTCTGTGGGAAACATATGGCTTCGACGGAGGGCTCAATCGTCCCACACTACGAACTCGTCACGATGCCGGATGGCACGGATGTTTGATGGGCCTCGATGCGCAGACCACAGCAGAACACCCGCATCTCGGCACAAACAGGGAGGACGCAATGAAAAGGTTCATCTTCGCGGTCGCGGTGGGCGCGTTCGCGCTCGGCGTGGCACTCGGCCCGGCGGCGCCTCAAGGAGCGCCCGCACCGGGGACATGCGAAAGCAAGGCGGTCAGTAAAGCTGGAAAGCAGCTGGCGGGCGCAGCGAAGAACAGCTTCATGGCGAAGTGCAAGCGCGAGGCGTGCGCGCCCAAGGCGGTCGGCTCGGACGGCAAGCCGCTCAAGGGTGCCGCGAAGAACAGTTTCATGGCGAAATGCCTGCGCGAGCAAGCCTGAGCGGCGCGGGTAATGCTGCGCAAAGCTCTCGCTACGATTTCCGCCGCGACAGACAGCAATATCGGCAAGAAGCGATGACGGTTGTGCCTTCCCTCGACGGGCACATAACGGGGGCGGGCTCGAACCTGCTGGCACGATACGTTTGTGTACGACGTTAGGGGGGTTCCGCGTGGCCCCTATTGCCACTGACGGCCTCTTGCGATCATCGGAGCGACCGCATCTCGGCGACGGATGACCCCCTATTGGCGCATCACTTAATCGTTCCTAATGTTGGCTGGCCGTCATCGGATGCCGTCAGATATGAATGAGCACGAGAACATCGCGAAAGCACTCAAGGCACGGCTTTCTGAACTAACGGGTCGCGTTGCTGAGATCGACAGCGAAATACGCAGGCCGCTGTCCGCTGATCTTGAAGAGCAGGCGACCGACCTCGAAAATCAGGACGCCCTTGAAGCCATTGAAAATTCTGAAATTCAAGAAATTCACCAAATTCGAGAAGCGCTAAAGCGAATCTCCGAAGGTACTTACGGCATCTGCGCCCAGTGTGGCGAAGAAATCGACCCCAAACGTCTAGAGGCGCTGCCGACTGCGACTAGATGTATTTCATGCGCCGCGTGAGAATGCCCGTAAAGACCGGTGCGGCTTATCACTAGGCGGCCCGCGGGAGGCCCGACCATCCTCAGGCCCAATGATGACAAAGACGGTGCTTGATGCGTTGGACTACGCACTAACGCGCAAACTTTTTTTTCCAGAGTACGAATCAATCACCACGCGCCCTGCACGGTCCAAATAATTGAAGCCGCGACGAAAAAGGCGAGTCCTCTGCTCATATCACGGTGGGGCGCGCCGGGGGCACATCAGGGGGCGCGGCATGGGCACGGTGGCCGCAACAGCTTGCCCGACTTGGCGCCGCTATTGAAGTGAAGCGACATTCCGCTCGCATCTCGATTGCAGGTCAGGCGGAAACCCTCGCCTCGTCATCGCTTGGCTCGCACAGTACATAGCCGCGTCCCCACACCGTCTCGATGTAGTCCTTGCCGTTCGAAACGTTGGCAAGCTTCTTGCGCAGCTTGCAGATGAACACATCAATAATCTTCGGCTCGGGCTCCTCCATGCCGCCGTAAAGATGATTGAGGAACATCTCTTTGGTCAGCGTGGTGCCCTTGCGCAGGCTCAGGAGCGCCAGCATCTGGTACTCCTTGCCGGTGAGATGCACGCGTGCCCCGTTCACTTCCGCCGTCTTGGTGTTGAGATTGACCAGCAGGTCGCCGGTCTGGATCACCGATTGGGCGTGGCCCTTGGAGCGGCGCACGATGGAGTGGATGCGCGCCACCAGCTCGTCCTTGGAGAACGGCTTGGTCATGTAGTCGTCGGCACCAAGGCCAAGACCACGGACCTTGTCTTCGATGCCACCGAGCCCGGTGAGGATCAGAATCGGAGTTTCCACCTTGGCAACGCGCAGCGTGCGCAGCACCTCAAAGCCCGACATATCCGGCAAGTTCAGGTCAAGCAGGATGATGTCGTAATCGTAGACTTTGCCGAGATCGATACCTTCTTCGCCCAGATCGGTGGTGTAGACGTTGAAGCTCTCGGACTTGAGCATCCGCTCAATGAATTGGGCGGTGGCGCTGTCGTCCTCGATCAGCAAAACGCGCATGCCGACCCACTTCTCGCCATTTGAGACTCGAACATAAGCCACGCACATGGTTAATAAAGTTTGAAACCTGTCAGTTGCGTCGGAGCTTGAGGGTGCCCCGGACTCCGTGGTCGGAAGCAGTGAGGACTAAGCAGAACGCGAGCCTATTGAGCGAATAGAGGAAGCCGAGGCGGCACCGGGTTACTGATCTCCGGCGGCGCGTTCGGCCCCAGGCTCCAGGCGCGAGGGCGCTCCAAATTGTGATTTCGCGAGGCCGGAGGCCCCGTCAGCCTTTTCGTTATCAAACAGCGTTGCCTAAAGACCACACCCAAAGGATTTCGATTTGCTGCATCAGAATTTTACCGCGTTTGTCAGAGGAAATTCGTCAAATAGAAGTCTCGATGAGGTTGGAAGAGCAGGTGCAATGGTGAAGCGCTTGCAAGGAGCCTTAACTCGATTGAGGAATAATATGGTCACGAGTAGCAGATTTCTAATGGGTGTGAGTCCCACTCATTGCTCGTTTTGTGGCGAGCCGCTTCCTTCCCGCGACGGTCACATCGAATCTTGGCGGGCGTCAGACGGCCGTCACTTCTGTTCTGAGTTTTGCGCCGACGACGCAGAGGAAGCGCAGTTTCAAACCCGTGCCAACCTGCGCTCGATGATTAGCGGATGGCGAGTGGACCACTTCTAGGTCTCAGGCTCGTGGCTCAAGTACCGAGAGTTTCAGCAGCGCCATTCTGACATCATCGGCCAACCTATTGCGCACCATCCACCACAACGGAAATCTCAAGGAACGGAAGTTAAATCGTATGAATGAACGACCAACGCCGCCCCTATGTCACTGCTCGGAGCCGATGAAGCTCGTCCGCACCCTTCCGCACATCGAAGGCGTTCCTGAGATATTCGTGTTTTATTGTGAGCGCTGTAAGCAAGCAGAAACGAAGGTGCAGGAAAACGCTGCTTGATCCTTTGTCCTGGCTGCTTCGCCACGTACCTAAGTCGCTTTGTACAGGGACCACACCCGAAGACATAGCGACGACAACCGCCTGAAGCCCCAGACGAGTTCCTATTGGGTTGCGTACGTAATCGTGCTGGTGGTCGGGGCTGCGCTGTTGGGTTTGGCGCTTATCTAAGCGAACTGAAGCAATAATGCCAAACGGCAAACGAGAAAGCCAAGGATTAGCCAAAGGATAACGACTACGCTTGTATCGAGCTTGATCACAGAAGGTTGCAGATGCAAGCTTATTCCTCTTCGCGCTTGGCATTATCGCGTTCAAACATCCACATGATCACAAACAGCGCGCCAGTCAGAACAATCGCAAGCGTTGTGTGATTTGTAACGCCTAGGGCTAACGCCGAGTTCAATGCTACGGCACAGACACTTATAACGACGCAGCCTTCAACCGCGCGCCATGCAACGTCTCTGCTTTTCATGGTCGAGCCCCCAATAGGCCGATCCAAAGGAAAGTCCCCATCAAGGCTTAATCAGGGCAACCTCTTGGCCGGTTATTGGCCTTCCGCTTCCGTGGACCAATGCCCGTGCGGCCTCGCGCGCGCCATCCGCGTTGCGGACAATCTCCTCCAAGTAGGGCTGAATGGCGTGCCCAAGCCCGGTCAGGGCAATCGAAGGTTTGCGGAGAAAAAGTGCTCCGCCGAGGTTCTGCTCGAGCGCGCTAATGGCGTTGGACAGAGAGGGTTGTGAGACGCCGCAGCGGCGGGCAGCGCGGCAAAAACTGAGCTCCTCGCACACCGCCAAGAAGTAACGGACCTGGTGCATCTCCATGGAGATCCCTCGAATTCAATTCGATCGCCTGGAATGCTAGGGCAGACGCGGCGTCAGCCTCGTGATGGCCATCACTAGAAATGCGTGATGACCATCACAAGAATGCGCTTTTCGGACGCCGTTAACCCCTATCGAACCTTGCTGCGGTGTTCGCGTCGGCCATGAGGTACGCAGGAAGGTTCTTCTGTTCCGTCCCGCAGTACTGCCGTTGCGTTGGCCTTGGTGCCTTTGAGGTGCTGCACCGCTGCCCTTGGTATGGGACCGGCCATTAGGTGCCTGACCATAAGTTGGTCCACGGCACACAAAGACCCCCACAGCTAGCCAGCGATGGGGGTCAAGTACATGGCAGGTAGCAAAGTATCCCTGCTCAATAAGGACGAACGTCAGGTGGTACTGGCGTTGCAGATGTCAATCCCGGCCTGCGCGGCTCTGACTATTAGCTGGACCTTGAGCAAACGAGGCGCACGCTCGAAACGCTTTTGCGGAACCGCGGGTGAAATGGCGCGTTAAGGCCAAACAGTAACCGGAGAGGGCATTATTATGGAACCGCAAAAACGGTATTTGCTTGACTACGATCCGGTCGCGCTCGCAGTGCTCGTGATCGGAATTGGTGTGATTGAACTGCTTGCATTGAGCATTTGATGACGATGGAACTCCGACAGGCCAAACCCGGCCGGGTGGCGGGGCAGCAACACTGAAGATTGCAAATTTTTATTGCCCCCCGGAGTCGGCGGGAAGGGGAGGGTGAGCATGCTTATTCTCCTGAGGGACCTCGTATTGTTTTGTTTCTTGGTAGTATTTGTCACCGGAATCATCGTCGCGTTTGCCAGCCTGCTCAGCTAGTTGAGCCGGGGGGGACACAGGCGGTGCGCAGTAAAAGATACCGCCCTGAATGGCTCAGTGCTAATTTGGAACCGGTTCCGCTTGCCCTTGGAACCCATTCCAATCTCAACGCAGTCACGAGGTGCGCAGGGAACAATTTTGACCTGCCACAATTAATCTCGTTGGACAGGTGGTATCGCCCTAATCGGGGACTGTGCCATGTGGGAACCCAATTCGTGGGAACGGAACTTTTATGAATGGACTATCACCGCTGATGATACCGCGCGTCGGGTTGCCCGAGCCTTGAGGATTTGCGTCGGGAATGAAGTTCGGAAGCTGTACGGGGATGTTCCGAACGAGCCTATCCCCTCAAAAATTGCCGACCTATTGCATCATCTTGATCAGTAAAAACAAAACCCCCTGCGACCTTTTGCAGATGCCGACAGGAAATGCTTCGGAGATCCCTATGAGAGCCGCAGCCAACGAATATCGTGCCAAGGCGTTTGAGTGCCTATCGCAGGCCGAATGCATGAACGATCCCGAGCGCCGAGCCGAGTTTCTCCGATATGCTCGATGGTGGATGCAATTGGCGGAACCGATCGGAGCTTATCGGAGTGCTTATGAGGTGGAGCCTGCAATTGCCCCCTTATCAGTTGTGGCCCAACACTGGCAGCAAAATCTTCGTCACAAAGGCTGAATATTCGCGTTTCTGGTCGTGGAGCTCCTTGCCAGCATGGCCAAGGTGGAATGGGGTGCACATGCCCTCTCGCGGCTGAGAGCCAGCGGAAATAATGCAGCGAAATCAATGGTTGGCGGCGCGGTCCCAATAGTGTCCAAACAGCGGACGGATTTTTTCACGCGCGAGCGTTATGGAGCTATATAAAGCGCAGTGCAGCGTGATCCACTGATGCCGCAATTCGTCAGGCCCGGAGGCGGGCGTGCCAACCCAAACTCTTCTGAGGCTCGCCCAAAGTGAGCAGGAAGAAGGGGGAGCGTTCGACCCCGATCAAATTGCGATCATGGCAACTGCATTCGAGCAAGTCCTGCTCGATCTAAAGCTAACGGACCGCGACGATCCCGTTGTCGAGATGATGGCTAAGCTCGTGATCGAGCTTTCGCGCAATGGGGCGCGCGATCGCGAACAGCTGCGCAAGGAAGTTCTGGCGTCGCATCGGGGGCCAAAGTCCTAGCTGATCCGGGTTGGTGTCTCTGCCGCCTAACCGCGATCCAATGAAACGCCGCGACTTCACAAACTGATTGGCGGCGCGGCAGCCGCGTGGCCGCTCGCGGCGCGGGCATCAGGCGGCGAAAGTCCCCCGCATCGGGCTACTGGGGCTCGGCAGCGCCTCGGCCTGGGCTGCCCGACTCGAGCCGCTGCGCGCCTGGGCGTCCTCGGCGAACTCGCGCAACCTGCTCGATCCGGTCCCGCTCACTGGAACTCGATGATGATGGTCTTGCCTTCGATGTAACCGAGGCCCCCGACGTTAGCGGCCCGAAATCACGCAGCGGCGGGATGGCTTGTATCGATTCCTGCTTCCATGGCCGCGTTCTTCCACTCGCGCGCCATTTCGATCAGGCTCGTTTTGATCTCTTGGTTGTCGGTGAGGCTCGCGAGGCGAACGCACTCGCGTGCATAGCGCTCAAAATCCTCTGCTGGGTCCATGGCTTCGAGCCCCTCTTAATCCTCGGTGTTATCGACGCCTATGCGACCCAGCCCGTTATGGAAAAAATGCATTGTGACGCAGCTGTGGCGGCACTTTTACACATGGGCGGCGTCTCGTCGCATGAGTCTGGGTGCGTTCTGATTAGGACTCATAACACGCGCTGAACGAATAGTCGGTACCCGGCCAATTCAATTACGAGACAATTGCACTATCCGCTCAAGGCAGCACATACCTAGGACGTGCTTGTGCCAAAGCTCTTGCAGGGATCGGCCCGTGAGCCGGTGTGTCTCTATGAGGCCCTCAAGGATGTCCGCCGCAACCTCCTCGCCATCGCCACAACTTTGGACGAAAGTACGGATCTCGGACCGCAATGTCTCAGTATCCTTGAGAATAACGGACATAGCTTTCCCGTTAGTCGCGGCGGTCATTGAGTGTGGGGAGCCGCTGTCTTTACAACCTTTCCGCTGAAACAATGGTTGCCTCTTTACAACCTTTCCGGTGAAACAATGGTTAACGGGATGTTTTAGTGGCAGCTTGTGCGAGCGGCCGGTCAGTGATTTTCGAGGACTCATCGGGCTTGCGATGCAACTTTCTCATTCATTGCCGCTGCCAGCTTTTTTGAATGTCGTCGCCTCTTCACGGCAAAACCATGGTGACCCAAGCTTCAGAAATTGCTGAGCTTGATATCGATATTCCTCGGGTGTTGACATGACGGCGCTCCTCCATTTGGAGGAACGTCGCCGCCGGTGAGCTCGTTCCGGTTCCATTCGCAGAAATGTGGCCGTCCGCACCGTACAGCGGCCGTTGCGAATGGGCGACGGGCTCGCAGCCCAGTCGTGTTTGTAGCGGCCAGGCTGCACAAACCCACACAACCGCCAGTGAAATTTGATCCGGAAACGCTAATCGGGTGACTGTGGCCTTTGTTCGCGGCTGCCAAAATTGTGTGGCATGCCCACAAACTACTGATCCGTGGGGATAGCGTGCTGCGCTAATAGCGGGGCATTGGGCGCAGGCAGGTGTGCGCCGGGGCATGGGCTGAGCGCAGCGCCTGGCCGACCCACTCCAACTGATCTTTGAGTGATTTATTTTCAGCCCGCACCCCTTAGTTCAGTGCGGCGTCAGCGTGCCAAGTAGTTCGGCAATCGCGGGGTTTACCCAACAGAGCATCTGCCCACAGCACGGCGTGGGATTGACCGGAAGTGTGCTCGTGTTCGGGTTTTCATGGCTTTTTATCCGAACGCAAGTTTTTGATCCGCAAAGTTCCCTTAGAAACGTACATGTCGAAGCTCTGCGTATATTTCACAATCGCACTCTCTGCGGGTCTCCTTATGCAACCCGCAATAATGTGGAAAACCCACACGCCAACTATTTTGGTTG
>Ga0306918_10000921_pt1 | contig 14157 bp, 8 predicted proteins | sample tim00Cox0000000H_FD_203315 | JGI IMG/M metagenome (GOLD analysis project Ga0306918, IMG submission 203315) | Lab enrichment of tropical soil microbial communities from Luquillo Experimental Forest, Puerto Rico - timezero.00C.oxic.00.000.00H (v2)... | ecosystem: Environmental > Terrestrial > Soil... | reverse complement strand
GCCGCAAACCAGCCGCTGGCGGCGACGACTTTTAGGCCATCAATCGGAGCATCGTTGCCGGGGGCGCGACTCAGCTTGGCAATGATCGGCTCGCCGGCCAGGTTCGATTCCGTGACGGCTGCGGGCGACAGCTTCTCGAGCCTGGATTTCTGCTCGGCTGTCGCCGGTGCGTCGATACGCGTGTATAATGGCATGCCGAACTCTGCTGTCAGCGCGCGATAATGCTCGCCTGGGTCTTTGCCGGTGTGGGCGGTGATCTCGGCCGCCAGCAGGTCCATAATCGGACCGTCCTTGTCGGTTGTCCACACGCTGCCGTCATGCCGCAAGAAACTGGCGCCGGCGCTCTCCTCGCCGCCAAAGCAGCACGAACCATCGAAAAGCCCCGGTACGAACCATTTGAAGCCGACCGGGACCTCGTACAGCCGCCGCCCGAGTTTGTTCACGACCCGATCGATCATGCTGCTGCTGACCAGCGTTTTGCCGATCGCGGCGTGGGCCGGCCAGCGTGGCCGATGGGTCAGCAGGTAACGGATGGCGACCGCCAGGTAATGGTTGGGGTTCATCAGCCCCGCGCCCGGGGTAACGATGCCGTGCCGATCGGAATCCGGGTCGTTGGCAAAAGCGACCCGATAACGGTCCTTGAGCCCGACCAGCCGCGCCATCGCGTAGGGGCTCGAGCAGTCCATACGGATCTGGCCGTCATGATCGACGGTCATGAACGAAAAGGTCGGGTCGACCCGCGGGTTGACCACATCGATATCGAGCTTATAGACGGCGTTGATCGGCTCCCAGTAATGAACCGCAGCGCCGCCAAGCGGGTCCACCGCGAGCTTGAGCCCGGCGGCGCGAATAGCCTCCATATCCACGACATTCCGCAGGTCGTCGACATAAGGGTGGATAAGATCCTGCTGATGTGTGGTGGAGCCATTCAAGGCGGCGGCGAGCGTTACGCGTTTAACATCGGCATTGCGTTTTCGCAACAGCTCGTTGGCCCGGTTCTGGACCCAGTGGGTTACATCGATATCGGCCGGCCCGCCATTAGTCGGATTGTATTTGAAACCGCCATCTTCTGGCGGATTGTGAGAGGGGGTAATGACGATGCCGTCGGCAAGGTGCCGTATCCGGCCACGGTTGTAGACCAGGATGGCGCGCGAGACGACCGGGGTCGGCGTGACGCCGTCGGCTTCTTGGATGATCGTCTGCACCCCATTTGCCGCCAGTACTTCGAGTGCGGTACGCTGCGCCGGTCCGGAAAGCGCATGGGTGTCCTTGCCCATGAAGAGCGGACCGTCGGTGCCCTGGGCGCGGCGGTAGTCGCAGATTGCTTGGGTGATGGCGAGAATGTGGGCTTCGGTGAACGACCCGTGAAAGGGTGAGCCGCGGTGCCCGCTGGTGCCAAAGCTGACCCGCTCCTCGGGATCGTCGAGATCGGGCCAGCGCTCGTAATACTCGCGTTCGAGGCGGGCCAGATCGACGAGCATCTCCTGGGGTGCCGGCTTCCCGGCGAGCGGCGAAATGTCCATTTGGCGTAATCCTTCCTAAGGTACCGGACAGGGCTTGGCATTCCAGATCTCGGCCGCATACTGGGCGATGGTGCGGTCGCTCGAAAACTTCCCGGAGCCGGCGATGTTCAGAATGGCCTTGCGCGCCCATCCGTCGCGGTCGGCATAAACCTCGCACAGTCGCTGATCCGCATCGAGATAGGATTTGAGGTCCGCCAAGTGCATGTAGTGATCACCGTGGGCGAGTAGAGCGTCATGAATAGGACCAAAGACGCCGGGCTCATAGCGACTGAAATAGTCGGACGAGATCAGATCCAATGCCGCTCGAGCCTCCGAATCGTGGTTGTAATGCCAATAGGGGCTGTACCAGCTGCGGCTGTCTGCAACCTGTTGCGCGCTGAGGCCGAACAGAAAGAAATTCTCCTCACCGGCCTCCTCCGCCATCTCGATGGTCGCCCCATCACGCGTGCCAACTGTCAGCGCGCCGTTCATCATGAACTTCATGTTACTCGTGCCGCTCGCTTCGTAGCCGGCAGTCGAGATCTGGTTGGAGACGTCGGAGGCGGGGATCAGGCGCTCTGCCAGTGAAACATTGTAGTCCGGAAGAAATACGACTTTGAGACGGCCGCGGGTTATCGGATCGCCGTCGATAGTGCCAGCCAGATTGTTGATAAATTTGATGATCAGTTTGGCGAGGTGGTAGGCGGGTGCCGCCTTGCCGGCGAAGAAAAAAGTCCGCGGCGGCATTTCGAGGCCGGGATTTTCGCGCAGGCGGTTGTAGAGAACGATAATACGCAGCGCGTTGAGCAGCTGCCGCTTGTATTCGTGGATGCGCTTGATTTGGCAGTCGAAAATGGTTTGCGGGTCGACCGTTTGACCGGATGCCGATTTGAGCCAATCGGCAAAACGCGATTTGGTCTCGCGCGTGGCTTTGCGAAAAGCGTCGCGAAATGCTTTGTCGTCGGCAAGCGATTTGAGCTTGGTCAATTGACTGAGATCAGTCACCCAGCCGTCGCCGATCGCGTCGGAGATCGTTCCAGCAAGCGGCGGGTTGGCCAGCAGCAGCCAGCGTCGCGGCGTGACGCCATTGGTTTTGTTATTGAAGCGCTCCGGAAACATCTCGGCCAGGTCTCTGACCGTCGTCTTGCGCAGCAGTTCGGAGTGGATCGCCGCCACACCATTGGTGCTGTGCGAGCCGACAATGGCCAGATTTGCCATGCGGACCCTCTCTTCGGGGCCCTCCTCGATCAGGCTAAGACGGGCGAGGCGTGCCTCGTCCCCCGGATGGCGGCGCCGGACATCGTCGAGGAACCGGCGATTGATCTCGAAAATGATTTCCAAATTCCGCGGCGCCACTTGTTGAAAATATTGGACCGGCCATGTTTCGAGAGCTTCAGGCAACAGCGTGTGATTGGTGTAGGCTAAAGTCCGCTGCGTGATCTCCCAGCCTTGGTCCCACCCGAGATGCGCGTCATCGAGCAAGATCCGCATCAGCTCCGGTACCGCCATTGTCGGGTGTGTATCATTCAGCTGAATCGCCACCTTCTCGGGAAATGCGGCCCAATCGACGTTGCGCCGCCGGAAGCGCCGCACGAGATCGGCTAGCGAGCAAGCGACCAGAAAATATTCTTGCACGAAGCGCAGTCTCTGCCCTCGTTCCGTGGAGTCATCGGGGTAAAGCACCCGCGTCAGAGATTCGGCGGCCAGAGTACCAGCCAACGCTCCGACAAAATCGCCGGTGCTGAATTCCTGAAAGTCGAAATAGTCCGACGCAGCAGCGGCCCACAGCCGCAGCGTGTTGACGGTCTTGCCGCCGTAGCCGACCACCGGCCGATCAAATGGGATGCCGATCAACGTGGAGGGTCGGCCGGGCACGACGTTCCAGCTCCCGCCATGCAGCTCGACCGAACAGCCGAGCTTGACCTCCACGGTCTCGTTCGGACGAGCGACCTCCCACGGATCGTGTCGGCGCAGCCAGTTGTCGGGCTGTTCGTGTTGCCAGCCATCTTCGATGGATTGCTTGAACATGCCGTATTCGTAGCGCAGCCCGTAGCCCATCGCCGGCAACTGCATAGTAGCCATCGAATCGAGAAAGCAAGCCGCGAGGCGCCCGAGCCCCCCGTTGCCGAGACCGGCATCGGGTTCTTGTTCGATGAGTGCGAGCCAATCGAGGTTCTTCTGCGCGACGGATCGCTCCACGAAGGAATTCAGTAGAAGGTTCGTGATATTGTTTGTCAGTGAACGGCCGATCAGAAATTCCATCGACAGGTAGTAGATTCGTTTTGGGTTCCGACTGTCGTAGGTGCTTTCCGTCAACACCCAGCGCTGGGAAAGGACATCTCGTCCCGAACGCGCAGCCGCCTCAAATTGTTCACGCGCGCCGGCAGCCGCCGGGGCAATAATGTCGTCGAAGAGCAGATGCCGTTCGTAAAGCGCGTCATTAGTTCCGGAGAAGCGTATCGGGCCGCAGCCGTATTGATCGAGAAGGTCCGGGCCGGTGACGATCTTAGTTGCTTCGCTCATGGCGACTTCCCTTCCTTTACGCCCAGATCGGGTTTTGCTCATAGACAAGAAACTCCAGCTCCGATCGGAAAGCTAGCCGAGGAGGGGTCCGTTCCAAACCTTCACGGCGGGAATTTCACGGTAATAGCCGAGCACGCACAGTGTGCCCGTGTCGAGCAGGAAGTGCTGCCCGGCACCCGCGGGGAACCCGATCCAGCGCGCGACGAGCACGCGCAGCACGTGTCCATGTGCAAACAGAGCGACGTCGCCCTCGATCTTACGCGATCGAGCGATGACTTGATCGACGCGCGCACCCACTTGCTCCGGCGACTCGCCTCCCGGACATCCATCCCGGAAGATCAGCCAGCCCGGTGCCGTTTCGTGAATCTGTTTGGGCGTCAGCCCTTCGTACTCGCCGTAATTCCACTCGACGAGGTCGCCGTCGATGACAGACCTGGCGCTGAGACCCGCCAATTCGCAGGTCTCCCTTGCCCGCTGCATCGGGCTGCAGAGAACGGCCGCAAACATCTCCTTGGCGAGCACGGGGCGTAGCCTCTCGGCAAGCCGACGCCCGTTATCGGTCAAAGGTATATCCGTTGTGCCGGTATGCTGGCCGCTCAGGCTCCACGCCGTCTCGCCGTGTCTGATCACGAACACGTTCACGCGCCCTTACTCCCTGCTCAGACTTAGCTGGCCTTGGTCGCGCGGCGCTGCGGACAGGGCGTCGAGCCCCTCTAGCTTTTGCCAGGCGCGCACGCCGTCGGTCACGCGTTCATAGAAGTTGGTTGGGCCCACGATCGCCTCTATGCCCCCCAGCCGCATCCGCTCCCGCACTTCGTCGCGCACACGGGCAAAGGCCAAGGTGATGCCTTGGCTTTGCAACTCCTTGATCGAGTTCAGCAGCGCGTCGCATGCGCTGGTGTCGATGAAGTCCATCGAGTCGGCGTCGAGAAGAATGTGCTTCGCCGGCGGGCGGTTGGCCGCCACCGCCGCCTTCAGCCCCTCGTTGAGGTGGCCGATACTGGCAAAGAACAGTTCGCCGCCAATGCGCCAAATCAGCAAACCCGGGAAGGTGGTCGCCTCGGGGTGGCGCCGGACGTCGCGATAGGCCTCTTCGCCCGGTAGCTGGCCGAGCACCGCACCTTGCGGATGGCTGGTCAGATAGATCAACATCAACAGCGACAGCGCTACGCCGAGGGCGATGCCATGCGGGACACCCAATACCAGCTCTCCGGCGATGACGGTCGCAGCGAGGGCAAACTCCCAACGACTGCGGGCGAACAGATCGCGCAAATAGCCGGGTTTGGATAGATGCAGCATTGCGGCGATTACGATGGCGGCGAGTGCCGGGTGCGGCATGCCCCGGAACAACGGCGTCAATAGAACCAGCGTGAGGAAACAAAAGACCGCCGCGACAAGATTGGCGAGTTGGCTTCGGGCGCCGGCCGCCATTGCCACGGAGGTTTTGGACAGGCTGCCGACGACCAGAAAGCCGCCGAAAAGTCCGCTCAGAATATTGGCAGGCCCGTGCGCGATCAGCTCCTGGTTCGGATCGATGTCTCCACCGCCCTGCATTGCGGCGGCCTTTGCCCCGCCGAGCGCCTCGGCATAGCCGACCAACACAATGGCGAGCGCGCCGGGCGCGAGTTCCTGCAATACTGCGAGGTCGAACCTGGGCAAGGTGAGGTGAGGCAACCCGGACGGCAGCTCGCCGACGACATTGACACCGGCGGCTTCACCGCCCAGCAAGCCGACCAGGACCGTGGCCGCGACCGCGACCACCAGCGCCGCAGGCAGCCGTGGAGCCAGGCGGCGCAGCGCCAGCATTCCTGCGAGACTGAGCGAACCGGTCAACACAGGGGCGAGCGCGGCCTCCGGAAGATCCCGTATCACAAACCAGAGTTTGGTGAAAAAGTTGCCGGATGCGCCCTCGATGCCCAAGAGATGGGGCACCTGGCCGATGATGGTGACACAGACCAGGCCCTCGATAAAGCCTCGCATAACCGGCGTGGGGATGAACGCCGCCACCCAGCCCATGCGCAGCGCGCCAAAGAGCAGGAAAAAGGCGCCGATCAAGATCGCAAGTGTGGAAGTGAGCGCATTGAAGTCTGGGGTTCCTTGTACCGCGATGGCGCCGACGGTCAGGGCGGAGATCAGGCCAGTCGCGGTGTCCGGGCCGACGACCAGCAGACGCGACGTGCCGAGCAGTGCGTAGGCTATCAATGGCAGGACGATTGTGTAGAGGCCCATGATAGGCGGCACCCCGACGATGCCGGCATAAGCCATGCCCTCCGGTACCATGACCGCCCAGACTGCGAGGCCGGCCAGGACATCCGGCAACAACCAGTCGCCTCGGTAGCTAGGTAGCCAGCTGAGGGCGGGCAACAGCCGCTCTGCAATGGAGGCAGGGCGGGCCGCGGCAGGTGTGGTCTCGATCATGGTCGAGGTCAGCGGCGTCTGTCTGCTAGTTCCATTGTCACGAGGCGGGCGACCGTGATGGCGAGATAGAATGGCCCGATCACCGACTCGAGATTAGCCAGGCTGCGCGCGAACGGATCGAGCGGCACGATATCCCCGTAGCCGGTCGTGGTGAGCGTAGTGAGGCTAAAATATAGCATCGTCGCGACCTCCTCTGGGTCGCCCATTCGTGGAACGAGATTGGCGAAGGCGCCGGGGTTCAGCTCCCAGATCAGGCCATAAGCCGAGGCGAAAATCGTGGCGAGGCTCAGATATATTACAATTGCACCTTGAAGACGATGAAATGTAATCCGACCGGGAGCATAGACCGCGTGCCCTACGACCCAAGTCAGCGCGGAGAAGGCGAGAATTCCGCCGCCGCGGCGGAGTATGGTGGCCGAAACCGGTGACCACTCCGTGCTGGGCAAGAAGCTTGCCGCTGTGGCCGCCAGCCCCAGCAAGATCACGATAATGGCTGCCCAATTTTGCGATAGCAGTACGACGATCACAAGGACCGCAAGAACCAGCGTATCGGCGACCGCCCGCGCTACCGGCAGACCCTTTGCCGCCAGTGGCGCCGCGAGGAAGATCGCGCACAGCTCCAGAACCAGCAAGACCGTCAGGCTCGGATCTCTGATCCGATCCTGCCAGGCGGCGACCGAACTTCGTTTACTGCCGAGGACGACCGGAGCGCGCTGGCGGCTCGAAATGGTGACGGGCTTTTTCGCCACCGGATTCAGTCCGCCGCGGCTCAGAAGACCTCCGGAATCATCCTGAACGGATAGGTGGTGTCCTTGTAGTCGCCCCGGTGCTGCCTCTTCGGCAATTCGACCTTCGGCCGCTTCAATTCCTCGTAGGGGATCTTGCTCAGGATGTGAGTAAGGGTGTTGAGCCGTGCCCGCCGCTTGTTGTCGGAGTGGACGACATACCACGGCGCCCATGCGGTGTCGCTGGCGAGGAACATCTCGTCACGGGCGCGCGAGTAGTCATACCAGCGCGAATACGATTTGAGATCCATATCGGACAGCTTCCAGATCTTGCGTCCGTCATCGATGCGGGCTTCCAGTCGTCTCGTCTGCTCGTCGGAACTGACCTCCAGCCAGTATTTAAGTAGAATAATCCCATCCTCGACGACGACCCTTTCGAACACGGGGACCATCTCCAAGAAACGTTTGGCCTGTTGCTCGGTGCAGAACCCCAGCACCCGCTCGACGCCAGCCCGGTTGTACCAGCTGCGGTCGAAAATCACGATCTCTCCTGCTGCCGGCATGTGTGACTGGTAGCGCTGGGCGTACATCTGCGACTTTTCGCGTTCGGTCGGCGCCGGGAGTGCCACGACCCGGAAGATACGCGGGCTCACTCGCTCGGTCATGGCCTTGATCGTGCCGCCCTTGCCGGCTCCGTCGCGGCCTTCGAAGATGATGCAGACCCTTAGGCCTTTGTGCACCACCCACTGCTGAAGTTTGACAAACTCGACGTGCAGGCGCGCCAGCTCCCGCTCGTATTTCTTCTGTTTCAGCTTGCCTTTGGGTTCGAGCGCGTCGTTCTTGGCATCGGAGATTGGATCACTCATCGAGTCCACCCTCGCTTCATGGGAACCTGCTCAAATGTATCAGAATGCCGCTCTGCTGGCCGTTTTTCTTTTGATCTACAGCGTGGTCGCGGGCCGGATCGAGCGGTCCTTTATCAGCGGTCCGATCGTGTTCACGGTGGCTGGTTTTATCCTCGGCCCGGATGGGTTGGGCGTGCTGCACATCAACATAACCGGCGAGCGGTTGCGCCTTTTGGCGGAACTGACGCTCGCGATGGTTTTGTTCACCGACGCCGCCAACGCCGACTTTGCCGTCGTCCGGCGCAACCTAGGCCTCGCGGAACGGCTTCTCGGGGTCGGTCTGCCACTGTCAATTCTGCTCGGGTTTGTCTTCGCCGCGATCGTGTTCCCTTCATTGGATATTTTGGAAATGGCGTTGCTGGCGGCGATACTCGCTCCGACCGATGCAGCGCTCGGCAAGCCGGTCGTAACAAACCCGACAGTATCGCCGGTCATGCGCGAAGCGCTCAATTTGGAAAGCGGCCTCAATGACGGCATCTGTGTGCCGATCGTGGTGCTGCTGCTCGGGCTGGCAGTCGGGACGCAAATTGAAGGCGGGACAATGGGTCACGTGGCGCGCGTCGTGGTCGAGGCGATTGGTATCGGGCTGGTCGTCGGCCTCCTGCTGACCTGGTTAACCACCTTGATGCTGCGATTTGCAGAAGGGCGGGGCTGGATCAGCAAGCACTGGGTCGAAATTCCGATCGTGGCGCTCGCCGCGGCGTGCTTTGCGGCGGCGCAGGCGGCCGGCGGCAGCGGCTTCATCGCGTGCTTTGTCGGCGGTCTCTTGCTGAGCGGGCTCGGCGCGCGTCACAAGGAGGAGCTGTTGCGCGGCGCCGAGCACATGGGCGAAGCGCTGGCGTTGCTGACATGGGTCGTGTTCGGAGGAATCGTGGTAGCCCGCATGATCGACCGCGTCACCTGGCCGGCGCTGCTCTATGCAGTGCTCAGCCTGACTGTCATACGTACGCTGCCGGTCTTTCTGTGCCTGATCGGCACGCGCACGAGTACGGCGGACAAGCTCTTTATCGGCTGGTTTGGCCCGCGCGGACTGGCGACAATAGTGTTTGCTATTCTCGTTCTCGACGCAAAGCTGCCCGGTAACGATACGGTGATGCTCGCCGCCGGTTGGACGGTGCTGCTTAGCGTGATTGCCCACGGCGTGACCGCCAACCCGCTCGTCAAAGCAATCGGGACGCGCCGCGCCGTCTACACCCAGCTGAGAGATAACTCGATAATGGATCGTTGATTACAAACGGGAGAGCAAAGCCATGCCAGAGCAACCGGTATTCGAGCGTGCAAGAACAGCGGAAGAGATGCGTCTCGACGAGGCGCGCGAGAAGGTTGTGCCCTGGAAGCAATGGGGACCGTACCTCAGCGAGCGACAATGGGGCACGGTCCGCGAGGACTATAGCGAGAACGGCGATGCGTGGAACTACTTCACTCATGACCAAGCTCGTTCCCGCGCCTATCACTGGGGCGAGGACGGCCTTGCGGGAATAAGCGACGACCACCAGCGGCTGTGTTTTGCCCTCGCCTTGTGGAACGGCAAGGATCCGATCCTCAAGGAGCGGTTGTTCGGCCTGACCAATTCCGAGGGCAATCACGGTGAGGACGTCAAGGAATATTATTATTACCTCGACAGTACGCCGACCCATTCGTATATGAAATATCTATATAAATATCCGCAAAATCCCTATCCATATAACGATCTTATCGAAACTAACCGGCGCTGTGACCGTAACGACCGGGAATATGAACTGCTCGATACCGGAATATTCAACGAAGATCGGTATTTCGACGTGTTCGCCGAGTATGCCAAGGCGGATCCGACCGACATCCTGATCCAAATCAGCCTGTGCAACCATGGACCGGAGGCCGTCACCCTGCACGTGCTGCCGACCGTTTGGTTTCGCAACACCTGGACCTGGTGGCCGGACCAGCCGAAACCTTCCTTGCGACAGAGGCCGGGGACGAACACGGTCGCGATCGAAACGTCGCATGCCGAGCTCGGCGGCTTCCTGCTGCATTGCGATGGAAATCCGCCGCTGTTGTTTACCGAAAACGACACCAACAACGAGCGGATATTCGGGACGCAGAACGCGACACCTTATGTCAAGGACGGGATCAACAATTATGTGGTCGTGGGCAGGAGGGAAGCGGTCAACCCGAACCAGACCGGCACCAAGGCTGCTGCGCACTATCAGCTCAACATAGGTGCGGGCGAAACCACGCTCCTCCGCCTACGGTTGAGCAACAGCAGCTCCCGCAATCCGTTCGGCCGCCAGTTCAACGAAATTATCGAAGCGCGCCGCCGTGATGCGGATGAGTTCTATTGGGCGATAACCCCCGCCCACGTCGGCGAGGACATGGCCAATGTGAAGCGGCAGGCGTTGGCCGGAATGCTGTGGAGCAAGCAATACTTCTTTCTCGATGCCGACAAATGGCTCGAAGAACACGGCTTCGATCCGATGCGGCCGACACCCCGTCAGGTGCGCAATCGCGAGTGGTTCCACATGATCAGCGATCACGTCATCTCAATGCCGGACAAATGGGAATATCCCTGGTTCGCCGCGTGGGACCTCGCCTTTCACACTCTCGCTCTGTCGACCATCGATACCGATTTCGCCAAAGAGCAGCTCGATCTGCTGCTGCGCCAAGCCTACCTGCATCCGACCGGGCAGATCCCGGCCTATGAGTGGAACTTCAGCGATGTCAACCCGCCGGTACAGGCCTGGGCGACGATCTTTCTTTATCGGATGGAGCAGGCGCTGCATCACAAAACCGACATCGATTTTCTGAAGCGGGTCTTTGGCCGGCTCACCTCAAATTTCGGCTGGTGGGTGAACCGCAAGGACCGGTTCGGCCGAAGCCTCTTCGAGGGCGGGTTTCTCGGGCTCGACAATATCGGCGTTTTTGACCGCAGCGCGCCGCTGCCGACCGGCGGCTATTTGGAGCAGGCCGATGGCACCGCCTGGGTCGCCTTGTTCTGCCAGAACATGCTCGAAATCGGCGTCGAGCTCGCCGCACACGACCCGACATACGAGGAACTGGCGGCAAACTATGTGATGGAGTTCCTTCTTATCGCCCATGCAATGAATGCAGTTGGTCCGCAGGGCATGTGGGACGAAGAGGACGGCTTTTATTACGATGTCCTTCGCTTGCCTGACGGGAACGCAACCCGGCTCAAAGTTCGCTCGATGGTGGGGCTGCTGCCGCTCTGCGCCGCGACAGTCGTGGAAAAATGGCAGCGCGACCAGGCCCCCAGACTGTTCGCGGGCCTCTACGAGCGCTGGCGGCGTATGCCGGAGCTTCGCGAATCAATCCATGCGACCGGACCGGGTCACTTCGGGGTTGCGCAGCGGGGACTTCTTGGGCTTGTAAACGAGAATAGGTTGCGCCGCATCCTAACCCGCATGCTCGACGAGAACGAGTTCCTAAGCCACTACGGGATCCGGTCGTTGTCTCGCTACCACGCCGAGCATCCCTATGTGTTTAACGCAGGCGGTCAGGAATTCCGGGTCAGCTACCTGCCGGCGGAATCCGACAGCGGCATGTTCGGCGGCAATTCGAACTGGCGCGGGCCGATCTGGATGCCGGTCAACGCGCTGATCATCCGCGCCCTTTTGCACTACTTCGCCTATTACGGCGACAACTTCAAGATCGACTGCCCGACCGGCTCGGGCAATCTGATGAACCTGTTCGAGGTCGCACGCGAGATCGCCAATCGCCTGACCCGGATCTTCCTGCGCGACGAAAGCGGCCGGCGGCCAGTTTTCGGGGGCGCCGAGAAATTCCAAAACGATCCCCACTGGCGCGACAATCTGTTGTTCTACGAATACTTCCATGGCGACAACGGCGCCGGGATCGGCGCCAGCCACCAGACGGGTTGGACCGGCGTCGTCGCCTTGCTGATCGAGATTTTCGGAAAGCTCGATCCGCAAAACCTCTTGGAGGCCGTGCGGGCATCAGCGTTTGGTCGAGAGATAGAGACGGCGTAGGCGGGTTTGGCCATGGCGACCATGCCGCGCTATCCGTCCCTTTTTCAGATCAACACCCGCGTTTGGCTTCAGCGTTTGTCCCACGAGGCCGGCAAACCAATCACCCTGGCCGATATCGACGACGCGACTCTGGACGGCTTCGCGGAGAAGGGCTTCGACTGGGTCTGGCTGCTGAGCGTCTGGCAGATCGGCGCCGCCGGCCGGGCTGTTTCTCGCGGCAACCCGCACTGGCGCACCGAGTTCCAGGCCATTCTGCCCGACCTGACCGAGGACGACATCTGCGGCTCCGGCTTCGCGATCACCGCCTATATCGCCAGCGAGGCGCTGGGCGGCGAAACCGGGTTGGCGCAATTCCGCGAAAGGCTGGCAAGACGCGGCATCAGGCTGATGCTCGACTTTGTGCCAAACCATACCGCCCCCGATCATCCGTGGGTCAAGACCCATCCCGAATACTATGTCGAGGGCAGCGAAGACACCCTGGCTAACGCGCCTGCGAATTATCTACGGGTCGACACGGACGGCGGACCCAAGATACTGGCGTATGGCCGCGATCCCAATTTCCCGGGCTGGCCCGACACCTTGCAGCTCAACTACGCCAATCCTGAGCTACAGGCGGAGCGGATCGACGAGTTGACCGCGATCGCCGGAAAATGCGACGGCGTGCGCTGCGACATGGCGATGCTGCTGTTGCCCGAGATTTTCCATCGCACCTGGGGCGTCACGCCGGAGCCGTTCTGGCCGAAGGCGACGGCAGCAGTGCACGCTCAATATCCCGCCTTCACCTTCATGGCCGAGGTCTATTGGGACCTCGAATGGACCTTGCAGCAGCAGAACTTCGGCTATTGCTACGACAAGCGGCTCTATGACCGCCTGCGGGACGGCCATGCCGGGCCGATCCGCGGTCACCTGCTCGCCGGGCTCGACTACCAGGACAAGCTCGCCCGCTTTCTCGAAAATCACGATGAGACGCGCACCGCGTCCGAGTTTCCCTGGCTGCAGCACCAGGCGGCAGCAATCATTACCTTCCTCTCGCCCGGCTTGCGCTTCTTCCATCAAGGCGAGTTCGAAGGGGCGCAAGTCCGGGTGCCGACACATCTCTGCCGCGGACCGGTCGAGCCAACGAACCCGGAGATCGCCACCTTCTATACCAGGCTTCTGCGGGTCCTAAAGGAGACGAATGCCTTCCGCGACGGCGCGTGGTCGCAGATCGAGCCTCGGCCGGCTTGGTCCAACAACTGGACTTCGGACTGCTTCGTCGCCTACGCATGGACCGGCCCAGACGACAGCCGTCATCTCGTCGCCGTCAATTACGCCGGCAACCAGGCGCAATGCCGCCTGCCGCTGCCGTTCCCGGAGCTGCGCGGCAAACAGGTGCGCCTGACCGATGTCATGGGGAGCGAGGTCTACGATCGCGACGGCACCGAGCTTGTCAATAACGGCCTCTACATCGATCACGCGCCCTGGCATTACAACGTGTTCGTGCTGCGGACGATCTAATCTCCCCCATGCCGCAGAGACTCGCTGTCGTTGCGCTGAGCCTCGCGGTTGCTGCGTGCACCAGCATCGGGCTGGGAACGGTGCCGCACGACAGGATCGACTATGCGACCTCGATCGGTAATTTCTGGAAGGAGCAGACGCTCCTCAACATCGTCAAGCTCCGTTACGCAGATATGCCGATCTTTCTCGAAGTCGCGCAGGTGATCGCCTACCAGGTCCAAAGGCCAATTGGAGGCAGCTTTACCGACGGCAATTCACCGCGGGCATCGTCGGTCCCTTCACCGCGAGCAGCACCGCGAACGCTGCGGGCACCTACACCGATCGGCCGACGGTGGTTTATCAACCGCTCACCGGCGTCGATTTCCTGAAGAGACCGAGAGCCTGACCCAAAAGCCTGCATGGCTCTAAGCGTCGACAGCAAAGGACCGCTTTCGAAACCCACAACGGCCGCTCAGCCTTGTCGGCGGGAACTGGTCTTCATGCCCCTTTCCGGTCGCTGCCTGGTACCTCGTTGCATAAATCGGCGAATACGCGAGGAGGTCACTGACTGATCAAAGCCTCGATGTACTCCCTGGCTCCGCTTGCGGGAGAGAGTTGGGGTGACGAA
>Ga0306918_10000918_pt1 | contig 14182 bp, 14 predicted proteins | sample tim00Cox0000000H_FD_203315 | JGI IMG/M metagenome (GOLD analysis project Ga0306918, IMG submission 203315) | Lab enrichment of tropical soil microbial communities from Luquillo Experimental Forest, Puerto Rico - timezero.00C.oxic.00.000.00H (v2)... | ecosystem: Environmental > Terrestrial >... | reverse complement strand
CGCGCGCCGCGATATCCCGGATTTGATCCAGGCGATCGCGGCAGGCGAATTTTCGTCGCTGCTCGGCTGGCTGGGTGAGCGCGTCCACTCGAAGGGGTCGCTCTTATCGACGGCCGAGCTGGTCGAGGAAGCCACAGGCCGGCCGCTCGGGACAACCAGTTTCGAGCGGCATTTGCTTGATCGTTATCTTGGTTAGCGAGACGACTCCGCTATCGGAGTGTTATCAGGGACAACACGATAAGTCTCGGGGGACGCTGTGCCTGAACCTTTCGCGCAAAAACAGAGTTGCGTTGCCGATCGCCATTGTGCCCTCGAGCGCTTCGAGAGCATTCGCCGCGACACCGAAGCACTGACGATAAACCTGACGCCGGAGGATCAGTCGATCCAGTCGATGCCCGATGTCAGCCCGACAAAATGGCACCTCGCGCATACGACCTGGTTCTTCGAAACGTTCATCTTGAGCCGGTTGGATGCCGATTACCGGGTCTTCGACCCGGCTTTTGCCTACCTCTTCAACTCTTATTACGAGGCGGCCGGCCCGCGTCACCCGCGGCCCGAGCGCGGGCTGCTGTCGCGCCCGACGGTCGATATCGTGGCCGCCTATCGCGATCACGTTACCGCTGGCATGGAACGCCTCATCGAGAGCGCGGCCGAGCCGGCGTGGAACGAGATCGCCCCCCTGCTCGAACTCGGCGTTCAGCACGAACAGCAGCATCAGGAGCTGATCCTGATGGACATAAAGCACGTCTTTTCGATCAATCCCCTGCTGCCGGCGTATCGAGCGCCGCAGCTTTATGTGCAGGCGCCGGGCGCCCCCCTCAGCTGGGTCGATTTCGCCGGTGGCCTCAAAGAGATTGGGCACCTTGGGTCCGATTTCGCTTTCGACAACGAGACGCCACGACACAAGACTTGGCTCGAACCGTTCCGCCTCGCAGCGCGGCCGGTGATCTGCGGCGAATACATCGGCTTCATCGAGGACGGCGGCTATTCGAGGCCGGAATTCTGGTTGTCGGACGGCTGGGCGATGGTTCGCGAGCAGGGCTGGGAGGCGCCGCTCTACTGGCGCCACGAAGACGCGGAGTGGTCGATTTTTACGCTGTCTGGCCGCCGCCGGTTGAACCCGGCCGAGCCGGTCTGTCATGTCAGCTTTTACGAGGCCGATGCCTTTGCCAAATGGGCCGGGAAGCGATTGCCCACCGAAGCGGAGTGGGAGACTGCAGCCGAAGGGGTGCCGATATTGGGCAACTTCGCGGACCACGGTCACTTTCACCCCTGCGCCATCGGTTCGGAGACTGATGGCGGTGGCTGCCACTTGAAGCAAATGTTCGGCGATGTTTGGGAATGGACGGCGAGCCCCTACATTCCGTATCCGCGTTTTCGGCCGGCTGCGGGTGCAATCGGCGAGTACAATGGCAAGTTCATGTGCAACCAGATGGGACTCCGCGGCGGCGCGGCGGTCAGCCCGGCCGGGCACGTTCGGGCCACCTATCGCAATTTTTTCCCGCCCTCGGCACGCTGGGCCTTCGCCGGGTTGCGGCTCGCGGAGGACCTTGAATGATAAACGGTGCGCGCTTTGCCTTCCATGATCTGGCGCCCGGCGAAGAGAGCTTTCGCGATGCAGTGCTCAATGGGCTCGGCCGCGCGCGCAAGGCGATCCCGTGCAAGTTCCTCTATGACGCGCGTGGCTCCGCGCTTTTCGAGGAAATCTGCCGTCTGCCCGAGTATTATCCGACCCGAACCGAGATCGCGATCCTCGAGGAGAACTCGGCCGATATCGCCGCCCAAATGGGGCCGCATTGCCGTCTGATCGAGTTTGGCAGCGGCGCCAGCCAAAAAGTGCGCATCCTTCTTCATGCGCTCGACCGGCCTGCGGCTTACGTGCCTGTCGATATCTCGCGCGAGCATCTGCGCGACGCCGCCACCAGCCTTGCCGAAGATTTTCCATCGGTGCCGGTGATCGCCGTTTGCGCCGACTACACCCGCGCGTTTCCGCTGCCGCCGCTCCCCGGTGCGAAGGGCAAGCGGGTCGGCTTCTTCCCCGGCTCGACGATCGGCAATTTCGAGCCCGATGCTGCGGCAGCCTTCCTAGGCAACTACGCCCGCGTTCTTGGTCCCGGGGGCGAGATGCTGATCGGCGTCGATCTGAAGAAGGACGCAGAGATCCTCGACGCCGCGTACAACGACCGGGCGGGGGTGACCGCCGCGTTCAATCTCAACCTCCTCGAGCGCGCCAATCGCGAGCTCGACGGCGACCTCGATCTGGACCGGTTCGAGCATTTGGCATTCTATAGCGAGGCCGAGGGACGTGTCGAAATCTACATCCGCAGCCTCGCTGATCAGCAGGCGCGGATCGCCGGCAGTCGCTTCCACTTCTCCAAGGACGAGCTGATCCACACCGAATACTCATACAAATACTCGGTCGAGGACTTCCGCGCCCTGGCCGCGCGCGCGGGTTTCCGTCCGGTCGACACCTGGACCGACCCCGGCGAACTCTTCAGCGTGCATTATTTCCGGCTGCGGTGAAGCAGCTGTTCTTAGGTCGCACGATGGCTGGCCGCCATCAGCTTGCCAATGGTGGTGGGGTTGACCCTGCTTTTTCGAAAAATCGGACTGCCTCCCGTCGCGTCTCGAAGACGTAAGCGCTCAGCCCACGCCTGCTCAGCGTCTCGCCAAGCTTCATACGCATAAAGGCGCTCGTCGTGTAACGCGACACTTGTCGATAATAACGGTCGGACAAGTAGCGCACCACCTGCCATACATTCAACAGATCTTCCCCAATGCAAAGTGCGGGGTTTTCCATGTCAATCGACTCGCGGACATCGCGTGACCAGTTTTCCGGCTGATTTTCGACGTTGCCGTCTAGGCGATTGATCTTGGTATCGTGGCGTCCCCGGCAGGACTCGAACCTGCGACCCACAGTTTAGGAAATTCTGATCTTCGTTTTCCGACTATTGCTGGTCACTGCCGAAAGTACCAAATGGTAGAGATATAGGGCCGCCGATCGTTTCCGTCTATTTCCTCCAGTTTGATTTCTGGTGATACCTAGGAGATACCTAGACGGGAAAACCGGCCGGTACACCGATCAGCCGAGAGGGAGCATAGATGATGCGCTGCAAGATCAGCAAGCGCTCGGTCGACGCATTGAAGTTAGCGGCCGACAGAGCCGAAGCGGTGCTGTGGGATACCGAGTTGAAAGGTTTTGGCGTCCGGCTTCAGCGCGGCGGCGCCAAAAGTTACGTGCTGCACTACCGCGCCGGGACCGGCCGCGGTGCGCCTCTGCGGAAGCTGACGCTCGGGCGGCACGGCTCGCCCTGGGCACCGAAACAGGCACGCGCCGAGGCGACGCGGCTGTTGGGGCTGGTGGCCCAGGGGAAAGACCCCGCAGGCGCGAAATCGGAGGCAAAGATCGCGCCGACAGTGAACGAACTAGCGACGCGCTTTCTCGCTGAGCACGCGGAGGCGAAGCGCAAGGTTTCCACTGCCCAGGAATACCGCCGCCTGTTGGGACACGTGATTCTTCCGGCTATCGGCACACGCAAAGTCGCCGACGTGACGCGGCGGGACGTAGAACGCCTGCATCAGACACGCCGCGAAACGCCAACGGAGGCGAACCGCGCGGTCGCTTGCTTGTCCACGATGTTCAATATCGCCGAGCGGTGGGGTCTGCGGCCCGACGGCTCCAATCCCTGCCGCCATGTCGAGAAGTATCCGCAGCGGCGGCGCGAGCGTTTCCTTGCTGCCGAGGAGCTGGCGCGCTTCGGCGATGCACTCGCGTCCTATAACGGCTCACCGTATGCCATCGCGGCCATCAAATTGCTGGTGTTCACCGGCGCGCGGCTCGGCGAAGTGCTCGGGCTGCGTTGGGAATGGATCAATTTCGAGCGTGGCGAGGTGCGGTTACCGGACAGCAAGACCGGCGCGAAGACGCTGCATCTTCCGCCTCCGGCGCTCGCGGTTCTCGCGGAGTTGCCTCGGCTCGCCGGCAATCCGCATGTCATTGCCGGGGCGAAGGAAGGCGCTGCGCTTGTGAACCTCGAAAAGCCGTGGCGGGCGATTCGCGCCGCGGCTGGGCTTGAAGACGTGCGGATTCACGATCTCCGGCATGCGTTCGCGAGCGTTGCCGCATCGAGCGGGATGGGCTTGCCGATCATCGGTAAAATGCTGGGGCACACCCAGCCAGCCACCACCCAGCGCTACGCGCATCTTGCGAGCGATCCGGTGAAGGCCGCTGCCGCTGCCGTCGCCGGCAAGATCGCTGCGGCGATGGCTGGCGGACCGGGCGATGGCAAGAAGGGCGGGGTGACGGTGCTGCCGCTGCGCTCGGGCACCTAGTTGAACCGACGGGGATAGGCCGGCCAGCCGACAAGCGCAGACACCGCACTGCGCTTCCCCGCCGCTCCTGCGGGCGCCTACGGGGGCGCAATGTCACTCATTTCCGTGCGATCTGCCTGGGATTGGGCAGCGAACCTTGCCGCCGAATACGACGAGCCCTTTGACCTCGTTCTCCGTGACATCCTAGCGGCGGTAGATCGCCGTGACATTTCGGCTCGCAATCCGGACGACCCTATTGAGACCTGGCGGATTTTGCTGCCGGTGATGATCGAGCATATCGACCGAGATCGACGAGGACTTATAGACCCTGAACCTCTCCTCGGTCCCGGCATTTTGGTGATGGCTCGGTCGATTTTGATTGATTCTCCAGAGCTTGGCCGTTGGCTCACGGCTCGGGGGATCGAAAGGCGGGATCCGCCCGTCGGTTCGCAGCCGGCCGGAGCACCTGCTTCGTCGGGGCAGGGGGACGAACCGGTCATATCGGAAACAGGCCTGCCGGGGCGCCCATCCAAGGGCAAGCATCTCATCGAGGACGAGGCTGAGCGGCGACGCACTGCCCGCCAGACTTTGACTTCTCTCGCGGATGAGGCACAAGCGTTGTTGGACTGGTACAAACAGAATCACTCTGATGCACCCCGCCCTACATTAAAGACGATCAAGAACAATATCCGCAATCGTCATCGGCGGTATTTGGGCAGTGCAACCGAACCCTGAGGTGCACTAAAGGCGCGCGACCGAAAATATAATTTCGGACGCTATTTCGGGTAGCTATTTCGGGCATCGGTAACTTGCAATCTCTTGCGGTGCGCCACCGCGGCGCATCGTCAAGAGATAATAGCCATGCTCGACCAACTGCTTTCTGATCGTGACGTAGAGAAGATCGCCAAGCGCGCGCGCAGCACATTGCAGAAGGATCGCGTCGCCGGAATCGGCATTCCGTTTATTCGCATCGGCCGGCTCGTTCGTTACCGGCAATCGGATGTTCGGGCTTTCCTCGACGCATTGCCTGCCCGACGCTCGACGAGCGATCCGGCGACGGCGGACTGAATAAGCCGGCCGGGGACTTGCCCGTGACCCCACTCGATGCCTTTGCCAGCGAGCCGCGCTGGGTGGCGTGGCGCAATGAGTTGCGCGGCGGCAAGCCGACCAAGGTTCCCTATGCACCCGACGGCAAGAAGGCGAAGACCGATGATCCCTCGACGTGGGGCACCCGGAAGGCAGCCGAAACCCGCGCGTTGAGGATCGTCAACGGGCAGGGCGGCGGCGTCGGGCTGCAACTCGGCGATCTCGGTGCCGACATGCATCTATGCGGGATAGACCTGGATAGCTGCATTGCCGACGACGGCGCACTCGCCCCGTGGGCTGCCGAAATTCTTTCCGCCGTTCCGACCTACACCGAACGATCGCCGTCCGGTCGCGGTCTGAAGATGTTCTTCTACACGGCAAGCGAGGACGTGCGGCCGTTTCTCGACCGTATTGGGGTGCGGCCCGATGCCTGGGGCGCTCGCCGCAGCGCGCCCGGGCAGGACGGCCGCGACCACGGGCCTGCGGTCGAAGTTTATCTCGCCGGCCGGTACTTCGCCGTCACTGAGGATGTATGGCCAGGAACCCCGAACACGCTGGCAACGCTCAACGCCGCGACGCTCGATCACCTCTCCCAGCTGATTCCGCCAGCCAGATCCGCCGGCGTCAAAGGTCGGAAAGGAGCCGACAATTCCAGGAGCGCGATTGCCTTCCGCATGGGCTCGGTGATGCGCCGCCAGGGCAAGACCTTCAAGCAAATGTGCGAGGCACTGCGCACCGATCCCGAAACCGCGGAGTGGGTTCGCGAAAAAGGCGATGCGAATGGCGGACGGGAACTGCGCCGCATCTGGCACCACGCCTTCGAAAAAGATGACGACAACGACGCTCGCAATCTACCCACGATCACCGTGCGGGCCGGCTTTGCGCCATGAAGCCGCCGATGCCGGCCTCGCCGCACTGCGTGATGCTCGTGTCCCCTTTTATCAGCGGGACCAATCTATTGTTCGAGTCTGCATGGTTGCGGCGAAAACCGCGGCCGGCCAAGTTACACTCACTCCAGGCATTACCACGGTCACGCAGGCCTTTCTCGGCCGCGCGCTCGGCCGCGTCATCCGTTGGGAAAAGTTCGATCGGCACGGGAAGGCCGTCCGCGCATCGACCCGCCCGGGCCGGTCGTCCAGCAGATCAGCGAAATGTCGGGCGAGTGGCCGTTTCCCGTACTAGCCGGCGTCATCGGCACGCCAACGATGCGCCCCGATGGTAGCCTGTTGTTGGCTGAAGGCTACGACGAGTCAACGGGGCTTGTGCTGCTCGGCGCGCCGCCGATCCCGAGCATCCCACAAGAGCCTACGCGGCAGGACGCAGAAACCGCATTGCGGATGATCGACGCACTGCTCGACGAGTTCCCGTTCAGGGACGGCGGTCGGATCGAATCGGTCGACCGCGCCGTCGCTTTGTCCGAACTGATAACGCCAGTTTTGCGCGGTGCGATGGTCACCGTACCGATGCACCTGGCAAATGCGCCATCGCCCGGAACCGGTAAGAGCTACCTCGCCGACCTCGCTTCCGGGATAGCCACCGGTGAGCGCTGCGCGGTCGTCGCGTTCTCTCCCGACGCCAAAGAGACCGAAAAGAGGCTCAACGGCTCGGCGCTCGCCGGGCACCCGATCATCGGGCTCGACAACGCTTCGGGAACGATCGAGGGCGACCTACTCTGCCAAATGACCGAGCGGCCACTGCTGCAACTGCGGCCGCTGGGCACGAGCAAGATGGTCCGGGTGCCGAACACTTACACCGTGTTGACCAATGGCAACAATGCTGTGGTCGCTGCGGACATGGTGCGCCGGACCATCGAGTGCCGCCTCGATGCCAACATGGAGTCGCCGGAATCGCGCGTCTTCCACGATAATCCGCTCGCCAGGATTACGCGGGATCGCGGCGCCTACATCGGCGCCTGCCTCACTATTGCCCGAGCCTACATCTGCACCGGCAAGCCCGGGCGCCTGGCGCCGCTGGCAAGTTACGAGGCTTGGTCGGACCACGTGCGCTCGCCGCTGGTGTGGCTCGGCTGCGCCGATCCAGTTGCATCAATGTCGTCGCTGCGTTCTCTCGACCCAGCGCGGCAGTCTCGGACAGCGGTCTTCAAGGCCTGGGCAGAGGAACTGGGCACCGGCGGCGCATTCCTCACTTCAGAGCTGATCAGCCGAGCTAACGATCAGAAGCCGTTTGGCGTGTTCCTGCGGCCGGGCATCCGCGCCGCCCTTCTCGACGTTGCTCGCGATCGGCGTGGCGAAATTGATGCGACGCGGCTCGGCCGGTGGCTCGGCAAGACCGAGAACAATATCGCTGCCGGCTTCAAGCTCATCAGCGATCGAGGCGACGCGTCGCGCCCCCGCTGGTTGATCATCGATGCCTGAGCGGTGCGGGGATGTGGGGGTTGTGGGCTAGCTCCGGTCAGATCTTTGCAGTCCGCGCACGCCCGCGGTCGCCCGCGCGCGTATCCTACAGCGCTCGCGATGTACTGGGGTACAGAACCCCACAACCCCCACAATCCCCCCAATCGGGAAACCGCCTGTACGGGACTGCACCGAGCCCGAGCCACTTACCTCCGATCGCAGCAAAGCTGCCGATGAGCGCCGGGCTTGTTGTGCTTGATGCAATTGGCCGTTCCGGGCGCGGCGGACCGGTGGCTATCCGCCGGCGGCCAAGCGAGGCGACGAAACTCCCCGTGCGACCGGATATAGCCGGTGACTGAAACACAGCTTCGGCTCCGGCGCGACGACCGCTTTCTCCTAGTGTTAAGCGGATGCGGCTTCTCCGCGAGCGGCGCCTGAGGGGGAAAGTGTGCGTCTTGCTCGAACTTGACCGCATGATGGTCTCGGCGCCGATCGAGCTTGGATGGCTCTCGGGCAGGCAGCGGGATGACCAAGCGGCGATCCGACATGCGTTCTCGTGCACACCATGTTGATGCAGAACAATCGCGCGCGTGTATCGACGGTCAGACTCCGCCATCGCCGTCAGCTCCTCCATCTCAAAGTCGGGCTAGTTTAGGCGGCGGCCATAATCGACATGTCCGACCCCCGCAAACGCCCGACCCCGACCCTGCGGCGGGTGACGTTCAAAACCTCCCGGCTTGCTGAGTTCTGCGGCGAGAAAGAGTTGACTGCGCAGACCGGCCATGCCCGGGAGGATTGGCCGTTTGTCATCCTCAAGGAACTTGTCGATAACGCGCTCGACGTAGCTGAAGAAGAAGCCGAGACCGGGCCGGAGATCAGTGTCGAGGTATCGACCGAGCGCGGCGAAATCATCGTCGCAGACAACGGTCCCGGTATTCCGGCTGAGACGGTGGAGGGCATCCTCGACTACACCAGCCGGGTTTCGAGCCGCGAGGCATATGTTTCGCCGACGCGCGGTGCCCAAGGCAATGCTCTGAAGACGATCGTAGCAATGCCGTTCGCTCTCGACGGCACCCGCGGGATCACGGTGATTGAAGCGCGCGGCACCGCTCATCGCATCGTCTTCGAGATGGATCCGGTTCGGCGAGAGCCGAGAGTCCTCTGCGAGAACTCCTCATCGCCTGTACAAAATGGCACCCGGATTACCGTGCACTGGCCGAGTTCAGCTTGCTCGTTGCTCGAAACCGCGAAAGGCCAATTTGTACAAATGGCGGGAGATTTCACGACCTTTAACCCGCATCTGACCCTCTCCGTCATCTGGAACGACGACCGGTTCGTGGACATGCCGGCCACTGAACCGGGCTGGCGTAAGTGGCGGGCTCGCGACCCGACGAGCGCCCATTGGTATGACGCCGAGCGGTTCGGCCGGTATATGGCCGCCCACATCGCCCGCGACGAAGACCTGGGACATCCGGGGCGCACGGTCCGTGAGTTCATCTCCGAGCTCCGCGGGCTGGCGAGAAGCGATAAGCAGAAAACAGTACTAGCCAAGATCGGCGCGACGGGGATGCCACTCGCGCTCTTCTTTAGCAGTGACGAGAAAGCAATCGCTCGGTTATTGAGCGCTTGCCAGGAACAGACCAATCCCGTCAAGCCCGCGGATCTTGGTCTGCTCGGCAAAGATCACCTCTTGAGGGAGTGTCTTGTCGTCGGTGGCGCGGAAGAAAGCTTCGGGTATAGGAAGCTTCTGGGCACGACACCGGCTGGTCTTCCCTTTGTCATCGAAGCGGCCTTTGCCTATTGCCCCGACGCCGAACAATATCGCCTTGTCACCGGCATCAACTTCTCAATCGGTATCCGCAACCCATTCCAGGGACTCGGATTCGGGGAGAACCTCTCTGCATTGCTGGCAAAACGGTGGGTTGGACGGGATGAGCCGGTCGTCCTTATCCTGCATTACACATGTCCGCGCATCGATTACACGGATCGCGGGAAGTCGGCGGTCAGTCTGCCGTGGAATGTCGCCGAAGCAATCAAGGATCTCGTCGAGAAGATCACCAAGGACTGGTATGCGCAGCGCAAGCGAGAGGAAAAGGAGGCTTCCCGGAAATACGAGCGCCGTGACCGTCTTATCTCAACGAAAAAAGTCTCGATTAAGGACGCGGCCTGGGAAGTCATGGAGGAAGCCTATCTGAAGGCCAGCGGTGGCGGCACATTGCCGGCGAAGCCGCGCCAGATGATGTATGCGGCCCGACCGAGCATCCTGACAATGACCGGGAAGGATAGCCTCGACGACGCTTATTTCACGCAAACGCTGTTGGTCGACTACATCAATGAGCACCCAGATCGCTGCGCGAATTGGAATATCACCTGGGATGCGCGCGGCACCTTCAGCGAGCCCCACACCAACGTAGCGATTCCGCTCGGTACTCTTGAGGTCCGCCGGCATTTAGAAGAGCGCCCTTATTTTGGGTCGATTGCTAATATCGAATTTAGCGACAGTTTCCCGACAAGCGGCCCCGAAAACCGCTACGACACGATCCTGTTCATCGAGAAGGAAGGCTTTGAGCCTCTATTCAAGACGGCCCTTATCGCCGAGCGGTTCGATCTCGCGATCATGTCGACCAAAGGCATGAGCGTGACGGCCGCACGTATGCTGATCGATAGGTTCGCTCATCGAGTGAAGAGGATCCTGGTACTGCACGATTTCGATGTGTCGGGGTTCAGCATCTTCGGCACGCTCGGCAAAACCAACCGCCGCTATACCTTCGAGAACGTCGCTCCGATGATCGACATCGGCCTCAGGCTCTACGACGTCCTGGTAATGGGTCTTGAGTCGGAGCCGGTGAAAGTTCCTGGCGACTGGGAAAAGCGTGCAGCCACGCTTCGCCGTCATGGTGCGAGCGAAGACGAAATCACTTTCTTGCGGAACCGACGGGTCGAGCTGAACGCAATGACATCCCGCCAGCTTATCGACTTCGTCGAGGCTAAGTTCGCCGACTACGGCGTCGCCAAAGTCATCCCAGAGGAATTCGTCATCGAGCGACATGCTCGCCGGACCCGCGAGCGACAACTGCTCCAGCGGGGGATCGCTAAAATCTTAGGCGAGATTGCCAAGCAAGCGCAAACAGCCGAATTGCCAGCGAACCTACGAGAGCAGATTGAGGCAAAATTCGCAAAGGAGCCGAACCTGCCATGGGATGCGGCAGTCGCGCAGATTATGCGCGGCATGCACGACCCGCACCGATAATCAGAAATGGGCGCGCGCCGGCGGTGTCATGGACGTCGCGCGCGGCGGCGCAGGCGGACCCTGGGTGCAGGCTGGCGCTAACGGCGCTGATCAATCCGGCGTCGCCAAGGCTCAAGATGAAATGATGCACGGTGAGGCGATCTGCTTGTGGTGCGCTGCCTCAGTTACGCCGCGCCGCGGCGGCTCGCCGAAGAAGTTCTGCAGCGCCCAATGCAGGCTTGAGTTCCATAGCTGCGCCCGCCGATGGGCCGAGGCGGCCGTCGCCGCCGGTGCGCTGAGCATCGATGTCCTCAAAAATGGCAGCTTTACAGCATGCACGCTTCTTCCAGGGGCCAACTCGCCCGCGCGCGTAGGAGAGGAGGCCGCACAGTCCCCCGCGCCTGCAACGCCCCGCGCGAAGAGCGGCGACGCACGCCAGAGCGATTTCGAGCGGCGCTTGGCACGTACGATCGCGGCACGGCGGCGCTGAGTTCTATACGCAAGGCTCGGCGATCGGCCCTAGCAGCTATCGCGGGGGAATGATGCCCGGCCGCTCTGCGACCCAGGGTGCATTTCGACGGCAACTACGGCGCTGCTTGCCCCATCTCCTACGGCCGGCAAATCCCAGCGCCTTCGCTTGGCGTTAACCGAATCCCGGAACAATTTCATATCAATTAACCTGCCGTCATCGGTCATATGAACCTGGTTAGCAAACATAACCAGCACACACCACACCGCCGCATGCCGCGCGTCGTCGTCAGGAGCGGGAACAAAACCCGGCGGAACCTCGATCTCCGAGACGTTCTCGATAAGCTTGATCAGCTGCTCACGCAGTTGCTTCGCAGTTACGTCGTGCCTCGTCGACGCATCCTCATCCGGCACAAATTCGCGCGCTTTCCCAAGGCCTCTCTCGCCGATCTTTTCCGCGGCAACCAACCGAACTCGATCATCCTCGCTATAGCGCATCAATTCGGTCATCACCTCTATCGCCTCCGGTGAGCGCTCCCGCGCCAGCCGCTCGCAAGCCTCGATCTGCTCGCGCCTTCCTTTCGGGAAGCCTGCTGGGTTTCCGCTCTGCCCCGGTTGAAACTTGTAGGGCTCCAGCGCCTTCGACCGCGCCTCCCGCGCCTCCGCAGGCGTCGCATGCTTGCGTGGCTTCCTCGGCGGATACGACATCGATCGCTCTCCTCTCTTCCGCTGGTGAGAGGCGATAGGACAAGCCGGCAAACCTCTCAGTGGCGCTCACCTATAGTTGTGCACGCATTCGCAGACTAGCAATCTTCATGCGCGCGCGTCGGGAACGCTGATCCTATTGGGTCGATTTGGCGGTCTTCTTCACCTGAGGCTCCTATCTGGATTGGATCGGTGCATTTCTAGCGGTCATCCTTATCGGTAGCCACCGCCTTAGTGCCGGATGACGATGCCGATTTCCGGGAACGCCTTCCGCAGTCGCTCGCGATCGACGTTGCGCGTCTCGTCCGCTGGCGGCTCCGGCTGAGGGCCGCAAACCACGTCCACGAGGTACAGCCTCGCCTGTGTCAGCCAGTAGTCCAGTGCGTCGAGCAGGCGCCAGGGGAGCGGCACCAGTGATCCGCTACCCATTGTCGGCGATCCTGCCACCGGACGGCCAGTCGCCGCCCTCCACACAGGCGAGAAGCGACGTCCTGCGCGGGATCGTGCCTCCATAAGCGCCCAAGTGCGCCCCGCGGCCACTGGGTCACTCTCGCCGAACGGCGTAACGGTCCAACGGTAACGGTCCGCTCCGAACGCCCCGGTATCCCTGATCGGACACCTTGCGCGCACCCAGGATCAACCATCATATCGGCATTAGGGCTGAGCTTCCGGCATCCGAATGGGTCGGCTGTTCGCTCCCGTTGTTGGCCGCGGAGCACACGGGCTTAGATCGCGAAGGCCCTCGGCGCAGCTCTCCGGCACGAGGAGGGTCACCCTGCGCGGCTTACAAGTCTGATCGGATCGGAAGATGGGGCGCCCGCGTATCATCGCGCTTCCGCCGACGAAATCCGGCACCAGTCCTCTCGCCAATCGAACCGAACGGAGACGGCCAGGCGGTTATGCCAGTGCGCGACATAGGCCGCCGCGGCTGTCCGGGAGGAGATGAGGTTGAGGTCCTCGGAGTTGGCCGCGGCGGCGCGGATCCAGTTGTCATCAAGTAGTGCGACGACGCGAACGCAAGCTGCAGCGTTCAAGTCGGCTCGATCCGCCCAGCGCTTCCTCAGCATGCACGTCGCCGTTCACAACACCTTCAATCTTCAGCGCCACCTGATCTCGCGATCCACACTGCGGATCTTCCGAACCGAAGCTGCCGCCGAGTGGCAAGCTGCTGTCGCAGCGGCATGACCCCTGGCACGTTTTGGCCCTCAATGCCTGCTCGTTGACGTTGCCGTGACACAGCCCGCGGCGCAGCTGGCGCAATGCACGGAGCTCGGCGCTGATCCTAACGGTGGCTGCGGTTCAGATTGTCGGCGCCGCAATCGTGCCGGGATGCTTCGGAAATCGAGGGCTTTTGTGCCGCGGTACTAAAAGTTCGAATCCATCTCCCTCCAGCGGAGAGTCCGTCTCTCTCGCGCATCCGGTTTCGAAAGTCGAGAACCCCCGGCTTTCCGCGCGGGGTGCGGGGCCGACTTGGCGGCCGGGTCGGTAGAGACGCGCAGGGTGTTTCGATATCGCGCCAACCGGCGGCAATATCTCTGCCGGGCCAGATTCCAGTACCGCAGTGCCGCTGATGGGGTCGGCGAGAATGCCACGCCCGTCCCGGCGAAGTCGGGCCTTCTCCGGGCTTAATTGCGCGGTAGATCTTTGAATTCCGATCGGCTCAACTAAAGCCGAGCACGGTCCTCTGATCGTGCCAGGCCAGCGGCAGACGTGAGTGCTCGAGGAGCTTCTCTGCCGTCAAATCGGGTGGCTGCCGACCATCGAGGATCGCCTGGGTGATATCCGGCGCGAGATAGCTGAGGCGGACGAGCCGTGTGAAATAGGATCGGCTGACACCTTCCCGCTGGGCGAGTACAGCAAGGGGATGCCTTCGCTGTGGGCGAGTGTCGCGTTGAACCGGCGCGCCCTGAGGAGCAGCTTGATCAATCGCGCATCAGGTTTTGCGGCGGCAAACGGATCCGCGCCGTCGATCACCATTCTGATCTCCCGCCCGGCGCGGCGCAGCCGTACCGGCACGGACAGAATCTCG
>Ga0306918_10000914_pt1 | contig 14192 bp, 12 predicted proteins | sample tim00Cox0000000H_FD_203315 | JGI IMG/M metagenome (GOLD analysis project Ga0306918, IMG submission 203315) | Lab enrichment of tropical soil microbial communities from Luquillo Experimental Forest, Puerto Rico - timezero.00C.oxic.00.000.00H (v2)... | ecosystem: Environmental > Terrestrial >... | reverse complement strand
TAGGCGGCAATGACAAAGCCGATATTCGGGTCGCCGCTCATTGCACCGGTTCCGGAAAAGCGCCGCCTGCTTCCACTGTTTCCCCGGAGGCCGCGAGAATCGTCAGGCGCCGCAGCCGCCGCCGCAGGATCTCGTTGCGAACCGCCATCAGATGCAGGGTCAGGAACAGGAAGGTGAAAGCGACCGCCATGATGATGAGCGGCCAGAGCATGGAGCCCGCGATCGCCGGGCCGCCGAGGCGGAAGACCGAAGCTGGCTGGTGCAATGTGTTCCACCAATCGACCGAGAATTTGATGATCGGAATATTGACCACGCCAACCAAGGTGAGGATTGCCGAAGCGCGCGCCGCCCGGCCCGGATCCTCGATGGTCTGCCACAGCGCGATAATGCCGAGATAGATCAGGAACAGCACAAGCACGGAGGTGAGCCGCGCATCCCAGACCCACCAGGTTCCCCACATGGGCTTGCCCCAGAGCGAGCCGGTAACAAGGCAGAGAAAGGTGAAGCCCGCACCAAGATTGGCCGCGGCCTTCTGCGCCGCATCGGCGAGCGGATGACGCCAGACGAGCGTACCAAGCGCGGCCGAGGTCATCACCATATAGATGAACATGGCAAGCCACGCCGCAGGCACGTGCAGATACATGATCTTGACGGTCTCGCCCTGCTGATAATCGGGTGGCGCCACGAACCACGCGAGATAAAGGCCCGCGCCGAGAAGCACAGCCGTCAAGGTGGCGAAGCTTGGCACCAGAACGCTGGCGAGCCGCAGGAAATTGGTCGGATTGGCATAATTCAGCATGGGTCTCGAATCTAGGCGCGGACGAGGCCAAAGGCAATTGCCGGTTATGCGCGGGCCCGAAATGAGCGCTTGTGTCGCGTGCAATCGACAGGTTTTTGTCGATGGAGCGGACGCCTGAGGAAAATTATTCCATCATTTGCCGCAGCGCCGCTGCCGCCGCGATCGGCGCACCGGCAAGTGCCGCAAGCGTCAAGGCGCATAAGATCAAAAAGGGCGTCTTGAACCCGACCATTGCGTCGTTCGCGGCTGCCGAAACGCCAAAGATCAGGACGGGGACGCAGAGCGGCAGGATAAGAATGGCGAGCAAGAGGCCGCCGCGCCGCAGGCTGACGGTCAGGGCCGCACCAATGGCCCCGACCAAGGTCAAGGCCGGTGTTCCGGCGAGAAGCGACAGCGTGACAGCCCCGAGCTGATTCGCGGAGAGGCCAAGCATCAGTCCGAACAAGGGTGCGGCTGCGACAAGCGGCAGGCCGGTCAGGATCCAATGCGCCACGCATTTGATCAGGACGATCAATTCGAGCGGCATATCGCTCATCGAAAAGAGGTCGAGCGAACCATCTTCGTGATCGGATTGAAAGAGCCGGTCGAGCCCGAGCAAAGTTGCAAGCAGACCCGCGAGCCAGAGAATCGCGGGTGCGATCCGCGCGAGCAAAGCTTGATCGGGGCCGATCGCGAAAGGCGTCAAGGTCACGAGAATCAGAAAGAAGACGACACCGAGACTGGCGCCGCCGCCGATGCGCCGGCCGATTCGCAATTCACGCAGAAAAAGCGCGCAGAGCGGGGAAGGACCGATGGACTTTTGCGTCACGTGTTCTGGCTTCATGCTGGGGCGTTCAACCGCAGTTCGGCGCCGCCAAGGCCAAGCGGTGCATGGGTGGCGGCAATGATCATTCCACCCTTGCCGAGATGGGATGCCATGATCTTCTGGCAGAGAGTGAGCGAAGCAAGATCGAGCGCGGTCGAAGGCTCGTCGAGAAGCCAGACCGGCCGCTCGGCGACAAGGAGCCGCGCAAGCGCCACGCGGCGTTTTTGTCCGGCCGAAAGATAGGCCGCTGGGAGATCGGCAACATGGGCGAGGCCGAGTGTTGCAAGTGCCGCTTGTGCGCTCAAGGCAATGGACCCCGCGCCGAGCATTGCAGCCCATAAGTTAACGTTTTCCACCGCCGTCAATGAGCCTTTGAGCGCATCGGAATGACCGATGTAATGCGCCTTCTCAGCGAGCCTTTCGTCGCTTGACGGCAGCCATTGAATCCGGCCTTGCCTGAGCGGCAAGAGACCAGCCAAGGCTCGCAAAAGACTGGACTTTCCAGCCCCATTCGGGCCCGTCACGGTGAGGCTCGCGCCCGCCTCGATTGCGAAGGAAACACGTGCGAACAGGATACGGCCGCCGCGTTCGATGGAAAGATCCGAAGCCTCTAGGCGCATGATCGAGAACCGGCATAAGCCAAAGCGATGAAGGACGGTTTTGTTTATCATCCATATAGCTCTGCGCAGAGAAATTATTTATAAGCCAATGACCTTTTCATTTTCCGACCAAGGTTCCGGGACGATTTCGATGACCTCGCTCGACAGTTTCAAATGCCGCAAAAAGCTCACCGTAGGCACGAAGACCTACCATTATTTCTCGCTCAAGACGGCCGAGCGGAACGGGCTTCCGGGGATCGCGCAATTGCCCTTCTCGATGAAGGTTCTGCTCGAGAATCTGTTGCGCTACGAAGATGGCCGCTCCGTCACCAAGGAAGACATTGAGTCGGTTGCCGAATGGCTCGTCAACAAGGGCAAGACCGAACGTGAGATCGCGTTCCGTCCGACCCGCGTCCTGATGCAGGACTTCACTGGCGTGCCGGCGGTTGTCGATCTTGCCGCGATGCGCGACGCGATGACGAACCTCGGCGGCAATCCGCAAAAGATCAATCCGCTGGTGCCGGTCGATCTCGTCATCGATCATTCGGTGATTGTCGATCACTTCGGCAATGCCAAAGCCTTCAAGGCCAATGTCGATCTCGAATATAGCCGCAATGGCGAACGCTATAAGTTCCTCAAATGGGGCCAGGATTCCTTCGACAATTTCCGCGTCGTGCCCCCCGGAACCGGCATCTGCCATCAGGTCAATCTCGAATATCTTGCCCAGACGGTCTGGACGAAAAAGGAAAAATTCGTTCCCAAACGCGGCAAGCCGGAGACTGTTGAAGTCGCCTATCCCGATTCGCTGGTCGGCACGGATTCGCACACGACCATGGTCAATGGTCTCTCGGTCCTGGGTTGGGGCGTCGGCGGTATCGAGGCCGAGGCTTGCATGCTCGGTCAGCCTTTGTCGATGTTGTTGCCGGAAGTGATCGGCTTCAAGCTCTCCGGCTCGCTGCCCATTGGCGTCACCGCGACCGACCTTGTGCTCACCGTTACGCAGATGCTGCGCAAGAAGGGCGTGGTTGGCAAATTCGTTGAATTCTACGGCCCTGGCCTCAATCATCTTTCGCTCGCCGACCGTGCCACGATCGCCAATATGGCGCCGGAATATGGCGCTACCTGCGGCTTCTTCCCGATCGACGCCGAAACGATTTCCTATCTGACGACCTCCGCCAGGGCTAATCCGCGCATCGCGCTCGTCGAAGCCTATGCGCGGGCCCAGGGGCTCTTCCGCGGCCGGACGACGCCCGACCCGGTCTTTACCGAAACGCTCGATCTCGATCTTGGCTCGGTCGTGCCGTCCATGGCCGGTCCGAAGCGTCCCGAAGGCCGCGTTGCGCTGGAATCCGTCGGCGCAGGGTTCAAGACCGCTCTCGAAAAGGAATACAAGAAAGCCGATAGTGCCGAGACGCGATACAAAGTCGAGGGGAAGAATTTCGATCTCGGCCATGGCGATGTCGTGATCGCCGCCATCACCTCCTGCACCAATACGTCGAACCCGAGCGTCTTGATCGGCGCGGGTCTTCTGGCGCGCAATGCGGTTGCCAAGGGTATTAGCGTCAAGCCCTGGGTCAAGACCTCGCTTGCGCCCGGCAGTCAGGTCGTCGCCGAATATCTGGCGGCCTCCGGCTTGCAAAAGGATCTCGACAAGCTCGGCTTCAACCTCGTCGGCTTTGGCTGCACGACCTGCATCGGCAATTCCGGTCCCTTGCCGCCCGAAATCTCGAAGACCATCAATGACAGCGGGATCGTTGCCGCAGCCGTTCTGTCCGGCAATCGCAATTTCGAGGGCCGCGTAAGCCCCGATGTTCAGGCGAATTATCTTGCCTCGCCGCCTCTCGTTGTCGCCCATGCGCTGGCTGGCACGGTCGCCAAGGATCTCGAAACCGAGCCGCTCGCTCACGACAAGAAGGGCAATCCCGTCTATCTCCACGACATCTGGCCGGATGCCGACGAGATCGACGCTTTCATCGACAAATTCGTGACCAAGAAGGTCTTCAAGGCGCGTTATGCCGATGTGTTCGAGGGCGACGCGAATTGGCGCAAGGTGAAGGCTCCTGTCGGCGAAACCTATAAGTGGGACATGGGCTCGACCTATGTGCAGAACCCGCCCTATTTCGTCGGCATGAAAATGGAGCCGGAGCCGGTCAAGGATATCGAGGACGCCCGCATCCTCGCGCTCTTCGGCGACAAGATCACGACCGATCATATTTCGCCCGCCGGGTCGATCAAGCTCGCGTCGCCAGCTGGCAAATATCTGCAGGAGCGTCAGGTCGCGCAGGCCGATTTCAACCAATATGGCACCCGGCGCGGCAATCATGAGATCATGATGCGCGGCACTTTCGCCAATATCCGCATCAAGAACTTCATCCTCCAAAAGGAAGACAGCAGCGTGCCCGAAGGCGGCATGACCAAGCATTGGCCCGATGGCGAGGAAATGTCGATCTACGACGCCTCGATGAAATATCAGGCGGAAGGGGTGCCGCTCGTCGTCTTCGCCGGCGCCGAATATGGCAATGGCTCCTCGCGCGACTGGGCGGCCAAGGGCACCAAGCTCCTTGGTGTTCGTGCCGTCATTGCTGAGTCCTTCGAGCGCATTCACCGTTCGAACCTCGTCGGCATGGGGGTCCTGCCGCTGACCTTCGAAGAAGGCACGACCTGGGAAAAACTGAAGCTGAAGGGCGATGAGCAAGTCACCATTCATGGCCTTGGCGAGACCTTGAAACCGCGCCAGACCATGGAGGCGGAAATCAAATATTCCGACGGCAAGGTAACGAAAATTCCGCTCCTCTGCCGGATCGCGACCCTCGACGAACTCGAATATTTCAAAAATGGCGGAATTCTGGCTTACGTTTTGCGCCAGCTAGCAGCCGCCTGAGACTGGACCGTCTTCTCATGGCCGGGCTGAGACCCGGCCATCTGTTGTGCCAGACATGCGCATGAGCGCGCCCGGATCCACAGCTCATGTGCGGGCAAGAGGCCGGCGTGCCATCAATCGCGCGCTCACCGAAGAACGAGTCGCAAGGATCAAAAATGGGTTACAAACTCTTCGTTCTGCCGGGCGATGGTATCGGCCCTGAAGTCATGGCCGAGGTCGAAAAGATCGCGGCTTTCTTCACGCAAGAGGGCAGCGCTGTCTTCGACATTGAAAAAGGCCTTGTCGGCGGTTCGGCTTACGATGCTCATGGGGTCGCGATCAGCGAGGCAGACATGGCGCGGGCGCAGGCGGCTGATGCCGTGCTGCTAGCCGCCGTCGGTGGCCCGAAATGGGATCATGTGCCTTATGAGGTCCGTCCCGAGGCGGGCCTCTTGCGGCTGCGCAAGGACTTGCAGCTTTTCGCCAATCTGCGCCCCGCGGTCTGCTATCCGGCCCTGGCTGATGCTTCGTCCCTGAAGCGCGATCTCGTCGATGGCCTCGATCTCATGATCGTGCGGGAATTGACCGGCGGCGTCTATTTCGGCGAACCGAAGCAGATCATCGATCTCGGCAATGGCCAGAAGCGCTCCATCGACACGCAAGTCTATGACACTTATGAGATCGAGCGGATCGGCCGGGTCGCTTTCGAACTGGCCCGCAAGCGCCGCAACAAGGTGACCTCCTCGGAAAAGCGCAATGTGATGAAATCCGGCGTCCTTTGGCACGAGGTCATCTCGCGTCTCCATGCGCAGGAATTCCCCGATGTCGAACTCGAACATCAGCTCGCCGATGCTCTCGGAATGCAGCTCGTGCGCCGGCCGAAGCAATTCGATGTCATTGTGACCGATAATCTCTTCGGCGACATGTTGTCCGATGTCGCGGCTATGCTGACCGGCTCGCTCGGCATGTTGGCCTCTGCTTCGCTTGGCGAGAAAGACCCGAGGACTGGCACCCGCAAGGCACTTTATGAACCCGTTCATGGTTCTGCGCCGGATATCGCGGGCAAGGGGTTGGCCAATCCGATTGCAATGATCGGATCCTTCGCCATGGCTTTGCGCTATTCCTTCGAACTCGGCGAATTGGCCGACCGGATCGACAAGGCGATCGCCGCCGTGCTCGCCAAAGGCCTGCGGACAGCCGATATCAAGGGCGATGCGCAGGAAACAATATCGACGGCCCAAATGGGTGACGCGATCCTGCATGAATTGCAGGCCGCTGCCTGAGCGGCTGGGGAGAGCAAAAATCTCTTTTCCGGTAAATCACTGACGCGATGGCGATTTACCGGAGCTGCACCACCTAAACCGAAGGAACGGCGGTATATTGTGCTTTATAGCCTCTTCAATATCCGAGCGCGGGTGTCTCGAAGACGGCGATTGGCTGAGGCCGGGCGGGAATTTCAAGGGGCCACGGCAAGGCTTCGTTGCCGAAGCGCGAACGCAGGTAATCTTGATCTGACGTGCGGCCGAAAACCGTACTGGCGGTCACATAATTGGACAGACTGCCCACTGGAACGACCGGCCCGGGATCGAGGAAGCTGCGCTTGCTGACGGTCAGCGGCGGGCGCTCGTCATAATAGTGGGTCGCGGCATGTTGGCGATGACGATGGGGCTTCGTCTGAGCCGACACGTTTGTGGCGAGGGCGGCCAAGACGGCGGCGAGAATGATCGTTCGTGAAATTCGCATCTGTCTAATCCTTTGCTTTTCCCTATAACACCTTAGCCGCGTTTTGGTTCGGTAGGATCTTCAAAGAGCATTATCCTTAATGTGGCGAAATGTGCCGATTCTGAAGGACATCAATGCCGGGTATTGGCGTGGTGGAGCCCCGAGCGAAGCGGGGCCGCGTTGCGAGAACCCGGCAGATAGCTTAATTTACGGGTTCTGAATTCCTTGCATAAGCGAGGAAGGCTCCGCTCGACGTTGCACGGGGCCGCCGCATGGAGAAAAAAATGGGTTTCAAGGTCGCCGTTGTCGGCGCGACGGGGAATGTCGGGCGCGAAATGCTCGATATTCTCGCGGAGCGTCAATTCCCGATCGATGAGGTTGTCGCGCTTGCTTCATCCCGCTCGATCGGAACCGAAGTCTCGTTCGGCGACAAGACCTTGAAATGCAAGGCGCTGGAAAATTACGATTTCACCGGCACCGACATCTGCCTGATGTCCGCCGGAGGCGATGTTTCCAGGGAATTTTCGCCGCGAATCGGCGCGCAAGGCTGCGTCGTTATCGATAATTCCTCCGCCTGGCGTTATGACCAGGACGTACCTTTGATCGTGCCGGAAGTGAATGCCGATGCCATTTCAGGCTTCACCAAGAAGAATATTATCGCCAATCCGAATTGCTCGACGGCGCAACTCGTTGTCGCATTGAAGCCCTTGCATGACAAGGCCAGGATCACGCGGGTTGTTGTCTCCACCTATCAATCGGTATCGGGGGCGGGCAAGGAGGCGATGGACGAGCTTTTCGCCCAGACCCGCGCGGTCTTCGTGTCCGATCCCGTCGAAAGCAAGAAATTCCCCAAGCGCATCGCCTTCAATGTCATTCCGGAAATCGACGTCTTCATGGAAGACGGCTACACCAAGGAAGAATGGAAGATGATGGCCGAGACAAAAAAGATTCTCGACCCGAAGATCAAGCTCAGCGCGACCTGCGTGCGGGTGCCGGTCTTCATCGGCCATTCGGAGGCTGTGAATATCGAGTTCGAGAACCCGATCAGCGCCGATGAAGCGCGCGAGATCCTGCGCGAGGCGCCGGGCTGTCTCGTGGTCGACAAGCGCGAGAAGGGCGGCTACATCACCCCGCATGAGGCTGCGGGCGAGGATGCCACCTATATTTCCCGCATTCGCGAGGATGCGACGGTGGAGAATGGCCTTGTGCTATGGTGCGTTTCCGACAATCTGCGCAAAGGGGCGGCGCTGAATGCGGTGCAGATCGCCGAGGTGCTGGTCAATCGCAAGCTGATCGCGCCGAAGCAGAAGGCGGCGTAATCAAGAAAAGGCCGGAGCAGATTAGGTTGAGGCCGGTTTCGGCCTCAACGCCTTACCATTCGCGCGATTCCTTGCTACATTGGGCGCATGAGCGCGCTCCCCAAAATCCCCGTTCGGATGACCGTTGCCGAGTTCCTTGCCTGGGACGCGCCAGGGCCTCAGCTCTGGCAGCTCGTCGATGGCGAACCGCAAGCGATGGCGCCCGCTAGCCGCACCCATGGGGCCATACAAAATGAACTCGGTAGCCTCATCCGCAACCATCTTGCTGACCGGGCGAGCCCCTGTACAGTCATCACCAATGCCGGCGTGATCCCGCATGTTCACGCGGATATGAATTTCCGCATTCCGGACCTTGCCATCACCTGCTCGGGCTATGAGACCGAAGAATCCGCGCTGACCGATCCGGTTCTCATGATCGAGATCCTGTCGCCCAGCAATCAGGCCGAAACCTGGGCCAATGTCTGGACCTATACAACCATCCCCAGCGTGGGGGAGATCCTTGTGCTGAGGACTGCGGTGATCGGCGCCGAACTTCTGCGCCGCAACCCGGATGGGTCCTGGCCGAAACAGCCGATCGTCATCGACTCCGGCGACCTGACGCTCGAGAGCATCGGCTTTCGGATTGCGCTCTCCGCAGCCTATCGGACGACCCGGCTCGCGCGAACTGGGAGCGCCTCTTAAGTATTTGATTTGTCGCGTGTCCGGACGCAAAACCGGCTACCACTTTTGCTGGACACGCTTTAAAACCGAGGTTCCGCGAAGGCTGCGGCATGTGCCCCGGTCGCAACCGTGACAAATTGGCCTGTTGCTTCGTCGAGCGCCTGCAACATGCCGTCGACGACGCCGAAATAGGCGCCGTATAAATTGAGCAATCCGCGTTGTTCGAGCGTGGTCACCCAGGGAAAGCTGCGCAGATTGGCGAGGCCTTGAACAATCGAGGCATGTGCCAGACGCTCGACATAATCGGCCCCTGGTTCGGTAGGTGGCCCGATCCGTCTTGCGGCGGGCTCGATCAGGCTAATCCATTTACCGATGAAATCGCCGGACGAGAGCGGGCGCTTATAGGGGTCGGCCTCGCTTTCCGCATAGGATTTCACGCCGCCGCAACTCGCGTGTCCCATGATGACGATATGTTCGACACGAAGCCCCATGACCGCGAATTCGAGCGCCGCAGAGGTACCGTGGAGATCATCGTTTGGCGCATAGGGCGGCACGAGATTGGCCACATTGCGCACGACGAAGATTTCGCCGGGATCGGCATCGAAGATGACTTCCGGCGAAACGCGCGAATCGCAGCACCCGATCAAAAGGATGCGCGGCTTTTGCCCCGTCTCGGCCAGATGTCGAAACCGTTCCTGCTCACGCTGGAATCGGCCGCCGAGAAAGGCCTCGTAGCCGGAAACCAGCCGCTCCGGCAACAGCTGCCGGCGGGGGACATTTTTGCTGGGCGAAAAGATCGTATCCGTCATGTTTTCATTCTCACATGGTTTGCCGGAAATTGCGAAGCAAAGCGCGGAGGCAGGCATGCTACCTTCGGGGGTGAGACCTCCTGCCGCTAACGTCCCCTCTCTCTGTATTTTATTGTTTACACATGTCATTTTGTACCACAGGTCATAAAGAAATGACCTGTGGCGCCACTCTCGAACTTTCGCTCAACGCTAAAGAAAAAGCGAAAATTCGAGAAAGGAACCAAGGATCGCCTTTTGCGATCCTTGGTATTAATCATACGGTCACAAACGACTGTTGGCGGGGCACCCACTTGCCTCACTTGTGCAATGCAATATTGTATCCCGGTGCCATTTCGGAGACCGTTTTATGTCAATTCGACCACGCCGAAGCATTCTCTATGTGCCAGGAGACAATGCCCGCGCGCTGGAAAAATCGAAGACGCTCGCGGCAGATGGTCTCATCTTTGACCTTGAGGACGCGGTCGTACCTGAGGCGAAGGCGAAGGCCCGCGCCGAGGTCGTCGCCGCCATCAAGGCAGGCGGCTATGGCGTCCACGAGACAATCATCCGGGTCAATGGCTTTGAGACGCCTTGGGGCAAGGATGATCTCGCCGCGGCGGCAGCGGCGGGGCCAGACGCGGTTCTGATCCCGAAGGTCACCTGCCCGGGTGACATCATGTATGCGGCAAAGGATCTGCGTGAAGCGGGTGCGCCCGACCATACAAGGGTGTGGGCGATGATGGAGACATCGCTCGCGATCCTCAACGCCGATTCGATCTCGCGCACGGCGGGCGACCCGGCCTCGCGGCTTTCCGTCCTGGTCATGGGCACGAATGATCTCGCCAAGGAGACCCGGGCAAGGCTCACGCCTGGGCGCACTTCACTCCTCACCTGGCTCTCGACCTGCCTTGCCGCCGCGCGGGCGCATCGAATCGAGATCATCGATGGCGTTTTCAATGATTTTTCCGACGCGGCGGGATTTCGCGCCGAATGCGAGCAGGGCCGCGATCTCGGCATGGACGGCAAGACCCTGATTCATCCCAATCAGGTCGCGATCTGCAACGAGGTTTTCGCCCCGCCGCCTGAGGAGATAGCCTGGGCGAAAAAGGTCATGGCGGCCTTTGCCGCACCCGAAAATGCCGAAAAAGGCGTCTTGCAGGTCGATGGCCGCATGGTTGAGCGCCTGCATGAGGAAATGGCCCGCAGAACTGTCAAGATCGCTGAGGTCATCGCCGCGCTCACTCCGCGCTGAGGGGGCCGAATGAGGGTCTTGCCTCAATCCTTGCGATAAATTACGAGCCGAGCTGTTTTTGGGGACAAGTGCGACCAGGCTCCCAATTTGCGCCGTGATTTGCGATGATTTGCTTCTTCCTATAAAACCGCCGAAAATCGAGAGGGTTCGACATGGCCGATGAGAGGGGCGAGGGGTCCGAGATAAAGCCTGAGCCTTTTGCTGCGGCGCGGGCGCTTCGCCGTGAGCCCCCGATCATCGATGGCAAGGCGGAAGGGGTGGAGGCTAGCTCCGCCATGGAAGGGCCGCCGGCCGATATTTTGCCTGAAGAGGTTGCGGCGACCGAGGTTCCGCCTCCTTTTGAAGAAAAGCGGACGCAATCTCGCGCTTGGCCGTTCATTTCCGCGGTCATTCTTGGCGCGTTGCTTGGTGGCGCGCTCGGCACGGCTGGCTCCTATGGCCTTCGCTATGTCGACGGCTCGCATGAAGGCCTCGCCTGGCTCGACGAACAGATCGCCGGCCTGAACACGCGTCTCGAGGAAGTCGAGAAAAATAACGAGGCCCTGGGCGTTCGCTCCCGCGATGTCTTGGCATTGCTCGACAAACGTCTTGTGGCGGCAGAAGCAGGGGCTAATTCGGCGCGCGGCCTGAACACGCGTCTCGAGGAAATCGAGAAAAATAACGAGGCATTGGGCGTTCGCTCCCGCGATGCCTTGGCATTGCTGGACAAACGTCTCGTGGCGGCAGAAGCAGCGGCCAATTCGGCGCGTGGCGATGCGCAAAAGGCTCTCGGGCGGCCCATACCGGTTCCATCATCAGCGGCAACCAATCCTGCGCCAGCGGCCAATCCCCTGCCTGCGGCTAATTCTGTCGATCTTGCGCCCATCGAAGCGCGAATCAGCAAGCTCGAGCAGAGGCTTGTTCCGCTCGAAACGACCCTTGCCGCATCGAAAACTGATGTTCGCGCGCCGCAAGATCGTGACGCTGGCGCAGCCGATCCGGCGCTCGCCGCCACGCGAACCGCGATTGTCGCCGCAAGCCTTGGGCGCAAGATTGCGCGTGGCGTGCCCTTTACCGGTGAAATCAGCGTGCTCGACACGCTTGGCGTCGACAAAGCGAAACTCGCGGTCCTGCGGCCGCTCGCCGGCACCGGAGTTGCGAGCACGAAGAAGCTCGCCGAGCAGTTCGCGTCTGTGAGCGATTCGATTCTCGCGAGCCCCAACGAAGATCACAGCGAAAACTTCCTGGAGCGGCTGGCTCGCGATGCCGCTCGTCTCGTCCGCATCCGCCGCGTTGACGCTACATCTGGCACCGACCTGCCGGACCTTGTCGCGGGAATCGAAAATGCCCTGGCCCATGATGATGTGGAAGAAGCCTTGACCTTATGGACGCAATTGCCCGCGGACGCCAAATCCAAGTCGGAGGCATTTGCCAGTGCAGCCCGCGAGCGGCTCGCCGTCCTGAGCGCCGCCCGCGCCATCGAGTCTGACGCGCTGGCTTCACTTGGCAAGCCGAAGTCATAAATTTCACTTCGATGATAAATCTTAAGCGGCGGCGCCCAGGACTTTATATTTGCCATTATATACCCTGAATCCTACGGATTCCGGGTATATTACCGTTGAGCCGGCGTGACTTCGCCCGATCATGGACTATTCTTTCGGCGGGACAGATATGATTCGCGTTCTCCTGTTTCTCTGTCTTCTTGCGGCTCTGGCGCTTGCCGATGCCTGGTTCATGGAGCGGCCAGGTCAGATTGTCCTCACCTGGCAGGGCTATCAGGTCGAAACCTCGGTTGCGGTTGGCCTGGCGATCGTGTTCGGCTTTGCCGCTTTGCTCACCATCATTTGGACTCTGCTGCGTTTTACCTTCCGCATTCCGTCGCTCGTGGCGTTCCGCCAGCGGAGGCGCCGGCGTGACAAGGGCTATGCGGCGCTCTCGCGCGGGATGATCGCGGCAGGGACGGGGGATCTGCGGCTCGCAAAGAAATCCGCCGCCGAAGCGCAAAAGCGCCTGCCGGACGAGCCCCTGGTCCTTCTCCTCGCCGCGCAAACGGCCCAGCTCGCGGGAGAGCGAATGCAAGCGGAAGGCGCATTCCAGGCCATGGCGAATCGTGACGACACGCGTCTCCTCGGTCTGCGTGGCTTGCATATCGAGGCGCAACGGCGCGGCGATATCGAAGCCGCGCTTCAGTTCGCGGCACAGGCGCATGAAATCACGCCTTTACCCTGGTCGGGCAAGGCGGTCCTCGACCATCGCGCCTGCAATGCCGACTGGCAGAGCGCCCTGGCGACGCTTGAAAGCAATATCTCGGCCAAGATTGTCGATAGGGAAACCGGCGATCGCCAGCGCGCAGTCCTCGAAACGGCAATCGCCGAGGAAAAGGCCCTCAGCGCGCCTGACGAGGCGCTGCGTCTTGCCCGCTCGGCGCTGAAGAGCGCCCCTGATTTTGTCCCTGCGATCGTGCTCGCTGCGCGGCTCTGGAGCCGTAAGGGGGATATCCGGAAGGCGGCGAAATTGATCGAAGGCGTTTGGCAGAATGCGCCGCATCCCGAACTTGCCAATGTCTATCTCGATCTGCGCCCGGGTGATTCGAACGCGGATCGTCTCCATCGGGCCGAGACCCTTGCGCGCCTTGCCCCCAATGATCCGGAAAGCCTGATGGCGGTGGCGACCGCGGCTTTGGCCGCGCATGACTATGCGCTCACCCGCAAAACCTTATTGTCCTTGATCGAGGGTCAGGAGCGGCCGACCGCGCGCATGTGCTTGTTGATGGCGGAGCTTGAAGAGGCCGAGCATGGCGCTGCGGGCGCTGTGCGCGAATGGCTCGCGCGCGGCTCGCGGGCACCGCGCGATGCGGTCTGGATGGCTGATGGTATAGCCTCCGAAAAATGGCTGCCGGCCTCCCCGGCCACGGGCAAGCTCGATGCTTTCGTCTGGCAGCGCCCGGCCGAACGTTTGGGCGCTCCGATCGAAGCGGCTGAACCTCTGCCGCCGATCCGGCCGCCGGCACAGAATCTGGTCGAAGCGACCTCCGTGGCCGAGCCCGTTCCGGCAAGCCCGGAGGAGGAGGCGACGGTTGAACCGGTCACAATCGATACGATTGCGAAACCAGCCGCAAAACCGGCTGGCCCGGTGGTTTTCCCTTTGCCGGGTGCCCCGGACGATCCTGGCCTCGAGGGGCAAAAATCCAAAGGTCAAACCGGGCTTCTTTTTTAAAGCCTGGGCTTGTTGCCAAAATTGTACGATCTGGCTAAGAGGAAAGGTGCAGGGTCGACGTTTTTACCGAGCGGTCGGCTGCCGCAATAGCTCAGCTGGTAGAGCACCTCATTCGTAATGAGGGGGTCGGGGGTTCGAATCCCTCTTGCGGCACCAATAAACATAAATTAATCAACAGGTTGAGTGCTGCGCT
>Ga0306918_10000902_pt1 | contig 14249 bp, 10 predicted proteins | sample tim00Cox0000000H_FD_203315 | JGI IMG/M metagenome (GOLD analysis project Ga0306918, IMG submission 203315) | Lab enrichment of tropical soil microbial communities from Luquillo Experimental Forest, Puerto Rico - timezero.00C.oxic.00.000.00H (v2)... | ecosystem: Environmental > Terrestrial >... | reverse complement strand
TTATAGAGCGTCACCTCATGCCCCGCCTTGATGAGATTGGCGGCCATGCCATGGCCCATCTGCCCGAGCCCGATAAACGCGATTTTCATGCGACCTACCCCAGCAAACGCCCGATGACCCGCGCGGTATAGTCCACCACCGGGATGATGCGCCCATAATTGATGCGCGTCGGGCCGATGACACCTATGGCGCCGACAATTCTGTCCTGCGCGTTGCGCGCCGGCGCCACCACCATGGAGACGCCCGCCGCGCCGAACAGGCCGGATTCCGCGCCGATGAAGATGCGCACGCCGTCCGATGATTCCGCCAGCTCGAGCAGCCGCAGCATCGTCTCCTCCGCCTCCAGCCGCTCGAACAGAGCCTGGATGGCGGAGAGTTTTTCGAGCTGGTCGATATCTTCCAGCAGCCGCCCCTGGCCGCGCAGGATGAGCGCGCCGGTGCGCCCCTCATTGGCCCAGCTGGCGAGGCCGGCCTCCACCACCGCGTTGGTCAGCTCATCCAGGGCCGTACGGTTGGCGGCGATTTCGGCACCCACGCGCCGCCGCAATTCCGGCAGAGTGAGGCCGGAGAGCTGGGCGTTGAGGTAATTGCCCGCCTGCTGAAGCGCGCTCGGCGGCAGGCCGGGCGGGGTGTCGATGATGCGGTTCTCCACCTGGCCGTCGGCCGAGACCAGCACCACCAGCGCCCGCCCCGGCGAGAGCGGCACGAACTCGATATGTTTCACCGGCCCATCCCCCTTGGGCGCCAGCACCAGGCCCGCGGCGGCGGAGAGCCCGGAGAGCATGGCGGAGGCCTGGGCCAGTGTGTCCTGCAGGCTGCGGCCGGATTGGGCCAGGGTGATATTGATGGCGCGCCGCTCTTCCTCCGATAATTCACCGAATTGCAGCAGCCCGTCCACGAACAGCCGCAGGCCGCGCTCGGTGGGCAGCCGCCCCGCCGAGGTATGCGGCGCAAACAGCAGCCCGGCCTCGGTGAGGTCCGCCATCACGTTGCGGATGGTGGCCGGCGAGAGTTTCTGCGGCAGCAGGCGCGACAGCGTCCGGCTCCCGGTCGGCTCCCCGGTTTCCACATATTGCTCCACGATCTCGCGCAGCACCGCGGCCGAGCGCACATCGAGGCCCGGTGGCAGGCGCGGCGGGGTTTTGCTCCTATGGTCCATTGTCTCCGTCTCGGATATGAGCAGCGCCATCTAGCATAGGAGACAGATCATGCGGCCCTCAGGCAGAAATTTCAACGAACTCCGGAAAATCTCCATTGAGACAGGGTTTTCCCACCATGCCGAGGGCTCGGCGCTCATCAAAATAGGCCGCACCGAGGTGCTGTGCACGGCGAGCGTGGAGGGCAAGGTGCCGCCCTTCATGCGCGGCCAGGGCGAGGGCTGGGTGACGGCCGAGTACGGCATGCTGCCCCGCGCCACCCATACGCGCGGCGACCGCGAGGCAGCGCGCGGAAAACAGTCCGGCCGCACCCAGGAAATCCAGCGCCTCATCGGCCGTTCGCTCCGCGCCGTGGTGGACCGCAAGGCGATGGGCGAGATTTCCGTCACCCTCGATTGCGACGTGCTGAACGCCGATGGCGGCACGCGCTGCGCCTCCATCACCGGCGCCTACGTGGCTTTGGCGCTGGCCTTCCGCAAGCTGCGCGATACGAAGGTGATTTCCTCCATCCCGTTCATCGGCCAGGTGGCGGCGGTGTCCTGCGGTATCTATAAGGGCCAGCCTGTGCTGGATTTGGATTATGACGAGGATTCGGCGGCTGACGCAGATGCGAATTTTATCCTGACGGCGGCTGGCGGGATTGTGGAGATCCAGGCGACGGCTGAAAAATCGACGTTTGACGATGCGGGGTTCCAGGCGCTGCTGGGGCTGGCACGGCAGGGGACGGCGGAGTTGTTTGCGGCGCAGAAGAAGGTGTTGGGGTAGGCCAAACCGGAATGAGATACACCGCACCGACCGCTAACCTGTTGTTATTTTGTTATACAAAAGGACGCGGGTTTTGTGGAGGCGGGCGGTGGACTCATGCCATCTTTCGCGACAAATCCATAAAATCCGTTTGTGGCCCGGAAGATGGATCGCCACGCGTCGTGCGAATGCACGCCTCCGGCATGACGCTCGCGATGACGGGTTTCCAGCGACACCGGCACAAACCACCAAATGTTCCATGGTTCGGTTAGCAGACCGTAGGATGGCTAGAGCGTAGAGTAACCCATACTACTCGTTGCTGGCGGCGCCAGTACAATTCGATCCGCCCGCCCGCGCCAAAGATTTTGATATGGCCGGCACCGCCAGCCGCGTTCATAGGCGCGGCACCGGCCAAACCAAAGCCAGCTCGATCATCGCGGAATTAACGACACAAAGTTTGATTACTTTTCGTAGGCTTACTAAAGTCTTTCCTGTGAACCCAGAGTTGAAGGATACAGAATGACCGTATTACCTTCTTTCAAAACGATGATATCACGCCGCTCGTGCTTGCAAGCTATGGCAGGCGCGGGGGCTATTGCGATGACCGGGGATTTTATCGGCAAGGCCAATGCCGCGACAACAACCCTGCGGGCCAGCGGCAGCCCTATGCTCGTCGGGGTAAATCTTGGCGGCCTGGAAGATGGCAGCACGTTCGGTACGACCGTCTGGAAGGACTATAATGTGCCGTCACCCACGCTTGCCACGGCGTGGCTGCGCATTGGCTGCAACGCGGCAAGGATACCGCACAATCTTTATAGAATGCAGCCAGAAGGCATAGGCACCGCCCTGAACACGACATATTTGCAATATTCCTTGGATCTCGCGCAGCCCTATGTAGCGGCGGAGGGCTTTGTTATCTTTGACCCGCACGGATTTGGAAATATTCAAACCAGCGGTTCAGCTGTCGATATCACCACATCGGCCGGTCAGGTGCAGTATCTCGATTATATGACACGGCTTGCGGCAGCCATTTCATCATGGATGGAAACAATGTCCGCACCCTCAATGTCTGTCGGCATAGGGTTGATGAATGAACCCCATCGACAAACCAATACAGCTTACCAGCCGGTCTGGAATGCTGCGATATCCGCGATAAGGAAGGCCGGTTTCAAAGGCGTCATTTTGGTTCCTTGGACGAGCTATCAATCTCCCGCTCAATTCAGTGCATCTAATCCTGTGCCCGCCGTGACTGACCCGGTTGGCCCGTGCGTGGTCGATGTGCATTGCTATCTTGACCAGTACAACGCCGGAACCGGTGAAGCCTCGATAAGCACAGATGCCGGGACGTCTCGCTTCGCCGGCCTTTTGGCATCCACGCTTCCGAGCTGTTATTCGGGAATCGTCCTGAGTGAAACTGGCGGTCCTACCGATAATGTTTCAGTGCAGGCCTTGAGCAATCTGCTCTTTACATTGTCCACGGATAACCGCGTTTTTGCCACGACGGTCTGGGTTGATGATCCATGGCTTTTATCTAATGGCAATTACATCACGCCCAATAAGAGCGACCCGCGTGTGGCGGTCATGCTCAGTACATTATGAGTCTTTTCGGGAATTTAAACTTTATTGTTTTGGTGCGGCGGCAATGACCCCAGGGAAAACCATATATGTCAGGGAGAGTGCGCTTTTAAAATCAATCCTGGTCGATCAAACAGCGTTTATTTTAGCTTACATACGAATGACGCCCGCTTTTTGTTTCAGCGCCTACTTAGTTCTTCCGTAACACCATCTCCCACCCGTTGGGATTTTCTGGAAATATTTCCCCACTTCCCGGTACAGCCGCCTGAAACGCCGTCGCGCGCGCCGCGAACCCGTCCGCGGCAAATGACGGGTAGCGCAAATTACTTCCCGCCCCGAGTGCCGCCGCCAGCATGATCACCATGCCCGGCACGCGGGCCAGCCGTCCCGGCAGCCCGAGAAACACGAGCCCGGTGGCAAACCACAGCAATGTGGGTACTGCAAAATATCGCATGCCCAGAGGCGGTTTGGCCAACGCGCTCCATTGCGGCTCCAATGCGGAGGCGACCGGCGTCAGCAGGGCCGTGAATAACATTGCGCCCGCGAATAGCGCCGCATACCGATAAATCGCCGGTCCGCGCCAGAGCGCTACCCCGACCATCGATACGCCCACGAGCACGACCGCTCCGGCAAACGAGTCTGAGCTGATCGCCGGCGAAGCCATCCAGGCCGTCATCTGACGGCTCCCCACCAGCCCGCCCAGAAACAGCTGGTTGGTAAGAATGTGAAATAATCCCGGTAGACTGGCGCCGAGTGGTGTGAGCAGTCGGTGAGACGAGGCGTGGGAGGTCATGATCAACCACAACTGCACCGCAGCCGCGGCTGACAGGATGAGCGCGTTGCCGGTAACCTGTTTCCGCCGCGCAACCTCCAGCCATGCCACCGGCAGAAGCAAAATCGAAAACGGTCCGTCCAGCCCTGAGAGCGCCAGCAACGTCCCATCCAGCACACGGCCTCCCCAACCCTTCGCCGGCCGGCAGATGAGCAACATGAAAGCCACCAAGGCGAGATGCCATTTCGCATTGGTGAGAATCAGATTCATTTCATAGGAATTGGGCAGTAGCGCATAAAAATACACGAGCGCCAAGCGCGCATTGCAACTCGGTATTGCCACTGCCATGCGGGGAGACAGCATCAGCCAGACCGGCAAAAGCTGAAACACCGCCGCCACCACCATGAATATCCACGGCCCCCAGCTAAGCGGAAACGCTACAGTCAGCAGCGCCGTTACCCGGCAAAGCGAGTTGAGATAGCCGCCCAATGGCAGAAGAAGACTATGCCAGCCCAGGCTATAGGCGTCGTGATAGAACACCTGCCCATCCTCGGCCCAAAATTGCGGGTGCAGCACCGCATCGGGCCGGCGCAGCAGCATCAGCAGCGCGACGAGGACCAGATGCGGCCAAATGCCCAGCCTCGATAGTTTCAGCTTTTTCCCCCGCCTTTACACCTCATGGATACAGTGCCGCCAACGCCTTCCCATGCAGCCCTGCATTTGCCGCAGCCACCACATCACCCTCAGTCACACCCAACCGCAACGGCCTTCCTGCCCAATCGCTCACAACCCCGCCAGCCGCCTCAATCACCGGTCCCAGCGCGGCCCAGTCCCAGGGCTTCAGGCTGCATTCCGCCACCACATCGATCTGCCCCAGCGCCAGCAGCCCGTACGCATAGGCATCGCCGCCCCAGTACACGCGCTTGGCGGCACCCTTCAGCCGGTCCAGCCGGGCCATCTGTTCGGGCGTAAACATCTCTGGCGCGGTGGAGGAAAATTCCGCGTCGGCCAGAGTCACATCCTGCCTGGTGCCGACGCGCCCGCCGAACGGGCCGGTGAAGGCGGCCGGCACGCCGCGCCCGCCCCACCAGCGCTCGCGCGTGATAGGCTGGTCGATGAAGCCCAGCACCGGCACGCCATCCTCCAGCAGCCCCAGTAGGGTGCAGAAGGTCGTGCGGCCGGTGATGAAGGCGCGCGTGCCGTCGATCGGGTCGATCACCCACACATATTTTTGGTCAGGCCGGTGCGGGGGAAATTCCTCGCCAATGATGCCGCAATCGGGGAAGGCTTCCAGCAGCCTGGCGCGCAGGATTTCCTCCGCCTTGCGGTCCGCCACCGTCACCGGGCTTTCGTCGGATTTGTCGTCGGCCGCCAGACCTGCGCGGAAATAGGGCCGTATCGCGGCGCCGCTGGCTTCCAGCGCCGCATGCGCCCCCTCAACCCAGTTTTGCATCAGGGCAGCTTGGCGGGCGCGTCGGAATTCTTGTTCAGATAGACAATCAAATCGGCCCTCGTCTGGTCGTTATGCAGCCCACCATAGCTCATGCGCGTGCCGGGGGCATAGGCGGCTGGGTCTTGCAGCCATGCGCTCAACGAATCCCCGGTCCAGGGCTGGCCGGCCTTGGCCTTCACCGCGTCCGAATAGGCAAAGCCGGGGGCGGAAAACGCCTTGCGCCCGACGATCCCGAACAGGTTAGGCCCCACCCCGTCCGCGCCGCCCTTGGTGATGGTGTGGCAGGCCGAGCATTGCTCCTGGAACACGCTCTGCCCCTTGGCCGCATCGGCGCTGGCAAACAGCGTGTCGATGCTGGGCGCGGCGGGCGCCGCCGGGGCCGCGCTGGCGGCTGCCTGGGGCGCCGCGGCGGCAGTTGCGGCCTTCACCTCTTCCGGCGTGGGCAAGGGCAGGGGGCTGTCCGCGAGGGTGCGCAGATAGGCCACCACGTCCGCGCGCGTCTGCGTGTTATGGATGCCGGCATAGGACATGGCGGTGTCCGGAACGAAGTGGGCGGGGTCGGCCAGCCATTCGTTCATATTGTCGTAATTCCAGTTGCCCTTGGCCTTGCCCTTGGCGGCGTCGGAATAATTGAAGCCGGGATGCGCGAACATCGGCCCGCCGACCACCCCGAACAGATTCGGCCCGACCCCGTCCGCCCCGCCTTTGGTGACCGTGTGGCAGGAGGCGCATTGCTGCTCGACAAAAGCCTGTCCCTTGGCCACGTCGGCGCCCGCCAGCAGCGGAATGATGGATTCGAGCCCGCCGCCCGCCACGGCCGCCACGGGCGCGGCGCTGGGAAGCGCCGCCAGCGTGATCACGGGCGCTTTCGGCGCTTCGCTGGAAACAAAAATCTCGGCCAGGCGGTTTGCCGCCCAGAATACGAGCCCCGCGGTGAGTACACCAGCGGCGATCTTGTTAACGAGCAGACCGTCCTTGTCTGAATTGCTCATCCTTCTCCCCGAAGCTCTTATGTGGCCTAGATTGCTTTCGACCCTATAGCGATTTAGGCAGACGCGACAAGCAGTACAGAGATCTTTGCCCCTTGAAGCCGATTATTCTTATCCCCGCCCGTCTAGGGTCCACCCGTCTGCCCGGCAAGGTGCTGGCCGATATCGCCGGCCTGCCGATGATCGCGCATGTGTTGAAACGCGGCCAGGAGGCGCAGCTCGGCCCCGTCGCCGTGGCCTGCGGCGAGGCGGAAGTGGCGGAAGCGGTTGAAAAACATGGCGGAATCGCCGTGCTGACGGATCCAGCCCTGCCCTCTGGCTCGGACCGCATCCATGCCGCGCTCAACGAGCTGGACCCGACCGGGCGGCATGATGTGATCATCAATCTCCAGGGTGACCTGCCCGCCATCAGCCCGTCCTACCTCGCCCGCGTGCTGCGGCCGCTGGAGCAGGGCTATGATATCGGCACGCTGGTCGCGCCCATCACCAGCGCGGAGGAGGCGGCAAGCCCCTCTGTGGTGAAATGCGTCTGCGCCTTCGCCGAGGGCGCGCAGGTGGCCCCGGCGTTGTATTTTTCGCGCAACCCGGTGCCCTCGGGCGAGGGGCCGCTCTGGCACCATATCGGCATCTATGCCTACCGGCGCGAGGCGCTTGGCCATTTCGTCGAGCTGCCGCCCTCCGCCCTGGAGCAGCGCGAGAAATTGGAGCAGCTGCGCGCGCTGGAGGCTGGCATGCGCATCGGCGCCGTGCGCGTGGAAGAAGCCCCCTTCGGCGTGGACACGCCTGCCGACCTCGAACATGCCCGCCAGCTTCTTGGAGCCGCAAAAATATGATCATCGCCTTCCAGGGCCAGGCCGGCGCCTATTCCGACCTCGCCTGCCGCAAAGCCTTTCCCGATGCGCAGACCCTGCCCTGCGAGACCTTCGAGGACGCCATGGCGGCGGTGCATGACGGCCAGGCTGGCCTCGCCATGCTGCCGCCGGAAAATTCCAGCTCCGGGCGCGTGGCGGACATGCATGCGCTCCTGCCCGATTCCGGTCTCTCCATCATCGGCGAGAAATTCTCCCGCATCGAGCACTGCCTGATGGCCCCGAAAGGCGCGACCATTGGCGGCGTCAGGCGCATCCATTCCCATTCCGTGGCGCTTGGCCAGGTGCGCAAGCTCATCGCCGAACTCGGCGCTACGCCGATTGTGGAATATGACACCGCTGGCGCCGCGGAAATCGTCGCTAGGCTCAACAACCCGGAAGACGCCGCCATTGCCTCGTCGCTTGCCGCCGAGCTGCACGGCCTCACCATCCTGCGCGATAATGTGGAGGATTTCACCCACAACACCACGCGCTTCTACGTGATGGCGCGCGAGCCCCTGCATCTGGACCCGAACACGCCGGACCTGATGACGACCTTCGTCTTCAATGTCCGCAATGTGCCCGCCGCCCTCTACAAAGCCCTCGGCGGCTTCGCCACCAACGGCGTCAACATGACGAAACTTGAAAGCTACATGGTCAATGGCAGTTTCACCGCGACCCAGTTCCTGGCGGAAGTGGAGGGCCACCCGGACCTGCCCGCCTTGGTCCACGCCTTCGACGAGCTGAAATTCTTCTCGACCGAAATCAAAATCCTCGGGACATACCCGGCGGACCCTTACAGGCTGAAGCAGCGTAAGGGGTAAATATGCAACAGGGGGCTGTGAGCCCCCTGCGCTTGGTTTTTTAGGTGTTCATGGCCTCGAAGAAGTCGTTGTTGGTCTTCGAGTATTTCAGTTTGTCCAGCAGGAACTCCATGGCGTCGATGGTGCCCATGGGGTTGAGGATGCGGCGCAGGACCCACATTTTCGACAGCACGCCCTTGTCCACGAGGAGTTCTTCCTTACGCGTGCCGGACTTGGTGATGTCGATGGCCGGGAAGGTGCGTTTGTCGGAGAGCTTGCGGTCGAGGATGAGCTCGGAGTTGCCGGTGCCCTTGAACTCTTCGAAGATCACCTCGTCCATGCGGCTGCCGGTATCGATCAGCGCCGTGGCGATGATAGTGAGCGAGCCGCCTTCCTCGATATTGCGCGCGGCGCCGAAGAAGCGCTTCGGCCGCTGCAGCGCGTTGGCATCCACGCCGCCGGTGAGCACCTTGCCGGAGGACGGCACGACGGTGTTGTAGGCGCGCGCCAGGCGGGTGATGCTATCGAGCAGGATGACGACGTCGCGCTTATGCTCGACGAGGCGCTTGGCTTTCTCCAGCACCATCTCGGTTACCTGCACATGGCGCGTCGCCGGCTCGTCGAAGGTGGAGGCCACGACTTCGCCGCGCACGGAGCGGGACATGTCGGTCACTTCCTCCGGGCGCTCATCGATGAGCAGCACCATGAGGAACACTTCAGGGTGGTTGGCGGTAATCGAGGCGGCGATGTTCTGCAGCATCACCGTCTTACCGGTGCGCGGCGGGGCCACCACCAGGGCGCGCTGGCCTTTGCCGATGGGCGCCACCAGGTCGATGACGCGGGATGTATAATCTTTTTGCGCCCCCTTCACCGTGGGCTCAGGGATTTCCACCTCCATCTTCAGGCGGGCGGTCGGGTAGAGCGGGGTGAGGTTGTCGAAATTGATGCGGTGCTTCACCGCGTCCGGCGACTCGAAATTGATATTGTCGACCTTCACCAGCGAGAAATAACGCTCTCCTTCCTTCGGCGCGCGGATCTCGCCATCCACCGTGTCACCCGTGCGCAGGCCGTAGCGGCGCACCTGGGCGGGGGAGACGTAGATATCTTCCGGGCCGGGAAGGAAGTTGGCCTCGGGATTGCGCAGGAACCCGAATCCGTCGGGGAGAATTTCCAGCGTGCCATCGCCATGGATGGACTGGTCGTTCTCGGCGCAGGCCTTGAGGATGGCGAACATCATGTCTTGCTTGCGCAGGGAGGACGCGTTTTCGATCTCCAGCTCTTCGGCCAGATTGAGCAGGTCAGTGGGGGATTTTGCCTTGAGTTCGGCGAGATGCATGGGTGTCAGGAATCCAAATGATGGAATCGCCGCGAGGAAAAAACGCGGCACGGATATGGGATGGAAAATATGCGAACCCAAAGGACTCGGGTTGCCGGCGCGGGGCCTTGAGTATGTAATGGGGATTTTCGGGGAAAAAGGCAAGGGGCTTTGCCCCTTGGACCCCAGCAGGGGGCGAAGCCCCCCGGCCTTACTTATCCCTGAAATGCGTTTCCTTGGCCTCGATGGCCGCCTGGGCGGCGGCCAGCCGGGCCACGGGCACGCGGTAAGGCGAGCAGGACACATAATCCAGCCCGACCGACTCGCAGAAGGCGATCGACGCGGGGTCGCCGCCATGCTCGCCGCAGATGCCGAGCTTGATGCTGGAGCGGGTAGCGCGGCCCTTCTCGGCGGCGATGCGCACCAGCCCGCCAACGCCTTCAACGTCGATGGACACGAACGGATCCTTGGCGAAGATGCCTTGCTCGACATAGGCGGGCAGGAACTTGCCGGCGTCATCGCGCGAGAGGCCGAACGTGGTCTGTGTCAGGTCGTTGGTGCCGAATGAGAAGAAATCCGCCGCCTCGGCGATTTGGCCGGCGGTGAGGGCGGCGCGTGGCAGCTCGATCATCGTGCCCACGGAATATTCGATGGTCTTGCCGGTTTCCTCGAACACGGCTTTCGCCACGCGTTCCACCTGGGCGCGGGTGATGTCCAGCTCGCGCTTGGTGCCGACCAGCGGGATCATGATTTCCGGTACGGGCGCCTTCGCGGTCTTGGCGATTTCCACCGCCGCCTCGAAGATGGCGCGCGCCTGCATCTCGTAGATTTCCGGGTAGGTCACGCCGAGGCGGCAGCCGCGATGGCCGAGCATCGGGTTGGCTTCGGAGAGTTCCTCGGCGCGTTCGCGGATGGCGGATTCGCTCATGCCCAGGGCCTCGGCCACTTCATGCAGCTCGGCCTCGCCATGGGGCAGGAATTCATGCAGCGGCGGGTCGAGCAGGCGGATGGTGACGGGCAGGCCTTCCATGATCTTGAACAGCGCCACGAAATCGTCGCGCTGGAAGGGCAGCAGCTTTGCGAGGGCGGCGCGGCGGCCGGCTTCGTCCTTGGCCATGATCATCTGCCGCACGGCGCCGATGCGCGCGGGGTCGAAGAACATATGTTCGGTGCGGCACAGGCCGATGCCTTCGGCGCCGAATTTGCGGGCGGTTTCGGCGTCCAGCGGTGTTTCGGCGTTGGTGCGTACTTTCAGGCGGCGGGTTTCGTCGGCCCAGCCCATCAGCACGCCGAAATCGCCTGAGAGCTGCGGCTCGATCATCTTTACGGACCCGGCGTAAATCTCACCCGTGGAACCGTCGATGGTGAGGATGTCGCCCGCGCGCAGCACGATGCTGCCGGCGGAGAGGGTCTGGGCGCCGTAATCGATGGAGATGGTGCCGGCGCCGGCGACGCAGGGGCGGCCCATGCCGCGCGCCACCACGGCGGCGTGGCTGGTCATGCCACCGCGGGTGGTGAGCACGCCGCGGGCGGCATGCATGCCGTGGATGTCTTCCGGCGAGGTTTCGATGCGCGCCAGAATGACGGATTCGCCCTTGCTGGCGCGCAGTTCTGCCTCATCGGCCGAGAACACGATGATGCCGGAGGCAGCACCCGGCGAGGCCGGCAGGCCCTTGGAGAAAAGCTTCTTCTCCGCCTTCGGGTCGAGCGTGGGGTGCAGCAGCTGGTCGAGCGCGGAGGGGTTCACGCGCATGATGGCGGTGTTGCGGTCGATGAGCCCTTCATTGGCCATTTCTACGGCGATGCGGAGCGAGGCGGCGGCGGAGCGTTTGCCGGCGCGGGTCTGCAGCATGTAGAGCTTGTTTTGCTGCACGGTGAACTCGATGTCCTGCATGTCCTTGTAATGCTTCTCAAGGATGGCGCGGACATTTTTGAGGTCGTTATAGGCGTCCGGCAGGGCCACTTCCATGCTCACCTCGCCAGGCTTGGCATAGGCCTGGCTGAGCGGGCGCGGGGTGCGGATGCCGGCCACCACGTCCTCGCCCTGGGCGTTGACGAGATATTCGCCGTAGAATTCGTTGAGGCCGGTGGAGGGGTCGCGGGTGAAGCAGACGCCGGTGGCGCAATCCTCGCCCATATTGCCGAACACCATGGCCTGCACATTCACCGCCGTGCCCCAGTTCGCCGGGATGTCATGCAGGCGGCGATAGACATTGGCGCGCGGGTTCATCCAGCTGCCGAACACGGCGCCGATGGCGCCCCAAAGCTGGTCCTGCGGGTCCTGCGGGAAGGGGCGGTTGATCTCTTCCTCGACCATCTTCTTGTAGCCCTCGACCACGTCCTGCCAGTGCTCGGGCGTGAGGGCTGTGTCCTCGGTGACGTCGGCTTCGAGCTTCACATGCTCGATGATTTCCTCGAAGCGGTGATGGTCGACGCCGAGCACGACGGAGCCGTACATCTGGATGAAGCGGCGATAGCTGTCCCAGGCGAAGCGCTCATCGCCCGAGCCGGCGGCGAGGCCGAGCACGGTCACGTCGTTGAGGCCGAGATTGAGCACGGTATCCATCATGCCCGGCATGGAGACGCGGGCGCCGGAGCGGACGGAGACCAGGAGCGGCTTGTCCTTATCGCCGAATTTGCGGCCGACCGCCGCTTCGACGCGGGCCAGGGCGGTGTCGACCTGGGCTTTCAGGTCGGCGGGGTAGTTCTGGTTATTATCGTAATAGGCGGTGCAGACTTCCGTGGTGATGGTGAAGCCGGGGGGGACTGGCAAATCGATGCTGGCCATTTCCGCGAGATTCGCGCCCTTGCCGCCGAGCAGGTTGCGAAGCGAGGCGTTGCCGTCATTCTTACCCGCACCGAAATCGTAGACCCATTTGGTCATGTCCTGCTCCTTAACCTTCAATTCGAGTAAAATCAGCCACTTGGTTAACTGCCGCCACGAAGCGCGCGAGCAATCGCAAACGATTGAGGCGTAAATGGGGCTCGGGGGCGTTAACAGTTACTTTTTCGAAAAACGCGTCGATGGTGGGGCGGAGGGAGGCCAGGGCGCTCATCGCGGCCTCGTAATTCTCGTCCGCCAGCGCTTGGCTGGTTGCCGTGAGGGTGCCGTCGAGTCCCATTTGCAGGGCCTGTTCCTCAGAGGCGGCGAAGCCGGATGGGTCGGGGGCACCTTCGTGCGGGCCGTCCTTGGCGTTTTCGATTTTCAGGATGTTGGCGGCGCGCTTATAGGCTGTGAGCAGGTTGTGCCCATCCTCGGTGCCGAGCATTTCCGTCAACGCATTTACGCGTTTCATCACCCGCGCCAGATTCCCGTCCGCACTCGCCGCAAACACTGCGTCAAGGATATCGTAGCGTTGATTTTCACTGCGCAGCTTGACCATCAGGCGGTCAAAGATAAAGCGCTGCAAGCCCTCTACTTCAAAGCAAACAACACCCAGATCAAAATTGGGAATGTTGTTTTCTAAGATAATTCGGATGACACCAAGCGCGGCACGGCGTAGCGCATAGGGATCGCCCGAGCCCGTCGGCTTCTCGCCAATGGCGAAAAATTCCAGCAGCGTGTCCAGCTTGTCCGCCAGCGCCACGGCAATGGCGATGGTGCCGGTGGGCACGTCATCGGACGGGCCTTTCGGTTGGTAATGGGTGGAAATGGCGCGGCCGATGGCCTCACCATGGGAATGCGTGGCGTAATAGCCGCCCATGATACCTTGCAGCTCGGGAAACTCCCCGACCATGCCGGTGACAAGATCGGCCTTGGCCAGTAGCCCGGCGGTGCGGGCCTGCGCCACTGCCGCCTCGTCTGCGCCCAGCAGCTCAGCAATCTCGCCGGCCAGGGCGGCGATGCGGTCCGCCCGCTCCCGCTGCGTGCCGATTTTCGCGTGGAAGGTGATTTTCTCGAGCTTGGGTAGCAGCGCGTCCAAAGGCGTCTTCAGGTCCAGCTCCCAGAAATGTCGCGCATCGGAGAGGCGGGCGCGCAGCACGCGTTCATTGCCGGCGATGATGGAATTGCCCTCGTCCTCGGCGTCCAGATTGGCGATGAAGGCGAAGCGCGCGGCCGGTTTGCCCTCCGCGTCGCGCAGGGCGAAATATTTCTGGTTGATCTTCATGGAAAGCTCGCGGACTTCCGGCGGCAGGGCCATGAAAATTTCGTCAATGCGGCCGAGCAGCGGCACGGGCCATTCGACCAGGCCGGTCACTTCGTCCAGCAGCCCTTCATCCGGCGCCACGGACAGGTTTTCCGCCACGGCCAGAGCGGCCATGCCGGCGGAAATTTTGTCCCGCCGCTCATCCTGGCGGGCAATGACGCGGTGCTCGCGGAGTTTTTCCTCCCACACGGCAGCGGAGGAGACCGTGAAGGGGCCGGGGCCGTGGACGCGGTGGCCGACCGTCTCGTTGCCGGAGGAAACCGGGCCGAGCGTGAAGGGGATGACAGCGCCATCGAGCAGGCAGACCACGCCGCGCAAGGGGCGGACCCAGGTGAAATCGCCGGAAGAGCCCCAGCGCATGGATTTGGGCCAGGGGAGTTTGGCCAGCGCCTCCGGCAGCACGGATGCGATGAAACCGGCGGCGGGTTGAGCCGGGGTGGATTTA
>Ga0306918_10000899_pt1 | contig 14254 bp, 13 predicted proteins | sample tim00Cox0000000H_FD_203315 | JGI IMG/M metagenome (GOLD analysis project Ga0306918, IMG submission 203315) | Lab enrichment of tropical soil microbial communities from Luquillo Experimental Forest, Puerto Rico - timezero.00C.oxic.00.000.00H (v2)... | ecosystem: Environmental > Terrestrial >... | reverse complement strand
AAGCCAGGCACATCCTTGCCGGGATAGAGGGCAAAATATTCGGCCGCATTCTGGAACCAGCTGCGCGGCGTCTCGTTGAGATAACTCTCGCTCCAGCATCCCTCGCTCAGCAGCAGCGCATGCTGCTCCAGCTCAATATGCAGATAGGTGACCGAATCCACCCGCGTGGCCTGGGTCACATTCACCCCATTCACCAGCCGCCAGGCCGGTACCAGCGCATCGCCGATGCAAACCCCATGGCCGGGCGAGACGGTAAGCGGCCGCGCCGGCACCCCCTCCGCGAGCGCGCCCGGCGCGAAGGTGACAGGCAGCATGAGCGGATTGCCGGCGATGAAGCGCCCCGCATAGGCGCTGCGCCCGATCCATTTGATGCGCCGCGCGCCCTCTTTGGTCAGCACCTCGCCGCCAATGGCCAGACACTCCACAGCCACTTCACCCGCAGGCGTGGCAATGCGCGTGCCGGGGCAGAAACAAGCCGCCACGTCGAAGCCCAGCGCCTTCATCAGATCGTCATCCGCCACCGAGAGCGTGTTGGCCACGCCCTCGTAAGAGAACGCATCGAAGGAATCCGCCGCCACGCTGGCCGACCAGTCATAATAATCACTGGCCGTAGAGAAGGCGGCGAGGCTGCTCTGGCCGTCATCGACCGAGAAATAGGCCGCCGGTGAGGTGCCGGTGGCGATGTTGGCGCTATTCTCCAGCGTGCCGGGCGAGGAGAAGCGGAACAGATCCATCAAGCTATAATAGGAGCCATCGCCCCAGCCGCTGCGGCCCATCGCATGGGTCAGCTCATGCTCGGCGACACCGATAAAATCCTCCTCACCGGCCACGGCCAGGTCGCTGGTGCTGAAATTCAGCACCGTGCCGCCGGTGCCGAAGGTGACAGAACCGTCCGGCAAAGAGGAGTCGCTCGTCAGCCCCAGCGCCTCGGCCTGGGCGATGGAGAGATAGACGCCGTAGCCGTTGGTGGGATCGGTGGCCGGCATGCCGGCGGCGGCCGTCACCGCCACCGGGCTGCCGGCATGGGCCTGCAGCGCGCTCACAACCTGGCTGTAGCCGTAGAGCTGCATGTTCTCAGGGCCAGCCTCGCCGAGAATCCGCCCGCTCGAATCCCAATTGACGTCGATGCTGAAGGTGATGTTGTCGGTGATCAGCGTGTCGAGCTGCTGCGCGGCGAATTCCAGCGCCGTGGTGAAGCCGGACGGCGCCAGCGTGGCATTCGGCTCAAAAACGAGGTTGATCTGCATACCGGCCTCGGGAGGTTTTTCCCGGACAGGTAGCAGAGATGCGGCGCGGAGGTAAGGACCTATCCGCGCAGGGCCGCGCGCAGCCGGTCCGCCACGGCGCCGGTGTAGAAATTCTCGCGCAGCAGCAGGTCGATGAGGACGAGCGCGACGTTGAATTTGAAGTCATCGCTGTTGGCCAGCACCTGCGCCACACGCGCCAGGGGCCAGAGGGTGAAGGATTCAACCTCGCCATCCATCGCGTGAGGGACAAAACTCTCAGGCAGTTCAAGGTCATAAGCATAGAGCACGTCGCGGCGCAGCCCTTCCGGCCGCTCCATGTCGTATCTGAACACCGCCACCTCGCGCGCCTTCACGGCAAGCGCCTCCGGCAGCCCGGCCTCTTCCTCCGCCTCCTTCAGCAGTGCCCCGAAAGGGGTGTAACCGGCCGGCACACCGCCCGCCACGAGATGATCGAGCTTGCCGGGATCGAGCTTCTTGTCGGCCGCGCGTTTTGCAACCCAAAGATGCAGCCCATCCGCCCGCCGCACCAGCCCGTTAAGATGCACGCCGGCGCCGATGACGCCGAAACTGGGCAGGGCGCCGCGGTCCAGCACGCCGAGGCTGGGGCTTTCGGCCGTCTCGCGCACATCGAAATTTTCCGCCCGCGTGGGAATCCCCGCCCCCTCGGCCAGTTCATTGAGGCGCGGCAGCAGGGCTTCGTCCATTTGCACCCTGTCCGCGCTAAGTTTTACGCCAGGGTTCAACACCGCCAGCCGCTCCGCCAAAGCGGGGCGCAGAAAGCCGATATGATGCGCCCCGGCATAAAGGGGCAGCCGGACGCCGGGCAGCTCTGCGGTATGGCAGGCAGCAATGTGCGCGAGGAGCTTTGCAATTTCCGTATCAGATGCCATGTGCGCTGCATGACCCGTAATGCCGCCCGTGCCAACCCCCATCTCGCCGCCGGCGCGTCTGCCCAGAGAGAGCGCAGCGCGTTTGCCACCATCGCCTCCTTGTTGCCTTATCTCTGGCCCAAGGGCGAACCCATGCTGCGGCTGCGGCTGGTGCTGGCCAGCATCGCCATGGTGCTGTCGGTGGTGGCGCAGGCCTGGTTTCCCATTCTCTACGCCCATGCGGTGGACCAGCTCTCGCCGAAAGCCGGGCCGCTCGCCATCCCGGCGGCGCTCATCGTCGGCTATGCGCTGGTGCGCGTCAGCGCCTCGGGCTTTGGCGAGCTGCGCGACGCGCTCTTCGCCGCGGTGCAGATGCGCGCCTCGCGCGTCGTCGCGCGCCGCACCTTCGAGCATCTGCACGCGCTCTCCATGCGCTACCATCTGGACCGGCAGACGGGCGGGCTCTCCAACATCATTCTCCGCGGCACGCTCGGCATCCAGAACGTGCTGCGCCTGGTCACCTTCAACCTGCTGCCGACCATCATCCTGCTTGTCGTGATGATCGGCGTGCTGTGGCACGTACTGGGCATTGGCTATGCGCTGGTCACCTTTGTCGCCATCGGCGCCTATATCGCCTTCACCTTCACCTTCACGGCCTGGCGGACGAAATTCCGCCGCGCCATGAATGAGACGGATAACGAGGCGCAGACGAAAGCCATCGATTCGCTCCTGAATTTCGAGACCGTCAAATATTTCGGCAATGAGGAGCATGAGTCCCAGCGCTTCGACCAGAGCCTGGCGCGCTTTGAAGCTGCCTCGGTCAAGTCGCAGGTCTCGCTGAACGGGCTCAATATCGGCCAGGCGCTGATCATCTCCGTCGCCATGGCGGTGGTGATGCTGATGGCGGCGAATGATGTGGCGTATCACCACATGACGGTCGGCCGCTTCGTGATGGTGAACACCTATCTGCTGCAGATTTCCATCCCGCTGAATTTTCTCGGCTTCACCTATCTCACCTTGAATCAGGGCCTCATCGACATGGAGCAGATGTTCTCGCTCCTGCGCGTCAACCGCGAGGTGATGGACAAGCCGGAGGCGCTGGCGCTGGAGCGCCATGGCGCGCCGGCCGAGATCAGGTTCGAGGATGTGCATTTCGCCTATAATCCGGACCGGCAGATATTGAAGGGCATCAGCTTCACCGCGGCGCCGGGCAAGAAAATTGCGATCGTCGGGCCCACCGGCTCGGGCAAATCCACCATCTCGCGCCTGCTGTTCCGCTTCTACGATGTCACGGGCGGGTCGGTGCTGGTGGACGGGCATGATGTGCGCGACGTCACACAAGGCTCGCTGCGCGGGGCCATCGGCGTGGTGCCGCAGGATACGGTGCTGTTCAACGACACCATCTTCTACAATATCGCCTATGGCCGCCCCGGCGCCACGGTCGAGGAAATCGAGCAGGCCGCGCGCTTCGCGCAGATCCATGATTTCGTCATCTCGCTGCCGCAGGGCTACAAGACGCGGGTGGGCGAGCGCGGGCTGAAACTCTCGGGCGGCGAGAAGCAGCGTGTGGCCATAGCGCGCACCATCCTCAAGGACCCGCGCATACTCATCCTGGACGAGGCGACCTCGGCTTTGGACACCCATACCGAGCAGGAAATCTCCGCCGCCCTGCGCCGCGTCTCGTTCGACCGCACAACTTTGGTCATCGCCCACCGGCTCTCCACCGTCACCGATGCGGATGAGATCCTGGTGCTGCGTGACGGGCTGATCGTGGAGCGCGGCCCCCATGCCAGCCTGCTGGCGCTTGATGGCATTTATGCCGGCATGTGGGCGGCGCAGCAGGCCGAGGGGGAGGAGGAAGAAAATGCGCTCCCCGAGGTAGCGGAGTGAACGCGGCAATGGTACCGGCCCATCCGGCGCATTACATGACAGAACATGACAGTTGAGTATTGATGGAAGACCAAATGAGCGACAGACAGTCCCCGCCCGAACGTGAACTGAGCCATGCCGGCTCGGTCGTGGACAAGGCGATTGAATTCATGGTGGGGCAGAATCTCTCCGAGCTGGCCATTGCCTCCGCCCTGCTGGGCGGTGCCATGGGTCTGCTGACCCGTGTGCTGCCGGATGAGGTGGTGGTGCAGATTCTGCAGAATGCCATCGAGAGCATCGAGAATGGCGAGATGCGCAGCGCGAACGGGGAGGACCACGCCGGAGAAGCTTAAGCCCGGTAAATCCGGAGCGAGTCACTTATGCTCTCCGGTCTCTTGACGTTTTTGACTCTTTTGCCCATAAGCCGGGCTTCCAATTCCGGGGCTGGCCCGCGCCAGCCCTCTTTTTGCGTATGTTGAGGATAGACCTATGGCCCGCCGTTGCGACCTGACCGGAAAGACCGTGCAGTCTGGCAATAATGTCAGCCACGCCAATAACAAGACCCGCCGCCGGTTCCTGCCCAACCTGCAGGTCACCACGCTGCTGTCCGACGGGCTGGGCGCCGTGCGCCTGCGCCTCTCCACCCGCGCGATCCGCACGATCGAGCATAATGGCGGGCTGGACGCCTATCTGCTGTCCAATACGGACGCCAAGCTGACCGCGGAAGGGCTGGAGCTGAAGCGCCGCCTGCAGAAGGCGCTGGCGAAGAAAGAAGCCAAGGCCGCTTAAAGCGCCGGGCCTGGAGACCAGGCTCGTGATGATCAGAATTACCCGGAACCTCCAGATCGACGAGCGCGATCTGGAGGAAATTTTTACGCCCGCCTCCGGGCCGGGCGGGCAGAATGTGAACAAGGTCGCAACTGCCGTGCAGTTGCGCTTCAACCTCGGCGCCAACACCACCCTCCCCGAGCCTGTGAAGACTCGCCTCGCCGTCCTGGCCGGCAAAAGGTTGAGCAAGGAGGGTATCCTCGTCATCGATGCCGAGGAGCAGCGCACCCAGCTGCGCAACCGCGAAGAGGCGCGGGAGAAGCTGTTCGCCCTCATCCGCGAGGCCGCCGTGGTGCCAAAAGCCCGCCGCGCGACCAAGCCGACCAAAGCCTCACAGACCAGGCGACTGGACTCAAAATCCCGCCGCAGCGACGTGAAGCGGCTGCGCCGGGACAAGGATTATTGAGAAAAAGGAAGGCCAGGGGCTCCGCCCCTGGACCCCGCTGGCCTGAGGCCCAGACCCCATTAGCTTTTAAGGATTGAAAAAGGGCCCTGCCTCCGTGCCGTGAAACGGCTTGGTGGCAGGGCCCTTTTTCAATCCTAAACTATCGGGGGTCTGGGGCCTCAGGCCCCAGCGGGTCCAGGGCAGAGCCCTGGCCTTAAAATATCCCCAAACAACCCCGGTTGGCTTACTTCTTCCGGGCGCCGATGCCGGCGAACTTCTTGTTGAACTTGGCGACCTGGCCGCCAGTGTCCACGATGCGCTGCACGCCGGTCCAGGCGGGGTGGGATTTCGGGTCGATATCCAGGCGCAGTGTTTCGCCCGGCTTGCCCATGCAGGAGCGGGTTTTGAATTCCGTACCATCGGTCATGATGATGTTGATCTCGTGATAGTCCGGATGAATATTCTCTTTCACAGTGTCGGCTCCATGCGTTTAGGGCCGCCGATCCCGACCGGCAGCAAAGGAGGCCCGGCTTTACGCTGGCGCCGCCTGCAATGCAAGGGCGGTGTTGGCAAAAGCGGCGGCCTCGTCAAGCGCTTTGCGCGCTTCTGGCAGGAGCATTTGGCTCACCTGCCACACATGGGGCAGGTTGGGCCAGATGGTCAGTTCCACCTGCACGCCGGCCGCGCGGGCGCGTTCGGCCAGCCTTGTGGAGTCATCCAACAGCACCTCCATGTCGCTCACCTGGATCAGCAGCGGCGGCAGCCCGGCCAGATCGCCATAGAGCGGCGAGGCGAGTGGGTCTTTCGGATCGGCCCCGGCCAGGTAGATCGCGGCCCCTTCTTGCATGCGCGGGGCGTAGAGCATGCTGTCCCGTTCCGCATTGGACTGCACTGAGGCGCCGCTGCAACTCAAATCCGTCCAGGGCGAGAACAGAATAACGCAGCCCGGCATGGGCATCTTATTACTCTTCGCGGCCAGCAGCGTGGCCAAGGCCAGCCCGCCACCGGCCGAATCCCCCGCAATGACCAGCTTTTCAGCGGGTCCCCGCGCCAGCATGCCGCGATACGCGTTCAGCCCATCCTCCACCGCGGCGGGAAACGGATGCTCCGGCGCCAGCCGGTAATCGGGCGTGAACACGGCAAAGCCACGTATGGCGAAGGCGCCGGTGATCGAACGGTGCGTCTGCGGCGAGCAGGTAAAATAACCGCCGCCGTGCAGATAGAGCAGATTCGCCGCCCCGGCCTCGCCCCGCGCCCACTCGCCCGCAACGCCGCCTTGCCTGCTCGGGCTGAAGTTGGCCCCCGGAATAGGCGGCAGCGGGTTGCCGAGAATGGCCCTTGCATCCATGGCCGAGGCCGCGCTTGCCAGCCGGCGCTTCACGAACAGGCGCAAAAAAGGATGCACCAGATAGGACTGCCAGCTCGGCATTTGGTCGGCCTGCAACAATGGGGTAGGGCTTGAAATATGGCCTGATTTCCGCGGCCGCAAGTGTGGAGGAGCGGCGAATGATCCGCGCATTGGCGATTTTACTGCTGTGTCAGCTGGTGGGCACGGTGCTGCAGGAGGCGCTCGGCCTGCCCGTGCCGGGGCCGGTGATCGGTTTCGTGCTGCTGGCGGCAATTTTCCTCTACACCAAGGGCCCAGGCGCGGAGCTGCATGATACCGCGCAGGGGCTGCTCAAGCATATGGGCCTGCTTTTCGTCCCGGCCGGCGTGGGGGTTGTCGGCACGCTGGGTGTGCTGAAGCAGAATGCGCTGGCCCTCGTCATCGCCATTCCAGTCTCCACCGTGCTGGGCCTGCTGGTCACGGGTGTCATCATGCAATGGTTCATGCGCCGGCAGGACCAGGCCGATGCATAATCTCCGGCCTTTGTTCCATATCTGGGTCTATCTGCAGACCCAGCCTTTGCTCTGGCTCACGGTCACCCTGTGCGTCTGGGAGTTTTCCCGCGCGCTGGACCGGAAAGCGCGGCATCATGCGTTGAGCAATCCCACGGTGATGTCCATTTTCATCATCGCGGCCCTGCTTCTGCTCACCCGGACCAGCTACCGGGCCTATTTCTCAGGGGGCGAATATATCCAGTTCCTGCTCGGTCCGGCGACGGTGGCGCTGGCCGTGCCGATGTATGCCAACTGGCCCGTCATCAAGCGCAATTTCCTCGCCATCATCGTCTCGCTCACAGCGGGCTCCATGGTGGCGGCGGGCTCGGCGATGCTCATCATGCACGCACTGCACGCGCCGCGCATGATCACCATCTCACTCGGGCCCAAATCGGTCACCACACCCATCGCCATGGGCATCGCGCAGAATCTGGGGGGCGATCCCTCGCTCACCGCCGTGTTGGTCATGATCACGGCGATATTCGGCATCCTGGTCTATCCGTTCGTCTTCTCGTTCGGCCGCGTCACGGACTGGCGGGCGCGGGGTCTGGCGGCGGGTGTGGCCATGCACGGGCTTGGCACGGCGAGAATGCTCATACTGGACGAGACGGGTGGCGCTTTCGCGGGCCTCGCCATCGGGCTCAACGGCGTCGTCACCTCGATTTTCCTGCCGGTGATGATCACCATTTTCGGAATTTAACTCACCATTTCTCAATACCGGCGGCCCGCGCGCGGCGGACAACATAATCCGTCCAAGCCAGCTGCACGGCGAGCGGGGTCAGGCCGATGGCGATCCGCTCCCATTGCACCGTATGCAGGAAGGCGATGGCGGTGCAGCCGCCGATCAACGCGAAGCCCCAATGGATGGCCGCCACCCATCTCGCATCCATCCCGGCCCGGCGCACCACCTGGTAGAGATGCCCGTTATGGGCGCGGGCGATATTTTCCCGTGCCAGGGTGCGGCGGATGAGGGTGAAGGTGACGTCGTACAGCACGCCCGAGAGCAGGAAGGGCACGAGCAGGAAGGAGAGCGGCACGCCGTCGAACCGTGTCGCGGCCACGCCGAACAGCGCCAGCATGAAGCCGCAGAACTGGCTGCCGACATCGCCCATGAAGATCTGGCCCTTGGGGTAGTTATAGGGCAGGAACCCCAGCACCCCGCCGGCCAGCAGCAGCGAGGCCGTATAGACGAAAAACCCGCCATGCAGCCCGGCGATCCCGCCCAGGAACAGGCAGGCGACGAAGGTGACGCCCGAGGCGAGGCCGTTCAGCCCGTCGATGAAATTCATCGCGTTGGTGACGTAGAGCAGGAAAAACACGGTCAGCGGCAGGCTGGTCCAGCCGAGATCCACCACGCCGAAATGCGGCAGCGCCAGGCTCTGCACCACCAGCCCTGAGGCCACGGCCACCAGGGCGGCGAAAAGCTGCGTCGCCAGCTTGATGACGAAGGAGAGGTCGAGAATATCGTCGAGGAGGGAAATCCCGGCCATCAGCACGGCGGCGGCGATGACGCCGATGAAATAACCCTCGGCCAGGCGCGAGACCTGGCCATAGCGGTAAAGCAGCAGCACACCGAGCATGAAGGCGGCGACGATGCCCACCCCGCCGGATTTCGGCGTGGTATGCGTGTGCGCCTTGCGCGCGTCGGGCCGGTCCGGCACGCCGATGAAGATCATGATGCGGACGATGATGCCGGAGAAAATGGCGAGCCCCGCCATGAATGCCAGGTGGCGGGGCAGAGCGAGCGGCGCGAGGGAGGATAGGATTGTCATGCGCGCCGGACCATGGCTGAAACCGGCGCAAAATTGAAGAGTATGTAATTCCGGGCACTTGGCCGTCATAAGGGCTTGCCGCCGCGCCAACGCCACGCCAGAACCGCCTAGGCAAACCATGCGGGAGATTGGCGCGTGAAAATTGCGATTATCGGTGGCGGTTATGTCGGGCTGGTGTCCGGCGCTTGTTTCGCGGAATTCGGTGTTTCTGTGGCCGTGGTGGAGGCGGATGCGGCCAAGCGGCAAATGCTCCTTGAGGGCAAAATCCCCATTTACGAACCCGGGCTCGATAGGCTGGTCGAGGATAACGTGTCCGCCGGGCGCCTCTCCTTCCCCGCCACGCTGGAGGAAGGCATCGTCGAGGCGGAGGCCATCTTCATCGCGGTTGGCACGCCGACCCGGCGCGGCGACGGCCATGCCGACCTTACCTATGTGTTCGCCGCCGTGGAGCAGGTGCTCAAGGCGCTCGACCATCCGGCCGTGATCGTGACCAAATCCACCGTGCCGGTCGGCACCGGGCGCAAGATTCTGGAAATGGCGCGCCGGCTGCGCCCGGACCTCGCCGTTGACGTTGCGGCCAACCCTGAATTTTTGCGCGAGGGCAGCGCCATCGGCGATTTCATGCGCCCGGACCGTGTCGTGGTCGGGGCTGATAGTGATGCGGCGCGCGAGGTGCTGCGCCGGCTCTACCGCCCGCTTTATCTCATCGAGACGCCAATCGTCTTCACCGGGCTGGAGACGGCGGAGCTGACCAAATATGCCGCCAATGGCTTCCTGGCGATGAAGATCACGTTCATCAACGAGATGGCGGATCTCTGCGAACGGCTCGGCGCGGATGTGAACGACGTGGCGCGCGGCATCGGGCTCGATGGCCGCATCGGCCGCAAATTCCTCCATGCCGGCCCCGGCTTCGGCGGCTCCTGCTTCCCCAAGGACACGTTGGCCCTCATGCGTATCGCCGAGGAGGCCGGCGCCCCCTCGCGCCTGGTGCAGTCCGTGGTGTCCGTGAATGACGCGCGCAAGGAAGCCATGGCCGCGCGTGTGGCGGCGGCCTGTGGCGGCGATGTAAGCGGCAAGACCGTCGCCGTGCTCGGCCTCGCCTTCAAGCCGGAAACGGACGACATGCGCGAGGCGCCCTCGCTGCCGTTGATCAAGGGGCTTGTCTCGCGCGGCGCCAATGTCCAGGCCTATGACCCGGAGGCGATGAACGCGGCGCGGCCCTTGCTGCCGGCCAGCGTACAATTGAAGCCGGACGCGGCGGGGGCCTTGACCGGCGCGGATGTGCTCGTACTCATCACGGAATGGAACGAGTTCCGCGCTTTGGCGCCGTCACGCCTGAAAGAGCTGATGCAGGGCAACATTATCGTCGATTTGCGCAACGTGTTCGATCCTCATGCGTTGCGCGCGGCGGGTTTTGCCTATACCGGCATCGGACGCGCCGCCGCCTGACCGTTCCAGCCAGCCCTTCGAGACACGAGGACAGCCGCTTTTGAAACCCCAGCTCAAGCCTTACTCAGACTACGCCAATCCGGAGCTGCTGGACAAAATTCCACTCAACGCCAAGACCATCCTGGATGTGGGCTGTTCCACGGGTGCGCTTGGCGCCGCCTATCTGCGCCGCAACCCGCATTGCCGCGTCCTCGGGATCGATGCGGACGAGGCGGCGCTGGAGGTGGCGCGCGGGCGCCTGACGGACGTGGCGGCGGTGAATGTGGAACAGACGCCGATGCCCTTCACGGTGCCGGAGGGGATCGACTGCATCATCTATGGCGATGTGCTTGAACATCTGGCCGATCCCTGGGCGCTGCTGGCCGAGCACGCGAAATATCTCTCACCGCACGGCACCGTGCTCGTCTGCATGCCCAATGTCGAGCATTGGAGCTTCGCCGCCCGGCTGCTGACCGGGACGTTCGATTATGAGGAGCAAGGGCTGTTCGACAAAACCCATCTGCGCTGGTTCACCCCGCGCACCATGGGTAATGCGCTCAGTGCCGCCGGGCTGGAGCTGTCCGACCTCGCCCCGCGTGCGATTCCGGCCGAGAATGCCGAGAAATTCGTGCAGACATTGGCGCCGGGCCTGACCGCGCTCGGCATCAACCCGCAGGAATATTTCAACCGCGCCAGCCCGCTCCAGTTCATCTGGCGCGCCCGGAAGGCGTCGGCCGGCCGGATCGAGATTTCCGCGACGATGTTGACGCCCCAGGGCGGGGTGTCGGATGTGCGCGTCCTGGAGCCCATCCGCGCCTTGACCACGGACAGCGATGCGCTGGCCAAGGTGCGGGCCGAGGACACGATCACGCCCCTCGTGCCCGAGCTGCCGCGGATCGCCATCCTGCACCGGCCGGCTTTGTCAGGCGCGGCCGGGCTTGGCCGCATCCGCCGCCTGATCGATCAGGGCTATCTGGTCGTCTCGGAATTCGACGATCATCCGAATTTCATGGAAAAGCGCGGCTACGATGTCGAGCAGCTGATCACCTTCCGCGGCGTGCATGCGGTGCAGACGAGCACTCTGCCGCTGGCCGAGGTGCTGACGGAGCGCAACCCCGAACTGGCGGTTTTCCCCAACGCGGTTTTCGAATTACCCGCGCCGGTGAATTTCACCAACCTCGACCGGCTGACCTTCTTCTTCGCGGCGCTCAACCGCCAGGCGGACTGGGCGCCTTATATGCAGGTGCTCAACGAGATTGCGCGTGTGGTCGGCGAGCGGCTGCATTTTCATGTGATGTTCGACCAGGCGTTCCATGACGCGCTCGAGACGCCGCATAAGAGTTTCGAGCCGCTGGCCGATTACGCCACCTATAAGAACGCGCTCGGCCGGGCGGAGATCAGCTTCATGCCGCTGGCGGACACTGAGTTCAACCGCGCCAAATCCGACCTGAAATTCATCGAGGCCGGGGCCGCGCGCGTTATCGCCCTCGCCAGCCCGGTTGTGTATGCGGGCGTGATCGAGGATGGCAAGAACGGCCTGCTCTTCCGCGATCCGGCGGAATTGCGCGTGTCCCTGCTGCGGCTGCTTGCTTACCCCGAGGCCACCAGGCGCATGGCCGATGCGGCGCGCGCCTATGTCGCGTCCCGGCGCATGCTGGCCTACCAGCTGGATGCGCGGCTCAACTGGTATCGCGGCCTGTGGGCGCGGCGTGACGAGCTGAATGCGGCCCTGAAGGCGCGCGTGCCAGAGCTGTTTTCATGACGGCGTCCGGCTGCAAGATCGCCGTCACCGAGCATATCGAAATCGAGTGGCTGCCGCGCGGCAAGGTGCCCGCCTTGTGCCCCAATTGCGGCGCGCAGGGCGACGCCGAGCAGATTCTCGATATCGATTACCGCCCGCCGGTCGAGCATGATGACGAGCACCGTTTCATCATGCAGATCTGCCCGAACTGCTCCGTCCGCTTCGTCGACAACATGAAGATGATGGAATTTCATTCCGAGCAGCAGGTGGAGCGCGGTGAGGATGCGTTCCATGTCCAGCTCGGCGCCGGGCTTTGGCCGATCGCCGGGCAGATCGCCCGGCTGGACCGGCCGCGCGGCGCGCGCGTGCTGGAAATCGGCGGCGCCTACGGGTTTGGGCTGGATTTCGCGTTGCGCGCGCGGGGCTGGAGCGGCGAGGGGTACGATCCTTCACCCTTCGCTACGGTGGGCATGCGCGAACTCGACCTGCCGCTGCGCCAGGAATATTTCACGGTCCGGCATCTTGAGCTTGGTCCATGGGACGTGGCCATTGCCACGGAGCTGCTTGAGCATGTCTCCTACCCCGCCGCTTTTCTGCTCCTGATGCGCCGGGCGCTGGGTGAGACGGGCGTACTGCTGCTTTCCACGCCCAATGCCGAACGCATAACGCCGGATCTGCCCATCTCCTCCCTGCTGCCGCTGCTCTCGCCCGGCTCGCATACCGTGCTGCAGACGTCGCAAAGCCTGGAGATGGCGCTGCGCGCGGCGGGCTTTGCGCATATGCATATCATCGAGGACGGGCTTTCGCTCATCGCCTATGCCTCGGCGGCCCCTTTCGCGCTGATCGAGGATGATGCCGCGCGGCGGGCCATGTACCGGACCTATCTGGTGGAACGTGCCGGGCGCGCCGCCCCCAGGAGCGATTTGCGCTTCGGCTTCGCCGGGCGCGGCATTTTCGAGGCGGTGAATGATGGCGACTGGGACGCCGCCGACACCGCCTGGGCAGCGCTGCTGCCCGCCGCGCGGGAGCGCTTTGGGTTGGATCTCGAAACCATGACCGCGCTGCCCGAGGGGGCGGCCGAGGCCAGCCTGGCCGGGCTCAGCCGGCTGATGCCGCTGGGGCTGGGCATGATCCTGTTTGGCCGCGCGATGCGCCTGCTCCAGGCCGGGCAGAGCCGCCCGCAGGTGGAGCCGGCCCTGCGCCTGGCGGCCGAGGCCATCGGCACGCTGCTGCGCGCTTTGGCCCAACATTCGCTGCAGGACGCGCTCTCCGCCGACATTGCCCGGCTGCTGCGCGCCGAGCTGCTCATCTGCGCCGCTGCCGCCGGCCGTGCCGAGGTGGCGGCGGGGCTTGAGGCGCTGGGCGACGAGGTGACCAGCTGGCGCGGCTTCATCGAGCTGGTCAATGCCGGCGAAATCACCGTTGCCGCCATGCTGAAAGCCACGCTGCCGGACATGCCCGGCTCGCATCTGCCCGCCGGGCTGCGGCGCAACGCCCTGCTATGTTTGGCGAATTTCCATCTTGCGCCGGGCGGCGGCGTGCTGCAGGCCATGGCCTCTGCGGAAGCCTTGCGCGCAGCTGGCGAAGACACGGATGCGCTTTACGTCACGCTCTTCACGCGCCTGGTCAATGCCGGCCATTACGGGCAGGCGCGCCAGATTGTACCGGTGGTGGACCCGATCCTGCTCAAGTTGCGTCCGCCTTTCGAAGCGGCGGGGCGCGATGCGCTCTTTTCGGCCGGCATCCTGTTCATGCAGGACCAGAGCGAGTTGCGGCGCAGCGTCACCAGCTTCGCGCGGTTGCGCGATGGGCTGGTGAAAGCAACATTGCCCGGCGCTGAGGCCGATCCGCTTTTCTGGCCCGCCTTGCGCGGCGAAATCGTGGCGCTGAACCAGCTCAACCGTGGCGATGAGGCCATGAGCCTGCTGTACAGCTTCGTTGACGCGTACCCAGGCGCGCCGGACGATCTGCGCGAGCAGCTCACAATCGTGAAAACAGGCAAAAAGAAATGATCGGGCGTTTGCTGCGCAGCTTCAAAGACCTGCTGCGTTTTTTGAAATGGTACCTTTTCGTGCCTGGGGCTCGGCTTGTCGGCCAGATCCGCAGCACCAGGCAGATTACCTATGTCTGGCCGCAGGGCGAGATCGCGCTTGGGCCGAAAGTGGCCCTGTTCATGCATTTCGACCGGCGCGGCCTCGTCCGCACGCAATTGCTGCATTACATGCGTGAGCTGC
>Ga0306918_10000898_pt1 | contig 14268 bp, 14 predicted proteins | sample tim00Cox0000000H_FD_203315 | JGI IMG/M metagenome (GOLD analysis project Ga0306918, IMG submission 203315) | Lab enrichment of tropical soil microbial communities from Luquillo Experimental Forest, Puerto Rico - timezero.00C.oxic.00.000.00H (v2)... | ecosystem: Environmental > Terrestrial >... | reverse complement strand
CATAGAGACCGCGACTGATCTCCTCGTAACGATCGAGCGCCTTGAGATCGCCGAAGCCGATGTCATAGAGGACCCCATGCACTTGCGTATTCATATCGCGCCGGACCGAAGCATAGCCTTCGGTCATGATGAAAATCATATGGCGGGCGAGCCGCGCGGGTCCAAGCGCGCGCGCCTGCGGGCAACGCTGCTGCATGGCTGCCAGATCCATATTGGAGCCATAAGCGAAGTAAAGCGGCACGGACCTTAAGCGAACTCCATGATCAGCGCATCGACAGCGAGCGAATCGCCTTCTTTTGCGTTGATTTTCTTGACCGTGACATCGCGCTCGGCGCGAAGCACATTTTCCATTTTCATCGCTTCCACCATGCAAAGCGGTTCACCCGCCTTCACCTCCTGGCCGACAGCGACATTGATCGCCTTGACGAGGCCGGGCATCGGGCAAAGCAGCGATTTCGAGGTATCGGCGAGTTTCTTTTCCGGCATCAGCGCGGCAAGCTCCGCCTCGCGCCTTGTATAGACCCGCGCTTCGACCACGATGCCACGATGGGTCAAGCTATAGCCGTTGAGGAAGGGATGGACCTGAACAGCAACCGGCTCGCCGTCAATCGTGCCGTTCCAAACATTCTGACCCCCGATCCAATCGGAAGCGCAAAGATGCGCGTGGGCTGTTTGCGTGAAGCGAACGAGAATGCCGTCGTCGCCCTCCTCAAGTGTGATGTCGTAACGCGTGCGGCCCAAGAGGACCGAGCGGTCGCGTTGGAATTGCACGGGACGGCCCGCACGCATCTGGCCGGAAATCTGGCGCTTGCGCTCGTTCATCACGTGATCGATTGAAGCCGCCACGGCGGCAAGGCGATGCGCGCTTTCCCCTTCCGAGGCAAGCGGGGCGAAGCCGCCCTTATATTCTTCCGCGATGAAACCTGTCGAAAGATGGCCCGACCGCCAGCGTTCATGCCCCATCAAGGAGGCAAGAAACGGAATATTGTGGCGAATGCCGTCGATCACGAATTGATCGAGCGCGCGCGCCTGAGCATCGATCGCGCTCAACCGATCGCCCGCATGGGTGACGAGCTTCGCGATCATCGGATCATAATAGATCGAGATCTCGCCGCCTTCGTAGACGCCGGTATCGTTGCGGATCGTAACGCCGTCGCTATGTCCTTCGGCTGGCGGCCGGTAGGTCACGAGCCGGCCCGTCGAAGGAAGGAAGTTGCGTGTTGGGTCCTCGGCATAGACGCGTGTTTCAACCGCCCAACCCTTCAAATGCACATCGCGCTGTGTGATGGTAAGCGCCTCGCCAGCAGCCACGCGGATCATCTGTTCCACGAGATCAATGCCGGTCACGAGTTCGGTCACCGGATGCTCGACCTGAAGCCGCGTGTTCATTTCGAGGAAATAAAAGCTCTTGTCCTGCGCCGCGACGAATTCAACCGTTCCAGCTGAATCATAGCCAACGGCCTTGGCGAGCGCGACTGCCTGTTCGCCCATCTTGGCGCGTGTCGCTTCGTCGAGCAGCGGCGAAGGGGCTTCCTCGATGACCTTCTGATTGCGGCGCTGGATCGAACATTCACGTTCGCCGAGATAGATCACATTGCCGTGCTTGTCCCCCAGGACCTGAATTTCAATATGGCGCGGATCAACGATGAATTTTTCGATGAAAACACGATCGTCGCCAAACGAGGATTTTGCTTCCGACCTGGCGCGGGTAAATCCTTCCTCCACTTCCGCGTGGGAATGGGCGATGCGCATTCCCTTGCCGCCACCGCCCGCCGATGCCTTGATCATCACCGGATAGCCGATTTCATCGGCGATCTTCACGGCATGGCCGGCATCTTCAATGACGCCGAGAAAGCCCGGCACGGTAGATACTTTCGCGGCATTGGCGAATTTCTTCGATTCGATCTTGTCGCCCATTGCCTCAATGGCTTTCGGGTTAGGACCGATGAAGGTAATGCCATTGTCCTTCAGCGCTTGCGCGAAGGCGGCACGTTCCGACAGAAAGCCATAACCCGGATGCACGGCGTCAGCGCCGGTCGCCTTGCAGGCCCCGATGATTTTTTCAATGATAAGATAGGATTCTGCCGCGGGCGCGGGGCCGATATGGACCGCCTCATCCGCCATTTCCACGTGCAGCGCATCCTTGTCGGCATCGGAATAGACGGCAACCGTCGCAATGCCCATCTTGCGCGCCGTCTTGATTACCCTGCACGCGATCTCGCCGCGATTGGCGATGAGTATCTTCTTGAACATGCGAGCCTCGAAACTCCTGGCGAACCACGCCGCGCAGAGCGACGAAATCGTGTGGCTTGGCTTTTAAGCAAGACGCGGCAACGCGTCTATTGAGCGAAAGAGGGACCAACCTTTTGGCGGATTATCGCCTGACCCGTCCCATCACAACGGAATATTGTCGTGCTTCTTCCAGGGATTTTCCAGTTCCTTGCGGCGGAGCAGGGAAAGCGCGCGGGCAACGCGCTTGCGCGTTGAATGTGGCATGATGACTTCATCAATATAGCCGCGCTCGGCCGCGACGAAGGGCGAGAGGAATCGCTCCTCATATTCCTTTGTGCGTTCGGCGATTTTTTCAGCATCGCCGATTTCCTGCCGGAAAATGATCTCGACCGCGCCCTTTGCGCCCATCACCGCGATCTGAGCTGTCGGCCAGGCGAGGTTAATGTCGCCGCGCAAATGTTTCGAGGCCATGACGTCATAAGCGCCTCCGAATGCCTTGCGGGTGATGATCGTGACTTTCGGCACGGTCGCCTCGGCATAAGCAAAGAGCAGTTTCGCACCATGCTTGATGAGGCCGCCATATTCCTGTGCCGTGCCGGGAAGAAAGCCCGGCACATCGACGAAAGTGACGATGGGAATATTGAAGCAATCGCAGAAACGGACGAAACGCGCGGCTTTGCGCGAGGCATCGCTGTCGAGCACGCCGGCAAGCACCATGGGCTGATTGGCGACGAAGCCTACGGTACGGCCTTCCATACGACCGAAACCCGTCACGATATTGCGCGCGTGCGCTTCCTGGATTTCGAAGAAATCGCCTTCATCAACCGTTTTGACGATGAGTTCCTTGATGTCGTAGGGCTTGTTTGGATTGTCCGGCACCAAGGTATCGAGCGAGGCGTCGATCCTCTCGGCGTCGTCGAAAACCGGCCATTCGGGCACGTCATCCTTGTTGGACGACGGCAGGAAATCAATCAGGCGGCGCATTTGCAAAAGCGCCTCGACATCGTTTTCATAACCGCGATCGGCGATCGAACTTTTCACCGTATGAACCGAAGCGCCGCCGAGCTCTTCCGCCGTCACGGTTTCATTGGTCACCGTTTTCACGACATCGGGGCCGGTGACGAACATGTAGCTCGTATCGCGCACCATGAAGATGAAATCCGTCATCGCGGGCGAATAGACATCGCCCCCCGCGCAAGGCCCCATGATGAGCGAGATCTGCGGAATGACGCCTGAGGCGAGAACATTGCGCTGGAAGACTTCGGCATAACCGCCGAGCGCGGCAACGCCCTCCTGAATGCGCGCGCCGCCGGCATCATAAAGACCGATGATCGGCGCGCGATTGCGCAGCGCCATATCCTGCAGCTTCACGATCTTCTGCGCATGGGCCTCGGAGAGCGAGCCGCCGAAAACCGTGAAATCCTTGGCAAAGACAAAGACGATACGGCCATTGACCGTACCCCAGCCAGTGACCACGCCATCGCCTGGAATCTTTTGCGACTCCATGCCGAAATCGGTCGCGCGATGCTGCACGAACATGTCGAATTCTTCAAAGGACCCATGGTCGAGGAGGAGATCGATACGCTCGCGCGCGGTCAATTTTCCGCGCTTGTGCTGCGCCTCGATCCGGTGCGCGCCGCCCCCGAGCCGGGCCTTTGCACGACGTTCATCGAGTCGTTCGAGAATATGTTTCACTGGACCTGCCCCGGCTTGGAAATCACGATTTGGAATGATGTTCCCCTGCTCTTAACATGGCTTCCGAAGTCGCGAAATTCGACGGAAGAGGGAAGGCAGCGCGAGCGACCTATTTCAAAGCCTTGATCCTCGCCATGGCGAGCGCATCGGCGAAGGCCCCTGCCCTGAAGGCGAAGGCACGGTGCGTCCCCTCAACTATAAAGCCGAATTTCTCGTAGAGATGGATGGCAGGCGCATTATCGGCAAAAACCGTGAGTTCAAGCCGCGTCAGGCCCAGCCAATTATCGGCAGTGTCGATAATCGCCTTGAGAAGCGCGGTCCCAATGCCGCGGCCCTGATGATCGTCGTGCACACCCAGGCCAAGGCTCGCAGCGTGGGAACGGCGATCTGAAAAACGCCTTAATCCAGCCTGCCCCACGATTTCGTCGCCTTGGACGGCGACGATCCGAAAAGAGCCGCCGCTCTGCGCCCCCAATTGTTTGCGGACAAGCTCCGCGTTCTGATAAGGCAGGCTTAACGTCCCCGCTCGCACAATCGGCAGGTTGATGAGAGTGGCGATCCCAACGCAATCGCTGACCTCAGCGGCTCGAATCACGAGATCCTCGGGCGGACCCCGCTCGCCTCGGCGGGGCCCATCGCCCATTGTCAAGCCTCCGCCGCCAAGGCTGCCTCGATCGCCTCGATCAGGATCGGCCCTTCTGGCGTCACCTGCGGCGCGAAACGTGCGATCACCTTCCCGTCGCGGCCAACCAGGAATTTCTCGAAGTTCCAGGAAATGTCGCTTCCTTCCTTGGGCGCCGAACCGGGATTGCCTTGCGCCTTCGGCTGCTGTGCGATCAATTCGACATAGAGCGGATGGCGCGCCTCCCCCTTAACCGTGATCTTGCTGAACATGGGGAATTGAACGTTGAACTTCGCCTCGCAGAACCTTTGAATCTCAAGTTCAGTCCCCGGCTCCTGACCGCCGAAATCATTGCAGGGGAAGCCCAGCACCACAAAGCCGCGTCCCATGTAGGACTCGTAAATCTTTTCGAGGCCAAGATATTGCGGTGTAAGCCCGCAGGCCGAGGCCACATTCACGATCAGCATGACATTACCCTTATATTCGGCAAGGGTCTCGGCCGGGCCTTCAATCGTGCGCACCGAAATATCGAACAGGCTTGTGCTCATTTCGCTTTTTCCTCGTTTCGGACAAGGCGAAAGAGGCGCGCCGCCGCTTCCATCTCCGTCCAGCGTGCGGCTCTGCGGCGCAGAGCCTCTTCATCGCTTCCCCAGAGCTGCATCTGGAAATCCTCATCGACATGGGCAGCGGCCCAGGCTGCTTCCGGCGTCATCTCGTCATAGGCAACCGCCAGCGCGATCAAAGCCGAGCCGGTGAGCGTTGTCATGACATGGAGCGCGGCGAGCGCGAAAGGCGTGGCTTTGGCCTGTTTCGTCACATCTTCGACCGCAGCGCGCAATATTTGGCAAGCCTGGTCCGGCTGGGCGACGAACATCACCCCTTCGGCGCAAATGAATCTCGCGCCGAGCTTGTCCTTCGCGAAGGCGAGAATCGGGTCCCAGACGGCGGCCTGCTCGGCGACCAGCTCTTTCGGGTTGCTGGCGCGATAGCAAACAAGGTCGGAACCGGCATATTTGGCGACTTCATCAATGGTCGCCTCAATCTGCAATGCGACCCCGTCGATGGCCGAATTCACGATACGGGTGAGCGGCATGAAGGCGGGATCGATATAATCTTCCTGGGCCGCCCATTCGGCTGCGACTGCCTCGGCGGCGGCGAGCGTTGGCAGCGCCAGAGGGCTCCTGGCGGGGGTTTTCGCCACGCGCCCGTCGAGCGTGAGCACGAAGGCTCCCTCCTCTTCCCGCGCCTCCGCTATCCGATAGAAGCGCTTGGGCAGCGCCTTTTGCAAATCCCGCCGCGCCATGGCGACAGGGTCGATCGGCTCGGCCGCTTGCCGCAGAAGATCCTGCAAGAAATCGTCGCGTAGGGTCTTGTCAGACATGGCAGGCTCCCGTGTGAGCCTGACCTTTAGAGCGTTTTCAGCACTAGAGGAAATTGAAAACGTTCCAAAGCTTGCATTTTCCGATGGCGAACCAGGGTCCGCTCCGCCCGAAAATGGCCTAGGCTCACTGCTCGATCAGTTCCAATAATTCGGCGAAATCCTTGACAATGCGCCAGGCTCCCGCCTCCTGAAGCATGGAATGGTCATGATAGCCCCAAGCAACGCCGATGCCATGCACGCCAGCCGCGCGCGCCATCGCCATGTCATAGGCCGTATCGCCGATCATATAGGCCGAGGCGGGCTCCGTGCTGGTCTCGGTCAGGGCGGCGAGGACCATGCCCGGCGCGGGCTTGGAGGGGTGCTCATCGGCGGTCTGAACCGTTGCGAAAGTGTTGTGCCAGCCGCAGCGGTCGAAAAGATGGGTCACGCCCCGGCGCGACTTGCCGGTGGCGATCCCGAGCATCATGTCCTCGCGTTTGGCGAGCCTTGCGATGCAATCCGCCGCGCCCGGATAAAGCGGATCGTCATAGGAAGGATCGGTGCGGATTGCCGTCCAGGCATCCTTATAGGCTTCAGCGAGGCGCTCAATCGGCCCATCCGCCCCGGCAAGCACGGTGAAGGCTTCGGTGAGCGAGAGACCGACAATCGAAAGCGCCGCCGCGCGGCCGGGCGGCACAAGGCCAAGGGCGGTAAAAGCCCGCCGCTGCGCCTCCACGATAAAATCCTGACTATCGACGAGCGTGCCATCGACATCGAAGATCACGAGCTTCACATCCGGGTCCTTAACGCTTTGAGACGAATAGAAGAGAATGCGGAATTTCCCGCGTGACGCAAGTCATGCCATGGACCCATGGTTGGCCGGACAAAGATTGAGGCCTTTATGAGCGTGGACATCAACGCGACGCCCTCCAACGGACGCAGCTCCTTTCTTGAAGTGCTTTGGGTGTTCCTTCGGCTCGGGTTGACGAGTTTCGGCGGGCCGATCGCGCATCTTGGCTATTTCCGCGCCGAACTCGTCGAGCGCCGCAAGTGGCTCAGTAAAGCGGACTATACCGACATCATCGCGCTCTGCCAGTTTCTGCCAGGGCCTGCGAGCAGCCAGGCCGGCATTATTCTCGGGCTTTTGCGCGCGGGTCTGCCGGGTGGGTTGGCAGCTTGGCTCGGCTTTACCACGCCTTCGGCGCTCGCACTCATCCTTTTCGGCTATGGCGTCGGCAATCTCACAGACATATCGCATGTGGCCTGGCTGCATGGCCTCAAGATCGTCGCCGTCGCCGTTGTCGCACAGGCGGTTTGGGGCATGGCGCGAAACCTCTGCCCCGATCGCGAAAGAGTAACTCTCGCCATCGCGGCAACTTTGCTCACTTTAGCCATTCCTTCCGCAGCCGGCCAGATTGGAGCCATCATCGCGGGAGCGCTCTTCGGCTGGCGTTTTCTCACAAGTGCGGACAGCACCAAGGCTGCGTCGCCGCTTGTAATTCCTATTGGGCGCGCAACGGCCATTGCTTCCCTCATCATGTTTGCGGCATTGCTCTTCGGGCTGCCGCTGCTTGCCGCCACAACCTCCAATCACACAATCGAGCTTATCAACAGCTTCTATCGTTCCGGCGCGCTCGTTTTCGGCGGCGGGCATGTCGTGCTGCCATTGTTGCAACAGGCCGTCGTGCCGCCGGGCTGGATCGGCAATGATGCCTTTCTTGCGGGCTATGGCGCGGCGCAGGCGGTTCCCGGCCCGCTCTTCACTTTCGCCGCTTACCTGGGGACGGCGATGAACGCCGCGCCGAATGGCTGGACGGGCGGTCTCATCTGCCTTGTGGCGATCTATCTGCCATCATTTCTGCTTCTCCTTGGTACTCTGCCGTTCTGGGACGCGCTGCGTCATCGCACTGGGGTCCAATCCGCGCTCAAGGGCGTCAATGCGACAGTTGTCGGCATTCTGCTTGGAGCGCTTTATACGCCGGTCTGGACAAGCGCGATTTTCGCTCCCGAAGATTTCGGGCTGGGCCTTTTCGCCTTCCTGCTTCTGGTGTTCTGGCGAGTGCCGCCCTGGCTGGTGGTGATCCTCGGCGCGCTTGGCGCGACAGCGCTTGCGGCGGTCGCGTAACCTTCGTCCGAAAGCCCCGGCACCAAGCCCTCATGCTGAGGAGGGCTCGCAGAGCCCGTCTCGAAGCACGAGGGCCGGCCTGCGGTGCCTACTGGAAGTCATCCTTCGAGACGCCACTGCGTGGCTCCTCAGGAAGAGGTCGAGGCTTTTGGAAAATGCTTGATTATGCACCGCCGCCGGGATGAGAGCGGCCCGTATGCTTCTCATGCAACAACGAAAAGAAATTGAATAACTGCTCCATCAGCCATACGGCCCCACCGTGCATTTCATTCCAAGAAGCGTCCGCGACTTCCAAATCTGCAGATGTCTTCGGGTGCATCAACCTATTGCGCTTGTTTAGAAAAAGCTGAGCGTTTAACCATTCTCTGTTCCCGAAATTCGGTGCCGGCGAAAGCTCAAAAAGTTTGTAAGCAACGCGCAGCGTAAATTTGATGCGGTCGATCACATCACATTCTTTTTCTGACTGGATGACCTTTCCTTCCTTGGCTGTAATCGCAGGCACATTAGAACATTCGAAGCTAACCAGACACATTTCCCTGAGAGAATGAGCGTAGCCCTCGATGAGCGCGGCGCCGGCTCTGATAAAGTTGCGGCGCCCGGGTTGCGTTTCGTTCTCAGAATCACGCAACACCACCATGTCTGTTTGCAGGATTCGCGATAGAGCGAAATAGTCGTCCAGTGCTTTGCCCAGCCGCTCATGAGGCGAATGATTTATGTTCACAGTGACTCTCTTAACCGATCTTCGCGGCACCGTCGAATAAACCCATATAAGGTCGCACTACAACCCTCCCGAAAACTTACATTTCGAGAGGGCTGTGCGTCGGCAACCTGCTGGCGATTCTATCTTGGACGCAGAACACCGCCTGGGATCGCGGTTCCGCGTCGGAAAGCAAAGCCCCTCAGCTCTTGTGCTTCACGCAATCCTTGACGAAAGCCTCGCGCGCTTCTTTGTCCATGCCCTTGGTTTTGGGATCCGTGCGGCATTGCTCCTGCGCCGCGAGGTCGGGCCGTTCCTTCACGACGCAATCGGACACCGCCTGTTTGCCCGCCTGCCCTTTCAAGCCCTGCGTCCTGATCTCATCCTTACATTCCGCACGCACTTCCTTGGCTTGCGGCCTGGCATCCGTGGTTTTGGCAGGCGTTGTGCTTGCAACGGGCGCCTGCGTCTTCGCCACTGGCGTAGAAGGTGCAGCCGGGCTCGCGGGCGCTTGCGTTTGCGCGAGCACTGGCCCCGCGCAGAGCAGCGTCGCAATCGTGAGAACAGCGGAAATCTTCATGTGTATCTTCCCTTGTACAATCGGGCGTCGATGCCCGATCAACAGGTAAGAAAATAAGAAGGTTCAGCTGAACCGGCCTTGAACGCTTGAGCCTTTATTCCGGCGCATTCTCGATCGGATCATATTGCTTCACGTCAAAGCCGAACATCTCAAACGAGCGCTGCATATGCGGCGGCAAAGGCGCCGTGACATCGAGCATGCCGCCACGGGGATGCGGCAGGATGAGACGGCGCGCGAGAAGATGCAGCTTGCGTTCGACGCCTTCGGGGATCGCCCGCAAGGGATCGTTGCGGCGCGGATCATTCTTCGGCTTCAAACCATATTTGGGATCGCCGATGATCGGATGGCCGATCGCCTCGGCATGGGCGCGCAATTGATGCGTGCGCCCGGTGATAGGCTTCATCGACAGCCAGGCGAGGCGCGACGCCACTTTATCAACAATCGCGTAATAGGTCACAGAATGGCGGGCATCTTCCTCGCCATGCTTGGCGACCCGCATCTTCTCCAGTTTTCCCTGCGCGTCAGGGTCACGGCGCGCCGGTCTGTCATCCCCCATGCCCTCGCCTTTGGCGAGGTAAAGCGAGATGCGGCCCTGCGCCGGTTTCGGCACGCCTTCGACCAGCGCCCAATAGATCTTGCGCGCCTGCCGCGAGCGAAAAATCTCGCCAAGATCGGCCGCCATCTTGCGCGTCTTGGCGACAAGCAGAACGCCCGATGTATCGCGGTCGAGCCTGTGCACGAGCACCGGCCGGTCGCCGCGCTCATTGGGCAATGAGGCCAGCATTCCATCAAGGTGCTGTTTCATGCCTGAGCCGCCTTGCACGGCCAGACCGAAGGGCTTGTTGAGGACCATCAGATCGCGATCCTCGAAGAGGATCATCTCGCGCAGCGCCTTCGCATCGGCCTCGGACACTTGCGGCTTCGGGGTGGCGGGAGCCGCAAGATCGAGCGGCGGAACGCGCACATTCTGCCCCGGCAGAAGCCGCGTTGCAGTCTTGACCCGCGCGCCATCGACACGCACCTGACCGGTGCGCACGATCTTGTTCAGATGCGACAGCGAGAGCGCCGGCATTCGCCGCTTGAACCAGCGGTCGAGGCGCATCCCCTCTTCATCTTCTGTGACTTGCAAAGTCTGTGCGCTCATGTCATCGCCCGCAGGGTATCGCGCCGGGCAAGACGCGGGGTGAAAACCAGAAGATGGGGAAGCATTGGCTCCCTATAGCGCGCCTCAGCCCCAACTGTCGATCCTTAAGAATTGCACAACGTTCAAGGTCAAGGCACCAGGGCGAGCCCTTGCACGGCGCCGAACAAAAGTTCACCATTTGTTCAGATTAGCCGTTACTATAGTGCGATTTGTATTAATACCAATTAAATTCGCCAATAAACGAGAGTTTAAAGACATAACATTTTATGTTTTCTTTATATCCATCATAATATGGAAATTACTGTAAGCTTTATGCGCTAAAGGCTTATATTTAGTGAACAATTAGATAAATTTAGTCTTCAGTATATATCTATTATATTTAACGTTTTGCAAGAAAATTTGGACTATTTGCAGCATAAATCTCCTCCATTCCAAGCATAACTCGCTCAATCGCCTGATGTGGCGGACAAAGCAGCATCGGCAAAATTGAACGATTAGGCTTAATGCTTTAAAATTTCTAAAAAATTCTGCCACATAGAATTGAGTATTGCCCTAAATGTGCCATATAAATGCTTTGCGAATTGGGGGACTGAAATGCTGAAAAGAATTGCAGTTTTGCCGGTGTGTATGCCCATGCTGGCTGGTATGCCGCAACTTGCCGGTGCGGTGGATGGATTGACGGTGCTGCGGGGCCCCGAGGTTCCAATCGCCGACAACGTTGCCAATGATTTTCCCCGCTACGACGTTACCGCGCTCTGCGGCAGCGCATGGGCGGATCAGGCGGCAAGATCAACATGCGTGCAGCGTCAGTCCAGGCTCGCTGGCCTGACTTCGCTGGGCTGGCACGAAATCCCCCCTCCGGCGCGTGCTGTTTGCGTTCAGCGCGCTGACGCCGCTGGAGCAGCCCGCTATAGCGTGCTCTATGCCTGCGCCACCGAAGCCATTTATCGGGTGCGCAGCGAAGCTACACTTGCCGGCATAGCAAATCGCGTGAAGCAGCAGCTCCAGGACAAAGAGAACCCTACAGATAATGCCGCGGTCGGCAGCATCCGGTAGGAAGTTCCAGAGGTTTTATGCCAACGGTTATTGCATATGACCGTTGGCGCACCATCGGTTGTGCGCAAGTCGGCCGCTGCGAGCGCGGCAAGCCTCTATTTGAACAGCTCGCTTTTGCCGGTCGCATAGGCATCGAGGAAGCGCCTGGCTCGCGTTCTCGCCTCCCTTGAAGGCCCTGACAGGGCAAGTTCCAGCGCGCGGTTCTCCAGCGTGTGGAAATCGATGATCTTCGACCACCGGCGCACCTGGATGAGATCATAGTCACCATCGCTCGAACAGGATCGTTCGACAGGCACATTCAACAATGCGACCAAGCTATTGGTTTGTTGCATTGCCTTTTTGGTGAAGACATAAACCTGCTGTTCCTGGTCGCATCCCCACCAGAACCATAGAATCGACGATGGAGACGCTTGCAGCCAAAGCTCGTCCGTCTTTGCCAAGCCCAGCACGCGATTGAGAAGCTGGTTTCGCAGCCCCTCGGTATATTCACCAAAATAGGTTTCCTTGGCGTCCCGCTTGGCGCGCTCTGCTGTCCAATCCTCATCGACGGAACGAAAAAAATGGCAAAGCAGAGAGATATCGCGAAGCTCGGCGATCACAGAACCGACGAGATCGCCACGGTCAAACGGAGTTTTCGTCTCCATCGCCCTCGCCAGCAGTTCATGGAGCTGCTCTTCAAGGGATTTTGCAGCGCTCGGCTCCCGCCTTTCATCCTTTGCCCGAATGTAAATTGGCGCAGCTTCCAGAATAGCTTTAAGCCAATCGCGCGTGAATGATGTGCCGCTTCGGAACGCTGCATCCAGTGATTCGATAATCTGGCGTCGAAAGCTTGGTACGTCGCCGCTGGGAAGATTTGCGATTCGCTCCTCGAGAGTCGCAAGGGCTTCCGATGGACTGACAGAACTGAGCAAGGCGGCGATTTCCACGCTCCGGACCGCGCTTTTCGGCTGCGCATCGATCTGATCTGCGTTCTCGGAAATCTTCACGCGCGGCTACCTGTTCCTATGAGAGCGCCTTCGATCTACCCGAATCGGCATCCAGATAACGCCCAGGTTAAGCAATTTGCACGGCTTCAGGATAAGTTCGCTGGAAATCCTCGGAAAACCAGTGGGATAGCTGACGAATGGAGGCCTCGGAGGGAATCGAACCCCCGTACAAGGATTTGCAGTCCTCTGCGTAACCACTCCGCCACGAGGCCTCTGTTGCGACAGCTCAACGCCAACGCGCTTCCGCCTATAGCAAAGGATGCTTGTCCCCCGCAAGGAATGGTTCGCAAAAATTGCGACGGCGAAGTGACGATTAGCGCTTTGCAAATGCCCCGCAAGCTTGCTATATGCGGCTCAGTCGCTCGCGCATGATCCCTGATAGCTCAGCCGGTAGAGCAATCGACTGTTAATCGATCGGTCGCAGGTTCGAGTCCTGCTCAGGGAGCCATTCAGCCACGCTAGCGTGTTTAGCCTCATCACCGTTCGTAGTCTTTGTCCCTCTGGCCCTTACTTGGCCTCAATCAGCCGGGCGGCATAGCGGGCCATCAGATCGACCTCCAGATTGAGCTCATCGCCTAATTGCTTGTCGCGCCAGGCCGTGACGGCGATCGTATGCGGGATGAGGAGAATCGAGAACACGTCCCCTTCGACGCTATTGACCGTCAGCGAGGTTCCGTCGAGGCACACCGAGCCCTTTTCAGCAATGAACCGCGCGAGCTCGTGCGGCGCGCGAATCGAAAAGCGCCTCATGCCGTCGAAACTTTCGACTCCGACGATCGAAGCGACCCCATCGATATGGCCGGTGACAATATGGCCGCCGAGTTCGTCGCCCATTTTAAGCGATCGCTCAAGATTGAGCCGCGTCCCGGTTTTCCAGCCCCCCGCCGTGGTTCGAGCCAAGGTTTCAGCCCCGACATCGACATCGAACCAGGTCTTATTGCCGCTCGTGCCCGTCGCAACCGCCGTCAGGCAAGGCCCATTACAGGCGATCGAGGCCCCGATGGCAATCGTCTCGGCGGGATAGGAGCAGAGAACGCGAAGGCGCCTCAGTTCGCCTTGGGCCTCGACCTTCTGCACCTCCCCCACATCGCTCACGAGACCAGTGAACATGCTTAGAAAATCCTTTCTTATACCCTGAATCCTCAAGGAATCAGGGTTCTCTTCCAGTAAATCGCTGATGCGAGGCCGATTTACCGGAGTTGCACCGCCTGTTCCTGTGAAACGGCGGTATAACGCGTCAGCCGGTCCGCTCCGACCGGCCGCGCCTCGACGTAGCGATAGTGATTTGGATCGGCGAGGATAGCTTTTGCCGATGGAGTGAGCCCCGGCACTCCTTCATAGCCGAGCGGCTTCAAGGCGGTGAAGAGGATGATCTCGTCGGCGAGCCCCTGCCCGATCAAGGCATCGGCAATGCCAGGGCCGCCCTCGGTGAAAACCCGCGTTATCCCTTTTGCCGCAAGAAGCTGAAGAGCAGAGGCAAGATCGAGGTGATTCGCCGAATCACGGCGCACATGTTCGACCTCGATATGGACCTCGCGCAGCCTCGCCGCAGCAGTCTCGGAAGCAGCCTCCGCGGCGATAACGAGCGTCGGGACGGCGCGCGCGGCGCGAGCCAATCGCGCATGCAGCGGCAGACGCAGATTGCTATCGAGCACGACCCGCCAGGGCTTGCGCGCCTCTAGCCCCGGCAGCCGGACCGTCAGGAGCGGATCATCCGCCGCGATCGTGCCGCTACCGACCATGATCGCATCATGCATCGAGCGCATGACAT
>Ga0306918_10000892_pt1 | contig 14328 bp, 13 predicted proteins | sample tim00Cox0000000H_FD_203315 | JGI IMG/M metagenome (GOLD analysis project Ga0306918, IMG submission 203315) | Lab enrichment of tropical soil microbial communities from Luquillo Experimental Forest, Puerto Rico - timezero.00C.oxic.00.000.00H (v2)... | ecosystem: Environmental > Terrestrial >... | reverse complement strand
GTTGCCGTGCTGCCGCCAAAGCTGGAGGAGCTGGTAGCGAAATCCGTGCGTGCTACCAAGGAGAATGCGATCGGCGCCGAGGTGGAGGCGGAGACCGCGCAGCATCTGCGCCAGGCAGCGGACGCGGCGGCGCGTGCCATGCGGACGCGCGGGATGAAGCCTGTGCTGGTGATGCCGGCGAGCCTACGCCGCGCCGTGGCGCGCGTCGCGGCGGGACTGATTCCGGTGGTGGCGCTGGAGGAGATTCCGGAATCGATGCCGCTGCAGGTCGTGCATAACGCCGAGCAGGGTGTGGCCAATGGCTGACATCGCCACCACCAACGACGCCGCGCTGACCACGCTTTATGGCGGTTGGGTCAAGCGCATGGCGTTGCTGCTCAAATCGCGCATGCCCTGGGCGGAACTTGATGAATTGCTGCAATGGGGTGCCATCGGCATGATGGAATCGATGCAGCGCTATGATGCCAGCCATGGCGTCAGCTTCCAGGGGTTCGCGGCGCGGCGCATACGCGGCGCGATGATCGACGGACTGCGGCGCGAAGGCGCGCGGCGCCGCGGAGAGACCATGTTCGAACCTGAGGATGTGGAGCATGCGGCGCTGGAAAACGGCACGGCGCCGGCGGACCCGCTCAGCCTGCTCACGAGCGCCGATAATCGCGACCTGCTGGTGGCGGCGCTGAAAACCCTGCCAAGATTGGAATACCAGATTCTCGCCATGCATTTCTACGACGAGCTGAATAACCGCGAGATTGCCGCGATCCTCGATGTTTCCGAAGGCTATACGTCGCGTTTGCGCAAGCGTGCGCTGGAGAGCCTCGCCATTTCCATCAACGCCGCGCATAAAGGAAACATGGTGCCATGACCAGCCTGCTTGGATTGCTGTTTGGCGTCATGTGCGTGGTCGTTGGGGCACTGTCTGATTCCGACCCGCTTTCCTCGCTCTTCAGCCTCACCGCCGTCATCATCGTGCTCTGCGGCGCCGCTTCCGCCGCGATGGTGCATTTCGGCCTCAAGCCGCTCATCCTGTCGCTGAAGGCGGTGCTGTGGCTAGCCAAGCCGCCCAGAACAGATCTGCATAAATTCATCGATCAGGTGGCGGAATGGTCGACGCTAGCGCGCAGCCAGGGCACGCTGGCACTGGAGAATGTCATTCCCAATGTCGCCGACCCGTTCCAGCGCCATGGGTTGCAGCTCATCGTCGACAATACCTCACCGGAGGATTTCGCCGCCATTCTCGGCATCATGGCGGAAAATACTGGACGCATGCAGGAAACACCCGGGGAAGTGTGGGAGGCGCTGGGCGGCTATTCTCCCACCATCGGCGTAATGGGCGCGGTACTCGGGCTCATTCATGTGATGATGCGGCTCGACCATCCGGAGGAGCTGGGTGAGGGCATCGCCACCGCCTTCGTCGCCACCATCTATGGCGTGGGGTTCGCCAATCTCATCGCTCTGCCGCTCGGCGCGCGGCTGAAACATCTGGCGAAGGAACTGGAACGCGAACGCCATGTCGTCATCCAGGGCTTCATGCTGCTGGCTGAGGGCAAACCCGGCATTGTCATCAGGCAAAATCTGCAAAGTTTCCTGGAGAGCGAAAAACCAAAAGCCAAGCCCGATACCGCCGATGAACCGGCCGGCGCCACACAAGCGGCGGAGTAAACCATGTCAAGCCATGCCACACCGCCAGGACCGAAAAAAGCACCGGGGAAGCGCCCCAACCATGAGCGCTGGATCATCTCCTATGCTGATTTATTGACGTTGCTGCTCGCCACCTTCGTCGTGCTCTACGCTTCTTCCACGCGCAACACGCACAAGGAGGATGAAATCGCGCTGGCGTTCATCAAGGCCTTCCATGGCACGCCGCCGGCCGTTATCACGCCGAAGCCATCGGGCTCGAAGGGCGTGCTGCAGCATGAGGTCTCGCCCATCCCTAAGCCAGTGGAATCACCTGGCTCCAGGCTTCCGAAAGATGTAGCGCATCAGGTCGAGCAATCGATGAAGGCGCTGCAGGCGTTGCAGTTCAAATTATCGCAGCTGTTCCAACCTCTCATCGACCAGCATGAGGTGACGATCAGCAACGCGCCGCTCACCCTCACCATCCAGCTGGACGCCTCGGTGCTGTTTCCCTCCGGCGAAGCGGCGCTGAAGCCAGACGCGGTAACTTTGCTCAAGCAGGTGGCGGCAGGGCTGATGCAGCTGCCGCCCGATTTCAACATCGTGGTGCAGGGCTATACCGACAATCAACCGATCAATACGGCGCAATTTCCTTCCAACTGGTCGCTCTCGGCCGAGCGCTCCGTGACGGTGGTACAGCTTTTGACCGCGTCCGGCGTGCCGGGCAGGCAGCTCGCGGCGGAGGGGTTCGGCGAATTCTCGCCCGTGGCTGACAATACGAGCGATGCCGGGCGGGCACAGAACAGGCGCGTGGTGGTGGTGGTGCATGCGCCAGCGCCGGGTGAGGCAAGCGGAGCAGCACCCGCCCTACAAGTGGCGGTGCCGCCGGGCGCGGCGCCTGGAACGAAGGCGGAAGGGCATTAGGAGCGCGCCATGACGAAATCAGCCAAATCCCGTAAAATCATGAGCCCTTTCATGCTCGCTCTGGCCGCCATGGCGGGCTGGGCGGCCGCGCATGAGCCGCAGCAATTCTCCATCGCCAGCGTGGGGGTGTGGGTTTGTGGCGCCTTCACCGTAGCGCTGCTCACCTGCGCGGCGCTCGCGCTCATCACGCCTCTGCTCGATATTCTCAGCATGCTGTTCAGCCGCGCTTTGAAGGCCGCGCGTCATGACGGAGCCGAATCATGAGTTTCGTCACCATTTCCCGTGGCAAGACCTTCGTGCAGAGCGTGCTGTCGCAGGATGCGGCGGAGATCGCGGCACAGGAGGCGGAGATCGCGCGGCGCGTGCGCCAGGAATTGGGTAAATTGCGTGAGCAGGCCGAGGCCGAGGCGCGCGCCACCGGCGAGGCGGCGGCGCAGGCCGCGATGGCACCGCGCGCGATAGCGCTGGACTCAGCCATCTCCGCGCTGCAGGCGGCGGCGGCGCAGCTCGCCGCGCCACTTGCCCACAAGGAGCGCGACCTCGCCGGGCTCGCGGTGGAGCTGGCCTATCTGCTCGCCCGCCATATCAGCCTGAATACTGGAACCGGAACGGAAACGGTGCTGCAGGGGCTGGTGGCAAAATTGCTGGACGAGGCCGCGGCCGAGCGCGGGGCACGGCAGATATTGCGGCTGCGCCTCAATCCTGCGGACCAGCTGCAGCTTGAGGACCGCGTCTCGGCGGACACTGCGCAATTGGTGGCAGATGAAAAAATCACGCCGGGCGGGGCGGTGGTGGAAATAATCACGCAGGATGGCGACCCGGTGGACAAGGTGGAATGGGACGCCACGCTGCAGGGACGGCTCGCCACCATCCGCACAGCACTCGGCCTGCCAGGCGGCACAGGGGAGACGCCATGATCTCGGCCGAGCATATACGCGCCTTGGCGCGGGAGCGCGTACAAGCGGCACTGAAATCCGATCCGGTGCGGCGCTATGGGCGCATCGTGCGTTCCAATGGCGAGGTGCTGCATGCCTCGGGCATACGCGCGCCGGTGGGAGCGCGCTGCCTCATCGAAATGGAACATGGCTCGGCCCTGCCGGCGGAAGTGGTCGGGTTCGAGGCCGGGGCGCTGCTGGTGATGCCCGAGCAGGGCACGCGCGGTGTCACGCGCGGGGCGCGGGTGCATGTGGAGAGCAGCAGCCCGGCGCCCCTGATGGGCATGGCGCTGCTGGGCCGCGTGCTCGATGCGCGCGGCCAGCCGCTGGACGCCATGCCGCCGCCCGATGTCACCCATCCCTGGCCGCTGATGGGCGTGCCCATCAATCCGATGGCGCGGCTGCGCATCGAGCACCCGTTCGATACCGGCATACGTGCCATCAACGCACTCGCGACGCTGGGGCGCGGCATGCGGGTCGGGTTGTTCGCCGGCTCCGGCGTCGGCAAGACCACTTTGCTCGGCATGATGGCCCGGCATGCGCGGGCCGATGTGGTGGTGGTCGGCATGATTGGCGAGCGCGGGCGTGAAATTCGCGAATTCATCGAGGACCATATCGGCCCGGCGCGGCCGCGCAGCGTGGTCATCGCCTCGCCGGCGGACGATACCGCGCTGGGCCGCGTGCATGGCGCCTACCGTGCCGCGGCCATCGCGGAATTTTTCCGCAGCGAAGGCAAGCATGTGCTGCTGGTGGTGGACAGCCTCACCCGCCTCGCCATGGGCTTACGCGAAATCGGTCTCGCCGCCGGTGAGCCGCCCGCCACCAGAGGCTATCCGCCGTCCGTATTCGGCGCGCTCGCTGCCTATGTGGAGCGCGCCGGCAATGGCGATGCCGCGCAAGGGTCGATTACCGCCCTCTATACCGTGCTGGTAGAGGGGGACGACCATGTCGGCGACCCGGTGGCGGACACGGCGCGCTCAGTGCTGGATGGGCATATCGTGCTGTCCCGCGCCCTCACCGAGTCCGCCATCTACCCGCCCATCGACATCACCGCCTCGCTCTCCCGCCCCATGCCGATGCTGGTGCCGACTGAACATTTGCAGCATGCCGCGCATTTCCGCGCACTATGGACGAGGCGGGCCGAGAAGCAGGACATCATTGATCTCGGCGCCTATGCGCCAGGGCGCGACAGGCTGCTCGACGAGGCGATCCGCCGCGCCCCCTCCATGGAGGCATTGCTGCGCCAGGACGTGAATGAGGGCGCCGATCTCGCTGCCAGCGCGGCAGTCCTGGCGCAGGCTCTCGCGGAGGGTTCGCCATGAATCCGCGCACCCTCGTCCGTCTCGACAAGCTGGCCGCCGAGCGCGAAGCGCGGCTGCAAGAGGCGATCCGACGCCATGGCGCCACGCTGAGCCAGGGCCAGGCGCAGCGCGAGATCCTGGCAGCCTACCGGGCAAGGCTGGCGGCAAGCTGGCAGGAGGGGGCCGTGCTGCCGGCCGCGCAGGCGCGCCGCGCAAGCCAGTTCGCCGCCGGAGCGGAGGCCGCCGCCCTGCAGATCGAACGCAACGAGACGGCGGCGAGCGCGCAGCTGCAGGAAGAGGCCGCCGCCCTGGCGCAGCTCAAGGCGCATCGCCGCAAGCTCAAGGATAAACTTCGCGCCGCGGCGCGCGCCGAAGCCGCGGAAGCGGAGGCGCGCGCCGAACGCGACCGGCCCTGGCGGCGCCCATAAATTGGCACCCATGAGATTTCGTTTTTCACCCCCCACCCTTGGCCGCCCAGCTTCAGGAGCACATCATGGATCTGAGTTTCTATTCCAATTTCTCCAATTCGCTGGTCGCGCAAGAGGCGCAGATCAACTCGCTGCAGCAGCAAATCTCCACCGGCCTCGCGGTGCAGACGCCGGACCAGAATCCAGCCGCCTATGAGACCGCCGCGCTCGGCACCGACCAGGTGAGCCGGCTGAGCAACGACAATACCACCCAGGCCAGCATCCAGGTGCAGCTCGGTTCGGCCAATAACGCCTATAGCTCGATGACGAATCTGCTGAACAATGTGCAGAGTATCGTCGAGCAGGCGCTGAACGGCACCACCAACAGCCAGAACATGAATGCACTGGCCGGGCAGGTGAACAGCGCGATGCAGCAGATGCTCGCCATCGGCAACACCACCGCGCCCAATGGCACCTATCTCTTCGGCGGCTCGCGCGGCGACCTGGCGCCATTCCAGCCCGATGCTAGCGGCAATATCGTCTATTACGGCGATGGCGGCAGCTCCCAGGCCAGCATCGGCGAGACCTCCACCGCCAGCACCATCGCCAATGGCACGGTGTTTGTCTCAGCACTGCAGGGCGACGGGGTGAGCAGCGTTACCGCCAATGGCAGCAATACCGGCAGCGGGCAGATCATCCCCAACGGGGTGATCAGCGCCGCCACGGCGGATGCGTTCCAGCAGGGCAATTCACCCATCACCGTCACGTTCGGCGCGAATAATACATATACCGCGACGCAAGGTGGCAGCACCATCGCCTCGGGCACGCTCAATACCGGCGCGAGCAGCAACGGCACCAGCGTGCAGCTGGCCGGGGTGGACTATAGCATCACCGGCTCACCGGCCTCGGGCGATAGTTTCACCCTCGCGCCGGCGCGCACGCAGTCGATCTTTTCGCTACTGCAAAATATCCATAGCGCGCTGGCCAATGCCGGCAGCACCTCGCCGCAGGTGGCACAGACCAACCAGCTGCTCAATCAGGGCCTGGCCGGCATCGCGCAATATCAGCAGACGGTCATCACCGCGCAGGCGCAAAACGGCGTCACTCTGGAGGCGCTCAGCAACACCGGCACGGGCAATAACAACCAGTCCACCGAGGCGCAAACCAATGTCACCAACGCCACGGCCGTCAACACGCCAGTCGCCATCGCCTCGCTCGACCAGACCCTGAGCGCGCTGCAGGCGGCCATGAAGACCTTCGGCACGGTGCAGGGTCTCAGCCTGTTCAACTATATCTGAGGAGGTACCGATGTCGGATGCCATTTTCATCGCCGGCTATTACCGCAGCGGCACGTCCGCACTCTCCGGCGCGTTGCAGCGCGCGGGCGTGAAATTCTATAACGAAGCCGATCCGAACGAACATAACCCGCTCGGCTTCTATGAGATTCCCGAGCTGATCGAATTCGATGTGGAATTGTTCGCCAAGCTCGGCGTGGACTGGACCGATGTACGCGGCCTGCCTCTGGGCTGGGCGCAGCGCGCGGATCTCGCCACCATGCTGACCAGGCTGGATGAAATATTGCGCCGCCGTTTCAGCCACGAGGACAAGATATGGGGGCTCAAACATCCGCATCTGTGCCGCACCTTGCCGCTTTACGAGCGCGCCGCGCGCCAGGCCGGGCATAAGCCGCATGTGGTGCATATTTTCCGCGACCCTTGGACAGCGGCGGCGAGCCAGAGCCTCAAGAATGGGCTGTCACGCGCCCATGCGCTGCTGCTCTGGATGAGCTATGTGACCAATGCCGAGGTGCAGGCACGGCATTTGCCGCGTACCTGGCTCACCTACCACGAGCTGCTGGCAGAACCGGCGGCGCAGCTGGCGCGGCTCGGACGTGACTTGCGGCTCGAGCTCGGCGATGCTGCCGGTATGGCGGAGGCCGCCGCCTATCTCACCACCCAGCTCAACCGCTCCCAACCACTGCCGCAAGACGATTTATGCCAGCCTCTGGCCGTTTTGGTGCAGCATACATGGGAGGCGATCTGCAACCGCCAGTTCGCGCCTTCCCTGTGGGACGGATTCGCCGCCGAAACAGCTGATCTGGTCGGGTTCCTCACTGAAATCGGCGCCAGCCGCGGCCGTGTCATCCCGGCGCTGGGCGGCTCGCTCACCACAACCACCGCCGCCGCCACGGCGGCGCCCATCAGCTCCATCCGCCCTCCCGAGCGCACGGATGAGGGGGCACGCACGCGGCTTACGGCAATACAAGCGGCAGCGGGCCAATTGCCCAGCCTGTCCGTCATCATCGTCGCCCCGCGCGGGCGTGCCGCCGCAGTCAACGACACACTGGAATCACTGCATGCGCAATGGTTCCGGCCTGCTGCCATCCGCATCCTCGCCGCCGAGGAGGTGGCGATCAAGGGCGTCACTACCGTCGCCGTGCCGCCAGAGCCGGAGGCAGCCACGCGCATTGCCTGCGCGGAGCTGAATCTAGAAGCCAACGCGGCCGATTATGTCGCCATCATCAATGCCGGCGACACGCTCGCCCCCGATGCCTGCCTGCGCTTCGCGCTCATAGCCAAGGCCGAAGATGCGTCCATGCTCTATTGCGACGAGATTGTGCCGCGCGCCGGCGGCGCCTGGGTGCGGCACAAGCCGGGCTGGGATGTCACAAGGCTGCGCCAGGCCGCCTATATCGGCGACTGGGTCTGGTACCGCAGCCAGGATGTGCTGCGCGCCGGCGGCTTCAACCCCAACCGCGCCGGGGCCGAGGAATATGACATGCAGCTCCGCCTCGCCGAGCTGGAGGCGAAAATTATGCGCGTGCCAGAGGCCTTGTTCACGCGCAGCGCGCAGAGCCGGCGGGACGACATAAAAACGGATGTGTTCTGCGCCCGCGCCGCGTCATCGCTGAAGCAGCATCTGGAACGGATGAACCTGCCCGCCGAGGTGCAGAACCGCCAGCATCCCGGCCTGTTCCACCATATGCGCCTGACGCCCGATCCCGGCACCAGCATCCTGCTTCTGTGCGATGGCGGAGATATCCCGGCGCTCGATGCCTGGCTCACCGCTCTGCTCAGCGGCGACGCCTTGAGCGGCCCCATCATCCTGGCCGGCGCCGCGCTCAGTCAGCCGATGCAGGCCTATCTCGCCGCCGTCACCGAGCAGACGGCGGCGCTGGAGGGCAAGGTACTGGCGGTGGCGCCATCGCCAGACCTCACTTTCCCCCAGGCTCTGGCCAACGCCATCGCCATGGCCGCCACGCCGCATCTGGCCATTCTCGACATACGCTGCCGCCCGGCCGAGGCGAATTGGGCGCAGCTCCTGCGGTCACGTTTGGCCGACCCATCGGTGGTCATGGCGGGCGGGCGCACGCTCGTACCGTCGGGGCCGGATCTGCGTCAGGCCGCAGTGCAGGGGCCCATCATCATCGGCGCCGATACCAGGCTCGGGGCCGGGCACAGGCCCGATGATCCCGGCCCCGGCGGCTGGCTGCTGACCGACCAGGAAGTCAGCGCGCTCGCTCCTCCCGGACTGCTGGTACGCGCCGCGGCGCTGCAGGATTGTCAGTTCCCCGCTTTGGCCGGCGATGCGTTGTGGATCGATGTCTGCGCCCAGCTGCGCGCGGCCGGCGGGACATTGGTCTGGACGCCTGACGCCTCCTTCATCGCCCCGCCCGATGCGGTGCAGCCCGATGCAGCCAGCAATTTCCGCGCCGGCACAGATGCGGCGCGGGCGCTGCCCTGGGCCGACCCTTACCACCATCCCGCGCTCTCGCTACATGGCGACCTGCTGGCCGCGGAGGCTCGCTCCGGCCTTGTCCGCGCCACCCCGGAAGATGCGCTGAGCCTACTGGTCAGCGGCGATCCTCTGGCCGGGGCGCCGGTACTCAATGCCGCCCGCGCCTTGCGCCGCGCTGGCATTATCGAGGCGGACTGGACGCCGGAATTGCCAAGCGCTGCCGATCTCGGCCGCCACGCTGCTGCCGCCTGGGTGCGCGTCAACCCAATGCGCATACCGCAGCTTCACAGCCCTGCTTACACCGCCGTGTACACGCAGGTGCCTGCGCAGGAAGCGCTGCCGGCGCTGGAAGCTGCCGCTGCGGTTTACTGCACCTCGCCGGGGCTGGTCACACAATTGCGCCGGCTCGGGACGCCGGGCCGGGAGGTGACGTTATGGCGCCCGGCGCTCAGCACGCGCATCTGGCAGGAGCTCACCTTCGGCACAGGGCTCAACACCAAGCCACGCGCGCTCTGGTTCGATGAGGGCATCGCCCCGTCCTGGCTGGTCGAGCTCATCAACGACACGCTCGACATTGCTTCCTGGATCGTCGTGGAGCGCCAGGGGGCAAGCTATGCCGGATCTGTGGCGCGCATCGGGGTGCAGGAATCGGAATTCGCCTGGGCCCAGGCCATGGCGGAATTGGGACCGCAAATCATGCTCCGCCCGGCCGGGCCCGACACCCATGCCGACCATTATCCCAGCCTGCTCGCCGCCGCTGCCGGCTGCCGGCTGCTCGTCGATGAGCGGCTCGATACGCCGCCCAGCCTCGGCGCGCTGGCACTCCCGAGCCGCGCCGGGGTTTGGCGGGAGGCGCTGAAAAAGGCGATCAACGAGCTGAAGACAACGCTGGAGCAAGGCCGCGCCACCCGCGCCGCCGCCCTCGCTCTGCCGGGGCTCGAGGCCGCGTCGCCGCCCTGGCTGGGGCTGGAGCTCACCCCGGTGCCGGACGACGCCGCCTACAGGAGCGCCGCGGAATGAGCCCGCGCCTGCTGGCCGCCCTGCTCGCCGCCTGGCCCGTCCTCGGCTGGGCGGCGCCGGAGGCGGGCCGGGAAGATCCAAGCGCGGTGGTGGCTTCCGTGCGCCAGGCGGCGCAGGCTTTGGCCCCAGCGGGCGCCACGCTCAGCCTGGGCCCGGTAAATGGCGCACAATCCATGCAGGCCTGTCCCGGCGCGCTTGCCGTGGAAATGAGCGGCTCGGCCCCCTATGAGCAGGCCGCCGCGCATTGCCCTGCTTTGGGCTGGACACTTTACGTTACCGTCACCGTCACGCAGCGCGAGGCCGTGGTGGTGGCGGCACGGCCCATCGCGCCGGGCCAGCCGCTCACGGCGGATGATCTCACGCTTGCCACATTGCCGTCGCAGCAATTCGCCGGCCGCCAAGTCTATTTCGACCCTTCCCAACTGATCGGCGCCACCCCGGATATGGCGATTGCAGCCGGCATGCCGCTCACCGCCGATTCCGTGCAGGCACCCGTGATGGTGAAGGCCGGGCAAACCGTGACGGTGAATGTGCAAAGCGGCGGCGTGCTGCTCACGCTCGATGCCACCGCCGAACAGACGGGGCGCATCGGCGACACCATCCTGCTCAGCAACCCCAGCACAGGGCGCCGCTTCACCGCGCAGGTGACGGCGGATGGCGTCGAGCTGCTCCTGCAATGACGAGGGCAAGGATGAAGATTTCCTCACGAACAACGCAAATTAAAATTGCGGCGCAAGGCAAACTTCGCCACCGCCGCGCGAATTGAGGGGTACGGCAACCACAACCCAAGGAGTTCCATATGTCGGCCGTCGGTTCCATTCTCACCAATACCGGGGCGCTGCAGGCGCTCAACGCGATCTCAAACACCACTGCGACAAACAGCAATCTGGAAGCCCAGCTTTCCAGCGGCCTGTCCATCAACTCGCCCGCCAACAACCCGGCCGGCTACATCACCGCGCAGGGCTTCACCTCGCAGCTCAACGGCATCAACCAGGCGATTTCCAACGCCAACCAGGGCGTGTCGCTGTTGCAGACGGCGCAGGGCGCCATCACCCAGCAGATCGGCATCGTGCAGCAGCTCAACTCCATCGCGGTGCAGGCGGCCAACGGCACGCAGACGCCGGCGGAATCTCAGTCGCTGCAGAATCTGGTTGGCCAGCTGACCAGCCAGGTCTCCACCATCGCCAACCAGACGCAGTTCAACAACATCAACCTGCTCAATGGCAGCTTCTCCGGCGTGCAGTTCCAGGTGGGCGCGAATGAGGGACAGACGAAGACCCTCTCGATCAGCAACCTCACCGCCTCCGCCATCGGCATGAACGCCTCCACCGTATCCGGCGCCACCGTATATGGCACCAACGTTAACGCCACCTCCGCGGCGCTCACTTTGGCGGCCTCAGCGGCCAAGATCACTGCCGGTTCCGCCGGCAAATTCACCACCGCCACCCCTCTCGCCGTCACCGGCGCCGATGGCGGCCAAGCCAATGTGACCGTCACCAAAGCACAGGAATCCGCCGCCTCGCTGGCCACGGCCATCAATAACGTGTCCGGCACGACGGGCGTACAGGCCCAGGCCACCACGAGCATAACGCTGGCCCTCGGCACGGCGGGCGCGGGCGCGGGCTATTCGTTTAGCATCCAGGCCGGCAAGGGCTCGGGCGGCGCCGCGTCTGGCATCGGCACCAAGCAGACCATCACCGCCTCCTCCGCGGCGCAGATCGTTAGCCAGATCAATGGCAAGTCCTCGACCAGCGGCATCGTCGCCGCGCTGAACACCACCTCCGGCCAGATCACGCTGACGCAGACTGGGGGCTACAACATCAACATCACCGGCACGAGCTCCGGCTCGCTGAAGACGATCGGCGGCACGGCGAGCACCATCAAGTCCGGCGCCGGCACGGCTTCGGCGGTCATCCAGGGCCAGGTGCAGTTCCAGGCCTCTGGCGCCTTCGCCGTGGGCAATGCCGGCAATATCGGCCTGTCCATCACGTCCAGCCTGACCTCGCTCTCCTCCATCAACGTCGCCACCACGGCGGGTGCCAATACGGCCATCAATGTGGTGAAATACGCGCTCGGCGCGCTCAACAACCAGGGCGGCCAGCTCGGCGCGGTGCAGCAGGCGCTGACGGCGAACGTCAACAACCTTAATGCCACGACCCAGAACCTCACCACCGCGCTCGGCGTGGTGCAGGACGCCAACATCCCCGCGGTCAGCAACCAGCTCACCGAGGCGCAGATCCAGGCGCAGTCCGGTGTTGCGGCGCTGAAATCCTCGACCCAGCTGCAGCAGAGCTATCTCTCGCTGCTGCCGTAATCTTTGCGGTCCCAGGCCGGGCTCCGCCCCGGCCTGGGCCAAATTAGAAAGGTTTTGCCATGACAAGCGTCAGCGCCCTCGGCTCATCCCAAATCTCGTCCGAAATCGCCACGGTTGAAGCACGCTTGCAGGCCCCCGTTACGTCCCTCAAAACGCAGATCACCAGCGAACAGGCCGATATTTCCGCCTGGGGTGCCATCAGCGGTGCCATGTCCTCGCTGTCGCAGGCGCTCTCCAACATCAAGAACGTCTCCGCCATCAACAGCCGGAACGTCTCCACCTCCGACAATACCAAGGCCACCGCCACGGCCAGCAACAGCGCCGCCACCGGCACCTATAATCTCCCCAGCATTTCCCTGGCGAAAACACAGGAGATTTATTCCAATCTGCTCGGCTCCGGCGCCGCCACGCTGTCGGGCGGGGCGGGTAATCTGGTCTTCACGAGCGGCGGCAAGAGCGAAACAATCTCCATCGGCTCCGGCAGTCTTACCCTCAATGGCGTTGCCGCCGCCATCAACAAGGCGGGGGACGGAGTAGTAGCCAGCGTCATCGGTACCTCGGCGGGCGCCAGGCTGGTGATGACCAGCAGCGCCACGGGCAGCGCCGCCGCCTTCACCGTGTCCGGCACGGGCGCGCTCACGCAATTCGACTATAACCCCTCTTCCGCGCATACGGGTGAAATTTTGGCCCAGACAGCTGCCAACGCCTCGGTCACGCTCAACGGCATTCCCATCACCAGTGCCACCAACACGCTCGGCAGCGCCATCGCCGGCGTCACCATCGCACTGGCCGGTTCGGGCAATGCCGTGGTCTCCGTGTCCTCCTCGCCCACCAACCTGTCCAGCTCGGTGGAGGCGGTGGCCACCAGCCTTAATGCCGCCATCTCCACCATCGCCAAGGAAACCAAATATGTACCGGCCAGCACCAGCAGCTCGGGCTCCAGCTCCAGCACCGCCCAGGCCGGCCCGCTTCTGGGCAATTTCTCCGCCACGTCGCTGAAAAACGAGTTGGCGACCTCCGTCAGCGAACTGGTCGCCAGCGGCGTCTCGGCCGGGGCGGTGGGGCTCTCCGTCGACAGCGCCGGCACGGTCTCCTTCAACGTCACCAGCTTCGCCAATGAATATTCACAGCACCCCACGGCGGTGCAGAATCTGGTCAGTGATCTCTACACCAAGCTCAATGGCATCACCGAAGGCGCCATCGGGGCGGCCAGCGGCTCCGCCAACGGCGTGCATACCGCAGCCACCACCGGCTTCATCAGCGCCGCCACAACCTCGCTCAACGGGCTCGTCAGCTCCATCGACAGCCAGATCACGCAGATCGAGAAACAAAACGCCGCACAGCTGAAAATTCTCGAACAGCAATACACAACGGCGGAAAGCACTGCCTATAACGCCTCGATCACCCAGACCTATCTGGGCATTTTCCTTGGCAGCGGCTCCAGCAGCAAATCATCCTGAGGATTGACAGATGACCGGCAGCGATTTGATCAGCACTTATCGAGCCACCATGTTCGATGGCGGCGCCGACATGAACTGGCTGCGCCAGGGCTGGCGGGGCTTGCGCCATTATGGCCGCCGCGCCCGCGCCGCCATCGAGGCCGGAGATCCCATCACCAAGGCCGCCATGATCGCCCGCGCCGACGAACTCCTCACAATGATGAGCGGCATACTCGATACATCCAACGGCACCACGCTCGGCCCGGCGCTGATGACCATTTATTCCGCCTTGCGTTTTACGCTGCTGCGCGCCAATACAGAAGACAGCATTGCCGCTCTGCGGGATTACGAGACGGCGCTGGCAATCCTCGACTGCGACATGATCAAATCGTCTGAAAGCGTGTTAGCCGAATGAGCAATACCATCCAGCCCTTCAGCCAGCCCAATGTGCCGGAAACTTCCAACGGCCAGTCCAGCGTCTCCGCAGCACCAGCCAGGCACGGCGCGCCGGCGGCGCAGACGGAGTCCGTCACGCTGAGCGAAACCGCGCAATCTGGTGCCCAGCTTCTTGCCTCTGCGCAAGAAGCGCCGGGAATCGATAACAACGCGGTTGCCAATATCCGCGCCCAGCTTGCC
>Ga0306918_10000891_pt1 | contig 14332 bp, 15 predicted proteins | sample tim00Cox0000000H_FD_203315 | JGI IMG/M metagenome (GOLD analysis project Ga0306918, IMG submission 203315) | Lab enrichment of tropical soil microbial communities from Luquillo Experimental Forest, Puerto Rico - timezero.00C.oxic.00.000.00H (v2)... | ecosystem: Environmental > Terrestrial >... | reverse complement strand
GCGCTTACGGTGCCGCCATGCGCACGGCCAAAGAGGCGGGCTCGCTGCTTCCACCCAAGCATATCCTCAATGCGCCAACGAAGCTGATGCAGGCGGAAGGCTATGGCGAAGGCTACGATTACGACCGCGACGCTCCCGACGCCTTTTCCGGCCAGGACTACTTTCCGGAGCAGCTCGGTCGGCAGACGTTCTATGACCCGCCCGAACGTGGGTTTGAGCGCGAAATCGCCAAGCGGTTGGCGTATTGGGCGAAGTTGAGGAAGGAACGGAGCGAGCGGTGAAGGGGGCCGCAAGAGCGCGTGCGGCGCCGTTGCGTGCGACTATTAAGCGCGAGGCGGCGCGATTTGCCGAAGGGCCTGGGAACTCAGTGAATGTGCAAACTGTTGCCGTGACCGCCGACGAAGCGGGCATGCGCGTCGACCGTTTTCTCGCGGCGCGGTTTCCTGGGCTTCCCTTCTCCCACATCCAACGCGTCATCCGGAAAGGTGAGTTGCGGGTGAACGGCAAGCGCGCGCAAGCCAAACAGCGCCTGGCAGCGGGACAAGCGGTGCGCATCCCGCCGTTGCGGCTGGAGCAATTCCAGTCAGGCCGATCCGGAACCGGGCGGGAAACCCGCGACTTCCTCAAATCGATCACGCTCTATGAGGATGCCGACGTTCTGGTGCTCAATAAGCCGGCCGGTCTGGCTGTGCAGGGCGGCTCGGGCACCCGCCGTCATCTGGACGGCATGCTCGAAGCCTTGCGCGATGCGCAGGGACAGCGACCGCGGCTGGTGCATCGGCTCGACAAGGACACTGCCGGTTGCCTGCTGGTGGCAAAGACGCGCTTTGCCGCCTCGGCGCTCGCCAAAACCTTTCGTTCGCGCTCGGCACGCAAAATCTATTGGGCATTGGTTGCCGGCGTGCCGAAGCCGCGCCAGGGTCGCATCTCCACCTTTCTCGCCAAGGAACAAGCCGAGGATGACTCGTTCATGCGCATCGCGCGCCACGGCGAGGAGGGGGCGAGTCACGCCGTGACCTATTACGCTGTCATCGATGGCGCAGCGCGCCAGCTGGCTTGGCTCTCGCTCAAACCGGTCACCGGCCGCACCCATCAATTGCGCGCGCACATGGCGCATATCGGCCATCCCATCGTCGGCGATTCCAAATATTTCGCGAAGGAAAATTGGGAACTGCCCGGCGGCATTCAGAACCGCCTGCATCTTCTCGCGCGACGCATCGTGGTGCCGCACCCGCGCGCAGGAACGATCGACGCTACCGCGCCGCTCCCCCTGCACATGCAGCAATCGTGGAACCTTATCGGGTTCGACGTGCGCCGCTATGACCCCATCGTCGAGGCGCCGGAAGAATAGGTCGCGAGCCTTGCGGTGCAGGCGTTAACGCAAACCGTACATGCGCGACACCCGCGCCTGACGATGAGCTGTGTTTCAGCGCAGGCTGGCGTTGATCTTCTCCAGCATGGCTACGCCCGGGCATAGTTCGTCCTCGGAGAGTGAATTGAGCGGCGCGTCCACGGTATTGAAATTGCGGTGCAGGTCTTCGGGGTCCGGGTCGACGTAGAGCAGGCCGGTCACCACTTGGCCGATCGCGGCGTGTCGCTGCAGGAACGCCATGGCGCCGAGCCGATCGTTTGCATCGTAGTCGGCGGCGACCTTTTTGAGCACGAGCTTCGAGCCGTCGTGTTGCTCGACCACCTCGACCGTGCCCGGCTCCTGAGTGATCGCGATCGGCGCACGTCCGGTGATGAAATCGAGCCGGTTCACCGCCTCGTTATGCTCGCGCACGTAATCGAAGCTCTTGGTGGATCCGACGTGATTGTTGAAGGCGACGCACGGGGAGATCACATCGATGAAGGCGGCGCCCTCGTGTTCGATCGCCGCCTTGATCAGCGGAACCAGTTGCTCCTTGTCGCCGGAGAACGAACGCGCGACGAACGTGGCGCCGAGCTGCAGCGCCATGGCGACGAGATCGATCGAATTGTCGGTGTTGGTCACACCGCGCTTTGACTTCGACCCGCGATCGGCGGTAGCGGAGAACTGGCCCTTGGTGAGCCCGTAGACTCCGTTGTTTTCGACGATATAGACCATATTCACGCCGCGCCGCAGCGCGTGCGCGAATTGGCCGAGCCCTATCGAAGCCGAATCCCCGTCGCCGGACACGCCGAGATAGATGAGGTCGCGGTTGGCGAGATTGGCGCCCGTGAGCACCGAGGGCATGCGCCCGTGCACGGAGTTGAAACCGTGCGAGTTGCCCAGAAAGTAGGTCGGCGTCTTCGAGGAGCAGCCGATGCCGGAGAGCTTGGCGACCCGGTGCGGCTCGATGTCCAGCTCGAAACAGGCTTCGATGATCGCCGCCGAGATGGAATCGTGACCGCAACCCGCGCATAGGGTCGAGACCGATCCCTCATAGTCGCGATGGGTGTAGCCGAGCGCGTTCTTCGGCAGCGCGGGGTGATGGAATTTCGGTTTCGTGATGTAGGTCATGACACCACCTTGCGCAGCGGCGTCACCTTGAGTGCGTCAAGATGATCGCCGATCGCGCGCGCGATGAAGCGCGCGGTTATCGGCGTGCCGTCGTAGTGAAGGATCGGTACCAGTCGGATCGGATCGATGCCGCACTCGTTGACGATGAGCGAGCGCAGCTGGGCATCGCGGTTCTGCTCGACCACGAACACGAAGTCGTGGTCGGCGACGAAGCTCGTCACGCTGGAATGGAAGGGAAATGCGCGCACCCGCAACCGGTTGAGCGAATGGCCGCGCGCCTCGATCATGTGGATCGCTTCGTCCATGGCCGGCGACGTCGAACCGTAATAGATGACCCCGTATTTCGTTGGCTTGCCGGCGTTGGCCTGCAGCGGGCGCGGAACCAGCTCCTTCGCGGTCTCGAACTTGCGAAGCAGCCGCTGCATGTTATCCGCATAAGGGGCGCCTTCTTCGGTGTAGCGCGCGTAACGGTCGCGCGACGTGCCACGTGTGAAGAACGAGCCCTTGGTCGGATGCGTGCCGGGATAGGTGCGATAAGGAATGCCGTCGCCGTCGATGTCGAGATAGCGACCGAAATCCTTGCCGGCGTCGAGGTCGGCGGCGCTCATGACCTTGCCGCGGTCGTATTTGCGGCTGTCGTCCCAGATGAGCGGCCGGCACAAGCGGTGGTTCATGCCGATGTCGAGATCGAGCATGACAAAAATCGGAGTCTGCAGCCGGTCGGCGAGATCGAAAGCTTTCGCGCCGAAATCGAAGGCCTCGGCCGGATCTTCAGGGAACAGCAGCACGTGCTTGGTGTCGCCGTGCGATGCATAGGCGCAGGACATCAGATCGCATTGCTGGGTGCGGGTCGGCATGCCGGTCGAGGGGCCGGCGCGCTGCACGTCGAATATCACCGCCGGTATTTCCGCGAAGTAGGCGAGGCCGAGGAACTCCTGCATCAGCGAAATGCCGGGACCCGATGTGGCTGTGAAGGCGCGCGCGCCGTTCCAGGCGGCGCCAATGACGATACCGATCGAAGCGAGCTCGTCTTCGGCCTGCAGGATCGCGAACTTATTCTGCTTGGTTGCCGGATCGACGCGCAGCCGCCTGCAATGGCCGGTGAAGGCATCGGCGAGCGAGGATGACGGCGTGATTGGATACCAGGCGCAGACCGTCGCGCCGCCATAGACGGCCCCGAGCGCCGCCGCCGAGTTGCCCTCGATGAAAATGCGGTCGCCCACCGCGTTGCCACGCCGCAGCCTGAGCCCAATCGGGCATTGCAGGTTCATCAAGGCCCAATCGTGGCCGAGATGCAGCGCATGGACGTTGGCGCCGATCAGCTTTTCCTTGGATTTGAACTGTTCGCCAATGAGCTGCTCGATCACTTTGATGTCCATGTCGAGCAGCGCCGAGAGCGCTCCGACATAGATGATGTTCTTGAACAGCTGGCGCTGGCGCGGATCGGTGTATTCGCGGTTGCAGATGGCGGTGAGCGGCACGCCGATGACGGTGATGTCCTCACGGAATCGGGATTTGGGTACCGGCTTGGTCGAGTCGTAAAGAAGGTACCCGCCCGCCTCGATTCCCGCCACGTCCTTGTCCCAGGTCTGCGGATTCATGGCCACCATGAGATCGGTGCCGCCGCGCGCGCCGAGATGGCCGGCCTCGGAAATTCGCACCTCGTACCATGTGGGCAGGCCTTGGATATTCGATGGGAAGATGTTGCGTGGAGCGACGGGAATTCCCATCCGCAACACCGAGCGCGCGAACAGCTCGTTGGCGCTGGCGGAGCCGGAGCCGTTGACGTTGGCAAACCGGACGACGAAGTCGTTTACGCTGCTGATCGGTGCTTTACTCGACATAGATCATCCGTAAGAGTCATATCGATCAGATATTTTTTCATGTCCCAGGCACCGGTCGGGCAGCGCTCGGCGCATAGTCCGCAGTGCAGGCAAACGTCCTCGTCCTTCACCATGACGCGGCCGGTCTTGAGACCGTCTGCGACATAGAGATCCTGGCTGACGTTGTTCGCCGGAGCCTGCAGTCGCGTGCGCAGGTCCGCCTCTTGCCCGTTTTCGGTGAACGTAATGCAGTCCATCGGGCAGATGTCGACACAGGCGTCGCACTCGATGCACAGCGATGGGGTGAAGACGGTCTGCACGTCGCAATTGAGGCAGCGATAAGCTTCCTTGACCGCAAGATCGACGTCATAGCCGAGTTCGACCTCGGCCTTGATGTCGCGCAACGCGACCCGCTTGTCGCGCAGCGGCACGCGATAACGCCGGTCAGGCGCGATATCGTTGTCGTAGCTCCACTCGTGGATGCCCATCTTCTGGCTGATGACCTCGACCATCGGCAACGGGCGGTCGTTGATATCTTCGCCGGAGCACAATTTGTCGATCGAGAGCGCGGCGTCATGGCCGTGGGCAACCGCCCAGATGATGTTCTTTGGTCCGAATGCGGCATCGCCGCCGAAGAACACCTTGGGATGGGTCGAGGCCATGGTCTTGGGATCGACCTTTGGCATGTTCCACTTGTCGAATTCGATGCCGATGTCGCGCTCGATCCAGGGAAATGCGTTCTCCTGCCCGACCGCGACGAGCACGTCGTCGCAAGCGAAGTGTTCGTTGGGCTCGCCCGTGGGGACCAAATTGCGTCGCCCCTTGGCGTCGTATTCGGCCTTCACCTTCTGGAACAGGACGCCGGTGAGTCGGCCGTTCTGGTGGGTGAATTCCTTCGGCACGAGAAAATTCAAGATCGGGATATCTTCGTGCATGGCGTCTTCTTTTTCCCAAGGAGACGCCTTCATCTCTTCGAAGCCTGAGCGGACGATGACCTTGACGTCCTCGCCGCCGAGGCGGCGCGACGAGCGGCAGCAATCCATCGCCGTATTGCCGCCGCCGAGCACAATCACGCGCTGGCCGATCTTGTCGACGTGCCCGAACGAAACCGAGGACAGCCAGTCGATGCCGATGTGAATGTTCGCCGCTGCTTCCTTGCGGCCGGGAATATCCAAGTCGCGGCCGCGCGGCGCGCCGGAGCCGATGAAGATCGCGTCCCAGTCCTCAGCCAGCAGCGCCTTGAGGCTATCGATGCGCTTGCCGCCGTGGAACTCCGCGCTGAGGTTGAGGATGTAGTCGCATTCCTCGTCAATGATGGATTCCGGCAGGCGGAAGCGCGGAATCTGCGTGCGGATCATGCCGCCGGCCTGCGGATCCTGGTCGAAGATGACGCAGTGATAGCCGAGCGGCGCCAGATCACGCGCCACCGTCAGCGATGCCGGCCCGCAGCCCACGAGCGCGATGCGCTTGCCGTTTTTGACGGCGGCAGGTTTGGGCAGGCGGCTGCGGATGTCGTCTTTGTAATCGGCGGCCACCCGTTTCAAGCGGCATATCGCGACGGGTTCCTTCTCCACCCGTCCGCGCCGGCAGGCCGGCTCGCAGGGCCGGTCGCACGTGCGCCCGAGAATGCCCGGGAACACGTTGGATTTCCAATTGACCATGTAGGCGTCGCTATAGCGACCCGCCGCGATCAATCGAATATACTCGGGAACCGGCGTGTGTGCCGGACAGGCCCACTGACAGTCCACGACCTTATGGAAGTAGTCGGGCGCCGAAATGTCGGTCGGTTTCATTGACTCCTCTGCACGCCCACTTGTCGCATTACGTCACGCGCGAACAAGTGTCGGCCCGTCGCCCTCTCTGGTTCGGCTTGTGGGCCGCCGAATCCGGCGCGGATACTAGGGGAGCACACCCTGAAATTCCACCGATACGTTCGTCATAACAGGGTTTTAGAACAATCCACATGATGCACCGCACCGACCTCGTCATAACCGGGTAAACAGGCGATAAACAGGGCCTTCTTGGTCTTTCGCCGCGCGCATAACTGTTTGAATTCCCTTGCGCTTTTGCTCATATGGATCGCGCGGTGATGATTTTCAAGCGCGCAACCGGCGATGTAATTTCGCGCCCGCTGGCATGTGGGGTGCGATAGGTTTGCTCGTTTGCAGTCACTGGGGCGGAATCTGGGCGCGAACGCGCCCTAACCACGTCCTCATCTCGCGCGTCCGCACTGCTGGCCGAACTTGCTTCAGTGGCGTGGATGGAAGAATTGAACGAGCGCCGCTGCAACCCATGTGGGTTCGATGCGCGATCTGTTTGAAGAGATTTTTGCCAGCAACCCCCTCGATCCGACCGAGGCGGCACGCCGCGCCATGCGCCCGCAGCTGCGGCGTCGTTTCTACCAGCGCGTCGACGCCGACCCCGCGCAAGGTGAATTCCGCATCCTGCTCGATGGGCGCCCCATCAAGACTCCGGCGCGTCGTGTTCTTGCGGTGCCGACCGAGGCACTGGCCCAGGTCCTCGCCGGTGAATGGCGCGAGCAGCGCGCCGTCATCGATCCGGGCAAAATGCCGCTGACGCGGCTCGCCAATACGATCATCGACGGGGTAAGCGAGAGGGCGGCGGCGGTTGCCGCAGATATAGAACAATATCTTGCCTCGGATCTCGTTTTTTATCGCGCCGAAGGTCCCCCGGGCCTGGTCGCGCGTCAGGCAGCCGCCTGGGATCCGGTTCTCGCGTGGGCCGAGCGGGCGCTCGGTGCGCGCTTCGTTGCCACCTCCGCAATGGTCTTTGTCACGCAACCTGCCGCAGCCCTCGCCGCCGGCCGCGCCGCAATCGTGCAGAACGCCTTGGGCGACAATTGGCGGCTCGGTGCGCTGCATGCGATCACTACGCTCACCGGCTCAGCGTTGATCGCGCTCGCGCTCGTGCACGGAGCGCTGTCGCTCGAGCAAGCCTGGGCGGCGGCGCATGTCGATGAAGACTGGAACATGGAGCGCTGGGGACGCGACGAGCTTGCGCTCGACCGGCGCGCCAGTCGTTTCGCCGAACTGGAAGCGGCGGCGACCGTCCTGCAAACCACCGAGGCGGCTCGAGCTTAAGCGCAGGTCGAATTGATCAACCGGAGCACACGGCGCTGGCGTACGCGTCGCTCGGAAGGCAAATCCCGGCGTCTCTCGTGCGTCTATTTCTTCTTCAGTGTTCCATAGGCCACGATCGTGGTGCCTTGCGGGCTGCCGAACCAGCCGAGCGCGAGATCATCGCCTTGCCGCGCCACGGTGATGGTACCGTCTGGACAGCGGCCGCCCTTGTCGACCTGGCCTTTGGTGATCACCTCGACAAAGAATGTGTAGGATTTCGAGGATCCGGCGCGCGTGAGTTTGCCCGTGCAATCGAGATCGGGATACTTCGTCTCCGCGCCTCTGGCATTGATGGTGAGCTCGATTTTCTGCGGCGTTTGGCTCCCAACCTGGCTCAGTTCGCCCGCCCAATTGCCGTTGATGCCTGTGGCGGGAGCGGGCGCCGCCGCTTTCTTCTTGGCCTTGGGCGTGCCGGCAAGCGGCGGCTGGTCGTCGGGGGCCGGCGGAAATTGCGCCGCTGCCGGCGCAATCGCGGCGGTCGCAGCGACAACGAGAGCGAAGGCGCAGTGGCGAATTTTGTTGGGCATGTTTTGGTTCCCCTCCAAATACTCCTACACGCGAGGCCAAGGATAGCACGAAACCTTAGCCTCGAATGCCCATACATGCTATTGATTTTGCGCCAGATTGTGGCAGAGCGGGGCAATGAAGGACATCGTCGAAAAGCTCGAAGAGCGCCGTCAACGCGCACGCGCCGGCGGCGGTCAGGCGCGCATCGACGCGCAGCACAAGCGCGGCAAATTGACCGCGCGCGAGCGTCTCGAACTGCTCATGGACAAAGGCTCGTTCGAGGAGTTCGACATGTTCGTCGAACACCGCTCGACCGAGTTCGGGATCGAGAAGATCAAGATCCCCGGCGACGGCGTCGTCACCGGCTGGGGCACGGTCAACGGCCGTTCGGTATTCGCCTTCGCCAAGGATTTCACGGTGTTTGGCGGCTCGCTGTCGGAGGCGCACGCGAACAAGATCGTCAAAATTCAGGATCTGGCGATGAAGGCCCGGGCGCCGATCGTCGGCCTGTTCGATGCCGGGGGCGCGCGCATCCAGGACGGCGTGGCCGCGCTCGGCGGCTATGGCGAGGTGTTCAAGCGCAATGTGCTCGCCTCCGGCGTCATTCCGCAAATCTCGGTCATCATGGGGCCGTGCGCCGGCGGCGACGTCTATTCGCCGGCGATGACAGATTTCATCTTCATGGTGCGGGACACGAGCTACATGTTCGTCACCGGCCCGGACGTGGTGAAGACGGTGACCAACGAGGTGGTGACCGCGGAAGAGCTCGGCGGCGCCTTGATCCACACAACGAAGTCCGGCATCGCCGACGGCTCTTACGAGAACGATCTGGAATGCCTGCTGCAAATGCGCCGGCTATTGGATTTTCTGCCGGCCAACAATGAGGCGGGCGTGCCGGAATGGCCGTCCCAGGACGACAGCGAGCGCGAGGAACGATCGCTTGACACGCTCGTCCCGGCGAACCCCAACAAGCCCTATGACATCAAGGAGCTGATCCTGAAAGTCGCAGACGAGGGGGACTTCTTCGAGCTGCAGGAGGTGTTTGCCAAAAATATCGTGACCGGATTCGGCCGCATTGCCGGGCGCACGGTCGGCTTCGTCGCCAACCAGCCGATGGTGCTGGCCGGCGTGCTCGATATCGACGCTTCGCGCAAGGCCGCGCGCTTCGTGCGCTTCTGCGATGCGTTCGGCATCCCCATCGTCACGTTCGTCGACGTGCCGGGCTTCCTGCCCGGCACCAACCAGGAATATGACGCGCTGATCAAGCATGGTGCGAAACTGTTGTTTGCCTACAGCCAATGCACGGTGCCGCTGGTCACCGTGATTACGCGCAAGGCATTCGGCGGCGCCTACGACGTGATGGCGTCAAAGCATATCGGCGGCGATGTCAATTACGCCTGGCCGACTGCGCAGATCGCCGTGATGGGAGCAAAAGGAGCGGTCGAGATCATTTTCCGCGCCGATATCGGTGATGAAAAGAAGATCGCGGCGCGTACCAAAGAATACGAGGATCGGTTCCTCTCGCCGTTCATCGCCGCCGAGCGCGGCTATATCGATGACGTGATCATGCCGCACGCGACGCGCCCGCGCATCGCGCGCTCGCTCGCCATGCTGCGCGGCAAGCGCTTGGAGCTCCCGGCGCGCAGGCACGATAACATGCCAGTCTAATCGGGCCGCAGCAGATCGCCGACATCAACTGTTTTGCGGCAGGCGGCCTGGGCGGTTGTTACCTGGACGCGTGCTCACACCGCGGCAATCGCTTCGATCTCCAACAGGAAGTTGGGATTGGCGAGGCCCCGCAGGACGCACAGCGTGCTGCCCGGCGGATGGCCGGCGAAATAAGTCTGCAGCACGCCGCGTGCCTTCGGCACGTCATGCTGGTTGCAGATGTAGATCGTGATCTTCGTGACATCGGAGATTTTCGCGCCGCCCGCGGCCAGCGCCTTGGTGAGATTGGCCATCACCATTTTCGCCTGCGCGTCGAAATCGTCAGGCGGCAGGACCTTGCCGTCCGGGTCGGCGGCAACTTGTCCGGCGCAGAAAACAAGCTTCTGCGCTCCTTCCGCCGTCACCACATGGGAATAGTTCGCCAACGGCTTTGACATGCCCTCGGGATTGATGCGGGTGATCTTGGCCATGTTGTTCTCCGGTGGGTGGTTTCAGCGGGCCCACGTACCGCACGCGGCGCGCGGCATCGCGGCCGTGCCCAATTCGCAATGCTAGCAGGTCAAGTGCGCCCGACGCCAAGGCGTGATGGATGGATTGATGCGCGATGCCGGTCGGCGATGTGAGATGGCTTAGCGGGCCGGCGGCTCTCCGGTTTCAACGTCGGCTGCCGGTCGCCTGGAATGTTGGGCGAGCTGCAGCCAGGACTGCGCCAAGTTGAGCCAGAATGGCTTCTCGTCGTCGTTCTGCACCGCCTGTGCCTTGCGCAGGCAATCTTCGGCTATGGTGCGGTATTCGGTGTTGAACTCAACTGCGCGACGCACGCTATCGGAACTCATGACAACTCCCCGACGCTACTTTGCGTGCACGCTAACCCGCCAACCTGGGCAAACTGATGGCTTGCGGCCAGGCGACCGCCGAGCAATCGTGCCGGGCTGTTTTTACGCGCGTTGCCAATGAGTTCTGGGCTCGGTCAGGTGGCCGACATGCCGTCCCTTATCGCCGCGCGCCGAGAGATTGTCGTCGTTCATAGTTCCGACCTGCACATGGATGACGACTACACCGCTCGGCTGCATGGCGGGGACGGCACGGCGGGGCTCGCCGGCGTGCTCTCGGTGGCATCGAGCGTTCGCGCCGACGCGATCATTCTTGCGGGCGACACGTTCGATTCACATCGCGTGCCGCCGGCCTTGTTGCAGCGCGCCGCGGCACGCATCGCCAGCACGGGCTGCCCCGTTGTTTTATTGCCAGGCAATCACGACCCAGCCATCGCGGGCGGCGTCTATCATGATGCGGCCTTGGCCAGCGTCGGAAATCTTCACGTGCTCGGCGTCGGGCGCGATGAAGCGGTGGCGTTCGCCGATCTCGGCCTGGAGATTTGGGGCCGGCCGCATCGAGATTACGGCGACATGATCCCGTTCGAGACGCCGCGCCGGCGCACCACCCCTTGGCAGATTGCGGTCGCGCATGGGCACTACATACCGGTGCCGGATCGAACCATTCGATTGCGGCCCTCTTGGCTGATCGGCGACCAGGAGTTGATCGCGACCGGCGCCGACTACGTCGCGCTCGGCCATTGGAATCGCGCGGCGAAGGTCGGCACCGCCGACGTCGAGGCCCATTATTCCGGCTCGCCGGAATATGCCGGGACCGTCAACGTTGTCCGACTCGGCAGCACGGGCGCGCTGCGCGTCGAGCGCACTGCGGTTTCTGTCGCACGCGAGCCGGCCGCCTTGGAGTGAACGAGTGCGTCGTTGCTTGCGTCGTCGACGGCACAGCCGGTGACGCAAACTGTGTTGAAAGCTGCTATCATCGTTGGTCTTGGATGACGCGTCAGTTGCGAGGGAGGTCGGAATGCGCCGCTTTGCTCCTGTTCTTGTCATCGTGAGCATGATGCTTCTGCCGGGCGCCATTGCCTTCGCCGATCCCGCCGGACCACAAATAAATGCCGGAGCCTGGAGGCAAAAAGCGTCGATGCCGGCGGTGCGCGGGGAGGTCGCCGCAGCGACCGTTGGCGGCAAGTTGTTTGCGCTCGGCGGCGGCGTGGCCGGGAAGGCAGTGCCACGCAATGAGGAATACGATCCGGCTACGGATCGCTGGCAGGTACGGGCGCTGCTGCCGCAGGCGCGCGACCACCTCGGCGTCGCTGCGGTCAACGGCAAGATCTACACGTTCGGCGGATTTACCTCCTCAGTGCATGAGGGAGCAGGCGATGTCGCCTTCGAATACGATCCTGCAGCCGATAGCTGGCGTACGCTCGCGCCAATGAAAGCGCCGCGCGCGGCGGTCGGCGTCGCTGTCCTGGATGGAAAAATTCACGTCATCGGCGGGCGCGGGCTCGATAAAGTGACGGTCGCAACCCATGAGGTTTATGACCCGCAGAGCGGAAAATGGAGCGAAGCTGCGCCCTTGCCGCTCGCGCGCGACCATATGGCCGTGGTGGCGGCTGCGGGAAAGATTCACGCGATCGGGGGCCGGCTGACCGGACCCGCCGACCGCACCGGCCGTCACGACGTCTATGATCCTGCAACCAATTCATGGAGCGACGCAGCGTCGCTGCCGACCCCGCGCAGCGGGGTTGCCGGTACGCTCTACAAGGACATGATTTTGGTGCTCGGTGGTGAGCTGCCGCCCAACCACACCTTTCCCGAAAACGAAGCGTACGATGCGAAGACCGATCGCTGGGTGACGCTGGCGCCGATGCCGGCCGGCCGGCACGGCTTCGGCGGCGTGGTGATCGGCGCGAACGCGTACTTTGTCGGCGGGTCGTTGACGCCCGGCGGCGGCGGGATCACCGACCAGTTGATCGTGTTCACCCTGCCGTAAGCAGGAGCCGCCGCTTACGGCAGGAGCAAAAATTTTAGGCGCTCCAGCTCTGCGCAGCCGGAGCGACGCGAATCCTTATTGGCGACTTTGCCCGGTCGGCGACTGCGCCGGCGGCACAGCCACGCCGGGCGGCGCGGTTCTCGGCGCCATTCCCGTGGTCGCGGGCGGGCTCGTGTCGTTATTGCTGGCGGTCCTGGTGTCCTCGCCGCTGATGAAGATGAGCGCCAGTAGAACGAGGATGAACACGGCGCCGGCGATCCACCCCCAAGGGGTGGGAGCGCCCATCCTGCGCTCCATATCTATCCGGCGGTCCATATCCATCCGCGGATCGAAATCGCGGGGGTCTGTCATGGCAACCTCCCTTATGATTGCGTGGACAGACAACCCGGGGCGTGGCCGGCCGGTTCCTCTCTTCGGGAACCCACGGAAAACCAAGGGCAAAGTTAGGCCGTTTGAGCCGAAAGGGGGCCGGTTTGTTAATGCTGCTTTCCGAAGATCAGCTGCGTCTGCGTGACGATCGCGGCGAGCTTGCCGTCGCCGCGGGTGATGCGGGTCTCGAGCACGATCGTGGTGCGGCCGCGGTGCAGCGGCACGCAGATCGCCCGCGCGGTATCGCCCTTCGGCACGGCGGCAAAGAAATTGGTTTTGCTCTCGATCGTCGCGGTGCGCCCGCCATCGGGCAGGCTGCTCACCGCGGTCATTCCACCGAGCGTATCGCCCAACGCCATGACCGCCCCGCCGTGCAGCACGCCGCGCCGGTTGCACAGCTCCTCGCGCACGATGAGCTCGGCCTCGCTGCGCTCCGGCGAACGATGCAGAACGTTCACGCCAAGAAATTTCGTGAAGGCCGGCAACTCGGGGTTCACCATCGTTCTCACCTGCGCTCGATCTGCCCTCATAGCACGCTGTGCGGGGGCTGCCAGCGCCAGGGCGGGCGTGTGCTGCCTCCCGCATCATGATTTTTACGCGCGCGCCGCGAGCAACGCTTCCAAAAATGCCCGTGCGCTGTATGTTTTCCGCCAGCGAATTCTTCCGCGCTCGTAGCTCAGCTGGATAGAGCACCAGACTTCGACTCTGGGGGTCGGGGGTTCGAATCCCTCCGAGCGCGCCAATTAAATCGGGAACATCTGACCTATAAGGCCGGTCAGGGACGCAGCCTCAAAAACGGCTGGGGACGCGCTGGGGACGCAGAATCAAGCCTCTGGAGGGTAGGGGGCCTAGAGCCCCGGCAAACCGCTGTACGGCCTCGCCAATAGCGTGGCGCTACCCATCCTCGCGACGGTAGCCGGCGATCGGCGCCTTCGTTCCCGGTACTGAGGATGGTGTGGTGATCGCGTAGCCATTGCGCGTCATCGCTGCGGCGAAGCGGGCGTCCATCTCTATCAGCTGGACGGGCTCCCATACGCCCTCCTGGGCGAGGACCGCATCGGTGAACGTCTCACCATTGGTTTTGATCTTGTCTGGATCGCGGATGACACGGTTTGGCGGCATGCGCTCAGCATTACCACACGTGGGCTGAGGCGAGGCGCTGGTAAAAAAGACTTACATTGACGCGAACCAGCAACGTGTCAAATTTGCTGACATGACAATCATTGAAATTACCGGGAGCATGTTGCGCGCTGCGCGTAATCTCGCCGGCCTGTCACAGCAAGAGATCGCCGATCGCGCCCGCATCTCGCGCCCTTGCCTCACCACCTGGGAGAACTCCAGCAGCAGTGTCCCCAGCGCAAACGCGCGGGCTCTCGGCCGGGTGGTCTCGGTGCTTGAGAACGAGGGCGTCGTCTTCCTCGCCGGCGGTGCCACGCTCCAATCCCGGCCGCCATTGCCGCCCATCACCGCACATAGCGAGGCTCGACCATGATCCCCGAGATCAGCCGCGCCGCTGAGAA
>Ga0306918_10000888_pt1 | contig 14353 bp, 13 predicted proteins | sample tim00Cox0000000H_FD_203315 | JGI IMG/M metagenome (GOLD analysis project Ga0306918, IMG submission 203315) | Lab enrichment of tropical soil microbial communities from Luquillo Experimental Forest, Puerto Rico - timezero.00C.oxic.00.000.00H (v2)... | ecosystem: Environmental > Terrestrial >... | reverse complement strand
TTTCTTGCTTGTCTCCAAACAGAACCGCCCCCGCATGAAGGAGAACCCGCATGGATGTCGCACATCTTGAAGGCCGCAGCCTTGCGCCGCTCTCCTGCGGCAAGACGGTCTATCTCGTCATCATGCTGCATGGGCTTGGCGCCGATGGCGACGATATCATCAACGTTGCGCTCAATTGGCAGCCGCTGATCATCAAGGCCGAGTTTCTCGCCATGAACGCGCCTTTTCCCTTCGATGGCGGCGGCCCTGGCCGGCAATGGTATAGTGTCGAGGATCGCAGCCCCGCGACAATCATGGAAGGCGTGCGGATCGCCGAGCCGATCATCAACCAGTTCATCGACGAGGCTTTGGCCAAGCGCCGCCTCAATGATAATCATCTGGCGCTCGTCGGCTTTTCCCAGGGCGCGATGATGGCGCTGCATGTGGGCTTGCGGCGGCGCAAGAAGGTCGGCGCGATCATCGGCTTCTCGGGTGCCTTGCAGGGCGCGGATCTGCTGCCTGAGGAGATCGTCACCAAGCCGCCGGTCCTTCTCGTCCATGGCAATGCCGATGAGGTCGTGCCTTATGAGCGCATGACCGAGGCCAAGACAGCCTTGAAAGCGCTCGACGTGCCGGTGAAATCCATGACCCGCAAGGGCTTGGGCCACACCATCGACGATGATGGCGTCATGGCCGCTGGCAATTTCCTTGTCGATGTGATGGTGCCGAAAAAGGTGCATGATGATCATGATGACGATCATGATCATTGAGGCTGACTCAAATATTAGCTGCTTAAAGCTCAGTAGCTTGGGAATTCCAGAGCCGCTCTTGGATATCTCGTTCCAGTGATTTCAGAAGGTCATCACCTTTTTGATTTAGTTCGTTGACCTTGTCCCAGACTTTTTGCATTAATACCTTATTAGTTTTTTGTTCGGTTAGGACCGCAAATAAAAACTGGTCAAGCTCTTTGAACTTACTCTTGATGGGATCTTTTACAAAAATACTATTCTTTTGTAAATATATGTAGAATTCAAAATATGCTGCGCTCGCTTGATCAAGCTCATACAATGACATTGCCTCTATATAATATTCTCTTTTCTTAGAGGAGCTCCGCAGCTCGGCCTTTTGCCACTCCGGTAAGGGGCTTTTTTCAAGGATTTCTTCGAGATGGAGATTATCTATTTTGTCAAGATCAGGATATGTTCGGCCGCGCCAAGCAACCATTGCGGTTTTCCCATGTGCTTCCGTCAGCCGGGACCAAGCTTCAGGCAGGACGTCAAACTCCCGTTGATGCAGCTTTGTAGTTCTATCCATCAAGGCATTAATTTTGAATTTTAGCCGTTCCAATTCTTTTTGTTGTTCATGTTTATAAGCCTCCAAACGTTCCTCAAATTTTGAGTTCAGCCATTTTTCACCAAAAAACTTAAATATATTATAGATAAGGAGACCGAACCCTCCGCCAGCCACGATAAAAGTGCCGATAATAGCGGCAATATACTGCATAATTTTCATTATGATTTCGAGTGTCACCGAAGCAATATCCTATCTTTGGCGTGGCAGTTTCACCCTCTTTTTCACAACGGGGCTTGAAACGCCGCCGTGATGAGCTTTTGCGTATAGGTCTCGCGCGGATGTTCGATGATCTCGCGCGCCGGGCCTTGTTCGATAATGCGGCCGTCCTTCATCACCGCAATCTCGTCGGCGACGGCGCGAATGACCGCCAGATCATGGCTGATGAACACATAAGTCAGGCCATGCGCCGCTTGCAGTTGGTCGAGAAGGTTCAAGATTTCCGCCTGCACCGAGCGATCGAGCGCAGAGGTTGGCTCATCGAGCACCACGAGACGCGGCTTCAGGATCATCGCCCTGGCGATGGCAATCCGCTGGCGCTGCCCGCCGGAAAATTCATGCGGAAACCTGTGCCGGAGATCGGGATGGAGCCGCACTTCTTCGAGAGCCTGCACCGCGCGTTTGTCGCGTTCCGCGCGCGTCAGTGCAGGCTCATGCACAAGCAGACCTTCAGTGATGATCTGGCCGACATTCATGCGCGGCGAGAGCGAACCAAATGGGTCCTGAAAGACAAGCTGCAGGGACCGGCGCAAGGGTCTTAGCGCGCGCTGGCTGAGGGGTGTAAGATCGCGTCCCTCAAATGTGACCATGCCGCTTGCTGGCACAAGTTTCAGAAGCGCCCGCGCGAGGGTCGATTTGCCGGAGCCGGACTCGCCGACGAGCCCCAGGGTTTCGCCTTCATGCAGGCGAAGGGTGACGCGATCGACCGCCTTGATTTCATCCCGCTTCATGAGAAAGCTGGGGGCGAAAAATCCGCCGCGCGGGCGAAATTTTACGCTGATCTCCTTGGCGTCGAGAATGACCGGCGCCTGAGCAAAAGAGCGCGCCTCGCCTCGCGGGTGGGGTTCGGCTTCCAGCAACATCCGCGTATAGGCGTGCGTGGGCGCGGTCGTTATTCGACGCGCCGAACCGCTTTCCACGATTTCGCCTTGCCGCATCACATGGATGCGATCGGCGAAACGTCGCACGAGCGAAAGGTCATGGCTGATGAAAATCATCGCCATGCCAAGCCTTTGCTTGAGTTCGGCGATGAGATCGAGAATGCGCGCGGCAACCGTCACATCAAGCGCTGTTGTCGGTTCATCGGCAATCAGCACATTGGGATCGCAAGCAATCGCCATGGCGATTGAAACGCGCTGGCGCTGACCGCCGGACAATTCATGCGGATAGGCGTGAATACGCCGCTTCGGCTCGGGGATATGGACGAGATCGAGAAGTTCGAGCACGCGCTCGCGCGCCGCGCGGCGGGAAAGCCCGGCTTGCAGGCGCAGCACCGCGCCGATTTGCGCACCGACCGGATAGAGGGGATCGAGCGCCGACATGGGCTCTTGAAAGATGATCGCGATGCGCTTTCCCCTGATGCGGTTCAGCGCCGGCAAGGGCAGGTCGAGAAGATTGGCGCCTTCGAATTTGATGCTCCCGGTCGTTTTGGCTTGCGGCGGGAGAAGCCGCAAGGCCGCCAAGATTGTCTGGGTTTTGCCGGAGCCTGACTCCCCGACTATGGCCGCTGTCTCGCCGCGCCTGAGCGCGAAATTCACGTTCCTGACGACAATATTTTGCCCATAGCTGACATTGAGATCGCGAAAGTTGAGGATCGCCTGGGCGGACTTATCCATTCAGTCGTTCCTCGTCTCGAAAAACCCGCGCCAGCCATCGCCAAGGATTTGCAGCGCGCCAAGCGTAACCGCCAGGAATAAAGCCGGAAAGATGAGAAGATAGGCCGCGCTCTGGATCGTGCGGGCGCCATCGGAAATGAGCACACCCCAGCTCGTCAAGGGTTCCTGCACGCCAAGCCCCAGGAAGGAGACAAAGCTCTCAAGCAGGATTACGCGCGGCACGAGAAGGGTGAGAGAGGCGGCGATGGGGCCGAGCGCGTTGGGAATGATGTGGCGCCATAAGATCGCGCGCGCGGGCGCGCCGAGCGCCTCCGCTGCCAGCACATAATCGCGGCGTTTGAGTGTGAGCGTCTGGCCGCGCACGATGCGGGCCATGTCGAGCCATTCGACTGCGCCGATCGCGACAAAAATCAAAATGAAGTTGCGCCCGAAGATCATGGTGAGGACGATTACCAGAAAGATGAAGGGCAGGGCATAGACGATCTCGACGATCCGCATCATCACGGCATCGACGCGTCCGCCCGCATAGCCAGCGACCGCGCCGAAAGTGACACCGATGACAAGCGCCACGAAGGAGGCGAGCAGACCCACTGCGAGCGAAACGCGTCCTGCGATCAGAATGCGCGTCAGGAGATCGCGGCCATTGGCATCCGTGCCGAAGAGAAAGACCTCCCGCCGCAAGGGCGCTTCAAGGCTGAGCCTGCGGCCTTCATCCTCGCTCGACACGATATGGGCGGGCGCGAAAATGTCCGAGCGGTCGAAGTAACGCAGGGCCCGTGCATCGATCGGCCTGTCGCTCGTCAGTGTCGCGCGCAGTTTTGTGCCATCGTTTTGCGTGGCCGCGATTTCGACCCGCATGCGCCGCGCGATGTCGCTCATTGCTGCATCGACTTCTGTTGTGTCGGGATGCGCGGTCAGCGATGGTCCAATAAGCACGTAATCGCGATAGACGCGATCATAAGGGTGCGGCGAAAGGATGGGGCCGATGAGGCAGGCGAGCGCCATCAATCCCAGGATCAGAGCGCTGGCCAATGTTGCGGGATTGGCTGCGATGCGCGCGAAAAGCGATCGATCCGTCTTTGCCTTGTCGATGGTGAGCGGCCTATTCATTTGCCTATTCATGGCGGACCCGCGGATCGATCCAGGCATAGGCAAGATCGACGAGGAGGTTGAATCCCGTGACCAAGAGAGCGATGACGATCACCGTGCCCATGACGATCGTGTAATCGCGCCCGAGCGCGGCATCGACGAAATAGCGCCCCATGCCGGGAATGCCGAAAATGGTTTCGACAACGACCGAGCCGGTCAGGACATTGGCCGCTGCCAGGCCGAGATAGGAGAGGACCGGCAGAGAGGCCGCGCGCAAGGCATGAGCATAAATATGCGCGGCGGGAAGGCCAAAGGCCCGCAAGGTGCGAATATGCGGCTGGTCGAGAACATCGATGAGAGCCGCCCGCGTCAGACGGGCGACCGCTGCGATGAGAGGCAAGGCGAGCGTCACGACCGGCAGGATCTGGTTGCGCCAAGCGCCCTCGTTCCAGCCGCCGACCGGCAGGGATTTAAGCGTCAGGCCGAAAACGAGCTGCAAGAGCGGCGCGACAACAAAAGGCGGCACGATAATGCCGAGCAAAGCCACCGCCCCGACGAGGTGCGCGACAAGGCCGGTTTGCCGGATCGCACTAACGAGGCCAAGTGCCGTGCCCACGATCAGCGCCAGCGCCATGGCCTCGCCGCCGAGCTGCGCGGAAATGGGCAGGGCCTTGGCAAAGAGTTCGTTGACCGTGAAATCGCGCCAGTGAAAACTCGGGCCGAAATCCCCGCTGAGAAGGCTTTGGAGATAGAGCCAGAATTGCTGCGCGAGCGGCAGATCGAGCCGGTAGATGTGGCGCAGATTGGCCGCGATTTCGGGAGCGAGCGCGCGCTCGGCGTCGAAAGGTCCGCCCGGCGCGAGGCGCATCAGAAAGAAGGACGCGGCGGCGATGAGGAAAAGCGTTGGAACCGCCGCCATCACGCGCGCGAGAATGTGACGGACCATGGTTTTGGATTTCGCTTAAATAAACTGCGCTCGCTGGCTTTCAGACTTAAGTTTAACGCTTTGCCGGGGTTGCTGTCCATTTGTGTCAGAGGCAGGTAGCGTCTTAGTTTTTTGGCTTTTGCCGCATTGGCCCAAACGCTGCCGATAGACCGAATGCTCGTCTAAGATCGCCCCCTGCCAGGGCGTGCGCTTGATCGCCTCGCGGATCGCAAGGCCAGCGCTCTTGTCGAGGGTGTGATGGAGCGAGCTTTCTTTTGGATCGACGCGCTTTTATAATACACGGCGTGAGCGGTAGAGGACCTCGAATGGTCGATCGACGGCGGGCTCTCCAAGGGATGGGCAGCATTCTCGCGCTGGCCTCACAGGGCCTGGTGCCCAAGCGCGGGCTGGCGGCAGACCTCTCACATCTCACATATGGGCTGCCCGAAGGTCTCTATGAAACGGCGGAACTCGATATTTTGCCTGGCAAAAAGCCTCTGATCAAACTCACCTATCGGCCGCCAAACTACGAGACTCCCGTCTCCTACTTCGAATCGCCAATCACAGCAAATGATGCCTTCTTCGTGCGCTATCACCTTGCCGACATTCCCCAAGAAATAAACCTGCAAAGCTGGAAGCTGCGCGTTGACGGCGATGGAGTGACGACCCCATTCGAGTTGGCTATGGCCGATTTGCAAAAGGATTTCGAGGAGGTCGAAATCCTGGCTGTCTGTCAATGCGCAGGCAATCGGCGCGGCCTTTCTGACCCGCATGTACCTGGCGTGCAATGGGGGCTCGGGGCGATGGGCTGTGCTGTTTGGAAGGGGGTCCGGCTGAAGGACGTGCTTGCGAAGGCGGGCCTACGCAAAGAAACAGTCGAAATCATCCTCACTGGCGCCGATCGTCCCACAATCGACAAAACGCCGGAGTTCATCAAGAGCATCCCGCTCTGGAAGGCGCTCGATGAAAATACAATCATCGCCTTTGCGATGAATGGTGAACCCTTGCCGCATTTCAATGGCTTCCCGGCGCGCCTGATCGTGCCAGGCTGGACTGCCACTTATTGGATGAAACATCTCGTCACGATCGAGGCATCAACGAAACCTTTTGGCGGCTTTTGGGTCAAAAGCGCCTATCGCGTCCCCACCGGCAAGTTTCCGATGATCCAACATTTCCTCACGCAGATGAACGAGTCGAGTGAGCCCATCACTGAAATTTTGGTGAACTCGGTCATCGCATCGCCAGCCGAAGGCTACAAGCTCCGCCCTGGAGAACCCGTCGATGTGCGCGGCGTCGCTTGGGATGGTGGCTATGGAGTCCGGCGGGTCGAGTTTTCAACAGACGGCGGCAAGCTTTGGCGCGAGGCGGATCTCGGCAAGGATCTCGGGCGCTTCGCCTTCCGCAGCTTTGGCTTCCGCTTCGTCGCGGCGACGCCCGGCACTTATAAAGTGATGGTGAGGGCGAGCAATGCCCTTGGCCAGACTCAGGCTGAAAGCCTGATCTTCAATCCTGCAGGTTACCACAATAACGTGATCCGCCCCTTGACGATCTCCGTCGTTTGACTGGAGGTGTCTGATGAAAACGGTGCTCACTTTGGCCGCGCTCGCCATGGCGGTCGCTGGAAGCGTCCATGCGGAGGAAAAGCCTGTGCCGCTGAGGGATTCGCTTGGCCGGGAGGCTGTCGAGACCAATTGTACCGCCTGCCATAGTCTCGACTATATTCGCATCAACGCTCCCTTTATGGATCATAAGATGTGGGAGGCAGAGGTCACCAAAATGATAAACGCGTTCGGCGCGCCAATAACGCCGGATGATGCAAAGATGATTGTTGATTATCTGGCGAAAAATTACGGAACCGGCGGCCGATGATTTAGAGCGCGGGGGGACGGGGCCTGGGGTTTCAAGGCCCAATCGAAATATAGCGGCCCTGGTGCTCGTCGAGGGGATTTGTCTCCCACCCCTTCACCCTCTGCGAGACGAGATTCTTCGACTTGAAGATGAGGAGCACAAGATTGGGCTGCTCTTCGAGAAGCAAGGCTTCGGCCTTATGCAAAATCTGCGAGCGTTGCTCGGGTGGGGCCCCGGCCGCCTCGCGCATCAAACCGTCGAAGGCCTTGTTGTTGAAGCTCGATGTATTCAATCCCGGATTGTCGCTCTCGCCGAGAAACAGGTAGTTTTGCGCATCGGGATAATCGGCAAACCAGCCGGAACGCGCGACATCGAAGGGGCCTTTTTCGCGCAGATAGGCGTAATGGCTGGTCGCATCCGTGCTGAGCAGACGGGTTTCGACGCCGAGGACTTTCCACATATCCGCAATGGCGACCGCCGTCGCCCGATGGTTTTCTGAATTATTGAAGCGGATTTCGACGCTGAGCTGTTTGCCGCCGGGCCCATAGCCCGCTTCGCTCAAAAGCCGCTTGGCTTCGTCCTCGCGATCGAAAGGATTCATATCCTTCCATGTCACTGTGGCGGGTGCGCCATAGGAGGAAATGCCCGGCGGGACGAAACTATAGCCGGGCTCCATCGTGCCGCCCCAGATCTTCTCGGCCAGGAATTCGCGGTCGATGACCATGGAGAGCGCCTGGCGAACGCGCTTGTCATTGAAGGGAGCGTGGCGCGTGTCGAAGGCATAATAATAATTGCCGAGGCTTGGCGCGAGTTTGAATTCGGCGCCCAGATGCTTAGCGATGAAGGCGATCTGATCGACCGGCACATCGCTGTAAGTATCGATTTCGCCCGCCATGAAGCGGCGCAGCGCCGCCGCGCGATCCTCCAGCGGATAGATGATTTCCTTGTCGAGCGCGATATGCGCGGCGTCGTAATGGTAAGGATTTTTGACAAGAACGATGCGATCGCTGGGCGAAAATTCCTTCAGCATGAAGGGACCATTCGTCACCATATGCTCTGGCCGCACGAAATCCGAACCATAGGCTTCAATGGATTTTTGATGCAAAGGCTTGGCGGTCAAATGCGCAAGCTGCGCGATGATATAAGGCACTTTTTGTTCGAGGGTGATTTCGAGCTCGTCATCGTTCAGCGCCCGAACGCCCAGCGCTTCCACCGGCAATTGACCCTTGTTCACCTTCTCGGCGTTTTTCAACGTGTAGAGAATATTGGCATATTCCGCGCCGGTTGCGGGGGCCATCAGGCGGCGGAAGGCATAGACGAAATCGCCAGCGACCACTTTGTCGCCGTTCGACCATTTGGCATCGCTGCGCAATTGGAATGTATAGACGAGGCCGTCCGGGCTCGCACTCCAGCTATCAGAGACGCCGGGCCGGATTTCACCTTTCATATCATGGGTGACAAGGCCCTCATAAAGTTCGGAAAGGACATTGCCCTCGATGACTGTGGTCGCCTTGTGCGGATCGAGCGAACCCGGATCGCCGACTTCGCCGCGATGCCACACCATTTCTGCTCGGGCTTCGGCAGGAGGGTAAAGTTGAAGCGCACTGGCAAACAGACAGAGGCTGAAGAAAAAGAGGAGCCGTCGCATCGGGCATCCCTTTAGTGAATACCCGAATTCCGCAGGAATTCCGGGTTCCGTTCTGACAAATCGTTTCGTTTCACGATTTGTCAGAGTGTACCGCCTTATTCCTTCGGAATGGCGGTAAATATGTGCTTGGGAGCGCGCCCATTTCACAATTTGACCTTATGCTGCGCAACCGGGATCTGCGCGCGCACTTTCTTGATCAGCGCCCGGTCGATTCTCGTCGAGACAATGCCAACGCCGTCCGACGCCTTGGCGGTGACATGGCCCCAGGGATCGACAACGAGCGAATGGCCGTAAGTGTGGCGCGTCTCATTGCCGATGACATGGGTTCCGGTCTGCGCGGCGGCGCAAAAATAGGTCTCTGTCTCGATCGCGCGGGCGCGGCACAGAACTTCCCAATGATCCTTGCCGGTCTGCAAAGTGAAGGCAGCGGGCAGCGCGATCATTTCCGCGCCCTTGGCCGCGAGCGCCTCAAAGAGATAGGGAAAGCGAAGATCGTAACAGATCGAACAGCCGATGATCACGTCTTCGCATTGATAGGTCACAACCGTGTCGCCCGGCTTGAAGGCGGCGCTTTCGCGATATTGGGTTCCATCCGGCGCAGTAATGTCGAACATGTGGATCTTGCGATAACGCGCAATCTCCGCGCCGCCGCGATCGAACACCACGGTCGTATTGTGGATGCGTTCCTCGCCTTCCGCTTTCTCGAGGATCGAGCCGGCGTGGATGAAGACGCGATGCTTGCTGGCAAGCGCCTGCATCGCGCTATAGGCCGGTCCGCCGGGCAGCGTTTCCGCTGCCGCCTGCTTGTCGGCGCGCGTGCCGCCCAAAAAATCGAAACATTCGGGCAGGCAGATCCAGTCGGGTCCTTCCGACGCGACGGCTTCTTCGATGAGTCTCGCCGCTGTGGCGATATTTGCAGCCTTGTCGCTGATCGAATTCATCTGGATCAGGGAAATTTTCATGCGCAAGCTCCGCAAAGGCTGAAGCGCAGACTCTACCCTATATGGGACTGCGCGGCCCCTTTAAATCCATCTCAAAAGACCATCGGCCGGAGCACTCGAACAAATTCAGTCCAGCGCGGCGGCAGCATCTGTATAGATGATGATCCGGCCAGTTGTCGCGATCCGGGCCGCAGGCAGCGTCTGATCGTTATCGAGGACCCGCTTCAGCATCTCTTTTTTCTCAGCACCCGAGACGAGAAACAAGATGGACTCGCTCGATCCCAAGGCCGGATAGGTGAGCGATATGCGCGGCTCTTCCTTTACGCCCACGATCGAGGTGACCCAGGCTTTTTGCTCATCGAGCGCCGCCGTGCCGGGAAAGAGCGAGGCTGTGTGGCCGTCCGTCCCAAGTCCCAGCAAAGTAACGTCGAAGAGAGGCCGTGCGGGATCTAGCACCTTGGCGCCGTAAAAGTTCTGCAAGGTCTGTTCATAGAGCGCGGCAGCTTTTTCCGGCGACCCGGTATCGGTTGGGACCGGGTGAATCTGCTCGGGCGGGATCGGGACATGGGAGAGCAGGGCCGCAAGCGTCATCCGGTAATTGCTGCTTGGGTGGTCATGCGGGACGAAGCGTTCATCGCCCCAGAACAGGTGCAGCTTGCTCCAATCGACGAGGGTGCGGAAGGCATCCGACACCAGAAGCTCATAAAGCTTTTTCGGGGTCGATCCGCCGGACAGATTGAGAGAGATGGGCCTTTGCGCAAGGGCGATCCGGGTCGCGAGCCAGATTGCGACGCGATCGGCAAGATCATCTGCGTCGAGCGCGATATCAACGATCGGTTGCGGAGTCATTGGCCATATCCGGATCGGGTGGACGCGCGCGAGGAACCTGGTAAGGCGGTCCTGCGATGCCGCTTGCCTCCCATTTTGCCTATAGCTTTGGAGTGCATGGCGTCAAGATAATAAGTCCGGCCCGAGCTTTAGCCCTCGATCTGCAAGGGGACGGTCATCCGCAGCCGAAAGCCGGCCGGATCATATTCGGCATTCACACTGGCGCCGATCTGCTGCGAAAGCACCCGGTTCAACAGCATGGAACCAAAGCCATGGCTCGACGGCTCGACAACGGCGGGTCCATCAAATTCGTGCCATTCGCAAAGCAGCGCGCGAACGCCGGCCTTGTCCACCACGCTCCAGGAAACTTCGACCCTGCCTTCTTCCTTGGACAAGGAGCCATGCTTGGCGGCGTTCGTCGTGAGTTCATGAATGGCCATGCCGAGCGGCACAGCAATCTGCGAAGGGAGATCGACCGGCGGCCCGTCGAGCCGGATGCGCCGGCCACGATCATCCGAATAGGGGCCGAGTTCCTGGTTCAGGAGGTGCACGAAGGAGACTGATTGCTGTAATTCCTCGGTCATGATGGAATGAGTTTTGGCAAGCGAGGCGATCCGGCCTGCGAAAGCCTGCTGAAAATCCTCGATCGTCGCCGAACTTTTGGCCGTCGTGTTCATCACTCCCTGGACCGTGGCAAGCGTGTTTCTGACCCGATGATGCAATTCGCGAATGAGGAGCGCCTGGCGTTCTTCGGCGCGGACGTGATCGGTCACATCGCTGCCGTCGACAAAAATGCCATTGATCTCGCCCTTCACGCCCATGATCGGCTGATAGACGAAATCAAGAAAATATTCCTTCAATCCGCCGTTGGGTTCCGATTGCAATAAAACGCGCATCTTCCGGCCGACGAAAGCCTCGCCGGTTTTGAAGACATGATCGAGAAGGTCGAGATATTCTGTTTCGGCAAGTTCCGGCATCGCCTCGCGGATCGGCTTGCCGATGAGTTCCCGGCCCCCAGTCAATTTCAGAAAGGCGAGATTCGCCAATTCACAGACATGGTTCGGGCCGCGCAGCACGCACATGAAACTCGGCGCCTGCATGAAAAGGCGGCGCAAATGATGGGTTTCGGCGAGCAGCGATTCGTTGAGGCTCTGCATGGTCTCGGCCCGCTGCAAGACCTCGCCGCCTGCGTCGCCCGTGCAGACATCCTTGGCTGTAAGATCCCTCAAGCCTTTGAGTTCGGATATGTCCTGAGGAGTTTGCAGGATGAAGGCGACTTTCCCATCCTCGCCGCGGATCGGCACATGGGTGCAAGTCCAATAGCGCGGCTCCATTACGCCGCCCCTGGGAATTGCATAGGCAAGCAAGGGCAGAACATCGACGCTCCCCTCGTTGCGCGCGCGTTCGAGAGAATCCTGGACGAGGCGGCGGCTCTCTTCCCCGATCGGAAGGGCGGCGAAAATATTGCGTCCGATGAGGCTTTCCCGCGACCTTCCGGTGACATCCAGATAGGCCTGGTTCATGGCGATGATTTCGAGGTCGGTGTTCATCACCATCAAGGGACTTGGCAGAACCTCAAAAACAGCTTGAAAATGCGGAACATTATCAACTTTCACAAGCAATTCCCCGCGGTCTGACTTGGTGCTCCGATCAAAGTCCGCAACACACCCCCCGTGGCGCCATGAAAGCGTCCCAGGTCTTTGATTCGTTGCATTTTCTGTAGAATTTTCGAATCCGTTACCGGTTCCCCCTACATCGTGAAATCCTCTCCCCAGCGGAACCCTTGAGAGAATCTGTCGCGCTCAAGGCGTAAGACAAGGAGGGCTGTCACACAAAGTTCGAACCAGCGGCGAACGTCTCGTTTATCGCGGGCTTAGTGAGGTGATCAAAGGGAATCGAGCTTTGCAGACCGCCCCCATTTTCAGTCTACCGACTGTGCCGGCGGTCGTACAATATGACCGCGCGAGGTGACCGTTGAAGCGTCGGCTGCGACATAAGAGCTTGGTTCTCTGCCTCGTTGCCTGCGCGCTGCTCGGGGGCGGGCAGGCTGCGTGCGCGGGATCGGTCGATGAGGTTCAGGCGGGACAATCGGCGGAGCCGGAGCCGGTCCATGCCGATTTCCAGTCTTTCCTCAGCTCGATCTGGCCGCTTGCCGAAGCGCGCGGGGTAAGCCGCAAGACTTTTGACGCGGCATTATCCGGGCTCACCTTCGATCCTTCAACGCCCAAACCATCAACCGCGCAGGCCGAATTCGACCGCCCCTTGCCGGCCTATCTGGCCGCGGCCGTTTCAAAATCGCGTCTTGAACGGGGCCGTACCGCCCTGCGACGCTATGCGTTCGAATTCGAAGAGATCGAACGAAAATTCGGAGTGCCGCGCGAAATCCTGATTGCGGCCTGGGGGATGGAAAGCGATTTCGGCCGCTTCAGGGGGAGCAAGGACATCATCCGCTCGCTTGCCTCGCTGGCCTTCCTGCGCGAGGACCGCAGCCTCTTTCTCGACGAATTATTGAGCGCTCTCGTCATGCTCGACAGCGGCAAGATCGCGCGGGACAAGATGAAAGGCTCTTGGGCGGGAGCGATGGGCGATCCGCAGTTTCTGCCATCCGCCTATTTGAAATATGGGGTGGGCTTCACCGGATCGGCCTTCCCCGACATTTGGGATACGCCGCCCGATAGTCTCGCTTCCATCGCCAATTTCCTGGCGCAATCCGGGTGGCAGCGCGATCTCCCCTGGGGCATGGAAATCGTCATCCCGGCCAATTTCGATTTCGCCAGCCTTCACAGGAGCTTTCCGGCCTGGGCTTCGCTCGGATTGCGCAGCGCCGACGCCCGCGCCTTGCCGGATCACGGCGAAGCAACCCTCTTCCTTCCCTCGGGCGCACAAGGACCGGCTTTTCTCCTCTCGGACAATTACTGGGTGCTCAAGCAATATAATAATTCGGATTCTTACGCTCTTTCCCTGGCCTGGCTCGCTCATCTCTTGCGCGGCGGGCAGGGGCTCCATGGGCAATGGCCCATGGGGGAGCCGATGTTGAGCCGGACGCAGAAGGCCGAAATTCAACATCGCCTCGAAGCGATGGGCTTTTACAAGGGTGTGATCGATGGGCGTTTCGGGCAGACCTCGCGCGATGCCATTCACGCCTATCAGATCAGCATTGGCGAGGCGCCCGCCGATGGATATGCCTCGCCCGCACTTTTGCTGCGGCTGACGCAGGATCGGCACGACCCTCGCTAAACTAGATGCCGCCCTCCTTGGGCGTGGCGGACGGAGTCGCGGGGGGCGAAGTGGGAGCAGGAGGCGGAGCGATGTGGTCCTGCTTGCCCAGCCCAAGCACGTTTTCGTTCATTTCGAGGCAGGTCAGGATTTCCACATAGCTCGGCAAGAGCGGCGCGCTGGTGGCAACACAATTTTGCCGGTCGGTGGGTTTGAAACGCGACCATCTCTGTACCAGCTGTTCGCGCGCCTGTTTCTCGTCCTGCATACACCCTTGATAGGCGAGGTTTTTATTGTCGCTGGCGCCATAGTCTTGCGCTTCCCGGCAAGAGGCTTCGACATCGAGCTTCGGAACGCTATCGCGTGGGGCCGATGACGCGGGCCCGGCCAGAAGCAGGAGGGACAACCAGAGCGGCGGTGTCACAATGAGTCGCAACATAGTCTTCTAACTCCCTTCCTCGCATCGTTCCGAAGACCGAATTTGCACCATCCTGGACCGATTCAGAGCTTGGCTATTTCTGCGCTCAAGAGGGAACGCCGCGCAAGGGGTGCTGGTTCAAACAAAGCGTGATTTACCACAGGTCATAAAGAAATGACTTGTGGTGTCACTCTCGAATTTTCGCTAACCCTTTGAAAAAACGAAAATTCGAGAAAGGAACCAAGGATCGCCTTTTGCGATCCTTGGTGTGAGGCC
>Ga0306918_10000878_pt1 | contig 14426 bp, 19 predicted proteins | sample tim00Cox0000000H_FD_203315 | JGI IMG/M metagenome (GOLD analysis project Ga0306918, IMG submission 203315) | Lab enrichment of tropical soil microbial communities from Luquillo Experimental Forest, Puerto Rico - timezero.00C.oxic.00.000.00H (v2)... | ecosystem: Environmental > Terrestrial >... | reverse complement strand
TTAGCGAACTACGTGCGACGTTGCGAGCGGCTGGGCGGCCCGTCCTGCATCGGGTTCGATTGGAGCTGGATGAGAGATCAGGTTACCATACTGGTCGAAACAGGAGCTGCTAACCATGGCGATCGACTGTCTGCCCGGGAACCGTTCAGCGCTGCTCGGCTTCATCCTCGGCATCGTGCTCTTGATGGGCGCGTGGGCCGGCACCAGCGATGCGCTTGCCCAGAGCCAGGCGGCACCGTGGTGCGCCGATACGGGCGGCAGAGGCAGCGCCTGGGACTGCAGCTATTACACATTTGAGCAATGCATGGCGACGGCGCGCGGCTTGAGCAACTACTGCGCGCAGAACCCCCGCTACATCGAGCGGCAGGCACGCAAACGCCGCGCCCCGCGATAACGCGCAACCGGTGTTCTTGGGCCGGGTAGCCTCAGAACACGGCCAGATATTTGAGCAACGAAACCACGCCGATGACGATCACGATCACGCGCACGATCTGCTTGGCGCGGCCATCCATGGGCAGCATGTTGACCAGATAGAGCACCAGGATGACCACGAGGAAGGTGATCAGCACGCCGATGATGGCATTCATGCGGGTCCCTTTCCGTGGGGGAGGTCTAGTCGGCGCTTTACGCAAACGCGACGACTCGCGTGCGCACCGATCTGCAAGGGATAATGAGCGGGGCGGTTGAATGCAACCGGCGCACCGGGGATGCCCACCGCCAGCACGGGCGGGCAGAGCCAGCCGCCTCACGAGTGCCCGGATTATCGCCCGCGCTTTTGTGATCGCTTGATCGGCGTGGAGAGAACGCCCATCTGCGCCGCGACCTCGGCCGGCACCCGGTAATCGCGCAGCACCGCACGCATGTCGCGCAGCCCGCATGCCTCGCGCTGCACGATGAATTCCCAAAGCGCGACGCTCGCCTCCACCGCCAGCGAGGTCCGCGCTTGCCGCCGTTCCCCAGACGCCGCCGCGTCCGTATCCTCGGCGTCGAATCGCGCGAGCGCTTGGAGTGCCGCTTCGAGTGCCCGCCCCAGGCGTCCGAGCGCGGAGGCCTTCTCCTGGGCAAACTCGTGCTCGAGCAGCTGCGCCGGATCTCCTCGGGTGCGACGTTGCGACATTGCGCCAGTGCCGTTCTGGACCATGGCCATTCGATCGCCTCTGCTTTATGTCAGCAGCGACACCGGCGCTACACCAATTTCCGGCGCGCGCCGCACGCTAGTGCCGCGAACCCGAAGTTCGCACACATCGTGCCGCAAGTGCGTTTGCGAACTTTGGGTTCAAAAGCGGCACTAGAATCATAATGTTGCTAGTGTCCCTTTGATTCCGAAGTTCGCATCAGAGGGTGCCGCAAGGGTTTGCGAACTTCGGAATCGGGACACTAGGGAGGACGGCCATGAGACTGTCAGGCGTTGCGCTCGTTGCCTTGATCATGACTGCCGGCGCGCACACAAGTGTCCGCGCGCAAGAGACCCTGAAGGTCGCGATCCCACAGCGTGGCGCCTGGGATGCCGGGATTGCCGAGCTCGGTCAGCGCGGCGGCATCTTCAAGAAGCACGGCCTCGACCTCGAAATCCTCTACGTCCAGGCGGGCCCGGAATCGATCCAGGCGGTGATCGGCGGCAGCATGGACATCGCGACCGCGGCCGGCGTCTCGGCCGCGGTCGGCACGTTCGCCAAGGGTGCGCCGATTCGCATCATCGGCAGCGAAATGATCGGCGCGCCCGATCTCTATTGGTACGTGCCGACCAACTCGCCAATTCGCAAGGTCGAGGATTTCAACGGCAAGACGGTTGCCTTCTCGCTGACCGGTTCGTCGAGCCATGGCGGGCTGCTGGCGCTCATTGCGCAGTACAAGCTCACCGCCAAGCCGACCTCGACCGGTAACATCGCGGCCACGATCACGCAGACCATGACAGGGCAGGTCGACGTCGGCTTCGGCGCCGCGCCGTTCGGGCTCGATCTCGTGGAGGACGGTAAGGCGCGCATCATCGCCACCGGCAACGACGTGGCCTCGCTGCGCACCCGCACCGTGCGCGTGAATCTGACCAACGTGAATACGCTGCAGAACCGTCGCGACGCGATCGTGCGCTTCAATCGCGCTTACCGAGAGACGGTCGACTGGATGTATGCCGACCCCGCCGCGCTCAAGCATTATGCCGAGTATTCCAATTTGCCGGAGAAGATCGTGTTGCGCGTGCGCGAGCTCATCCCAAAGCAGAGCCTAGCCACCGATCGCGTGGAGGGGATTGATCAGATTATGGCTGATGCCGTGGCCGGAAAGTTCATTCCGGCGCCGCTCACCGCGGAGCAGGTCAAAGAGCTGGTGCAGATTCCCAAGCAATAACAGGCACGCTCGAATCCCATCCGCCCGTCCCCGCGCCGGGCACCCACGAAAATCGCCGACGCGACGCCATCCTCGTTCTGCTGCTGTGCCCGGCGATTTTCGTGAGGACCCGGATAGCGGGGACCCAGATCACGAGTCTTGAGCAAGCGGTCCTGAATTCCCGCTTGCGCGGGAATGAGCGGAGCGCGGCGCTGATACGCCGCGCTCCATTCAACGAATGCTTGATGATTACGACAGCACCTTGTTCTTCTTGAACCAGGCAATCATCTCGTTCCAGGCGTCGTCGGCGGCTTCCTTGCGGTAGCTCGCCCGGTAATCCGCATGGAAGCCGTGTGGTGCGCCAGGATAGATCTTGAATTCGGCGGGCTTGCCGGCGCTGCGTAGCGCGGCTTTTATCGCCTCGACTTGGCTGACCGGAATGCCTTGATCGGCCTCGCCGTAAAGGCCGAGCACCGGCGCCTTCATCTCCGGGGCGAGTTCGGTGGGACTCTTCGGCCAGATCGACTTTTGCGCCTCGGGATCGACCAGCGAGCCGTAGAACGCCACGCCGGCTTTGAGGTCCTTGTTGTGGGCGGCGTATTCCCACACGGTGCGACCGCCGCGGCAGAAGCCCATGATGCCCAGCCGATTGGTGTTGCCGCCCTGCGACTTGGCCCAGGCCACCGTCGCATCGAGATCGGAGAAGAGCTCCGCATCCGGCTTGGTATTGACGATGGGCATGAGCTTGGGAATTTCGGTGATCTTGGTGAGATCCTCGCCCTTGCGGAAGTAGTAATCGGGCGCGACCGCAAAAGCGCCGAGCTTGCCGAGCCGGCGCGTCACGTCGCGGATGTATTCGTGCAGTCCGAAAATCTCCATGGCAACGAGGATGACCGGCGGGTTCTGTGCGTTTGCCGGCCGCGCGTAGTAAACGGGCATCTCGCCGTCGGCGACCTTCACCTTGGCATCACCGGCGCTGAGCCCGGCGGTGTCGGTCTTGATGGCATCGGCGCGCACCGGTCCGGCGGCGAGCGTGTAGCCGGCGGCAGTCGCGGCCGAGGCAGCCAAAAAGAAGCCGCGCCGCGAGAGCGGATCAACCTGGTGCGCCAGGCCTTCGAAATCGGACGTCAGCTTTGGTAGCGCAGACATGACATACCTCCCGTCCTGCGATGATGGTTGCGATCGTGCTTGGGTGCCCCGCTAAAACTCAACGCCCGGCGCCAAACTTTATTCCGGACGCGGAAGCTCTTTGACGATTGCATCGATGACGCGCGCGTCCATCGGCTCGATGTCCGTTGCAAACACCGCGGCGAGACGGCCGTCATGGCCGACCAGATATTTGTGGAAATTCCAGCGCGGCGTGTCGAGCGGGCGCTCGAGCGCAGCCCACTTGTAGAAGGGATGCGCGTTCGGCCCCCTGACTTGCGCCTTGGCGGCTAGCGGAAAGCCGATGCCGTATTGGCCGCGCGCGGTGAAGACAATCTCCTCCGGCCCGCCCGGCTCCTGTCCGCCGAAATCGTTCGACGGGACCGCGACGATCATCAACCCGCGGTCGTGATAGCGCGCCCACAATTGCTGCAGGCCGGCGTATTGCGGCGTGTAGCCGCACAGCGAAGCGGTATTGACCACGAGGATCGGCCGACCGGCATGCTCGGCGAACTTGATGTCGCCGCCCTCGAGCCCGGCAAAGGAAAATGCATAGGCGCTCACGCGGCTCATCGGCCCCTGCGCCAGAGCCGGCGGCGATACCAGCGTGGCGGCGAGAAGCGTGAGAACGCCTCTTCGATCGGTGATCATGTTTTCCTCGTCGCGATCGCCGACAGCATAGCGCCAATGGCTGCGCCAATCGAGTGCACCAGCGGCGGTCACCGGCATCCCGGTCCGTCCCTCGCTTACCTCCGCATTCCTGCTTGATTGCCCGGGAGAATTCCCGATGTCCCCAGGTGGCCTTGGCGGGCGGGGCCCGGTCCGCGTGACGCCTGCCGTGTTTCCTTTGTCGATGTCGGGAACCCGGTGCTTTATTCCGGCGTTCTTCGCCCAGCTTCCTCAGCGACCCGTCGAGCGGGAGACAGGTGATTTTGAATCGGCATCGAGAGGGTCGGGATCCGCCGCTGATGAAAAGGTCTCCCTGAGAGGGTGATGAATGGCGACATTGCAGAAAAGTCGGGACAATATGACTGCGCTGGTCTCGCTGAGGACGACGCTCATCCCGGCTTTTCACAGGAAAAGGAGCTCCTCCGATGTGTGACTATAGTCTGCACCACGTCGCAACACGGCCCGCCAAGGTCGAGGATAAGCTGGTCACAACCAAGTTCAGCAATTCGATAACGCGGGGGTTTGCCGGCGTGGGCGAACCAAACGTCGCGGTCTGCCTGTTGCCCGGCACCGAAATCGCCTTCGAGGCAAATGTCGAATGCGAGCCATCGTTCGGCATTGGCATCTTGCCGAACAAGAAAATCGGCCAGCGGCTCGCCCGTTTCCGGCAAATCAATATGGATAACGCGGTTACCCATCACGATGCGCTGGAATTCCCGGACGGCCAGGTGGTCCTGCTCACCCGTCTGTGCGAGGGTCAGCGCGCCACGGTGCTGCAATTGCCCGCGAGCGCCCGTCCTGCCGAAGCGCCCAGCGAGGCCGCGGCTGCCAATACCCGTGAGCCTCTGCCGTCGGTGTGACGGCGCGTAAAGAACGCGTATCCAATAACAAGAGCCGCCGGCATGGCCGGCGGCTCGTTGCGCGCGGGTACGTGTTTGCCCGTAGTTAGTACGAATTATTGCTCAGGAAACGAGACCAGCGTCTCGAATTTGTAGCCGCACGCCTCGCATTCCCAGAGATGCCGCACCCGCTGCCGGCCCAGGTACTCGGACCATTCCGGCAGGAAGATCGTTTCCCCACATTGGGCACAGAGATTTGACAGCCGGATGTGCACGTACTCGCGTCGGGGGCTCTCGGTTCGGAGCTCCATGGGGCAACCTCCGCCATGCGTCGCGTCGCCCTCCCGCCCGTGCGCTCCATGGTAGCCCAATCTGCCCGGCGATGAAGCAGCGGCGCTGACCTAAGGCGTCTGCGTGGGTAGCCGCGTCGCGCACCCGCATGTCGGCGCGGTGACGTTGCATCTCACGATGATTTGCGCAGGAACGATTTGGCAAGCGTCGGCTTGGTTGATATCTCATATGCGCTGGGATGGCGACACCTCCAGGAGTAGGCCGTGTTCTCGGCGCAGCTGCATCCCGAATTCGGTTACTTATGCCCATCGTCCCGCGTGCGTCGCGTGTTCTGGGCGGGGCCTGTATTGGCCGTGTTCGGGCTCATTGCGGGCGCGGCCAGCCTGCGGCCGATGATCGGCCATGATCCGGATACCGGCGACCAGCTCATCGCTGCGCTCGACCAACCGGCCGCTGATCCGCAACCCGCGACGCGCTCTGAAGCGGCTGGCACGTTGCGCCTGCGACCGCAACTGAGCACCACCACTGTCGCCAAAACCGATGCCGCAAAATCCGATCCGGCCAAGGCGTGCGAGGAAATGACCTGGGCCTATCTGGACGGAAAATGCGTCGCCGGCAAAACACGCAAGCCCCGAGTCGTGCGCGTGCCGACGCATCGGCCGGCAATCGCGCTCATTCCGCTTGGCCGCAATGTTTCCGCCGGGACCGATATCGGCGCTTCGAAGGCCGTTGCAGCCTCGCAGGAACGCGCGGACGGAAAGCCGACTGCGTCGAAGTCCGCGCAGGCCTCGGCTGCGGATGCCGCAACGCCGAACCCGGCATTGCAGGCATTCGCTGCGACCAAGAAGCCGCAGCGAACGGCGCAGAACCGCAATCATCGACGCAGCAGGTCCGGCTATGGTGACCCGTGGGCCCGCGCCGACCGTTGGGGTTGGCGCGGCACGGCGCAAGCCTGGTCCTGGTAAACCTGCTGCTAGCGGGCCTGGTTTCGACCGATTAACGGATCGTCCCGCGCCGCGGGCATGGCCGGTAGCGGCCGCACGGCTTTTCACGCTTGCGGCAGCCGCTATAGTGCCGGCGCAACGTTTAGGAACACGGGAGAACCACATGCCTGAAGTCTACATCCACGCGGTCAAGGGACGCACGCTCGAGCAGAAGCGTGGGCTGATCAAGGACATCACCGACGCCGTGGTGAAGAATTTTTCGGTGCCGGTCGATGCGGTCACGGTGGAAATTGTGGAGTCGGAGCCGACCGCCAAGGCCAAGGGCGGGGTTCTCTTCAGCGAAATGCGGCGCTGAGCAGGAACCACTTGCAATCGGAGTTTCGCCCGCTGGGCGAAACGGTTGCTATCCATGAAAAAATTGCGCGCGGCGGCTCGACCGCCGCGCTTGCGTGTCCGGGCGCCTCCGTTTCAAATACGACGGCCTGATCTTCGGGCCGGCTAGTGCCGCGAACCCGAAGTTCGCACATACCGTGCCGCAAGTGTGTTTGCGAACTTCGGGTTCAAAAGCGGCACTAGAATCATAAAGTTGCTAGTGTCCCTTTGATTCCGAAGTTCGCATTCGAGGCTGCCGCAAGTGTGTGCGAACTTCGGAATCGGGACTAGAATGTTCTGAGCGCAACGTTCGATGGCTGATCTCGAAGGCAAGGCTGCGCTGGTGACCGGCGCGGCGTCCGGTATTGGCCTGGCCACGGTCGAGCTGTTCGCCCGCCGCGGCGCAAAGGTCGCGCTCAATCATTTGCCCGATGACCCGCGCGGCCCGCGCGCGGTCGAGCGGCTCTGCGCACAAGGGTCCAGCGTCATTGCTGCGCCCGGTGATGTATCGAAAGCAGATGCCGCCGAGACCATGACGCGCCACGCCATCGCGGCGCTCGGGCGGCTCGACTTTCTCGTCAACAACGCCGGCACCTCGGCGACCGCCGAGCCGATTGCGCCGGGCGAGCTCGATCGGCTCACCGACGATTTTTGGGCGACGATCCTTGCCACCAACCTGCTCGGACCGTTCCGCTGCACGCGCGCTGCGGCGCCAGCGCTCAAGGCCGCGCGCGGCGCTGTTTGCAACACGGCTTCGGTAGCCGGGCGCAACATGCCGGGCTCCAGCATGGCCTACGGCGCGAGCAAGGCCGGCCTGATCAGCCTCACGCAGAATTTGGCGCGCGCATTGGCTCCGGAAGCGCGCGTGAACGCGGTCGCCCCCGGCTTTGTCGACAGCGATTGGACGCGGTCGTGGCCAGCCGCGCGCAAACAGGCTTCGGTCGAGCGCGCGTTGCTCAAGCGCGCGTGCACTCCCGCCGATATCGCGACTGCGATCGTGTTCCTCTGCGCCGACGCGAGCATGGTGACGGCGCAGACCTTGGTGGTCGACGGCGGCTATTCGCTCTAGTGTCCCGATTCCGAAGTTCGCAAACCCTCGCGGCACCCTCTGATGCGAACTTCGGGTTCGCGGCACTAGGCGCGGATCGACCGGCAGGACCTTTGCCGGCTACTTCAACACCAGGCGCGGCAGCCAGAGCGAAAGCTCGGGCAGATAGGTGACCAGCGCCAGCACCACCAGCATCGGCACATAAAAGATCAGGATGCTGCGCGAGACCGCTTCCATGCTCACGCGCCCGATCGCGCACCCCACCACCATGGTGGGTCCAACCGGCGGCGTGAGCAGTCCGATGCCGAGGTTGAGGATCATGATGATCCCGAAATGCACGGGGTCGATGCCGAAGGTCTTGATCACGGGCAGGAAGATCGGCGTGCAGATGAGCAGCATCGGCGCGAGATCCATGAACGTGCCGAGCAGCAGCAACAGCACGTTCACGTAGAGCAGGAACGTGTATTTGTCGCTTGAAATGTCGACGAAAAACTTGGTGGCGATGGCGGGAACCTGCATGATCGCCATCATGTAGCCGAACGCGATCGAGAAGCCGATCATGATCATGACCATGCCGACCGTGCGCACCACGCGCGCGATCAGCTTCGGCACCTCGCTCCACTTGACGTCGCGATAGACGAACATCGTGACGAGGAACGCGTAGATGCAGGCGACCGCGCCGGATTCGGTCGGCGTGAAGACGCCGGTGAGGATGCCGCCGAGGATGATTCCGACCGTGATCATCCCCCAGATCGCATCGATGGCGATCTTGACCGCCTTGCGCAACGGCACGATTTCGCCGCGCGGGAATTTTTCCCGGTGCGCGATGATCAAAACCAGGACGATCAGCGACAGGCCGAGCAGCAGCGCCGGGATGATGCCGCCCATGAACAGGTGCGCGACCGAGATCGTCCCGCCCGCGGCGATCGAATAGATGATCATGTTGTGCGAGGGCGGAACGAGCAGCGGCTGCAGCGAGCCCGAGATCGTGACGTTGACCGCGAACAGGCGCGGATAGCCGTTCTTGATCATCTGCGGAATCATCACCGAGCCGACCGCCGCGGTGTCGGCGACGGATGATCCCGAGATGCAGCCGAACATGGTCGAGGCGAGGATGTTGACCAGCGCCATACCGCCGCGAATGAAGCCGACGAACACCTTGGCAAGGTTGACGAGGCGCTCGGCCATGCCGCCCACCGCCATGATCGCCCCAGTGAGGATGAAGAACGGGATTGCCAGCAGCGAGAAGCCGCTCATGCCGCCGGAGACCTTGAGCATCACCGCTTCCAGCGGAATGCCGGTGTAGAGCGCGGCGAGAATGGCGGCGAGGCCGAGCGCATAGGCGACCGGCATGCCCATCAGACAGACGATGGTGAACCCACCGACAAGAATAAAGATGTCCACGACGCAAGTCCGGTTGCGCGCCTATTCGGTCGTGAGCTGGCTGACGGTTTCGGGCTCCGGCTCCGCGAAGAACTTCTGCGTCAAAAAGCGCTCGATCACGAACAAGACGGTGAGCGCCCCGCCGATCGGGATCGGCAGATAGGAAAGCCCCACCGTGATGATCGGAAATTCCGGAATGTCCTGGTGCCAGGTTGCCTGGCAGAGCTTGATGCCCCACACCAGCATGAACAGGTTGGTCGCCAGCATCAGCACTTCGAGGATCCAGCCGAGGAACGATTTGGCCGGCTCGTGCAAAAACGCCGGCAGAACGCCGACGCCGATGTGCAGGTACTCGCGATAGCACACCACCGCCGAGAGAAAAGAGATGACGATCATCAACAGGATCGCCAGCGGCTCCGGCCAGGAGGCTGCGCTATTGAGCACGTAACGGGTGAACACCCCGTAAGGAATGATCAGCACGATGACGACGAGAAACGCGCCGGCCACGAACAGGCAGGCGTTGTGGATTAAGTCCATCGCCCGGAAATAGTATTGCTTCATTCGAGTCCTCCCCACGAACGGCCGAAGGGCGGATTAGCGTAGCGTAATCCGCCGCGTGGCAACGTTAATGAGTTCAGGTGTCATTCCGGCCGAGCGAGCCTACAGCGCGTTTACGCGCGTCTTCGACGCGCTATGGCGAGCGAGAGCCGGAATCCAGTATCCCCTGAGCGGCAGTGATTACTGGGTCCCCGCTTTCGCGGGGACGACAACAAAGCAGAATTGATCAGCTGGAGTTCGTATCTGCGATCACTTCACTTCTTGGATGCGCTTGATCAGGTCGGCCTGCTGCTTGCCGTACTTCTCCCAGACCGGCTTGACCGCCTCTTGGAACGGCCGCTTGTCGTCGATCTTGATGATCTCGACGCCCGCCGCTTCGATCTGCTTGACCGATTTGTCTTCCATCTCGTACCAGCGCTTGCGCTCGTCGAGCTGCGCTTCCTTGCCGAACTTTGCGATCAGCGCCTGGTCGTCCTTGCCCAGCGTGTCCCAGATTTTTTTCGAGAACACCAGGATCTCCGGGATCATCAGGTGCCCGGTGAGCGAGAAGTATTTGGCATAGCGAAAATGCTGGCCCGTCGCGTAGGTCGGCGCATTGTTCTCGGCGCCGTCGACCACGCCGGTCTGCATCGCATTGACGAGCTGGTCGAAGCCCATGGCGACGCCGTTGCCGCCGAGCGCGTTCATGGTGTCGACGAAGACCGGATTGCCCATCATTCGGATCTTGAGCCCCTTGAGGTCCTCGATCGTCCGCACCGGCCGCTTGCTGTTGTAGACGTTGCGCGTGCCGGCGTTCATCCAGCACAGGCCGATCAATCCGGCGGTCGGATGCTCCGACAATTTTTTGAGCAATTCATCGCCGATCGGACCGTCGATCACCTTTTCCATGTGGGCGTCGTCGCGGAACATGAACGGCAGGTTGAACACGTTGAGCTCGGGAACGAGCGGACCCATGGGACCGACGCTGATGCGCGCGATCGCCAGCGCCCCGACCTGCGCCTGCTCGATCATCTCCTTCTCACCGCCGAGCTGCATCGACGGGTACATCTGGACGCTCAGCCGCCCGCCGGTCGCCGCCTCGAGCTTCTTGCCCATGGCCAGCACCGCCTCGACCGTCGGATAGCCGAGCGGATGCACGTCGGTGGCTTTCAGCACCAGCTTCGATTGCGCCGAGGCGGGCTCGATCAGATCGCTTGCCAAGCTGCCGAACGTGGAAAGGACGCCGAGGCGGAGCAGGGTGCGTCGGTCCATGGGTGTCTCCTCGATTGTCGTTGCAATTTGCCTGCCGCGTTCTCATCACGGGCACGCGCCGGCCGCAAGCATTGATCGTCCTGCCGGCCTGTGCTACGCAGTTGTCATATCATATGATGACTGATGGCTGCGGGGTGTCAAGCGCGAATGGCGCGGTCGAGCCCAAATCTCTCGAATGCCCTGTCGACGACCCGGCCGCTGCCGCCGCCGCGATCCTTGACCGGAGAGCTGGTGGCAAGGCTCGCCGACGACATCACCAGCGGCAAGATTGCGCCCGGCTCGCGCCTGCCGACCGAGCAGGAGCTGATCGCGGCGACCGGCGTGAGCCGCACCGTCGTGCGCGAGGCGGTCGCCGCACTGCGCGCCGAGGGCCTCGTCGTCACCCGCCAGGGGGTGGGCGCGTTCGTTCCGGAAAACGCCCGTCGGCCGTTGCGCATCGATTTTGATCAATTGTCGCCGTTGCGCGCGGTGCTCGATGTGATGGAGCTGCGCACCGGGATCGAGATCGAGGCGGCGGGGCTGGCCGCGACGCGCGCCTCGGCGGCGCAGATCCGCAAAATCGTCCACGGCTTCGATGCCATCGGCGCCGCGATCAAGCGCGGCGAGGACGCCATCGTCGAGGACTTTGCGTTCCATTGCAGCATCGCCGATGCCACCGGCAATCCGCAGTTCCGACGCTTTCTCGAGCACCTCGGCCGCTTCATCATCCCGCGCCAGACCATTGCCGGCGGGCCCGGCATGGGCAAGCGCGCCTACAGCGAAACCTTCCAACGCGAACACCGCGAGATCGTGCAAGCGATCCGCAACGGGGCGGTGTCGCAGGCGCGCGCGGCCATGCGCCGGCACCTCCTCAACAGCCGCAAACGCTACCAGCGGCTCGCGGCCAAATTGGGCAACGCTTAAGTCCGCGCAAACCGGCGAACGGGTGCGTCATGCAGAGAGTGCTGATCACGGGGGCAGCGGGCGGCATCGGCACGCGCCTGCGCCGGCTGCTCAAGGGCGTCTATCGCGATATCCGGCTCAGCGACCTCAAGCCGCCCGCCGATCTCGCAGCGGATGAAACGTTCGTCCCGGCCGATCTCGCCGACTTGGCGCAGGTCGAGCGCGCCGTGGCCGGGGTCGACGGCATCGTGCATCTGGGCGGCCACGCGGTGGAAGGGCCGTGGGAAACGATCCTCAACTCGAACATCATCGGCTGCTACCACCTGTTCGAGGCCGCGCGCCAGCAACGGGTCGAACGCGTCGTGTTTGCCTCCTCCAACCACGCGATCGGCTTCTATCCGCGCCAGCGCCGCATCGGCACCGATGCCGCAGTGCGGCCGGATTCGCGCTACGGCGTGAGCAAGGCGTTCGGCGAGGCCTTGGCCGCGCTCTATGCGTTCAAGCACGGGCTGCGCGTCACCTGCATCCGCATCGGCAATTTCGCCGACGCGCCGGTCGACCGGCGCCGCCTGTCGATCTGGGTCGCGCCGGAAGACCTTGCGCAGCTCATTCGCATCGGCCTCGAGCATCCGGACATCCGCTACGAAATTTTTTACGGGATGTCGGACAACGCGCGCGGCTGGTGGGACAACGCCGCCGCGTTTCGCTTTGGTTACCGGCCGCAAGCGCGCAGCGAAGAGCGCAGCGCCGCGGCGCTCGCCGCGCAGGCGAAGCTGCCGTCCGATCCGATCGGCGAGTGGTATCAGGGCGGCCCGTTCTGCAGCGACGAATTCGCCGGCGGCATCGAGCAATCGCCGGTGTGAGCGACCTGGGTAGGGCGCAATAGCGAAGCGTATTGCGCCGTCGCGCTGCTCCGCCTCTCCTATCGCGACGCGGGCGTCTTCCTTGACCGGGCGATGTGGCTCAATCGGGGTGAGTTGGCGAGCGGTCGGGTCAGGCGGCGCAATACGCTTCGCTATTGCGCCCTACAAGCTCCGCCCGTCGAAGCTCGCCGGCGCGAGCGTGGCGATATCGACGTCGTCCAGGCAGCGCACGTTCACCGCGACCGTCTCCTTGCCGCTTGGCGTCCGCCCGCGGGAGAACGCGCCGACGCCGCACTGCGGGCAAAAGAGGTGGTGGATGCTCTTCTTGCCGAACTGATAGTCCTTGACGTCGTCGGCACCGGCGCGCAGCGCGAACTGCTCCGGCGACACGAAGGTCCAGAGCGCACCGCGCTTCTGGCAGATCGAGCAGTTGCAGGATACGACGTTGCCCAGATCCGCGGTCACCTCGAATCGGATTTCGCCGCAATGGCAGCCGCCGGTATAGGTCTTGGTCTCGGCCATGCCGCCCGCTAGCGCTCCTGGAACGCGATCCGCTGCTCCGGCCGCTCGAGGTCCACGTGCAAGGCCTCGCACAGCCGGTTCGAATAATTCCACATGCCGCAGAACACGGTGAGCTCCACGATCTCTTTCTCGCTGAAATGCTTCTGCATGGCCGCGAACGCCGCGTCGTCGTCGCGCGCCTGCATCACGGTGACCGCCTCGGCCCAGCGGATCGCCGCCTTCTGCCGCTCGTCGAGCACGCGCGAGCTCATGTAATCGCTGCCTTGCGCCGCTTCGATTTGCGCTTGGGTCAACCCCATCTTTCGCGCGAGCGGCACGTTGTGCGACATGCAATAGGCGCTGCCGTTGAGCGCGGAAGTCTTGATGATCACGAGCTGTTGGATCTTGACGTAATCGGGATTCGACTTGACGTTGTCGAGGCGGATCGATGCGTTGGGCAGCATCCAGCCCTGGAGCGCCGCCGGTTGGTGCGCCAGCACCTGCGAGAAATTGCTCACCCGGCCCCATTGCTTGACGACATCCGCGTAGAGCTCGCGGGTGTCCGGGTCGGCATCCTCCGGCTTGATCATTCGCACGCGCGCCACGAGCATCTCCTGCAGATCCGCGCGCAAATTTATCGGAAGCAGCGCCGCGATGCGAGCGGCGCTGCGGCAGACAAGCGCCGCCCGTGCTGCAGTTGATGGAATCAGCGAGCCGCAGACTCGGTGCGCTCCCTCCCCCAATCGAACCCCGGCTTGCCGGGGTTCGATCATTGTAATTTGCCGGAAGCGGGCAAGCCCGTAGCCGGCTGGGGGAGGGTTGGGGAGGGGGTGGTTGTTGGTTGGGCGAGCAGTGCGAATAAACTGCGACCCCCACCCCTAACCCCTCCCCACAAGGGGGAGGGGAACGCACCGAGTGTGCGGTGCTATTTCGGCGCCAAACAAAGAGAGAAGACGCACGCTAAAACGTCACTACGCGGGTGTCCGGTTCCTTCGCCGCCGCGTGAAACTCGTTCATGCCGCCGAGCTTGACCCGCTTGTCCAGGGTGGCGAGACCGCGCACCTCCACGCATGGCTTGCAGGCCCATAGCGTCACGTTGGGATTGCTGGCGATCTCCTCGTAGCGGTTGGGCGGGCCAAACGGCACGAGCTTGGCGCCGGCGCCCTCCACGGCCATGAGCACGGCGTCGTGAAACAGCATCAGCGTGACCCGGTCGCCGGCCTGCACGGCCGAGGCCGCGAACAGGAACGGCAGCATTGCGCGGGTGGGGTCGGTCGGGCCCCAACTGGTGGAAATGGCAAAATGCATGGCGTGCCTCCTTGGCTGCCGGCTGTTCTGCTTGCCCGAGTCTTGAGGT
>Ga0306918_10000871_pt1 | contig 14498 bp, 10 predicted proteins | sample tim00Cox0000000H_FD_203315 | JGI IMG/M metagenome (GOLD analysis project Ga0306918, IMG submission 203315) | Lab enrichment of tropical soil microbial communities from Luquillo Experimental Forest, Puerto Rico - timezero.00C.oxic.00.000.00H (v2)... | ecosystem: Environmental > Terrestrial >... | reverse complement strand
ATGGCCGCCGTGTGCCCCTCACGGGAACAGGCACTGCCGAGGAGGCCGTCGCGGGCGTCAGGTTCAAGGCTTGGCAGCCTGCCGCCGGGCTGCATCCGACGATCCCCGTCCATGCGCCTCTGACCTTCGATATTGCCGACAGCTGGAATGGGCGATCGCTCGGGGGGTGCGTGTATCATGTCGCGCATCCCGGCGGCCGCAACTACGAGACATTCCCGGTCAACAGCTACGAGGCGGAAGCGCGCCGGCTCGCACGCTTTCAGGATCACGGGCATACGCCGGGACCCTTCGAGGTGCCAGTGGAGGAGCGCTCCGGCGACTTTCCGCTGACGCTCGATCTGCGCCGGCCTCCCGTTATTTGAAGCTAAGGGCCTATACTGGCTGCCTGCGCCATACGTCCGGGTTTCTTTTCAAGCGAAGTTCAGCTATAGTTTTAGTAAGGCGGTAGCGTGGCCATACTGCCACGTTACCGCGCTTTTGTAGCAGCAATCTCGGCGAGCGGTCTTTCCAGCCCGCGCCATGTCCGGTTGCTTGCTCTAGCTATTTGAGATCTTGAACTTTTTTGAGCAAATTTGCGTTGTCGGCTTGGTGCAACCTCGCCCGGGTGTGGAATTTGAAGCTCGCCGCAGGCGAACAAAATTGATGGACTGCCAAGCCGTCACGGGCTGGCCCAAATGAATTGACTGTCACCTCAGCATTCAATCAGAGGACCGGACCTTGGCCTCTTGCATCATTCATCCAAAGCCAAAGCGCGGCTTTGCGCGCGCCCTGATTCTGCCTGCGCTCACCCTCCTGCTTGGCGGCTGTGAGCCGGAGACAAAGGCTGAGGCACCCGCAGCGCGCCCCGTTCGCACCGTGACCGCTGAGAAGGGCGAAGTCGGCGACGTGGTCACCCTCACGGGGCAAATTCAGGCCGAAAACGAGGCGTCTCTGGCCTTTCGCATCGGCGGGCGGATCATCGAAAGATCGGCCGGTGTTGGCGACCCTGTGACACCCGATCAGGTCCTGGCGAAACTCGACCCGCAAAACGAGCTGAACGCTTTGCGCTCGGCGCAAGCCGCACTTTCTGCCGCGCAAGGGCAATTGGTGGAGGCTCGCAATACGTTTCAGCGCCAGGAAACGCTTCTGGCGAGAGGCTTTACGACCAAGGTGCTGTTTGATTCTGCGCAGCAGACGCTGCGGACGGCGCAATCCCAGGTCGATGATGCCAAAGCGCAGCTGGAGATCGCCCAGGACCGCGTAGGCTATACTGAGCTCAAGGCCAATGTGACGGGAAAAATCACCGCCAGGGGCGCCGAAACGGGCGAAGTGGTACAAGCCGGTCAGATGATCTTCCAGGTCGCCCGGCAGGACGGACGCGATGGCGTGTTCGACGTCCCGGCGCAGGTCATACGGACGGCTCCGCCCGATCCGAAGATCGTGGTGAGCCTGACGGACGATCCTTCCGTGACTGCAATGGGGCGCATCCGGCTGGTCAGTCCGCAGGCCGATCCCATCACGCGGACTTTTCGTGTGAAGGTGAGCCTCATCGACCCTCCGGCCGCCATGCGGCTTGGCGCGACGGTGACAGGACGCATGCACCTGGAGACGAGCCAGGGCATTTCAATTCCCGCCAGCGCCCTGACCAGTTTCGATCGCCAACCCGCTGTCTGGATCGTCGATCCGTCTAGCCTGACCGTGTCGATGCGCAATGTGGACGTGGCGCGCTTCGACCCGGGGACGGTGGTGATTTCGCAAGGACTTGAAGGCGGGGAAATTGTCGTGACTGCGGGCGTTCAGGCGCTCCACCCGGGTCAGAAAGTCCGCCTGTTGGGATCCCCGTCGTGACCGGCCTCAATCTTTCCGAATGGGCGCTGAAGCACCGTTCGTTCGTCATTTTCATGATGATCGCGGTGACGGCCATCGGCCTTGCCTCCTATTTCCGGCTGGGCCGCAACGAGGATCCCGCCTTTACCTTCAGGACGATGATCGTGCAGGCCTCCTGGCCCGGCGCGACGCTTGAAGACACGCTTCAGCAAGTCACCGAACGGCTTGAGCGCAAACTGCAGGAGACCAGGGGCCTCGATTTCCTGCGCAGCTACACGAGCCCAGGTGTCACCACCATCTTCGTCAATTTGAAGGGGGAGACGAGGGCCGCCGAGGTTCCCGACATTTGGTATCAGGTTCGCAAGAATATCGGCGACATTCGTCATACGCTGCCAGCGGGTGTCGTCGGTCCCGGCTTCAACGATGATTTTGGCGACACTTTTGGATTGATCTACGGCTTCACCGCAGATGGCTTCACACAGCGCGAGCTTCGCGATCATGTCGAGGACATCCGCTCGCGATTGCTGCAGGTGCGGGACGTATCGAAGATCGAAATCATTGGCGCTCAGGATGAGCAGATCTTCGTCGAGTTTTCGACTGAGCAGCTTGCTGGGCTTGGGATCGATCGCGCCGCATTGATCGCCGCGCTGCAGGCGCAGAACGCGGTGAGCCCCGCAGGCTCCATCGAGACCGGCAATGAGAAACTTTCCATTCGCGTCTCGGGCGCGTTCCGGTCCGAGCAGGACATACTCGCCGTCAATTTCCTTTCGAACGGGCGGCTGATCCGGCTTCGTGACATAGCAGAGGTTCGCCGCGCCTATGCCGATCCGCCGCAGCCCATGTTCCGCGTCAACGGCAAGCCCGCTATCGGCCTTGCTATAGCCATGCGCGATGGCGGCGATATTCTGACGCTCGGCCGCAACATCAAGCAAGCGATCGGCGAGACCGTCGCCAATCTGCCCCTTGGCATCGAGGCGGTGCTCGTTTCCGATCAGCCCTCCGTCGTCAAGACGGCTATCAACGAGTTCATGACATCGCTCTGGCAGGCAATCGCCATCATCATGGCGGTGAGCTTCGTCAGTCTCGGTGTTCGAGCGGGCGCGGTCGTCGCGCTTTCGATCCCGCTGACGATGGCGATCATATTCCCCATCATGCAAGGGCTTGGGATCGACCTGCAGCGCATTTCGCTCGGTGCCCTCATCATTGCTCTCGGCCTTCTCGTCGATGACGCCATGACCACCGTCGATGTCATGACGTCACGTCTCGCAATGGGCGACAGCAAGGAGCAGGCGGCGACATTCGCCTACAAAACCTTGGCCTTTCCGATGCTGACGGGATCGTTTGTCACGGCGGCGGGCTTCGTGCCGATCGGCTTTGCGCGGAGTGCCGCAGGTGAATATACATTCTCGATTTTCGTCGTCGTCACCGTTGCACTGATCGTCTCGTGGTTTGTCGCCGTTCTGTTCGCGCCCTTGCTTGGCGTGGCGCTTCTCAAAAAGCCGAAAGTGGCGCTCGGCGAGCAAGCTGGGACGGTCGTACGCATCTTCCGTGGGCTTCTTGTCGGTGCAATGAGGGCGCGATGGCTCACCATTGCGGCGACGCTCGCGTGTTTCGCTGCGTCTCTTCTCGCTTTGCCCTTTGTGCCGCGGCAATTCTTCCCGGCCTCCGACCGGCCCGAACTCGTCGTCGATCTGACCCTGCCGCAAAACGCCTCGATTTTTGCGAGCGATGAGGTCGCCGCCAAACTTGACGCGATCCTCAAGGGAGATCCCGGCGTCGAGCGATGGAGCACCTATGTTGGACGCGGAGCCATCCGCTTCTACCTCCCGCTCAATGTCCAATTGGCCAATCAATTCTTTTCACAGGCCGTCGTTGTCGCCAAGGACGTGGCGGCGCGTGAGCGGCTTCATGCAAGGCTCGAAAAAGAACTGGCGGATCAGCTTCCAAACGTTGTGGCTCGCGTGTCGCCGCTGGAGCTTGGACCGCCTGTTGGATGGCCGGTGCAATATAGGGTCAGCGGTCCCGATATTGCGCAGGTGCGCGCGACTGCCTTGCGCCTCGCTGAAGTCATGGGCACGAATTCGGGTGTCAAGGAGATCAACTTCGACTGGATCGAACCCTCCCGCAAGGTGCGCATCAACATCGATCAGGATCAGGCCCGGCTTTTGGGCTTGAGTTCGCAGGCGCTCGCCCAAGTTCTGAACGGCGTGATGAGCGGGACGCCGATCACCCAGGTTCGCGATGGCATCTACCTCGTCGATGTCATCGCGCGGGCGCAGGACGAGCAGCGCGTCTCCCTGTCAACCTTGCGCTCGCTGCAGCTTCCCCTTCCCAATGGCCGCACGGTCCCGCTGAGTCAGGTCGCAACCTTTGATTTCGAGCAGGAATTTCCTTTGATCTGGCGCCGCCAGCGCGTTCCGACATTGACCGTCCAGGCCGACGTCAGTCCGGGTGTAACGCCCGAAGGCGCGGTTCAGGCGCTTGCCCCTGACATTTCGAAGCTGAATGAGAGCCTGCCGCAAGGCTATCACATAGATGTCGGCGGGACAGTTGAGGAAAGCGCGCAATCGCAGGCCTCGGTCTTCGCTCAGGTTCCCCTGATGCTGTTTCTGATGGTCACCTTCCTGATGGCCCAGTTGCATAGTTTCAGCCGCCTGTTTCTCGTTCTGAGCATTGTCCCCATGGGGCTCATCGGGATCGTGATTGCTCTGCTCATGGTCGGCAAGCCGCTGGGCTTTGTGGCCATCCTCGGCATTCTTGCGCTGATGGGCATGATTGCGCGCAATGCTGTCATCCTCATCGAGCAGATCGAGACCGAGCGCGCGCAGGGACGCCACATTTGGGACGCCGTTGTCGAGGCGACCCTTTCGCGCTTCCGCCCGATCATGCTGACGGCGATTTCCACGGTTCTTGGATTTATTCCGATCGCTCCGACCGTATTCTGGGGGCCGATGGCCTTTGCGATCATGGGCGGTTTGTTCGTGGCGACGGTGCTGACGCTCATCGTCCTGCCCGCGCTCTACGTCACATGGTTTGGCGTCAAGGAGCCGTTGCACGAGGGCATCGCGGCATGAGGATCCGTTTCAAAGGCGTGACCCTCAAGCCCTCATCCTGAGGGGGCCTGAAAGGCCGTCCGAAGGATGAGGGCGCCTCCAGTGAACACTGGACACATCCTTCGAGACGCCACTTCGTGGCTCCTCAGGATGAGGCGGTGGCTTTTGACACAGCGGGCTTTGGCCTTGATGGCAAACGTTCGGCCACCTTCCCCCGCGCTCCCTCCTCGATTTAAAATGAACCGAATGCGGTCCCCAGGACGATCACGGCGATGAGCGCGAGAATCGCGCCGACAATCGCGACCATCACGATGTCAAGATAGCTTTCCCGATGGGTTGAACCGCAGACCGCGAGCAGCGTGACCACCGCGCCATTGTGGGGCAGGCTGTCGAGCGTGCCAGCGCCGATCACGGCGACGCGGTGCATCAATGCCGGGTCAATGCCACGCTCGGCAGCGATCTGCATATAGGCGCTTCCAAGCGCATCAAGCGCAATTGTCAGGCCGCCCGAAGCCGAGCCGGTGAGAGAGGCAAGCACATTCGTCGCCACAGCGAGAGAAACGAGCGGCCCGCCCTCGATGCCCAGCACCCAGTCGCGCACCATTGCAAAGGCGGGCAGCGCGGCGACCACCGAGCCAAAGCCGACGAGGCTCGCAACGCTCAAGACGGGCAGGGTGGACGCATTGGCCCCCGCGTCCATCGTCGCGAGCAGTGAGGGCAAGCGCCGGTAGTTGATGGCAATCAGCACGACGATCGCAACAGCGAGCGCCGTGACGACAGCCCACACTCCGCCGACGGCGGACAGCGATGTCGAGCCCCAAGCCTCTTCGGCAAGATAGGAGGCATCGAGACGCGGCAATATAAACAGTGACATCAGGAGATTGACGCCAACCACAATCACGAGCGGCAAGACGGCCAAAGCAATGGGTGGAACATTATCGCTTTGAGCGCCGTGGTGGATCTCGGCCGGATCGAAGGAGCTGGAGGTTGTTGAGCGCTCGCGAACGATCAGATCCCCCGCCGCATCGAGTGCGGCAGCCTCATCCGCTCCATAGCCTTCATTATTGCGGTGAGCCTTGGCTTCCGCGCGGCCGAGCCACCAAAGACCAAACCCCAGCATGATGGCTGAGGCGATAATGCCGAGGCCCGGCGCCGCGAATGGCGTGGTGCCGAAGAACGGCATCGGGATCGCATTCTGGATCGCTGGCGTTCCGGGCAGCGCCGACATGGTGAAGGTGGATGTACCAAGCGCGATTGCGGCGGGCATCAGCCGCTTCGGAATCTTTGCCGCGCGAAACAGTGCATGGGCCATCGGGGCGAGCACGAAGAAGGCGACAAACAGGCTGACGCCTCCATAGGTGACCAGCGCACCGGCGAGCACAACTGCCAGAATTGCGCGCTTCGCGCCGAGCCGCTCGGTCATGAAATTGGCAATGGCCGACACGGAGCCGCTGTCCTCCATCAGCTTGCCGAACAGCGCGCCGAGCAGAAAAATCGGAAAGAATTGCATGATGAAGCGCGCGGCGCTTCCCATGAAGGTCTGCGTCCAATGGGCGAGCAAGGGCTCGCCAGCCAATCCGGCGGCAAGGACCGCCGCAGCGGGCGCGAGCAGAAGCACGCTCCAGCCGCGATAGGCGAGCCAGATCAGGAGGCCGAGAGCGATGAGAATGCCGAGAAGTCCCATGCGTCAGATCCCTTGCAGCAAAACGTCGAGGTCGAGGGTTGAGCGTCGCCCGAGATCCAAGGCATGTGCCTCCAGAAAGCTTTGCGCGGATTTTCGTCCCTCATCGCGCAGGAACGCGAGAAACGCCCATTCCGCATTGAGCTTCGAGGAGGCGCCGAGCTCGGTCATGATATCGTTCCCGATACGGTGAATGCGCATACCCGCCCATTGCGCACCTTCAGTGTCGCCCGGACTGGCGACTTCACGAAGCAAAGCGATCATGCGTAATTCCTTCAAGGCGACGGCATTGAAGGAGACTTCGTTCAGGCGGTTCAGGATCTCGGCGGCGCTGCGCGGCACGCCCTTGCGCTCTATTGGGTTGATCGGAATAAGAATTGTGTCGCGTGACTTGCACTCCCGTATGAGCGGCGTGATCGTAGGATTGCCGGAGAAACCTCCGTCCCAATAAGGCTCACCATCGATCTCTACAGCCTGAAAAATCGTGGGCAGACAGGCCGAGGCGAGCAGAACGTCCGGCGTAATCTCATCGTTCCTGAAAACACGGCCGCGGCCGGTCTGTACATTGGTGGCGGTGATGAAGAGCCTGATACGCGCTTCTGCCAGCTGCTCGAAATCGACCAGCTCGGCCAGAATTTCGTGCAATGGATTATAGCCCTTCGGATTCAAGTCATAAGGCGACAACAGGCGGGACATGAGATCGACGGCTATATAGGCCGGCGAAAAATCCATTGTCCAACGGCCGGAAAGCACATCGAGCGGACTGCGCTGGAGAGGGCTGAACCTTGCGGCCTCCGAGACACGGGTCCAGAACGTTTCAAGCGCCTCACGCGCGCCGAGGGCTCCACCCTTCGTGTAGCCAGCGACCAGAACTGCGGCGTTCATTGCACCAGCAGATGTCCCGGAAATGCCGTCTATTCTCAGCCACGTCTCTTCAAGCAGACGATCGAGCACACCCCATGTGAATGCCCCATGCGCGCCTCCGCCTTGCAAGGCTAGATCGACAAGGATGGGATCGCGTGTGATTGTCGTCGTGGCTAGTTCCATCAGCGTAGAACCTCGTGGAAATCACCGGGGCGAGCCGTTGCGACCCCGGCATCGTAAGTGATCCAAACCAAAGTGCCACCAGATCGCGCAAAGAGACAATTGTTTAGCGGCAAGGAGCGGCGCGAAGTCTCTCCACACCGCACCGCTTTCAGCTGCATCTTGGCGGGCTAACGGCGCCATAAGCTTTGCAAAAAAAGATAAGGTACGCGAGAAAAAGAGCGTCGGGAAAATAGGGATCCCCGAATTCCGAGGCTAAACGATCTCGATTGTGACCTATAAATACGACAGTGTTACAAATGACATCGCCTGCACTTGGCCGTCATAATCAGGGTAGCGACGTATCAGCAGGCTGAGCAATTTCCTGATTGTGCACAAACCCGCGCCCGAGCGCAATGGTTCAGTTTCATCGGCATCTTGATTAGCCGCCCAACTCCTTGTCAGGCGCTTGCCCCGACAGCAGAGCTGCGATCCAGCGGCTGGACGGAAATTGCTCGCAGATGGTGAGGCAGGCGATGACGATTGGAACGCCGATGAAAGTCCCCGGCAGGCCCCAGATGAAGCCCCAGAAAAACACTGCGAACACCACAACGAAGGATGAAATGGCAAGCGTCTTGGCCGTAAACAAAGGTTCGAGATAGCTGCCGATGAGAAACTGGATAAGGGTCAGTGCCGTCAGAACAATCGCGGGCATTTCCCACGATCCTGTTTGAATAAACGCGAAGAGTGCCGGCAGGATTGTTGCGATCAATGGTCCGATGAATGGAATGTAGTTGAGCGCAAATGAGATGATGCCCCATGCGGCGGCGAGTTCAAGGCCGACAACAAGAGAGAGGCTCCAGACAAGGACTCCGGTCAGGGTGCTCGCCAGTGTGCGTACCAACATATAGCGACGCAGTTTCTTGCCGATCTTTGCGCCCGCAGCCATGAGCCTTTCGCCTTGGGTTCGATTGCCCAGAAATTGAAGATTCTTTGTGAACGCTTCAACTTCGAGAAGACCCATCGCGATGAAGATGAAGACGAGAAGCGAAAAGCCGATAAGGCTTCTCACCCGTGTGGCGATCTCCTGAAAGACACGTAACAGCCAGACTATGTCGAAGCGTTCCGTAACCATTGCGGCGACGAAAATATCGCGCTCTTCGAGCCACTTCGTTCCCGCAACATAAAGGCTATGAAGCCGGTCAAAATTGAGGCTGAGCCATTCGGCGATCTGCCCGCCGCCCCATGCAACCATGGATGCGAGCGTGATGACGGTGACGAGAGTGACGAGAAGTGTCCCGATCAGCGCCAAGCCTCGCGGCATGCGGGTTTGCAGCGCTCTTTGAAGCGGCCAGACGATGGAGATCGCAAACAGGGCGAAGGCGACCGGTTCGAACACGACATCTGCAAGATAAAGCGCAGCTATGACAAGAAACATTATGATCAGCGCGCAAGCTATACGAATGACATGATTTTCCATGGCTCGTTCTCGATCCCGTCAATTCTAAGGCTCGCGCTGCCATGATCGGCGGCTTGAAAAAACGCAGGTAGGGGCGCATCCTGCTGCGCGAACCGGCTTATTGGTTATGATCGCCGGTATACCCTGAATCCTTGAGGATTCAGGATTCCTTTCCAGCAAATCGCTTTCGCGTAAGCGATTTGGCTTTAGTGGCAACGCCCGTTCCTGGGAACGGCGGTATAGAAAGGATGATTTCCAATGTCCGATCTTGTCGTCATTGTCTATCCATCCGAAGAAAAGGCCGAAGAGGTGCGAAAGCTCCTGTTCGAATTGCAAAAGGAATATCTGATCAAACTTGGCGATGCGGTCATCGCCACGAAATCCACTGACGGCCAAATCAAGTTGCACCAGGTCGTCAACACAACAGCAGCGGGCGCGCTCTCAGGCAGCTTCTGGGGTTTGGTCATCGGAATGCTCTTCCTCAATCCGATCCTTGGCGCGGCTCTGGGGGCTGCGGGCGGCGCATTGGGCGGCTCGCTCACCGATTTCGGCATCAATGACCAGTTCATGAAGCAGCTTGCCGAAAGCATCCATCCCGGCGATGCCGCCTTGTTCGTGCTCATCGAGAACATGACGACCGACAAAGTCCTCGCGCAGATCAAGGACCATGGCGGCGTCGTGTTGAAGACCTCTCTCGATGAAACGAAGGAACAGGCGCTGCGCAATGCCCTTGCCAGCGCCGCGGCATCGAATGTGACCCCGCCTGCGACTCAGGCGATTGCCAGTTGAGCCACCCGACGTTTGATGCCAAGGGCCGCCTTTTGCGATCCTTGGCATCAAAACCCGATCAGCATGACCCCGCCGAAAATTATGGCCAGCGTCAGATGCGTCCGCTCTAATGTCGTGCCGAATATGTAGTTCGCGCGGAAGGCAGTCTCACCGGCGCGCGACACATGCCTTCACTGATGGCGCTCACCGTGTATGTTCCTCGGCAAATGCGGCCGACGCGCCATAAAGCCCTGGCTGGGGATGGGTGATGAGCCGAACCGGGATGTCGGCCATCTTAGGCGCAAACCGCCCCTTGGCGGTGAAGCGGTTGGCGAAACCTGAGCTCGGCAGGAGATGGGCTATACGCGGGCCAATGCCCCCGGCGATGACCACGCCATTTGCGCCTTGTGCCAAGGCAAGGTCGCCAGCGACCGCACCGAGGCTCAGGCAGAAATGGTCGAGCGCCGCAGCCGCGAGGCTGTCCTTGCCTGCAATCGCAGCTTCCCAAAGGGCTTTGTCTTCGATGGGATCGATCGATCGTCCTTCCACCGATGCGAGGGCTTCGTAGATATTAAAGAGGCCTGGGCCGGAGATGAGCCGCTCCACCGATACGCGCGGATAGCGAAGACGCATGCGCCGCAGGATTGCATCTTCGAGATCATCGAGCGGCGCGAAATCGATATGGCCGCCTTCGCATTCAATGACATGATAGCGGCCGTGGCGGCGCAGGATATGCGCGACGCCGAGTCCCGTGCCAGGGCCGACGATGGTGATGACGCCATTCTCCGGCAAGGGGCGATCGGGTCCGGCAATATGGGCGAGCTGATCCTCGCCGACCTGCGCGACAGCATGGCCGATAGCGCCGAAATCATTGACAAGCGTCCAGGCATCGACGTTGAGCTTTTCCGGGATCAGCGCGGGGCGGATGATCCAGGGATTATTGGTGAGCTTCAGGACCTCGCCATCGATGGGACAGGCCAGGGCGATGGCTGCCGCACGCGGGAGTTGAAAGCCCAATGTGTCCGCGAAAGCCTGCCAGGCAAGCTGGAAACTGGCATGTTCGGCCGCCTTCAGCGTGACCGCATTGCCTAAGGCAGTCACCCGCCCGCCCACAACCTCGGCCAGGGCGAAGCGCGCATGAGTGCCCCCGATATCGACCGCCACGATCTCCAATTTTCATCCTCCCCTTGGCGATCCTTTGCGCCCGTCGCCGCGAAGATGGCCGGTCCACAAAAACAGTGCGATGACCAGATCGGCTCAATCGAAGCCTTATTCAGCCGGGAGCTGCCTTCCATTTTATCGAACAGCCCATCGATGGATTTTGATCCGCCAGGGCGGAGCCCGTCGCTGCAATATGACGCATGGCCTCGACGAGTTCGCGGCGTGCCCCTTGAGGAGGCGGGGCCGTGCGGCCTTCATCGAGGCGGCCACGGTATTTGAGCTTGCGGTCAAAGTCATAGCCGAAGAAGTCCGGCGTACAGAGCGCATCATAGGCGCGCGCCACCGATTGTGTTTCATCGTGAAGATAGGGAAACGGGAAATCATGCGACTCGGCAAACCGCTTCATATTGGCGAAGGAGTCTTCGGGATAGGTTGTTGCGTCGTTTGAACAGATTGCCGCAATGCCAAAGCCTTCCGCCTGAAGCACACTTGCATCCGCGACAAGCCTGTCGATCATGGCTTTGACGTAAGGGCAATGGTTGCAGATGAAGACAATCACGGTGCCTTTTTTGCCCACTACATCGCCCAGCGTGTAGATGCGGCCATCCGTGGCGGGAAGACGAAAGTCGACGGCCAGTGTGTCCAGGGTGACCGGGGTAGCAGTTGTGGCCATGGTCGTACCTCCGCAGTGACATCAAACATATATGGTCTGCGCGAAGAGAGTCACGAAAGGGGCAGCTCAATCGCCGCATTGTGGAGCGTCGCTGCGGCTTACGATGCCAAACTTAAACTTCGCATTCGGATTTTGTATTTTGATGTTTTGTCGCGAACACATCATGGGGCTCCACTTCCGTCGCTTTCGGAAATGCGACCGGCGCAAAAAGCCGCAGGAACCTGTTAGCCGCAGATGGCTGCAATCGAGCGTAGAACCAAAGCTTTTCAGTGCGCGTTCCCAAACGGGACTTGAACGCGTCGGAGGTCTGGCCCAGATGCAATGAGGCCGCGCCGGCGCGAAATGCCTGATCCATATCTCGATAGGACAGGTTGAAATATAAATCGCCTTCGCTGTTGAGCGCGTAGTCTAACCCGCAATACATATTGTAATGAGTATCGCCACGCGTTATGGCAAAGGTGAAGGCGCAGATATGCCCCGCGCGGCGGATCATCGTCAGCGACACTTCATCCCCCAGCGCGATGGCCATCTCGCGAAAGAAGGCCGCAGGCATCAACTCCAATTTCTGCTCGGCCTTCTCCGCTTTATAGAGCTGATGCGCGCGGTCATCAAAATGCTCTGTCAGGAACATGGCCCCGCGCCCGTGCAGCGCCTCAAACCCCTCCGCTGCAAGTTTCTTTTGTGAACGCTGCACTTGCGCGCGGTAGCGGCTTTTCAGCGCATCGCAATACTTGGCGAAGCTCGCGAAGGAAACATCGAGCAGGTGCATCGGCGGGATGGGACCACGGACATAACCTCGGCGCAAAAGCACGTCTGTCAGAGGAGACGCGTCATCCAACTCTTTAAATACGGTCAAATATGCGCCAAGTTTACGTGCAAGGCCCTGCATGACGCGGTCAGTCTCGGCGACAACCTCTTCCGGCGAAATCCCCTCCTTCACACGCAGGTGCGACGCGCCGGAAGGAACCGGCAACCCGCAGAACAACACAGGCATTCGTCCGAGCTGCGGGAAAACCTGCCGGAGCCGCTCTCGCCAGCGAATGACAAGATCATTCTTCGAATCGATCAGCTCTGTCTGAAACAAGCATAGGGCCGCACACCCGATGGCTGTGCCTTGCGCGTCATATACAATGACTCCCCAGCAACGGCATTGGTCAGCCAGCGTGCGCTGAAACACGTCGAGAACACGGGCGTCCATCGCAAGATCGTCTTGGCGGCATATCTCGTTCCAGGCCGCCGGGACATCGCTGAACGATTCAAAAAGCTCGGAATGAACGGCACTCGGAATAGACTCCGTGCCAGCGCGGTCATCTGCAAGAAGCTCCGGCTGGCCGGGATATGTATGTGCTTTCGCAAAACCCATGTTCCAGAAGTCACATCAACGGTTGATACCAACGGTCGCCCTTAGCGACCTTAGTATACCCTGAATTCGAAGCAATTCAGGGTTCTTTTCCAGCAAATCGCTTACGCGAGAGCAATTTGCTGGAGTGGCACCGCCTGTTCCTGTGGAACGGCGGTATATAATGTTGTCAATCGGCGTCGGAATTTGGACGACTTGGCGGATTTCCGCAGCGTCGGGCCGGACTTTAATAAGGCTCGTTGTCCTTGGCTCCGCATTCAATCCTCGCAAGACAGACGCAGCGCCGATGATTTTGGTCACAAACCGGCAGACGGTCCCGCTCGCATGTATAGGTGCGCCCGTTATAGCCCGTCATTACACCGCCGCATCCGCCTATCGGATAACCGGCATGCTCCTGAGCCCATGACAAGTCCGGGCCAAAAATGGTTGCGGCTAGGAGAACCGCGACCCTGAAAATCATTTCAAATCTCAAAGCTTTATTCCTTCGCACGAGTCCAGCCTCCTTCAATTGCGTTCCACCTGGAACACCTCTGGAAGGTTTGCCGGACGATAAGCGGTGTCGGAGTTTAACCGATCCACCACGCTCTGGTGCAAAATCGAATTTTCCGGAATATAGCGAGGCATTCCCAGAGGCAGTCTAAAGCCTCGATGGCGCGCTCCCTTGAGATCGCTCCAACTTATCTGGGGGACGATCTCGGGAATCCACCAAAATCCTCTAAGAGAATCATGCGGCTTTCCGATCGGCGGCGACTTGGTATCGCCGCTGATTGACGTTGGTGGGACGAAGGCCGCGAGCCGGTCCTGATCGATCAGAAGCCCGGCGGCGCGCGCGTCGCGGACCATCCACGCGAAAGCTATGGACGAAAGCCCCGATTCCGGCTCAGGATATCCCCCGCCGACGTCACTGTGGACCCCTGGAAACCACACTTGCTTCACGTCCGTGTGTTGCGCCTTGGGCGCCTCGCTCCACATGTTGGTACGGAAAAAGCGTCTGCGTTCGTCGATGGCGAGCGCGTGCCGGACCACCCGGACCGCGTCGTTGTCGAAAGTCCGCGGCAATGACAAATTCCTCAAAGAGGGCGGTGATGACTCCACCTGGATAACCGACTTCACTGTATCCCACAGACCGAGAAATGCGATGTCCGGTTTGGCGTGACAGAAGGTGCGGGTGAACCCCCTGGACAGCGCCAGATCATTCACGTCGGCATAGAGTTTCAGAGCATAGGGAATCAGGTTATCTCTGCCGGGCTCGAGCAGGCCGACCTTGCCGATGAGCCCCGCGAGGGCGCGCGCCGCATAGGCCCCGCGGCTGAACCCGAAAAGATAAATCTTGTCGTCGCCTTCGTAGGTCCGCATCAAGAAGCGATAGGCATCGGCGATGCGGGCGTAGAGGCCCAGCCCGGCGGTGAGCCCGGCGATCTTTACGAGCGCACGGGGGTCGATCGCCTCCGTCGTCGGCAGGCCTTGTGTACCGACGCCCGGATCGTAGTGAAAACTCTGAATTTTCGGGTCGC
>Ga0306918_10000868_pt1 | contig 14511 bp, 8 predicted proteins | sample tim00Cox0000000H_FD_203315 | JGI IMG/M metagenome (GOLD analysis project Ga0306918, IMG submission 203315) | Lab enrichment of tropical soil microbial communities from Luquillo Experimental Forest, Puerto Rico - timezero.00C.oxic.00.000.00H (v2)... | ecosystem: Environmental > Terrestrial > Soil... | reverse complement strand
GCGAAAATTCTCGACTTCGGACTCGCGAAAGTGGCTGCGAAAGTCGCTGCAACCGGCCAGACGGCAACCGAGCTGGCGCCATCCGATGCGCATCACCTGACCAGTCCTGGTGCGATCCCAGGCACGATTGCCTATATGTCGCCGGAGCAGTTGCGCGGCCGAGAGCTAGATGGCCGCAGCGACCTGTTTTCCTTTGGAGCGGTGCTGTATGAGATGGCCACCGGCAGGATGCCATTCGAGCGTAGCAGCTCGAGCGAGATGATCAGCGCGATTCTGCGCGACGAGCCCCGACCGGTATGGCAGCTGAACCCTTCAGTGTCTCTCGAACTGGAGGCGGTCATTCGCAAGGCCCTGGAAAAGGACCGCGGCCTGCGCTATCAGGATGCCGCCGATATGCGTGCCGATTTGCGGCGGCTCAAGCGCGACACCGATTCACGCCATTACTCGCGGCCAGAGAGCTCGAATGCAGCGAGCGCAGTACCAGCGGCTCAGCCGGAACACACCAGCAGCAGTGCGGTCGCGATCAGGGTCGTGAAGCAGCACAAATTGGCGGCGTCGGCAGGCATCGTTACAGTCTTGGTGCTCCTGGGCGCGGCTGCGTTGGGCATCTATTCGCTCTTGCATCGCCCTGCCTCGATGCCCTTCCAAAACTTCACGGTCACGCAGGTCACGAATTCAGGCAAAGCCGCACTGACTGCCATCTCGCCTGACGGCAAGTTTGTGCTCACCGCCATCGACGAAAACGGATTGCAGAGTCTCTGGCTGCGAAATGTGCCGACCGGTAGTGATACGCAGGTCATTGCGCCGTCGGCAGCGCATTACGAAAGTCTCGCTTTTTCGCCCGACGAAAACTACATTTACTTCCGCAAAGCTGTAACTGCAACGCTTAGTATGTTTGACCTGTACCGCGCTCCGGTGTTGGGTGGCACCCCGCGGTTAGTTGTGCGGGACATCGACAGCGACGTCGCTTTCTCCCTCGACGGCCATCGGATTGCGTTCGCCCGCGCAAATGATCCAGAAATCGGCAAATATCGCCTGCTCACCGCAACGGCTGACGGTAACGATGAGAAGGTGGTGTTGATCAGAGCTGCAAATTTAGTGACACGCTACCTGTCATGGTCTCCTGCGGGCAACCGGCTTGCCCTGCAAGTGGCACAGCCGGGCGACGCTCTTGGCGGAATCGATGAAATTGATCCACATACAGGCGATGCCCACCAACTTGCCGCCTTTAGCGATAAACTGCCTCTCGAAACAAAGTGGTCGCCCGACGGACGGGGAATTTTCCTCACCTACTCAGCCAAAGGACCAAATTTCGCTCGCGGGCAGATCGGATTTCTGCACATCACGGGAGAGAAGTTCCAGCCTATTACTCGCGATACCAATGGATACACCACTCTGACCGTCTCCGCCGACGGGCGGACTATCGCGACCGTGCAGACCAAAACCAGCCACAGCGTTTACGTGCTTCCCGGAGCGGGAGGCCAATCACCCCAAGCGAATGCTCTGCCCTCTGTGGGAGAGGATATTCGCCGGCTGAACTGGGGTGCGGATGGCAACTTGCTCGTCAGTGATGGTGCTCGGCTGTGGCGAATTGGAACCGACGGAAAAAATCCTACGCAATTGATCTCTGACCCAAATGCAAACCTTTCTGATCTGACAAGCTGCGGCCGATACATAGTTTTCGCGTGGTTTTTCCATGAAGGGACGACTACCGCCATCTGGCGCTTCGATGCAGATGGCTCGAACCCGGTGCGGCTTACAAGTAGCAAGCGTGACCGTGACCCTGTGTGCTCGCCCGATCAAAAATGGGTGTATTACCGCGCCGCCCATCCGACTGGTAATGACGAGATTTATCGAGTGAGGCTAGATGGTTCGGGCGCGCCAGAGCCGCTCTCCGGCAGCACCGATTTTCTTGGATTCATCCTTCCCGCGCCGATTGCGGTTCCTGCCAGGGGCTCACGGACGGTGGAGATGAGTGTTTCGCCGGACGGCAAAGTCCTGGCTTACGCCGCTGAGCAGACCGGTGGCACGGAGAATTCGGCGAGCATCGCTCTGCTGAGTCTCGAATCCTTCACCTCGCCCCGAATGCTCACCGCTAACGCGCACCAATCGGGCGGAGTGCAGTTCACGCCCGACGGAAAGGCGGTCGCTTATCCCATCCGAGAGAACGGGGTCGATAATATCTGGGTCCAGCCGCTCGACGGCTCTGCAGGGCATCAGATCACCCATTTCACTTCGGATCGAATCGAGGCGTTCCATTGGTCGCCGGACGGGAGGAATCTTGCATTGTTGCGCAGCCATTCCGAATCGGACGTGGTCCTCCTCCAGGAGTCGACGCCTTAAATCCTAGGTTCCTCTTGGTACGTATTTTCTGCTCCTAAGGTCTGCCGCGGCGTGATGCCGCAAATGTGAAAAGGGTGAGGGGTAATGAATAGCTGATTGCGACCACGCGATAAGGTCTTCGTAAATCGCAAGCAGAGCTTTAGTGTCTTCGGCATCGACAGGTCAACGGAGGGGGTCACCCCAGACGACTATGCCCAGTGGCAGTTTGGATGCGCTTAGTACTTGATGGGCCTTAGCGCAAGCCAATGAGTTCCCCGACGCGAAAGAAGGCCAACGGTTCTCAGCCGAACCCACCGTGGACCAAGAACAAGCCTGAGCCGCCAGGGTCGGCCTCCGGTTGATGTTGGAGGATAAGAGGATAATCGGATATAACCATTGGCTGGAACGGGGTCTGTGAGGAACCCATGTCTTTGTTCCGTTTGTGTCGGCTCGCACTTTCTGTCCCTGCAGTACTGTGTGTGTTAGCGCTGGCAGAAAATCCGACCTTTACTTCGCCTTTACCGACTGGCGTCCGGCTCGATGCCGTAGGTGATGCGGTCGAACTCGGCAGCATGCCTCTCGATATCGTGCCCGCGCACAGTGGCGACAAGGCTGTGGTAGTGCTCAGTGGGTGGCGCGAACAAGGTATCCAAATTGTCGATCTGAAAACGCGGCAGGTCACGCAGACGCTGCTACAGGACGGCGCGTTCTACGGCGCGGCCTTCTCGCCCGACGGCAACACGTTTTATGTCTCCGGCGGCAACACCGACTCGATCTTTGTCTACGCGTGGAGGGATGGCACTGCGACGCTTGCCAACAAATTTGTGCTTGCCAAGGAGAAGACGAGCGACGGAACAGGCACGAGTTATCCCGCGGGCATTGCAGTAGCATCGAACGGGAAATTCATTTATGTGGCAGAGAACGTTGGCGATCGCGTGGCGGCCATCAATAGTGCAACGGGCGAGATAGTGCAGAGCCTGCCTACCGATCACTACCCGTTTGACGTCCTCCTCAGCAGCGATGGTCATCTCTTCGTCTCTGCCTGGGGGAGCACGACGGTATCTGAGTTTCATGTGCTTCCTGACGGCAAGCTCGCGGAACTGGGAGGCATTGAAGTGGGTCGCCATCCTTCAGCATTGGCGGTAGCCGGTCCACGGCTTTATGTCGCGCTCGCTGGAAGCGATCGCGTGGCGATCGTCGACCTCCCCAGCCGTAAAGTAACCGGCTATCTTCAGGACTCCGCACCCGGCGCCCCGCCCGAAGGCAGCACTCCCAATGCAATCGCAATTAGCAACGATCAAAAGCAGCTGTTCATCGCGGAAGCCGATAACAATGCCTTGGCAGTCTTCGATCAGGCCAGCGGCAAGCTGCTCGGGCGCATTCCGACCGATTGGTATCCGACAGCGATTTTAGACACTGGCTTGCAGCTTCTAATCGTCTCGGGAAAAGGCTATGGCACGCATGCCAATCGTGACGGGCCAGTACCGCTGACAAACTGGCCGCAGGGTAATCCACGTGCGTACACTCTTGGCCAGTTGAATGGAAGCTTGCGATTGCTTCCGTCAACCCTGACTCCGGCCCAACTGACTGACTTTACCCAGCGCGTCGCGGTCGCTAACAACTGGCAGCTAAGTTCTTCGCCGCGACGCTATCCCCCGTTTAAACACGTCATCTACATCATCAAGGAGAATCGCACCTATGATCAGGTGCTCGGTGACTTGAAGGAAGGTGATGGAGATGCCAGCCTGGTTTACTTCCCAGACATCACTATCACTCCGAACCATCACGCCCTGGCGCGGCACTTCGGATTGTTCGACCGCTTCTTCGTGAACGCCGAGTGCAGCTCGCAGGGGCACATCTGGTCCACTGCCGCGTATGTGACCGACTACGGCGAGAAGGTCATCCCTTCGGCTTACGCAGGCAAACGAGGTGATCCTGACGGCGAGGACAGCGACGAACCGGAGCGTGGCTTTCTGTGGACGCTCGCGAAGACCTCTGGACTCACCTTTCGCGACTATGGGGAAATGGTCAAAGGGAACCCCGGATGGCCGGTTACACAACGCGGCCTTGGCGCCGACGTGAATCCTGATTACGTTCCTTTCGATCTGGTCACCCAGGATCAACGGCGCGCCGACGTGTGGATCGCCGAATTTCAGCGCTTCTTGCAGGATGGCAATATGCCCCAGCTCGAGGTTGTGTGGCTGCCAATGGACCACCTGACTGCCGCACGCCCCGGCAAATGCACGCCGAATGCGTGCATGGCCGACAACGATCTCGCACTCGGACGCATCGTGCAGGCGCTCTCGCAAAGCCCGCACTGGAAAGACACCGTGATCTTCGTGGTCGAAGATGATTCACAGGCGGGGCCCGATCACGTTGACTCCCACCGCGCGCCGTTTTATGCCATATCGGCCTACAGCCGCCCGGGCACGGTGAATCGCTTCATCAACACGACCGATGTTGTAGCCGCGATCGAAGACATCCTCGGTATGGGGCGGCTCTCTAAATTCGATTACTTCAGCCGCTCGCTAGCTGACATCTTCGCATCGACACCCGACCTCACACCCTTCGACGCGATCACACCCAAGCAGAATCTAAGCGAAAAGAATCCGCAGAACACCGCGGCTGCGCGAATGTCGGAGGAGTTGGATCTCAGCTCTGTCGATCGCGTGGATGACCAGGTGTACAACCGCATTCTGTGGACGATGCTGAAGGATAATGCACCGCAACCTCAGATTCGCAACTGGGCACCGCTGCATGCGCTGGAAGCGAGCCAGTAACGAGCTTCTGTTTGTATTGTCGATAAATTCGTCGAGGGATATATCTCATCTACAACAACAATCGTCTGTTAGAGCGGCAAAAATCTGATCTTGTTTTCCCCTCTGCCTAAAACCGAGAAGAGAATGCAGCCCCTGAAGTCCAATTAAGGTCTGCCGCGGCGTTATGCCCAAATTGTGAAAAGGGGTAAATTTGTGCCGTGGTTCTGACCGCCTCAAGCCGAGCACACAACCCTCGCTAATCGGGGCCCTGAAGTGCTGGCCGTCGCCCGAGACTGTCAGCCGAAACAAAGTGCTCTTGGGCACGATCTGCCGCCGATGGCTTCGGGCGCATCAGTAACGTCGCCGCGAAGCCCAGCGGGAAGTTCTGCGTCAAGATCTCGATGGTGTGGATGAAGCGCTGGGCAGATCCCATAAACGGGTTGGGCGGAATGAGAAGAGCCAGTCCGCCGGTTACCCATATCAGCAGACCGACCGCAATCGCGCTGTTCATTCGGCTCATACGCAGGGTGCAAATGACCGGCAAGACGGCGAGGGCCATCAGGACACCGCGGCCGAGCTCAATCGCCCAGAACCACAAGCCCAGAGGGGCAACCTTGGTCACCGCGTCCGGATAGTATTGCCTGGTGAAGAACTGATAAGTGATCCCGCCAAAGACCAAGTAGAACAGCACGTACACAAGTCCAGCGGCCAATACCATCATGACAAGCGCAGCTGGTGGCCGCAATTTGAGGCTATAGTCCGAGGCGCGGGGAAGCCTGAGCAGGCTAGCCAAAGCCGCCAAGATCGCACTGATGATTGTGTAGGTAAAGCACTCGCTATACAGATCGCGCATGGCGTGTTGTTTCATCTCAGGAGTGGCAACGAACAACAGTGCTTCGGACCAAGTACAAAGGCACGCCACAACGAGCAGGACGGGAAGGATCACGGCAAATTGGCCGGTGAACTTCCTCGGTCCAAACATTGCCACGGGCACGAACGATGCTGTCATGACGACCCCGGCTGAATACCACCAGGCAAAATTACCCGCTCCCAATGCGACGATGCTCATTCCCAGGCCGCCGAGCAAACAGTACAGAATGATTCGAAACTTCATAGAACCTCCTCACGCGAACCAACTCAAGCGAAGTTACTTTTAACGCTCGTAAGCGGCGAGCGCCTTCTTTGCCCACAGCAAGGTGGCTTCGTACTGAAGGATTCCGCTTTCCAGTGCGAGTTTGCCGGAAAGCGAAATGTTTTCTCCCATAGCATCGAGGTAAACGCGAAGCGATGGTACATAGGCAGCGAGCTCCGCAATCAGGGACTTGAGAAAACTGGCTGAAGCCTCACGGCCGAGGACCTCGTCCATAAAGCCGAAGCGCAACATGACTTCCTTGAAATTACTGACTACGTCGTCTCGGGTCAGGCCAAGGCCTGCCCAGCGTTTAAGTTCAGCCTGCCCAGCGGAGGTAATGCGAAACAAACGTCGACGGCGCAGACCGGCGCGGTCCTGAACCTGGCTGCGGACGAAGCCGTGTTTCTCAAGCCGACGCAGAGCGGGATAAATCGCTCCGGGGCTATCGCTGAAAGATTTCATGGGGGTGGCGAAGAAGAACTTGCGCAGGTCGTAGCCGGAGGCAGAGTTCTGATGAAGCAGGCCGAGAAGGGCGTAGCCGAGAGTAGTGGGCGAGTTCATAGTACGTTAAGTACTATATCGCTACGTACCTATGAACGCAAGAGCCGGTACCATCTAAGCCCCTGAAAGAAAACTCCTGCGCTGTAACCCGCTGACATTGCGGCTCTTGCCGCGTTGCCAGTCTGCAAGTAGTGGCGCACAAAAGCCTCGCGGCGGGGATTTGTTTTGCGGTTTTTTGTGCTAGCAGAATGTGAAGGTGGGAGCAAGATTCCAGCGACGTTTTGTGAAGGTTGTTCTGCTCACAGATTGAGTTTAGCGCAAGAGTCCACAAAGGATTGGTTGTGTAATCGCTTGCTGTTCACGCCAGCAAACCATCGGTCGTCACAGAGCACCCACTCAGTTGTGTGCAACGCTCACTGTATGAAAAGTCTATGGATGGCGGTGACCTGCTCCCCTAAATCCCTGCCGTTATTGTTTGAATACCAACAGTGGTCCGCTGATGCGCTTACCTTTCAGGTCCACGCTCACCTCGACTCGATCGGCGATCTTGATGAATGGAATGCCTTTGTTCATTCCGTAGTCTTTGCGGTCGAATGCCATCGTCCCCTTGATCGCGCCTGAACCCGTGCCTTGGCCGGAAACCGTAAGTGTTAGCGTCTCAGGTTTGGAGACGCCGCGTATGGTGAAGGTACCTACAATAGCACGTCAAAGCTATCCGGCCCCGGTTTGCACAATCTTCGTTGAGTGGAACGTAATCAATGGATCGTGATCGACATTGAAGAAATCTTTGCTCTTCAGCTTATCGTCTTTCATCTGACTGCCGGTATCTACGCTAGCCGCCTGAATCTTCACATCAAGCACGCCAGTCGTCACATCGGGGGATGTAAAGGTAAGACTTGCATCCCACTTGTCGAACGAGCCCCTTATCTCAACGGAAGCCTTAACTAGTAATCGAGCTATCGTTCGCCGTGATGGTGAAGACTGGGGCGGTTTGTGCCTGGGCGAACGAAGGCAGCAGCACTGCAGCGATGGCAAGAAAAGAGATGACGAACCGGATGTTGCTGAGTCTGCTTCCTCTTCGCGTTGCTGTCAATCGTACTCGCTAAAAACACCCCCGGCTAGCGCATACCGACTCTAAATACAGGCATCCGGGTCGGCAAGGCGCGAGTCCGTGTGCCGAGCACTAAGATGGCTGCTAGTGGAAAGTTTTGTGTGGCCGACCTTCACGCCTTACCAACCGCCGGAATGTGCAATCTAAAAATTCACTTCTTCGTGCGAGACGGTTTGCGAGCATTTGAATTCCGAAAAAATGGTACATATCCCCTGCCCGCAATTTGCCCTGGAGTTTGCCAAATGCACCGATAGGACGGCACAGTGGGTCCTCGGAAACAGAGGCGAGGCCGATCAGGGGTATACCCCCAAAGGGTACCGGGCTTGGAATCTATTGACAGATACGATGACAGTTAAGCGCCCAATAGGATGATTTACCCCGACTAAGACGACGGTATCCAAGCTGTAAGTGATTAACACAATTGAGAGGACGCCTTGCCCAACATTTCCTAAACCGTTGGCCGTTGGTTCGAGTCACTCAGGGGCCTCCATCTTTTCAGTAACTTGCGGGCGGTAGAGTCACCTCCCGCGAGGAACCTCCACAGATCTCTCCACAATTCGGCTGTGAATTTGTGCGTCAGGTCAGGAGACCCCATCGCTATGCGTAGCGGCGTTCATACTCGTTTTTTCCCGATGAGGTTCATGTAGGCCCGCGTGCGGTCGCGCTGCACCGTAACCAGCGTGTTGCAGTAGGCGCTGACGCAGCAAGAGAGGGTCCAAGAGGCGCCGGTGGCCAGAATCAACACGATAGCCTCGCAAAAGGCTAGCAAAACAGGGGGTAAAAACGCAGCAATGGCAAAAATCTGGAATCGGAGTCTCAAATTTAGTCGCTCTCTCGTGGCAAACGGGTCTCAATTGAGACCGAACTGGCCTAACGCTGACAGCGCCGACCGCTGAGCCGCCGCTTACAGACGATGAAGTTGTCCAGTAAGGAGGAAAAGATGGAACTGAGCATATTGCGTGACGAGGAGCTGCACCTGTTGCTCGATGGGATGCGTGAAAATGACGGCTCACGATTGTGCCGACACCTAGAATCGCTCTTAATATCCGAGCAGCTGCGGCGGTGCCATGCGGAACTAGGCAGGCTGACTTCGCCGGTCGAACTTTCGCTACCGCTCATGACGTTAGAGGAACTTGAGACGGAGCTGGCCGTGGGCGCGAGGACCATTGACGTATTTCAGAAGGCCTTTCAAGCCAGTCAAGGTGAGCAGGCTCTCGGTATCGTTATCGCCACCAACTTCATCGAAGCGGTGATGACCATGCTGCGCCGACAGGCCGATGCAATGACGGTCATTCACTAGAGCTATGAACACTGGCCCCGCTGCGGGCCTAGCTGCTGACGCTGGCACTCGCGGGGGCCTCCGGCCTGTCATGCGCCGCAGCGCCCCGCTAATAGCCTGTAAGTGTCAGATGTGACTACGGCATAATTCCTCCTTGGTATGTTTGTTACTGCTGTTTGTTCCAGTAGCGCGTCTTGCGCGGACATTCAACCGGCGGCAACTCGGCCCGCTGCTTCCAAGGACGTCGCTTGCCGTAGCCACATTTCTGGCAGATGAGGTTATCGCCTTGTTTGTCTTGTTCCGAGTTGTCTGATGATTCTTCAGAAAACGCGTGGTAGCAGTTCGCTTGTCACTCTGTCTGCTGGATTGCAATCTCACGATAGAGTGAGACTGCTCCAGAGCCATCCTCAGAGTCGCCACCGTCGTGTCGATGCGTGAGGAGCGCTCATGTTTTATGTCCATGAGGGCCATACGTACACGGTCTGAGGCGATGCGCTTTAGTCTTCGGAAAATGGTCCGCAGCCATTCCCAACAATCTCTTTTCAAATACGACCACGACAAAACATCGATTGGTCGTAAAGGACGAAAAGTAGTTCACTGGCTCTTAACTGGAAGCTGATGTCCAACTCTTCCAAAGGCCGAAAGTTGTTGCTTTGCAGCCACAACCAGCATCCCAGCTAGATTGATCACGCCGTTTTAGCTTGGACCGCAGTAATGCGACGGACAGAGTGTTAGACAAATGCCCGAATAGATTGGACTCCGAATGCACGTAACTTCAATGTCAAATGATTGTGGCGAGAAGTTTGCGACAAATCCGAAGAGCCACGTGCATTGTGCGTTGAAGGGAAGGCGGCTATCAACTGCGCATTGCCGAATTGGTCACAATGGACATGAAGGTCGAGAACGGCAAGCTCAGCGAGTACCGCACCCGCGTCATGCTGTCCTTCAACTACGAAAGCGGAGTCGGCCCGGCTGTCACGGGTCGTGATATTATCGGCGGATTTCAGAGCGGCGAACAGATTGTTGGGCACACTACCCCTTACCCTTTTCACATTTGGTGTATTACGCCGCGGCAGACCTTCTACTGCATAGCGTTCCCTTGGCGCGCAACCGATCAAATCCGGAGAGATAGGAAGCTATGCCTCGGTGGTTACCCTTCGCAGACATGAGTTGTCGGACACAAGTGATGATCTTGTTCACAGCAATTATTCTGTGGTCAAGCGCCTCCGCTCAGGACAGCACGCCATCTTCCGTCGAGGCGCGCTATCGCCCTATGATTCACCAGATAGAGAGGCGACTGCCCACTCTGGTTGACCGCGGCGCCGGATTGTTTGCGCTGGCCAGGTTGTATGCCCAAGTCGGAGACACGCCGAAGGCTCTCGCTCTGCTGAAGGAGAGTCTGGCCACCGGCGAAGGTTTTGACCCGAGTGGTTCCGAGATGCTCGCGCCGTTGCGATCCAGCCCAGAGTTCGTTGAACTGACAGAACAGGCGCAGAAGCAATATCCGGCAGTGCACAAAGCAAGGGTGGCCTTTACAGTTCCAGAAAAGGAACTCTTTCCCGAAGGGCTAGCCTACGATCAGGCGAAGCACGTCTTCTATATGGGCAGTATGTATCGCCGGAAAATCGTAAGGATCACGGAAAAGGGCGAGGTCTCCGATTTTGTGAAGCCTGACCTTTATCGTCTCCAGCCAATTGGCGGTCTGCATGTCGATCCCAGCGATCAGAGCCTATGGGCAGCATCCGACCCAGACGATGGTCACGGCTCCGAGCTCTACCATTTCGACGCCCAGGGAAAGCTGCTGGAGCGCTACTCTCCTCCGGGAGTCGGGCGGCACGATCTGAACGACCTGGTGTTGTACCGCTCTTCGGCGATCTACGTGACCGACACCGACGCCAATCGGACTTATCGATTCGACCGCAAAACTCACCTCTTCACGCCACTGAATTTGCCGCGTCCGCAGCTCTTTCCGAACGGGATCACCTTGTCGGACGACTCCACACGCCTCTACATTGCCGACTGGCTGGGCGTGATCGTGATGGATCTGCGTGATAACTCAGCGCACGAGGTCGATCCCGGCGAGCACAACACTCTGTGCGGCATTGATGGCTTGTACTGGTACAAGAACAGCCTGATCGGGGTTCAGTCCGCCGGAACATATCGGGTAGTGCGCTGGTTCCTCTCAATGGATGGCCGGCAGGTACGAGCGAGAAACACTCTCGAAAAGGGAACTCCATTGGTGAGTTCTCCAACCACAGGTGCGATTCGCGGGAGTAAGTTTTACTATATGGCCAATACAGGCATCGACAACTATGACGATGGCAAGATTGTTGACCCGGCGAAATTAGAATCGGTGCACATCGCGGTGGTGCAACTTGAGTAGGGAAAGGCGTCCTCCCGGACGGCGCGGCACCCGCTAATCGGCAACATCGCGCTGGCGGGTCGCGCCCCGCGGGTTACCGATATTTCCCCAAAAACATCTCGGGCAGGCACCACAGGGCGATGGCGCCGATCAGAGTTATTAGGCCGAGCAGGTTCCAACCGTTCTTACCGAGACGCAGGATGCCGAGACCGTATGACAATGCGACGAGGGCCATCAAAAGGAAGAAGGGGCCGGTGAGGTAGCAGTGCACGCGCCCACAGCGGAGCGCGTTCATAATACACGCAACGCCCATTGTCGCGAGCGCGACAGTCCAGACGGCTGTTCGCCAACCGCTGCTGATGGCAAGAGGTCCGGTCACGAAAATCGCAATAGCCGGAAGCCAATACAGGAAGAAAACACGCCATCGGCTTGATAAGATGTCACGCGATTTGCAGGTTTTGGTGTTAGACTCCACACCGGTCCTACGCCATATTCAGGCTATTCTAAAATCTGGAGTGCAGTCCAGAGTCAAGCCGGACCGGGGGGAACGTGCGCTCGACCTGAACAAATCGAGGCTGGCGCGTTCACATCGCAATTTTTAAGGTCGTGGCAGCAGGCCTTGGAACTGTAAAAATACGTCGTTGCAAGAGTGACGGGCCATGCTTTCTGCGCACACATGAGCTCGGTCCGCAAAAACGCTCTCATTCGTACCGCAACGTCACCATGGGATCGACGCACCTTGCACGGCGCGCAGGGATGTAGCTGGCCGCAAGCGCCACTGCCACCATCAGCATGCCAACGCCGATATACGTTAGGGGGTCGAGCGGGCTGATGCTGTAGATTTGGTTGGCAATGACTCGTGTGGAGATGACGGCCAAGACCAGCCCGGCGGCCATTCCGTAGAGGGTCAGCTTGCCACTTTCCCGAAGTATCAAACCCAGAATATGGTGTGGCTGAGCGCCCAGAGCTTGGCGTATACCAAATTCCCGGGTGCGCTGCGCGACGGAGTACGCCAGTGTACTGTACAGTCCCATTGCCGCCAACAGAAGGCCGACGGCGCTGAGTGCGCCAAGAAGGTTCGCCGCGATCTTCGTGCCAAACAGCGAGGCAGCGATGTATTCCATCATCGGCTCGGCGTCGAAAATCGTGAGCACCGGATCAATGTCTGCCGTCTCACGTCGCAAGGCCGCAATGGCTTCACTGACCGAGCCGGAAGTGCGCACATGAAACGTCAGACCATATTCTGGGCGGAAAATTTGACGGATGGGAATGTAGAAATAGGGCTGAGGATTCTCAGTAACGCGATGATACTTGCTGTCTTTCACAACCCCGACAATGGTGAACCACTCACCCCACCCGTGCACCTTATGGCCTAAGGGGGTGCCTTTTGCGAAGAAGCGCCGGACGAACTCCTGATTGACAATCATGACCCTCGGCGACATGCGATCGTCGTGCCAATCGAAGTCGCGGCCTTCGAGTAGGGGAATCTTCATCGAATCGAAGTAGCCTGGCGAGACAAGGTCGCGGTAGATTTTCATGTTCTCATTCCGCCCAGGCACGTATCCTTCCACCTCCAGTGTTTCCCAGTTTCCTCCCTGGAATCCGAGGGGCACGGAATCGTCGTAACTGACGGCGATAACTCCGGGCAGTTGCTCGAGACGTTCGCGCAAGCGGCGACAAAAGCTATCTGTGCGTTGGGCATCGTAGCCGGCAGTGGAAAAATCAAATTGGGCAAGCGCTACACCGTTTGGTGAGAAGCCCGGATCGATCGCGCGGGCAGCCCAAAAGCTCTCTAGGAACAGGGCCGCGCCCACCAAAGCGACAACTGCCAGAGCGATCTCGGACATCACCATGAGTCCGCGCAGCTGGTGCGCGTGAATACCTGGAACTCCGCTGCGGCCACCTTGCTTCAATTCCTCATTAATATTGGCCCGCGACGCGTGCAGAGCGGGAGCCAAACCTGCAAGAACTGTGACGAGGACGGCCAACCCGGCGGTGAAGCCCAAAACCCGGCCATCCAGTGGCGGAGCTAGCATCGCGGGGCTGGCGACGTCGGGAAGAAGCCAACGCAGGGCGCTGCCGAGGAACCTCGCCAGTACCAGACCACCCAGCAAACCGGCAAGCGCCATAACTAAAGTCTCGGTGAGAAGCTGGGCTATCAATCGCGCAGGCGTAGCGCCTAGCGCTAAGCGGACACTAAATTCTCGTAGGCGGCCGGTGGCACGAACCAGCAGCAAGTTGGCTACATTGGCGCAGACGATCAACAGAACCACGCCCCCAGTGCCCATCAGGATAGCTACAGGAGTGAGCAAGATAGCCTGTGTGTTGAAGTGCGATCGCCACACCGGGAGCACCGTCGCGCCGATGCCCAGATTTGAGTCTGCATCGGCCTTCGCCATGCGATCGGCAAGAGCCTGCACCTCGGCGCGCGCCTGCTCGATGGTAGCGTTCGGGGCCAGGCGGCCTAGCAGCATAAAGTTGCGAGTATTGCGGTCTTTCAACATCCATACGCCGGTGTGAGTAAGCTGGCCATACATTGTGAGCGGCACCCAGAATTCGTAGTCCAGCCCTGCATGGACGCCATGGAACCCTTCAGGCGCTACCCCAATGATGGTGAACGGAGTGCGGTTGATCCGCAGAGTGCTTCCAATCGCTGAAAGATTCGAGTTGTAGTGAGATTTCCAGTAGCTGTGGCTGATTACTATGACGGCATGCGCATTCTGCGAATCGTCGCGTTCTTCGGTGGAAAAGAAGCGGCCAGCTTCGGGTTTAATCCCGAGCATGTCGAAAAGGCTACCCGAGGCCATTTCGCCCCATACTCGTTCCGTGTTGGGAGCATCGCCAACCGAGAACACATAGCCGCGGTAAGCGGTTACGAAATTAAGTGTCTGCAAATTGTCGCGGAAATCGCGAAAGTCGAGGTAAGAAGTGGTGATTGGCTCGCCATTGGGTGCAGTGTTCTCGATAGCCACGACCCGTCCCGATTGCTCAGCTCGGGGTAACGGATTGAGGAGCAACGACCGCAGCCAACTGAAGACGGTTGTA
>Ga0306918_10000861_pt1 | contig 14539 bp, 16 predicted proteins | sample tim00Cox0000000H_FD_203315 | JGI IMG/M metagenome (GOLD analysis project Ga0306918, IMG submission 203315) | Lab enrichment of tropical soil microbial communities from Luquillo Experimental Forest, Puerto Rico - timezero.00C.oxic.00.000.00H (v2)... | ecosystem: Environmental > Terrestrial >... | reverse complement strand
CGGCGAGAACATCCGCGCCGGCCAGCCGGTGCTGGCAATCGAGCAAGCTGGAAAGCAATGGCTGTCCTTCAACGTGCGGGAAGACGACCTGCACGGCGTCAGGGTCGGAATGATCGTCGACGTGAAAAGGATGGGCACGAGCGAAACGAGCCCGGCGCTCGTCACCGAGCTCCTGCCGCTGGGAACATTTGCAACCTGGCAAGCCGAGCGCGCGGTCGGCGATTATGATCGCAACACGCTACGGCTGCGCCTCGATCCGCAACGCGATGCGACCGCCTTCGAGCCCGGCATGACAGTGTGGTTCAAGCGTTGATCGGGCACGGCCACGGTCGCGATTTCCGGTGCGCGACCGCGCGCTTCGTCGGACCAATGCAGTCGGTGATTTCCCTTAAGTCGCTGGCCTTTTGACGACCTCGGTGTAGAATTCAGCATCGAGGACATTAGCTGGCGCACGATGTGGGGGCAGGCCGATGATCGCTACTGATCAAGCTTCGGCTGCCGAGGAGAAGGTCATGACGAAGGCTGTGGGTTTTGTATCAGCGCTCATATTCGCCCTGGGGGCTGTCCCCGCAGCCCGGGCGCAGGTCATGCTGGACGTTTCAAAGATCACGTGTGACCAATTCGCCGGCTACAAAATCACCACTCCGCAAAATATCGCGATTTGGTTGAACGGCTACTATAGCGGCAAGCGAAGCAACACAGTCATCGATATGCAAAAGCTTGGCGAAAATACGAAGACGCTAGAAAGATACTGCATTCAAAATCCTCAGATCCTGGTCATGAATGCAGTCGAAACGATCTTCGGGGAAAAATAGGAACCGCGGCGGCAGCCGCGTTTTTGCGCGGCGGGAGATGTGCGGCAACGTCTGGAAGCAGATCAGGCCGTAACCCGGGCCAGGGCAAGGCTGCCGGCTGCTTCATTGGGCTCTGATGTTTGCCTCTTTGATGACGTGTCCCCATTTGTCCATCTCGGCGCTGAGAAAGGCGGCAAGCTCATCGGGCGTCGAGCCGATCACCACGACGCCGACCTGCTCAAGGTTTCCTCTGACCGCCGGCTCGGCCAGCACTGCGACCGTATCGTCGTGAATTTTCCTGATGATGTCCTCGGGCGTCTTGGCCGGAACGAAGAACGCGGACCATGAAGACACTTCTACTCCCGCAACGCCGGCCTCCGCCATGGTCGGCAGATCTGGCGCGACCGTGAGCCGCTGGGCGCTCGCCACCGCGAGCGCGCGCAGCTGACCCTGGCGGGCGAGCGGCAGGCTCGAGGCGGTGAAGTTGATCATGGCATCGACGCGACCGGGGATCAGGTCGTTGAAGGCGGGTCCCGCTCCGCGATAGGGCACGTGGGTGATTTCAATGCCGGCCCTGCGCTTGAACAGCTCGCCGGCCAGATGCAGCGACGTGCCGTGGCCAGAGGAGGCATAGCTGAGCTTGTTCACCTTCGCATAGGCGATGAATTCCCTGACCGAGTGCGCCCGCGAGGAGTTCGGCACGACCATCATCAGCGGGTAAAGGCCGATCAATGTGACAGGTATGAAGTCGGCGACCGGGTCGTAACCGAGCGAGGGATAGAGGTAACTATTCGTCGCATGCGGGAATGTAGCGATATAGATGGTGTAGCCGTCGGGGTTGGAACGGGCGACGAATTCGGCTGCAATGTTGCCGCTGGCGCCGGACTTGTTCTCGACTACGACCTGCTGGCCCCAAATCTCCGAAAGCCGGGCCGCGACGATACGGGCGGTGGCATCGATTCCGCCACCGGGCGCGAGCGGGCACACCATGCGCACCAACTGAGTGGGCCATCTTCCCGCGTGAGCAGCGAGCGGCCATGCGATCGCTGCGACCCCAATCCCGGTGATGAAGTCGCGCCGCTGCATGCGGTCCTCCCGCAGCCTCCGCGCCAATCGGAACCGGCAGCATACCACACCCGCCACGGCGGCGGCTCGACACCGCAACGCGAAAGGCTTCATACGGCAGCAGATGTATTGAAGGACCTCCAGCTACCGCGCGAGATGGCGTGCGAGCCGCTGTTCGAGGGCGAGCGGAAGTGATGGGGTGCGTCCGACCGTAGCGGATTGGAAAGCCGATCACCCGTGTCCGCGATCCGTTCGCTGAACAGCCCGAACCACGATTTCGTGCGCGCTCAGCCAAACGGAAAGCCCTCGGCGGGGGGTTCAATCCTTGCCGAGGGCTTCCTCAACTCAAGAGCTTTGGGGGACTCTTGATTACCAGAACTTGTAGTTCATGCCGGCGCGGAAGATGTTGTCAGAGAGCTTGTTGGTGCGCGGCGCGATGTTCAGGCCGACGCCTCCGAAGGGAGGCTGGGTGAACGTGGTGTAGTCGTCAAACTTGACATAGAGATACTCGCCCTTGATCGACCAGCCGTAGCCGAGCGCGTACTCATAGCCGGCGCCCACGGTCCAACCGGTGCGGGTATTGCTCTCTTGATGGCCGGTGCCGACCTGAGTGCCGACCAGAAACTCGGACGTGTCGATTTTTGCCCACGCCGCGCCGCCGGTCACGTAGACCATCGACTTGTCCCACCCCCAGAACCCCGCCAACCCGAGCTTGCCGCGCGCGGTAACGAGCCAACGCTCCTGGGTCTGGGAGACCCAGTTGGCCCTGCCCGCGCCGAGGAAAGGCACGAGGCCCACTTCGAAGTTCTGGCCCTCTTTGTTGGTCGCCATACCGTCGACTTCCGCGCCAACGACCCACATGCCCATCTGATAGTTGCAGCCGCCTTGGAAGCCGCCGATGAAGCCGGACAGGTTGAGATCGCCAGCAATGCTGCTTCCAACCGGAACCGGGGCTATGACTGGCCCTCGGGCGACCGCCAACGGTGCCGGTCCGGGAACCCCCAACGCGCCGGGGGTCAGGATGGAGTTGGCAACCGTGGTCTGTGTGCTGCGTCCGGTTGACGTGCCCGCGTTGGCACCGGCGTAGCAGCCGCTCCAGGTGTAGACAGGAACCGGCGGCGGCGGTGGAGCATATGCAGGCACCGCCCGATCGGCAGCGAATGCCGGCGCCCCTAAGCCCAACGCGACCAGCGCTACGCTTCCGAGAAATAGCTTTTTCATTTGAACCCCCCGTTGAACCCCATTTGCAGAATCGTAATCTATACCTCCGATGGTGGAATTGTCTGTGATTTTTGAGCCACACTGAGTGGGAAACTGCGGAACGCTGCGTCGGGAGACCCGGCTCGTTCTGCCTCGAAATCGGCAGCCTAACGTCCGCTATGCCAATGCCAAAGGCGGTTGAGCCATGCGCTGTATCGGCCCAACTGGTTGGCGTGGCCCAAAATAGCCGACGGCGGCGCCAACTACTCCGTACCGGCGATGCCGGCTTTGTGCACGACTTTGCTCCAGCGCCCGATCTTGGAATTGATGAAGCGCTGCAGCTCCTCGGACGGCGGACTGGCTCCCGAAGGCGGACATTGCTTCGCGGCATTGCCGCTGCGACCCTTCGCGCCAAAACCGGTCATTAGGCTCATTACTCGACCACCGCGTCGGCGAGTGAGAGCAAATTGTCGGAGATTTGGACGCCGAGCGCCTTGGCGGTCTTGAGATTGATGACAAACTCGAATTTGGCTGCTTGCATAACCGGCAGTTCGCTCGGTTTCGCGCCCTTGAGCACTTTCCCGGTATAGACGCCGACCAGCCGGTACACATCGGCGAAATTCAGTCCGTAGCTCATCAGGCCACCGTCGTCGGCGTATTCTCGGAAGTGATAAATGGCGGGCACCGCGTTGCGCGCCGCCAACGCAACGAGCTTTTTGCGGCGCGTGTCAAAAAAGGGATTGGCTCCACAACGAGGGCAGGAACGCGCTGTTGGGCGATAGCTTCGAATGCCGCGTCGATCTCTTGATCCGTGTCGGCACGCAAAACAGTAATCGCCAGATTCATCGCGCGCGCCGCCTGCTGCATGTCCGCGAGCTGACTCTCGGCTTGGGCGAAGCTCGGATTTAACAAAAATCCGATCGTGTGCGCGTGCGGCACGACCTCGCGCAACAACCCGAGCCGTTTTGGTTCCATTTCGTTGGTCAAGCTCGTAATCCCCGTGGCGTTGCCGCCCGGGCGGTTGATGCTTGCCGTGAGACCATGCTTGACTGGATCGCTACCAATGGCGAACACGATCGGGATGCTCGAGGTCGCAGCCTTCGCCGCCAGCGCCGACGGCTCGCCGCCGGTCGTTGCGATGACGGTTACCAGCAACCGCACTAATTCGTTCGCCATCGCCGGCAACTTGTCATATTGGCCAAGCGCGAAGCGATATTCGATGGTCACGCTGCGCCCATCAACGTAGTCGTTCTCCGCCAAGCCCTTTTGGAACGCTGCAATAAGGTGCGACGTGTCCTCGCGTGAGCGCGCGCTGAGATACCCGATCACCGGCATCGCCGGCTGTTGCGCGCGCGCGGCGAGCGGCGAGGCCGCGGCCATACCGAGCAGAGTGATAAATTCGCGCCGTCTCTGGTCGAACATGAAGCCTTCCTTCCCTGGTCGGAATCGGCGCCGCCGACGGCCCTCGCGCCCGGTTCCCGCGTGCCAGCCTGCCACGACGGGGCCGGCAAGTCCTTAAGGCGACCTGAATTGTTCTCAATCCGGGGCCGATTCGCAGGCGCCTTTCTCCCGATCGTCCCGGCTTGCTACTATCCGAAACTCTCTTGGAATCAAGCCTGCGGGAGATGCGACGACCAAACGAAAGCATCGTGGTCGCCCTGCAAAACGCTTCGGTCCTTGTTCGCCTTTGGTCAGCTTCGGAGAGATGAAATGGCCGAGATGTCGTTGTTCAATTCGATCGGTATCGCGACAATAGGACTCCTATGCATGCTTCAGGCACAGCCGGCTGCCGGCGAAGAAAAGCGCGGTGTGATACCCCATGCGCCTCTGCTGAAGCAGGTACTGCCGGATACGGCGAACCTCGAAGTCGCGGTGTACGAAACCGAATATGCTCCAGGCGGGATCAACCCCCGACACTTACATCCGGCGGCGATCACCTTCTATGTCTTGTCCGGCGCCGGCGTTTGGCAAGAGGAAGGTAAGCCGCCGGTAACGCTCAGAGTTGGGGACAGCTTGTTCGTTCCAGCCGGAACAATTCACTCCCATTGGAACCCCAGCACAACCGATCGACTCCGTTTCCTGGAATTCATCGTGGCTGAAAAAGACAAGGGACGATCTATTCCGCAACCTCCAAAAGACTAGATCGCGACGGCGAATACAACCGCATGCTTCGTCCTGATCTGATCCTGCACAGCGGCAAGATCATCCTAGCTCACGCTTAGCGCAAGCCATCTCCGTGCGATCGGGTCACGTCGTGGCCGTTGGCGACGACGCGGCGCTGCTCAAAGACGCCGCGCCCACGACGCAGCTCATCGACCTCGAAGGTCGTTCGGTGCTGCCGGGATTTTTCGACGCCCATCCCCACGCCGACCGTGAAGGCCTCAAGGCGCGCGGCGGCATCCCCATCGCCGGCCTTCACAGCGTCGCCGACATCGTCGACGTCGTCAAACGTGCGGCACAGACCACACCCGCCGGCGAGTGGATCGTGCTCATGCCCATGGGCGAGCCGCCGCACGAGTACGTCAGCCGGCCGGAGCAATTGACCGACGGCCGCTTTCCAAATCGCCATGACCTCGATGCGGTCGCTCCCGACCACGCCGTCTACATTCGCGCGGTGTGGGGCTGGTGGAGTCGCCGCCCGTTTCCGTCGGTTGCCAACTCGCTCGCGCTCAGCCGCGCGGGCGTGACGCGCGACACCAATGCGCCGCACAACGTCGAAATCGTGAAGGATGCACGCGGTGAACCGACGGGCGTGTTCTTGGAGAGAAATTTCGTTCCAGTCCTGGAGTACACCCTTTTCCGCGACCTGCCTCGCTTCAAGTACTCCGATCGGGTGGACAGTGTTCGCCTCGGCGCACAGGCCTATGTGGCGGCGGGAACGACCTCGCTCTATGAAGGTCACGGGCTCACCCCCACGGTCATCCGTGCCTACCGTGAAAACGCCGAGCGCGGGGCGCTGCCGCTGCGCATGCACTCCCCGATCAGCATGCCGAGCGCGGCGTTCGACGACAAACGGCTGCTGGACCTGTTCTACCATTATGCCGGCGTCGCCGGCGGCCGAGGCCGCGGCGACGATATCCTGCGCGTCGAAGGCATCAATCTCGGCGGCCATGCCGATAGCACGGTCGCGGACATCATCGCGGGGGGCTACCCATACGATCAATGGGCGGGACATTTCTATCAGGCGATGACACCAGAGCGCTTCGTGAAGCTCGGCATCGAAGCTGCTCGGCTCGGTCTGCGCGTGAATTGCGTGGTCAGCCGCGATCTCGAATACGCTCTGACCGCCTATGAGGCGATCGATAGAGAAGTGCCGATCCGCGACCGCCGCTGGGTCGTCATCCACGTCAATCGGGCGAGCGACGCGCAGATCCGGCGCATGAAGGCGCTCGGCGTCATCGCCACGGTGGTACCGGGCTTTCTCTGGATGGCGGGCGATCGCTACGGCCTCGACCAACTCGGCGAGGAAGCCATCCCCATCCGGCGCATGCTGGATGGCGGTGTGCCGGTGGCGCTCTCAACCGACGGAGTGCCCTATTCGATGCTGTGGACGGCGTGGGAGGCGATTGCCCGCTGGGACGACGACGGTCAGCGACGACTCGGAGATAGTCAGCTGACCCGAGAGGAAGCGCTGCGGATGGCGGCGCAAAGCGGCCACCGCTTGACCTGGAACGAGGATAGATACGGATCCTTGGAGATCGGCAAAGTCGCGGACATGGTCGTGCTCGCTGAAGATCCGCTCTCCTGCGATCTGGACCGACTCAAGGACGTCCGCGTTGATCGAACCTTCCTTGGCGGGCGGCAGGTGTTCGGTGGCGAGCTCGCTGGAAGGAGCAAAAGGCCCCAACCCGCGGGGTAGAACGGCGGCGCGCCGGCGCGGTTTCGCGTCTGGCACCCTAGTGCCAAAACCGGACGCACGCATGGCGCAGACAGCATGGTGGGCGGGCACGACTGTTCGTCATAAAACGAGCGCGGCAAACGCGCACGGCCCGGTGACCGGGGCGAGCGGCGTGTCATTCGCCAAAACGAGACCCCGCCCGCGTGTGGCACGCAAGGGAGATTGTCGCCGGGCGGGGTCTCGGGAACCCTCAAAACGGATGGCTTGCTGAGGACTCCACTTGGCAAACATACGATCCCCTTAAATATTCCTCACGCAATAACCGAAACGACCAAGCACGTCGGGGATCGGACATAAGTCGCGGCGCGGCACGCCGACCGCCTCGGCGTCAGCTGATGAGACAGTCCAGTGACTGCCGTTATTAAGTCATTGCCGCGGAACCGATCTCCTGGCTCCCTGCATGAAGGCCTGAATTTCCTCCAGGGTAAGGCGGCCATCTTTATTGGCATCCATCGCCCTGAAGATACGCTCGTGAGCCGCCTGAAACTCCTGCAAGGAGATGGTCCCGTCACCGTCAGTGTCGGTCAGGATGAAAAGCATCCGCATCATCATGCCCGGACCCATACCCCCGGGCCGCCTACCGCCTTGGCCCATCATGCCGGGGCCCATCATGCCGGGCCCCATGAATCCTCGACGCCAACCCCACTGGCGCCTCCAATCAGGCCCGTCACCCCAGCCCATCATGCCGCCGTCGTGCGTGTAGTCATCTTGATCGCGATCATCTTCGAAGCTGCGGCGCTGGGTCTGGACGCCCTGCAGCTGGCGGTCCAGCTGTTGCTGTAGGGTTTGCGGCTCCTGCGGAGTCACCGCTTGGGCGCTCGCAGCGATAGTGCCCCACGCCAACATGACCGCCGACGTTGTGAGCAGGAGAACGTGCTTTTGCATTTTGAATCTCCTTAGACGGATACCTCTTCCCTTCAACCCGGCACGGGCGATATTGATCCTTCGCCTACACGCGGTCCGAATAGGCGGCCGAGACGAGCGCAAGGCTTGGCCGGGAGCTCACGCGGCCGATTTCAAGCCGGCCATGATGCTCTGCACCTCCGGCCAATGTTCCGCGCCGCGGCGAGTCATGAGCTCGATGTAGCTCGGGTTTTCCCATCTCTTGATGCCCGCCTCGAAACTTGGCCGCGCTTTACAGCGCCCGTACCACTCAGCCACACGGCTGCGATCGCGGACCATGCCGAAAATGTTCAAGTGCTCGAGCCGGGCCAAATACGGCGTAAAGGCAACATCCGCCAAGGGTGTATTCCTCACAGCCGAGCCAGCGATGCTCCGTAAGCGCTTCCTCCATCTCATCCAGGAGCTGCAGCATACGCTGCACAGCTATGATGAAATGTTGCGAGCGCGTGCCGTTCTCAATCACGTCACGCCGGCGCTCGCGTTTGAAGATGTTTGGAACTCGTTCAAGCATCGCTTTTCCGAGCTCGGCGCGCTCGAGATATTGATGACGAAAGGCGATCCCGAAACTAAGGATCGCCGCACAGGCATCATGAACATCCTCATCCAGCTGCTTGGTCCACAGTCGCATCTTCGACCTCTGGTGCGGATCATTAGGCCGCAGCCGCGGCTGTGGAAAGACGTCCTCCAGGTACTCGAGAATGACATTTGACTCCGTGGCGACGTGTCCATCGTGAACGAGCGTCGGTACCACGGCGCGGCGGTTGAGCTTGAGATACCACGGCTGCTGATGCTCGCCCGCCCGCAGGACTAGATGCTTGTCCTCCCACGGGAGTCCTTTCTCCGCGAGACAAACCCTCACCTTTTGCGCGCACAGTGACATGTCGTTGTGGTAAAGCGTCAACATTCGCAGCTCCTTCCGGATTTATCGATACCCGCGCGCTTGACGAGCGCCGTAGCTCGCGAACGCTCAATCGTCACGCCGATGCTTGCGCATTTTGCAGTTTCCAACGTCCGCCTCAGCCGTTGAATTCGAGGATGTAAAGGCCGCCGTTGTAGTCGGTGCTGTAGATCAGGCCGCCGGCATCGACGAAGACGTCGGCGGATTGGATCACCTGCTCGCGATTCGGCCGGTGGTCCATCATGCGCGCGGGCGCGGGCGGCACCAGCGCGCCAACTTCCTTGGGCCGATATGGGTCGCGCATGTCGAACACGCGCACTCCCGCGTTCTGATAGGTGGCAAAGATCAATTCCGAGCTTACGAAACTGCCCGGCCGGTTCTCGTGGATATTGTGCGGGCCGAAGTGTCCGCCCTTATGCACGTAGTCCGCTTCCGCCGGCGTCGGGAAGGTGGAAATGCTCACGGGATTTCCCTTCACGCGGTTGTCGAACACCCAGATGAGCTTGAGGCCGTCCTCCTGATGATCCAGAACCGCCTCATCGAGCACGATCAGCAGATCGCGGTCGGGGAGCGGCAGGCAATTATGGGTGCCGCCACCGAATGGCGGCGACCAGTTCCGATGGGTGATCTGCTTGGGTTGCGTGCGGTCGGCGACATCGATCACCACCATGCCGGCGTCGCGCCAAGCGGCGTAGGCGGTGTCGCCGTGCACGATCGCATGGTGCAGTCCATAGCGGCTGGTGGCCGACCATGACGGCGTCTCGCCGGCGGCCTCATTCATGCCGGGGATCCAGTAACGCCCGGCTTCGCGCGGATTCGCCGGATCGCCCATATCCACGGTCATGAAGATGTAATCGGTGAAGCCGTCGAGCAGCGCGGACACGTACGCCCACCGCCCGCCGGTGTACCAGATGCGGTGGATGCCGCCGCCGTCAACCGGCATGAAGCCGATGCGCTTCGGGGTCTGGGGTTTGGAGATGTCGTAAACTGCGAGCCCCGCGGTCCAGTCGCGCGTGGCGTTCTTCTTTTCAGCCGTGCCCACCACCTTGCCGAGCTGACCTTTGTAATAGGCTTTCTCGTCGGCGAACTCCGCGGCCGCGAACATGTCCTTGGCGTTGATGACGAGCAGCAGGTCGCCATGGGTTTGCAGGTGGATGTTCCAGGTTCCCGGCGGTGCGGCCAGGTAGTTCACCGCGCGCGGGCGCTTCGCGTCACGTACATCGACCACGCTGAAGCCCTTGGAGAACATGTGGCCGATATAGGCATAGCCGCGATGCACCATGATCTGCACGCCGTCGGGCCGGCCGCCCTGGTCGCAATGGCCGATGATGCGCATGTTGCGCGCGTAATCGGGTTGCGGCAGGTCGGTCATCGGTAGGCGGCCAGGAAATTCGGCACCGCGATCCGGTCCATCATGGCGCGATCATCCTGCAACAGCTTCCACATCGCGCGGTCTTCGTCCGTGCGCAAATTCACACCGAGGTGGGCGCCGAGCTTGCGTCCGTGCAGCATGATGCGCTCCCCGATCGGCTGGCGAATGCTATTATACGCGGCAAGCCCGGCGTCGATATCGTCATGGCTGCCAAGCGCCTCGGCGAGCGCCTGGGTGTCGCCGCCGGCCTTGGCCATGCCGAAGCCCATGTGCGGGCGCGCGGATGACGCAGCGTCCCCGACCAGCGCAACGCGGTCGAACACCAGTTGCGGCGTCGAGAAGTCGTAGATCGGCGTGAAGAACGGCCGCATCTGGTTGAGGCAATCCAGAAACTGCGGCGGCATGATCGCTTCGGCATCGGCGCGCATTTGCGCAATGAGGTCTTTGCGGATGAGCGGCGGCGGCACCGAATACGCGTGCTGGTGCCCATTCTCGTCCACGCACATTTCGCGCAGCCGCTGCGCGTCGCCGACCCGATACCAGATGAAATTATAGCGGCGATGGCCGAATCGCAGGTCGTTGTTCAATCCGGCGATGGGATAGCCGATGATGCGCTGCGGCAGGAAGAACGTAAAGTAAGGGAAAATGCTTTCGCGCGTCTGCGGCTTCAGATCGGCTTCGTTCGGCGCGCCGCGCCAGATGTAGTAGCCGGAATAGATCGGCTGGATCGCGGGCGCGACCTGGGCGCGAACGCTCGAGCGGATGCTGTCGCTGCCGATGAGGATATCGGCGCGTTCGCTGCGGCGACCGGCAAAATGCACGACGACGCCGGAGCCGTCCTGCTCCACGCGCTCGAAGGTGTGGCCGAGATGGTAACGCGCCGTATCGATGGTCTCGCGCAGGAGCCGCTGCAGGCGATCCCAGGAGGTGAGAATCTGCGGCAGGTATTTCTCTGCAATCACGCGGCCGTCGCGGTCGAGAGCGATGCGTTTCTCGACTTCGACGCCGAGGTCGCGCGTGCCAGCGCCGCTCGTGCGAAGCGCGTCCAGTAGCTCCGGATGGGTGGTGATCCCGGCGCCGCGCCCGACCAGTTCGACCGTCGAGCGCTCATAGACGTCGGCGTGCCACCCCTTCTGCCGCAAGAAGGCGGCGGCGAACAGGCCAGACATCGACCCGCCGATGATGATGGCGCGACGCCTGCGCGGCGAGGAAAAAGGAACCGGCATCCGTTGAATCGAGACGAGGCAACGTCAAGAAATGATACACCACCTGCTCGCGCGGGCGAGTGCGGCGTTATCTGCTCGATCCACGGCAGGCGGCTGCTTTGACGTCCTGCCAGCGAGCTTTTTTCAGCTCACGGCTTGCGAATACAGCCAGATACTCATGCGGCGGGGTGCCGCAACGGCCGATGGCGGATTTCGCGGGCGCCCCATCCGGGCTACTCTTGCCCGGCAATCACAAGGAGAGAAACGACGTGCGGTTGTCCCTGCGCGCGAGCTTCGTCACCGTCTTGTCCGCCGCGATCTTGGCCACTGAAGCTTCGGCGCAAACGCCGGAACAATTCTACGCCGGAAAGACCATCGATTTCGTCATCGGCTACCCGCCCGGCGGCAGCAACGATACCTTCGGACGGCTGCTTGCCCGCCATCTCGGCAAGCACATCCCGGGAAAGCCCGCGCTCGTACCGAAGAACCAGCCCGGCGCCGGCAGCTTCCTGGCGGTGAACACCATCTTCAACGTCTCTCCCAAGGACGGCACCGTCATTGGCATCGGCGCGCCGACGATCCCGCTCGACGAGAAGCTCGGCACCCAGGGCGTGCGCTTCAAGACCGCCGAGCTCAACTGGATCGGCCGCATCGATTCGCTCGTCAACATCGTGTTCTTGTGGAAAACATCGCCGGTGAAAACCTTCGCCGACGCCCAGAAGCTCGAATCGACCCTGTCGGGAACCGGAGTCGGCTCGACCGTCTCGATCTATCCTACCGTCATGAACAACGTGCTTGGAACGAAGTTCAAGCTGGTGATGGGATACAAAGGATCGAACGAAGCCATGCTCGCGGCCGAGCGCGGCGAGGTCGAGGGCCACTCGACCTCGTGGACCGCGCTCAAGGTCGCCCATCCCGACTGGCTGCGCGACGCCAGCGTCGCGATTCTCGTGCAGTTTGCGCTCAGGCGCCACGCCGAGCTGCCCGACGTTCCCACCGCGGTCGAGCTCGCCCGCAACGAGGAGGAGCGCGCGATCCTCAGCGCGATCATGAACGCGACCGAGGTCGGCACCGCCTTTTTCACCACCCCGGGCGTCCCCGCCGACCGCCTCACCGCTCTGCGGCGCGCGTTCGACGCCAGCATGGAGGACCCCGAACTACTCGCCGACGCTCAGCGCATCAACGTCGGTATCTCGCCGTTGGCGGGCGAAGACCTGCAGCGGCTCGTGGCCGACGTCAGCCAGCTGCCGCCGGCGTTGCTGGACAAGGTGCGCGCCGCCTACACCGTGCACCACGCGAATTGATCGCGGGCGCGGCAGCGGCACGGGGCGCGGTCCTCGCATGGGGCTCAGTCTTCGTGAACCGATGCAGCCGGCGGCGAGTCGGTGGGTTGAGTCGACGCGTCCGGCTGCTCCGCCGGTGCAGCCGGCGGCGAGTCGGTGGCTTGAGTCGACGCGTCCGGCTGCTCCGCCGGTGCAGTTGGCGGCGCAGGAGCATCGGAGCCGCTCAGCCTCGCCCACTCGACCAGCCGCCACGCTTGCTCATCCGCCCGCAACAGGGCGTTTCGGTACTCGGGAGTTTGCTTGAGGCCGCGCTGTTCGAGCTCGAGCGACGTCCGATAAAGCTCGTCGACCAATTCTGGGTGCCACTGCCCCAACCGTTTCTGGGCCAGAAGTTCAGTCGTCAACCGTTGGAACCTCGCGATGAGGCGACCGTCATCGGACTCCATGCTGCAATCCCCTTGCTGATTCGGATAGTCGTGGTTCCCTCCCGGGCCATTGCCGGCCGGTCGCTTTTTTCGGCCCGGTTTAGCCGCTGCGGCGCCGCGGCTCGCTACTGCCCACTCCACTCGTCCCGCTGTCGGCCCTAAGGCTTGCCTGCTGAACGGATCGCAGCCATTCGATCTGCTCCGCCAGCGCGAGCCAATGGTTCGCAACCTCTGCGAACGCGGCCTTTACCGATGGATCGAGCGCTGCCGCCGCGGACTGCCTGGCCACGATGGCTCGTCGGCGGTAGTACGTTGCCTGTACATCCATGAAGCCCCCCGTTGTTGTGATTGAGCGACATTGCAAGACAAATCAGTGCTGGATTGCGGTGCGATTCAAAAAAATCCAAAGCGTTGCAAAAATCTCACAGAACGCCGCAGACAGCGCGCGCGGATCACGCCTTGGCAAACGAGTTCCACTGACGGCGTCGCAGAAAAATATTCGTCATGCGTGCGCGCACCATTCTCGGAAGTTCTCATTCTCGCCCCCGCCGACGCGCGAGCGTTGCCTCCTCCCGGGCACGCCGGAGTGAGAGTGCAACCCCGATCATCATGCCGGGCCTGCCAAAACGGCCGGCGCGGACCGCGGATTATCCGAAGGAACGCGCGCGACGCCCGCGCACGATCCCACGCGGCAGCAGCAACCGTCTGCTGCCGGTTCCCTCGGAGCGTGCGATCGCTGGGCTCCAACCCGCCTGCCTGTCTAGAAGCCGCCGCCGATCAACAGCGTCCGCGACCGCGTCGCCAATTGCCTGACTCGTTTCCGCTCAATGCCGGGTGGGGAACAACCGCACCAATCGCGACCTCTTGGTGCAACCCCGCGTGAACAAGTGACCGCATAGCCTAAGGCACTGGACCGGCAGGCAATTTTCGACGCTGCCGGTGCCTTAATTTTCGCCGCTCGCCGTCACCTTTTGGCCACGGTGCTGGGGTCGGGTAGGGCTGCGGAGAGGGGATTTTCCGCACGGGGGAGGCTGCAATGGCCAAAGTCCTGAACGAAATCTTGCTGTTTTCTTCCATGGCTGTGTTCGTCACGGGGATCGTGCTCGCGGCTGCGAGGCTGCTCATCTAATCAAGCCTACGAAGAAAAGAGTTGAAAAAGCCCGGCAGTGCGAACTGCCGGGCTTTTTGCATGGATCGAACAATGCCAGAGGGCAAAGGCCCGCTACGTCTGTTCGGGCTTAAAGTTCATGGCCACGCCGTTGATGCAATAGCGCAGATTCGTCGGCGGGGGCCCGTCGTTGAACACGTGGCCGAGATGGCTGCCGCAACTGCTGCAATGCACCTCGGTGCGCACCATGCCATAACTTCGATCGGTCGAGGTTTCGACCGCGTCCACGACCGGGTCATTGAAGCTCGGCCAACCCGTGCCGCTCTCGAATTTCTTCTTCGACACGAACAGTGGTTGGCCGCAGCCGGCGCACGTGAACATGCCCGGG
>Ga0306918_10000856_pt1 | contig 14589 bp, 15 predicted proteins | sample tim00Cox0000000H_FD_203315 | JGI IMG/M metagenome (GOLD analysis project Ga0306918, IMG submission 203315) | Lab enrichment of tropical soil microbial communities from Luquillo Experimental Forest, Puerto Rico - timezero.00C.oxic.00.000.00H (v2)... | ecosystem: Environmental > Terrestrial >... | reverse complement strand
GCCTTGACTCGCCGGTGGTCGGTATTTAACTCCGCACCACGCCCGCGGGGGCGTAGCTCAGTTGGTTAGAGCGTCGGCCTGTCACGCCGAAGGTCGCGGGTTCGAGCCCCGTCGCTCCCGCCATTGCAATCAATGAGTTAGCTGAATGCTGCACCTGCGTGTGACAGTTTTTGGCCGACGGTTGTGACAGTTTTTGTGTTCGTTTGTTCCGGCTTAACCGTCTTGCGAGCGGGCCGCGGCTAAGTCGCGATGTTCAACCTTTCAACTTGCCGCGCCCGACTTTGCGCGCCTCGTCGAAGCGCTGTACCGAGGCGATGTTGACCGGGTTGTAAGTCTTGTGCAGTCGATTCGAGACGGCGATCGTATTCGCCATTTTGGCTGATGCGTCGACCGGCGTGGCGCCACCAGCATCACCCTCGACATGGCCTGAGCGGCGCAGATCTGACATCTGCCGGCGTTCTGCGGGACCAAACACCAGGGCGCGGACCTCGGCGAAGTCCTTCTCCAGCTTGTCCTTGGTGTAAGGCACCGGCGTCCACCGGCGGCCCCCCTTCGGCCCCGGTTCGCTGCCGGCGGTGCGGAAGATCGGCGCATCGTTGAGCGGCTGCACTGGACCGAGATAGGCCGCCAGGAGCGCCTGCGAATAAGGCGAGAGCGTCGCCAACGCGGCGCGGCCGGTCTTGGCCCGCGCAACCGTAAAGAACGAACGCTCGCGCATCTGCGCCAAGGTGAGGGCACGCGCGTCGACCGGGGAGAGCATCGTGTCCCACGTGATGGCGATGAAGCAGGCGAGCCCGCGTTTGCCCGACCGCCATGCGCCCTGGACGAGCTTCATCACCTCGCGATGCATCCACACCGCCTGGCGCGGCTGTGGTGCTGAATTGGGCCGCACTTTGCTCGGGTCCGCCTCGAGTGCGCAATAGCCGAGCCGCGCCATACGCTTCCACAGGGCGCGCCAGACTTTGATGGTGCGGTGCCGCTCGCCCGCCGAGACCCTGTTGAGATCGGCAATCAGCCCAACCGTCTGTCCGGTGACCGGATCGATGGCGAGAAAATGCTCGGGCTGGATTGTGGTCGGATCATAAAGCGCCCAGCGCTCGAGATGTTTCCAGGCGCGCTTCCAGTCGTCGCGCTTTTCCTGGTCCTTGGTCTGCGGCTTGCCCGCTTCAGCCCGATCGGCGGCGCGACTTTCCATGGCGCGCGTATATCCGTCGCCGATGGTCCCGGGCGGATATTTGATCGCGATTGATTGCGCGGCGAGTGCAGCCCCACGTTTAACTCGGTCCCATTCCTCGTTGAGCGCGGCAGCACGGGCGATCACGCTCGCAGTTTTCTCCGGACCGAGCGTGGTCAGCTTGAACCCGTAGGCCCGCATGTAGGCTTCCGGACGCCAGCGCCATTGCCCGTTAAGGAATCTCAGGTAGCGGATCTTGTCGGTGGTCATCGCCGCAATCCCGGTGGCAGGAGCTCGCGCGCGTCGCGCGGCTTGTTTGAATCACAGTGGTGGTGGCGGCCGTCCATCCAACGGTCGATCTCGACCAGGTCGAAATTGCCGGTGGTCGGATCGGGGCGCGGGAAACCGCGGCGAAACAGTTCGTCTTTCATCTCCTCAAACTCGTTCAGCGTGAGATGCAGCCGCCGTGCCGCCTTTGCTGCTGGTACGTCGCGAGGCACTACTGAGAACCGAATACTGTCGCCCGTGACCAACGGCGAGACTCCTGGAGAGTCATTACGGTTTTTTGAGTTTGCGTTTCACTTCCGGACCCAAGGTGCGCGCCGTTAGAAGTCCTGCACGCAAAGCGTCCATGGCGGCTGGCAGAGAGGGGCTATCTGTCTCGAGTGCCTCATTCACTAAATCTATAGCGTTCACTAATTCGTCGGTCAGATCGAGCCAATCGATGCGGGCACCGTGCCGCGCGAGAGAAATTTTCATCTCACGGGTTTGCTCAGCGAGTGTGGCATTTTGCTCAGCGAGTGCGTCAACGGCCGCGGCGAGCGTGCCTGTTTCCTTTAACACCGGATACTCGCGGAGCTCATCGGTGATTACACGATTGAGCGGTCGGCCTTCGCGTTGCGCCTTGGCGCGAATGCGTTCGCCGATATCGGCGGGCAATTTGATCTTGAATTCAAGCTCGTGCTCGGAGGGGTCGCTGACCTGCTTGCGCACCATGAACAGTGTCCTTTCCGGATGAAATTCGGACGAAAGTGTACGGGATACTAATCCCCCAAAAGCCGGCTGTCTACGTTCTAAAACAGGAATATTCCTAAAACGGGTTTACAGTATTCTGAAAACGGGATAGATTTATCCGAACTCGTCCGGCGGAGAGACCGATGGCGCCGCTCGTCACGATGAGCCGGTTATTGCGGCTCCGCTCCTATTACACAGTCCCACAGGCTGGCGCGCAGATCGGCCTGGGGCGCACGGGCTCGTATGACGCCGCCGAGGCTGGCCTGATCCCGGTCGAGCGCGCCGGTGCGGGCGGCAAGCTGATGCTGGTGCCGCGCAATAAATGGGATCGGCAGGTCAAGCGGTTGCTCCTACGCGCAGCCAAACCGCCGCGCTCAACCGCACCGCTCGCAATCTCTGTGACGCTACGGAACAAGCCTCCTTCGCCGCGCAAACGCAGCGTGCCGCGCCGAGCCCATATCGCGAGCGGTGCTGAACGCGGTCTGAGGTCGTCGTGATGTGATTGAGAAGAAGGAGAGGGGGGTCGGCGCTACCGAGAGGTTCTAAGTCCGAAGCGCCGCCCCGGAAAGTGAGGTCTCCAATGGACCACGACGGGTTAAATAGCGGAACTTTACAGAAAATCAACGGTGAAGCGCCCCAGGGGGTCGCCGCGACCAAGCGCACCCCGCTCGACAACCCGTTCCTGGCCGAACACGCCGTCGCGATCCGCGCGCTCGGCAAGCAAACCGCCGAGAACATCGTGGAGATCGGCCGCCGGTTGGTTGAATGCCGCGACCGACATCTCGACCATGGTCAATGGCTCCCCTGGCTTGAACGGGAATTCCAGTGGTCGCGCCAGACCGCTGACAACTTTATCCACGTCTACGAAGCGCGGGCCAAATTGCCAAAGTTTGGCAATTTGAGCTTGCCGCTGTCCGGCCTCTATCTCTTGACCGCACCATCGACGCCAGAACCGGCGAAGACCGAGATCATCGAGCGCGCCGAGGCTGGCGAGTCGCTGCCTGTCGCCGAGGTCAAGCGCGTCGTCAAGCGGCACAAGGGCACCAAGCACCACAAGCAGCCGACCACGCCGCCCCCGCCCCCTCCTGCGCCTACGCCTGCGCGTAACGACATCGGGGCGACGAGCGCCGACAATGGTGTCGCCAGCACCGGCGAGGTCGGGTGGCTGAAGGCTCGCAACGAAGAACTGGAGAATAAGTGTCGCCTGCTTGAGCTCAAGATCGAGGGGCTCGAAAGCGAAAACAGCGAGCTCAAGGCGGAGAACGTTGCGCTGCGCGTGAAGCTCGAGGTGGCGCAGAAGGCGGCGGCGGCGAGCCCGAAGATCGCGGCAACCGACACCGTGACTGCTGGCGACCCCGGGCCGATCCCGGAGTTCCTGCAACGCAAGCCGGCGGCGGCGGGGACGTCCGAATCCGGCGGGGACGTCACTCCGCAGGATGCCGTGGCCAATGCGTTCGACGAAATAGAGGACCTCGCTTGCGGCTGTCGCGGGCAGGTCGATAACGCACCAGCGGGCCTCGATCAGTCAGCGCGGATTCAAGCCCTCGACGAGACGGCGGGCGTGCTTGAGAGCTTGAGTATGCCCGACGTCCCGGCCGCGCTCGGCGGGATCAAAGTCAAGCTGCCTAAACCTCGTCGGTTGCGATCTCGCGGTGCTCAGCGGGACGCCGCGCTTGGCATCATTAGCGCGTGCGCGGAGGCGCTCGACGCCATTGATGAGAGCGATCCACGCCATCAGGAAGCGAATGACTTTTGCAGCGAGCTTCAGAGCGCATCGTCAGAGCTCGAGGGCTGCGAATTTTCATGAGGGTGCAGATAAGCGCCGTCGCAACTAAGTGGCGGCGCTGGCGATGCTCAAGCAACACGAACGAATTACGCGACAGCGTGAAGGAGTCGAGTAACCGTCTTCCAGGGCGCGAGCGAGATCTTCAACCGGCCAGCGGCCACGCCGGGAATCGAAAGGTAGCCTGCGAGTCGCGTCTCTGAAAAAAGCGAAATGCGTTGCTCGTTCAAGGCTACCGCTCGCCGCACAACTCTCTCAGTGAAGTGAAGCTGAGTAAAAAGAGTCAGTGTCATGTTGAAGCGTACCGACCGCCGTCCGTTATTGGCGCACGTTTGGACCAAGGACCCGCACGGATTCTATATCGAGCCGGAATGGTGCTCGCGTCGATTGTTCGAGGTCGAGCGGTTCGATGGGGTTATCAAGGATCCAGCTTGCGGAATCGGACGCATCACCGACGCCGCCCGCGCCGCCGGCTATCGCGTAATTGCCACAGATCTAGTCGACCGCGGTTATCTGCAATTCGTAGACGCTGAGGACTTTCTCCGCAGCGAATGCCGCGTCGATAACGTCATCACCAATCCGCCGTATCATATCTGCCGCGCCTTCGCCGAGCACGCGCTGAAACTGGCACGCCGCAAAGTCGCGATGATCTGGCTGGCGCGTCGGCTAAACGCCGCCCGTTGGTTAGTGAACACTCCGCTTGCACGCGTCTATCTGATGAGCCCGCGGCCGAGCATGCCGCCAGGGCACGTCATCCTCGCCGGCGAAGAGCCAGGCGGCGGCACGCAGGATTTTGTGTGGTTGGTTTTTTCCCGCGGCCATCGAGGGTCTCCGGAGTTGAGATGGCTGCACAGAGATGATGACCGCGGAGGACGGAGGGAGAGCGCGGCATGAAAAGCCAAAACGAAACCCCGATGCGCGCCGCCGTGAAGATGCATGAGCCTTCCATCGGCGAAACTTCAGACTGGTTCACACCGCCGGAATACTTCGACGCGCTCGGGCTCGAGTTTGATCTCGATCCCTGTTCACCTGGTCCAGGACACTGGGCGCCTGCGAAAAAGATCTACACCATCGCGGACGATGGACTGCGCCAGCCGTGGCACGGACTGGTCTTTATGAACCCGCCATTCGGCGGAAGACACGGTCACATCCCCTGGTTGGTTAAGTTTCTCGACCACGCCAACGGCATCGCAATCGTCCGCGCCTATACCTCGAGCGGATGGTTTCATCAGTACGTCTTCCCACGCGCCGAGCTCCTGCTGTTCCCGAAGGGCAAGACCAAGTTTGTCCGCCCGGATGGATCTATCGGCACCGCTCCCGGTCATGGCGTCGTCTTGATCGGTATGGGCGAAGTCGCGTGCACCGCATTGCTACGTTCGGGACTCGGGTTCTGTGCGTCCATCGTCTCGGAGACAGTGCGGCCATGACTGAGACAATCACCATCACCGTGAATGGCGAAGTGGTCGCGAAGGGCCGACCGCGGGTAACGCGACGCGGCTTTGTCTACACGCCCGCCGCCACTCGCAAATACGAGGCCCATGCCCGGCTCGCCGCGCAGCTAGCGATGAACGGCAAATCGCCGATCACCACGCCCGTCCGTGCTGAAATCACCATCGATCTGCCAGTGCCAACATCATGGTCTGGCAAGCGCCAAGACGCGGCACTGCGCGGCGATGTCCGTCCGACAACCCGGCCCGACGCCGACAACTTCGTAAAGGTAGGTCTCGACTGCATCAACAACATCGTAATCAGCGACGACAGTCTTGTTGTCGATCTCATCGTCACGAAGAAATACGCGGCCGTACCGGCGCTCACCATCGTGATCGCGCCGCTCACAGCGGCCACAGCGCAAGGAAGATTGGCCAGATAACAGCGTGACTGAGGGGTGCGGCATGATCAGCACAATAACGAGATGCATCGATTGCGGCAGCAAAATCCCCTACGGCGAAACAGTCCTGGGGACAACGACAAAGACAACGACAACTTTCGGCGAGCGAACAAGGATCGAATATCGCTGTCACGTATGTGCTGAAAATTATGCGGAAGCGCTGTGGCCGGAAGAGGAATGGGGCCCGTATCCCGGAATTCAAGATTACAGAAAGGAGTAAACCGAATGAAACCATTTCAAGTTACCGCCACGCTCTTGCCGATCGTCGTGATGCATGGGGCTCCTGGCATCGGCAAGACAACGACAGCGGCGAAATTTCCAAATCCAGTATTCATCCAGACTGAGGACGGCTGTCCGAGCGGGTTAACGATTTCGAGCTTTGGATTATGCGACAGTTTCGCCAGCGTCATCGAGGCGCTGACCTGGCTGGGTAAAGAAACTCACGACTATCAGACGTTGGTTATCGATAGCCTCGATGCGCCCGAGCCGCTCGTACAGGCTGCACTGTGTGCTGATCGCGGCTATGCCTCGGTTGAAAGCCCAGGATTTGGCAAAGGCTACGTCGAGCTCGATAAGTATTGGCTCGACTTTCTTCGCGGCTGCAACTGGCTGCGACGCCAGCGTAACATGATCATCGTGATGATCGCACACAGCGAGATCATCATGATCAATGACCCGCGTACCACGGCGTATTCTTCGTATGCGCTGCGGCTGCGTAAGCGGGCACGGGGATTGGTCGAGGACAACGCCGATTTGATCGGCTTTCTGGCAACCGACATCATTATCAAAAACGAACAAGGTGGTTTCGGAAAAACCCGTGCCCAAGCCGATGGCGGCAATACGCGTTGGCTGCACTGTGATCCGCGGCCAGCATTCACATCGAAAAACAGGTTCGGCATGCCCGAACGAATTCAGGTCCCCCTGAACTTCAACTACCAGACGATGCTCGGCAAGTTCTTTCCGACTCCGCAACCGCAGGCGGAGAGTATGCGTACGACTGCGGAACCGAAAACTGCAATCGAAACTGAAATCGGAAAACAAGGAGGTTAATCATGGTTGATGGCTACTACGACCAGCTGCCGGAGATGTTTGATCCAGCAGCACACGAGGGCACGCAAGACCTCGTAGCAGTGCCCGCGGGTTGGTATCTCGCACACATCGTCGAGGCCGAGGTGCGTGACGCTGCCAACGGCAACGGCAACTACCTGTGGACGGCGTTTGAGATTATCGAAGGCCAATACAAGGGCCGCAAGGTTTTCCATAACGTCACCATCCACAACGCAAGCCAACAGGCGGTCGAAATCGGCCAACGGCTTATGACCGATATCTACATCGCCTGCGGCATCACCGGGCCGACGCGGAGCATCGACGTGCTTCTACACAAGCCGATCAAAATCCGCGTCAACATCAGGCGCGATCCCAATGGCGAATACTCGGATAAAAACCGTGTGACTGCGGCGCGGCCGTACGACTTCGAGCCTAAGCGGCGTGGACCTGGTGCCGCTCCGGTCGCCAACCCAGGGCCGAAGCCGGCCAATGCGCCTGAAGCGATGGCAACAGCGTCTGCAACGCCCAAAGGCGATCGTCCTTGGAATCAGAAGCAGACGTGATGGACCGCTATGAGAACGGTCGCCGGCACTTAGCCAATGTCGGCGATCGTTACCCACTTCGAGGGCATACAAATGCTGATACTGCGCCAATATCAAGAAAAGGCCCTCCGCGAGCTGTTCGTCTTCTGGCGCAACGGCGGAGGCAATCCATTGATTGCAATGGCGACGGGTACCGGGAAGTCCATCGTCATTGCATTTCTGATCAAGCAATTGCTAACCGACTATCCGAAGATGCGCGTACTGGTCACCGCGCCCAATCGCGAGCTGCTCGAGCAGGACATCCGTGAGCTACAGAATATATGGCCAGAAGCGCCGATCGGCATTAACTGCGACGAGCTCGGCTACCGCGACACCGATGCGCAAATTCTCTTTGCCACGATCAACTCGATCTATCGCAATCCAGATGCAATCGGCGAGCGGCACCTAATCATCATCGATGAAGGCCATCTGATCCCGCACGGGGAACAGGGGATGTACCACACCACGATAGGTGCACTGCGCAATCACGCGCCTGATCTTCGCGTCGTCGGGCTAACCGCGACGCCGTTTCGCCTCGACAGCGGACACCTGTGCGAAGGCGATGGGCATTTGTTTGATAAGGTGGTCTTCGAATACACAATCGGTGAAGGCATTCATGACGACTGGCTGGCGCCGCTATCGTCGAAGACAACCCACACGACAATCGATGTCAGCGGCGTTGGCAAGCGCGGTGGAGAATATATTTCTGAACAGCTAGAAGCCGCGGCGATCCGCAATGATGCCGTCGAATTGGCCTGCGATGAGCTTGCCAGCTACCAGGACAAGCGCCGGGCCTGGCTAGTCTACTGTGTCGGCGTCACCCATGCCGGTCTGGTACGCGACGCACTGCGTGCCCGCGGCGTCCATACCGAAATGGTGCTGGGCGAGACGCCGGACCAAGAGCGCGATCACATCATCGAAGACTTTCGTGCCGGCCGATTGACCGCGTTGGTCAGCGTCAACGTCCTCTCCTATGGCTTCAACGTTCCGCACATCGATCTCATTGCAATGCTGCGGCCGACTTGCAGCGCTGGACTCTACATCCAGCAGGTCGGCCGCGAAACGCGCAAGGCAGACGGCAAAGCAAACTGCCTTGTCTTGGACTTCGCCGGCAACGTTCGCCGTTTCGGTCCGGTGGATAACGTTTACATCAAACACAAGAACAGCAGAGACGGTGAGGCGCCGACCAAGACCTGTCCGGAATGCGATGAGATTGTCCTGCTGGCCGCAACCGAATGTCCAAGCTGCGGCCACCAATTCTCCCGCAGAGAAGAACCAAAACATGCGGCCTATGCCGATCGCGTGGCAATCCTCAGCCCGCCGCGCGCCGTATCTGATTGGTTGGAAGTAGAGGATATCGAATATCGCTACCACCACAAAGAGACCCCATCACTGCGGGTGACATTTCAATGTGGGGCACAGAGCTTTGCCAAGTGGGTTTGCCTACAACACAACGGCTATGCCCGCAGTCAAGCCGAACAGTTCTGGCGCGTCTTGAGCGGCGGCTTGTCGGTACCACACACCGTCGATGAAGCCCTCAATCGGCAAGACGAGCTCGCCTGGGTAAGCCACATCCGCGTGGCACCAGAAGGTGAAAAATATTGGCGCATCATCGGCTACCGCATTGCCGGCGAAAACTACGACGGCAACTTGCGTCGTGCAATTGCGTGGGGTCGGCCAGAGATCAACGACAGCATTCAATACTAGTGCAAGGGGACAATGCTCATGACCAAGCCCGACGCCAGCAAGCAGCATAAGCCAGGCGGTGGCATCATCGGCTACCTGGACGCGGAGTCCTATGGCGACGGCCCCTTCTGCTGGAACTGCGAGCTCACGTTTAAGAGCCTGGAGGACGCGCCGGTAGACCTCCCGGTGCACTTCTGCACTCCGCTCTGCGCGCGCGAGTGGTACTCGCTGCAACCGCTACAGAACCTGCTCGACAAGCGCCGGCTGCGGCGAGAACGCGGCTAATTTCAGAGTGAGACTGAGACAATATCCATGGCTGCGTCTGATCCGCATATCCCCAACGAGCTGCCAGATCTTCGCCGTGTCGGCCGCATCGCAATTGACAGCGAGGAGCGAGACAACGGATTGGCAGCCGACCGCGGCTCGAGTTGGCCGTGGCGTGACGGACATGTGTGCGGCATCAGCGTCGCCTATCGTGCGGATGGGCAGGTGCGCGGGCACTATTTTCCGATGCGCCATCCCGACACGCAGAATTTCCCGCCTGAGCAGGTCTATGCATGGCTCAAGGATCACGTTGCTTCCGAGCTCAGCTTCATCACTCACAACGGACCGTTCGATTGGGGCTGGTTTCGTGCCGAGGCCGGCATCCGCGTGCCGTCAGGCGAACGGCTCGAGGAATTGGGTGCGCTCGCCACCCTGACCAACGAAAACCGCCACGGCTATGGACTCGATGCGCTAGCCAGGTCCTGCGGCCTACCCGGCAAGGACGAGCGCTTGCTGAAAGAAGGTTGTCTCGCGCTGGACCTGATTGCCAACAAGCGCAAGAAATTCCGCCCGCAGAATTATCTCTGGCAGCTACCGGCAAAATATGTCGCGCCATACGCTGTGACCGACGCCATCAACACTTTGCTGACGTACGAGCTCTTCGATCCGATCCTCGACCAGGAAAACACTCGCGCCGCTTACCGGCTGGAATGCAATTTAGTGCCGCTGATCATCGAGATGCAGCTGCGCGGAATCCGCATCGATATTCCGGCGGCGGAGCGAGCTCGCGATTTCTTGCTCGGCAAACGCGATGCGGCGCTCAATCAGCTATCGGACAAGCTTGGCATGCCGGTGAGCATGGACGAGCTAAACCAAAACGATTGGAAAGTGGAGGTCTGCGATCGCGAAGGAGTGGCGTACCCGAGAAACGAAAAAGGCAATCCGAGCTTCGCCAAGGACTGGACGGAAGGGCATCCGCATTGGCTGCCACAGTTAATCCGCGAGGCGGGAAAGTATCACCGTGTCGGCGATCTGTTCGTCGACAAATTCATTCTTGGGCACATCGTCAACGGTCGTATCCACGCTGAAATCCATCCATTCAAAACCGAGGACCACGGTGCGAAGTCGTTTCGGTTCTCGTATTCCGACCCGCCATTACAACTGATGACGGCGCGCGACGAAGAGCTTGCACCGATCATCCGCGGCCTGTTCTTACCGGACGAAGGCGAGATATGGGCCAAGCCGGATGCATCGCAGCAGGAATTCCGCATCGCCGTGCACTATGCGGCGCTTCACAACATGCCCGGTGCGGAGCTCGCGCTACAGCGCTATCACGACGATCCGGATACCGATTTTCATCTTTTTGCGGCACTGATGGCTGGTATTGATCGGCCAGACGCGAAGACATTCAACTTTGGTTTCATCTATGGCATGGGCATTCGCACAACCGCCAAAAAACTCGGCCGCTCGCTCAAAGAAGCGCAAAAAATCTATGGCCAGTACAATCGTGCGCTGCCGTTCCTGCGCGCGCTCAGCAAGGCTTATGAGCGTATCGCCCGACAGCAGGGCCACATCACGCTCCATAACGGAGCTCGCCGTCATTTCAATTTGTGGGTCCCAGCTGGAAAATGGTCAAAAGGCGCTGGGCCTTGTGATCACGAAGAAGCCGAACGCCGGCTCGCCGATCCAAAACACAAATGGTCCAAGATTAAAAACAAGCAGCTCTATCGTGCCGGCATCAAAGATGCACTGAACGCCCTCATTCAAGGTACGGCGGCAATCCACACCAAGCTCTGGATGCACGCCTGCTGGCGTGAAGGCGTCGTCCCGCTCTTGCAAATGCATGACTGTCTCGATTGCTCGGTGGCGACACGCGAGCAGGCGGAGATGGTGGCGCAACTCTGTGTCGAGGCTGTTGAACTCAAAGTCCCCATGCGCTGCGATCTCAAGTACGGCCGCAACTGGGGTGACGCCAAGCACACCTGGGAGGAACTGCACGGTGAAGCAGCCCCTGCGCCTGTATCGGTGTCTGTGCCTGCGGCGACCACTGAACTCGAACCGACCCCTATCCCCGAACCTGAACCGGAACTCGAAATCGAATCCAAGATCGAACCCAAATTCGAACCCGAGCCAGCGGCAGCACAAGGCGAGGAGGCGGTGATGGGTGCGTATGCGCAATGCGGCGAAATATTAATTCAGCGCGGCTATGCCGCGGTGCCGATCATGCTCGGCACCAAGGCGCCAGGCTTCTTCTGCGCCGGATTATGGATGCCGTTGCCGGCGTGGCAGCGCCGCTTTCTAAATAAAATTCCGAGCGAACGCGACCACAAGCTATGGAGCAACGGCGAGACTGGTGTCGGCGTCGTTGGCGGGCGCGCCTCGCATGGGCTGATCGCCTTCGACACCGATACCGACGATTGTGCGATCAAGACCGCGCTGATGAACGTGCTGCCCAAGACGCCGGTGCGAAAGGTCGGCGCCAAGGGCGAGACGGCGTTCTACTATGGCCCCGATATCACAGCCTCGCGGTCCTGGACCATTGGTGGCAAGCGCATCTGCGACCTCATCGCCGATGGCCGGCAGACCGTGCTGCCGCCGACAATCCATCCTGATGGGGCGCCCTATCGCTGGCTCGAGCAGCCACTCGAGGCGTTCAAGCCGGAGGAATTGCCGCGTGTGTCCGCGGACATGCTTGAGCAGATCGACGCCGTGCTGCAAACCTTCGGCTGGCAGGCTGAGGCTTCGCGACCAGCTAGTGGTGACCTAGGCGATACTGACGATGCCAGTCCGCACCGCCAGCTCAACAACTTCGCCTTGGCGCATCTCCCCCGCTGGGTGCCCAGACTTCGTCTCTATAAGTGCCGGCCCGCACGCGGGGGCTATGAAGCGGTCGCGCACTGGCGCGAGTCCTCGAGCGGTCGCGAGCTCGAGCAGCGGGCCCGTAATCTCTCCATCGTGCCTAAGGGCATCAAGGACTTCGGTGACGGCCGCAACGGCGGTGCCGGTTTTACCTACACACCGCTCGATCTGGTGATGGCGGCCAGCGACTGCGACCTCGATACCGCGTTCAAATTCCTTAGTCAGGCTACTGGCTGGGCCGGAGAGGCTTGGACCGAAAGCCCAGAACAAGCGACATCTGAACCTGTCTCAGAAGCGCCTATCGTGGCGAAAGCGCCAGCGGCCGAGAAAGGGCCCGCCACGGAGCCGGCGGAACCCGAGAAGAAAACGGCAATCGACGAGCTCGAGCCTTACACGCACGACGTGCCAGGCGTGGTAGGTGAGGTGACCGAGTGGATCGTGGCCACGGCACGGCGGCCCAATCGCGTGCTTGCCCTGGCAGCGGCGATCCCGCTGGTCGGCACGCTAATTGGGCGTCGTGTGGCAGGACCGACGTGGTCGGCGACTCATCTCTATGTCGTCATTGCTGCGCCGACCGGTGCCGGTAAGCAGCATCCAATCGATTGTATCATCGCACTACTGACTGCGGCCGACGCACAGGCGCACTTTGGTCCTGGCAGCTTCATGTCGGCATCGGCGCTGTGCAATTTTATCTCGCGCCGGCCGTTGTCGCTGTGCTGCGCGGACGAGTTCGGGGCCTACCTCGCCAAGCTCCAGGCCAAGGGTGCTTCCGGACACGAGCGCGAGGTGACCAAGGTCATGCGCACCCTGTGGGGCACATCGTTCACGATTGCAGCCATGCCTGAATGGGCCGATCGTATAGGGGAACAAATTCATTCGCCGGCTTTGAGCTTCTTCGGCACCAGCACGCCCGACGAGCTGTTCCAGGCATTACAAGGCGAGGCGATCGAGAACGGCTTACTCAATCGATTTCTGGTGCTGCGCTCGAACATGCGCTGTTGGGACACAAATCCGCAGCTTCCAACCAAAGAAGTACCGGCCGATCTCGCGATGAGATGCCGGCAGCTCTACCACTGGTATGGCACCGATGCCGAGCTCATCGACATCGGACGCCTCGTTCCGCAACAGGTAACGCAATTGCCATGGGCGGACAAAACGGCAGAGCAGCAATATCTCGATTTTGCTCACGCAATCGATGATCGGATCGATCAAGACCCGACGCTCTATCCGTTCTTCGCGCGCACGGTCGAGACCGCTGTGCGGCTCGCTACTATTCGTGCGGCCGGGCAGGGGTTTCGGGAGGCAAAGATCACCTTCGAGGACATTCGATGGGGCACCAGAATTGCCGAGATTTCGGCAAGACAGGCGTATCTCGGTGCCGGAGGTGTAATTCCAACTAACGAGCGTATTCGCTGGATCAACCGGTTGCTTAGCTACGTCCGTGCCCGGAATCTGGAAAGCAAGCCAGCTACCGTGAGAGGGTTCCAACAGCACATTCGATGTGCGCTCAAAGCTGCCGAAGTTCGCGACATGGTCGCCCAGCTTGTTCAGACTGGTTATCTCGAGCAGAAATGGAGAATTGATCTGCACACAGAAGCTGGTGGAATAGCTCATACACGGGCGAAAAAACATGCACAGCGCTGATTAGCAGGGAGCTAAAATCGAAAAGTTGTAGGATTTTTTGCGTCTGCATGAAGGCATTATGAAAGCTTGTCTGATTGGTCGAAAATTTTCGAAAATGCCCATTCTATCTATATTAAGTGTAGTGTGTGTGTTTGTGTGTGTGTTGTATGTAGTAAAGAAAGAATGACCCTGATCCTGAGGCTAACTTAAGCGAGGAAACACGGTGGACACATATAGGGGTATACAAACATGCGAGCGAGGGATCCGAGTGAGTTCCATGCCCGCTTAGGGCACGCTCGAAGGGGCGCCGGCACTGATTCGATATCTTAATCGAACGAGGGCTGTCCTTCAGGTAGACGGCTGACTGTCCCTCGTGCTCTGTTGCCGAGGTCCTGGAGGCCTTCGATGCGCCGGCTACACCCTCTCCAGCGTGCCTATCGTCTCGGCTTTCGTCGCGCCCAGGTACGAGCCCGTAAGCAGTTCCGCGCCGAATTGGAGGCTGAGCTCGCTCTCCTGCAGGCCGATCTCGTTGATATCGCGAAAGAGCACCGGCAGCACCTAGACGTCGAGCTCGCCGTCCTCGAGCGCGCGGCGGATCCGGATGCGCTGTTGCGCTAAAGCTGTGGCGTTTCGTACTGTGAGGTCGACGCTGGCTGATGGCTTAAGCGCC